>Ga0208953_1000244_pt1 | contig 55165 bp, 37 predicted proteins | sample RifOxyB2_FD_184033 | JGI IMG/M metagenome (GOLD analysis project Ga0208953, IMG submission 184033) | Groundwater microbial communities from Rifle, Colorado - Rifle Oxygen_injection B2 (SPAdes) | ecosystem: Environmental > Aquatic > Deep subsurface > Groundwater | place: USA: Rifle, Colorado...
CGGCAGGGGGATAAAAGCACAAGTTTCAACTCCTTTCAACCGTCCTCTTGAAGAAACAAACTGCCAATTTTGCGCGGTCTGTGTTCAAGCGTGCCCAACCGGCGCTCTTGTTGAAAAAACGCGAATTGCCAAAGGGAGAATAACTGATTTTAAAGTAACAAATACAATTTGCGCTTACTGCGGAGTCGGTTGCAACTTAGAATTATATACGGACAAAAATAATGACATTGTTATGGCAAAAGGATTATATGGAAATGATGTAAACAAGGGAAGAACTTGTGTAAAAGGGCGATTTGGCCATGAATATACAAATAGCAAAGAGAGGTTGACTTCTCCTCTTATTAAAGAAAATGGCAAATTCAGAAAAGCTTCTTGGGAAGAAGCCATTAAATACACGGCAAAAAAAATAAAAGAGGTAAAAGATAAGTATGGAGCAGATTCGATTGGTGTGCTTGGTTCATCAAGATGCCCTAATGAAGATAATTATGTTGTTCAAAAATTCGCAAGAGCCGCGATTGGAACAAATAATGTAGATAACTGTGCCAGATTGTGCCATTCATCAACAGTTGTTGGTCTTGGAATGGCATTTGGTGCTGGCGCCGCGACTAATTCCATAGATGATATGAAAGATTCAGATGTAATGTTTGTTATTGGTTCCAATATGTCAGAAACACATCCTGTTATGGCTCAAAACTTAAAGGCGCAACGCAAAAAAAACAGAGCCAAATTAATAGTTTGTGATCCTCGTTGCGTAAGCCTGGCAAAAGAAGCTGATATTTATATTCCTCACAATCCAGGTACAGATGTAGCTTTATTAAATGGGATTATGAATCAAATTATAGAGCAGGGTTTGGAAAATAAGGAATTTATAAAAGATCATACCGTGGACTATGAAGAAATTAAAAAAACCTTGAAAGGGTATGATCTGGAAACTGTAAGCAAGATTACGGGAGTTGATAAAAATCTTATAAAAAAAGCGGCGGAATTTTATGGAAAAGCGAAGTCGGCAATGATTTTTTACACAATGGGAATAACACAGCATACAACAGGGGTTGACAATGTTGTAAGTGTAGCAAATATGGCTTTAATTACAGGCAATATCGGAAAACCTGGAGCCGGAATTATGGCGCTACGGGGTCAGGCAAATGTTCAAGGATCCTGTGATATGGGTGCTCTTCCAAATGTCTATACAGGATACCAAAAAGTAGACGACCCGATTGCGCAGGAAAAGTTTGAAAAAGCTTGGGGAGTTAAACTTCCTAATAAAGTAGGGCTTGCTGTGACAGAATTTGCCGATAAAGCAATTAAAGGGGAGCTAAAAGCAGTCTATGCCATGGGTGAAAATCCATTAATGACGGAAGCAGATGTAAAACATGTAAGAGCAGGATTTGGGAAACTTGATTTTTTTGCAACACAGGAGATATTTCTTTCAGAAACAGGTGAAATGGCGGATGTTGTTTTCCCTGCTTCATCGACATATGAAAAAGACGGGACATTTGTTAATACAGAAAGAAGGGTGCAATGGCTAAGGCCGGCGCGCAATAAGCCTGATGGGACAAAACATGACTGGCAAATTGTTTGCGAAATAGCAACTGCCATGGGATATAAAATGGAATATGAAAGCACATCTGTTATAACAGATGAAATAGCCTCACTTACTCCTTCTTATGCCGGAATTCTACACCGAAGGCTTTTACAATCAAGCCTTCAGTGGCCATGTTTAGATGACAAGCATCCTGGAACGAAAATCCTTCATACGAATGGAAACTTTAAACGTCCTGATGGCAAAGGGAAGTTCCATGCGATTTCCTATAAGCCTGCGAAAGAACTTCCGGACAAAAATTATCCGTTTATTTTAACAACCGGAAGAATCCTTTATCACTATCATTCAGGAAATGAAACAAGAAGAGTAAAAGTTCTAAATGATTTTGTTCCAAGAAATTATGTGGAAATAAGCGTTGATGACTCTGCGAAGTTAGGGATCAAGGATAAAGAAATGGTAAAAGTTTCCACAAGACGCGGATCAATTGAACTTGAAGCTAAAATATCAGAGCGCCCCAAAAATGGAGTTGTGTTTATGTCTTTCCATTTTAGTGAAGCAAACGCAAATGTTTTAACAAACGGAGTTTTTGATCCGATTTCAAAAATTCCCGAATACAAAGTAGCGGCATGCAAGATCGAGTTGGTAAAAAAATAAATAGGAGGAAGATTGATGAAAGAAAAAAATGAGAATCGGGTAATTGTGGCGTTGGCAGGGATAGTGATGCAATTGATGCTTGGATCGGTTTACGCTTGGAGTGTTTTTAAGAAGCCAATTATGGAAGGACTTGGGTGGTCTGGCCCTCAAGTAGGATTGACTTTTACTTTGGCTATTTTATTTTTAGGAATATCTGCCGCTTTTGGCGGCCGTTTTGTTGATAAAGCAGGAAGCAAGACAATAGCAACAATTTCCGCGATTCTTTTTGGCCTTGGGACAATAATTGGAGGATATGCGGTTGCAACAGCAAATCTCTTATTGTTATGGATTGGATATGGGATTATCGCGGGAATTGGAAACGGTCTTGGGTACATTACTCCAATTGCAATTTTAGTCAGATGGTTCCCTGATAAAAAAGGACTGGTAACCGGATTTGCGGTAATGGGATTTGGACTTGGTGCCGCATTGATGGGACAAGTTGCTCCTTTATTAATTGCTTCTATAGGAGTCGCAAATACTTTTTATATTTCAGGAGTTTTCTTTTTAATAATAATGCTTTTGGCCGCACAGCATCTTCATAATCCACCGGAAGGGTATATGGTAGCACAAGCCTCTAATTCAAACGGAAAAGAGGTGAAAGCCGAAACTCATTTGACTTTGGGCGAAGCACTTAAAATGAATCAATTCTATATACTATGGCTAACTTTATTTATCAATGTTACCGCAGGAATCGCGCTTATCAGCAATATGTCTCCTTTGGCTCAAAGTCAGGTGGGATTAACAGCAATTACGGCTGGAACATTGGTTTTTGGCACTTCCTTGTTTAACGGCTTTGGAAGGCTTTTTTGGTCAACACTTTCAGATAAATTTGGCAGAAAAAGCATTTTTCTTATGATTATTGCCACCCAAATTCCGCTCTTTCTATTTTTATCGCAAATAACAAATGTTTGGCTTTTTGGATTGGCATGTTGTTGGATTTTACTTTGCTACGGCGGAGGATTTGGGACTATGCCGTCATTTGCCGCAGATACTTTCGGATCAAAAAATATTGGCGGCATTTATGGCCCGATTTTAACGGCTTGGGGAGCCGCGGCTGTTGTAGGACCTATGATTATGGAATATGTAAAACAAGCCACAAACAGCTTTTCTCCCGCATTTACATTTGCAACAGCTATATTGGCAGTTGGGCTGATAGTTGTTGCTTTGTATAAAAAACCCAAAATTAGCCTATGAAGTTATCGGCTGTTATTTTAGCCGGTGGTAAAAACAGCCGGATTGACGGACTTGACAAAGCTTTTCTATTGCTTGAGGAAAAGCCTCTGATAGAAAAGCTTGTCAATGTTCTAACTCCTATTTTTGATGAAATAGTTATAGTGACAAATTCACCGGAAAAATATACTTTAAATCCTTTTCTCTCGGATGTAATAATCACGACAGATATAATTAAAAACATAGGCCCGCTTGGCGGAATTCATAGCGGTCTTTGTACAATAAAAAATGATGCCGCTTTTGTTGTTGCTTGCGATATGCCATATCTTGACAAAAATCTTATACTTGAACAAGTAAAAGCTTTTCAATCACAGAAGGTGGATTGCGAAATTGCGAAATGCGATAATAAAATACATCCCCTTCACTCGATTTATTCAAAATTGGTATTGGCGCTGATTCCTGAAGTGATAGAATCAGGAAATTTTGCTCTTATGAATTTGATCGACAGGTGCGAAAAGGTCTCCGTTATGGAATTTGATCCTATTTATGAGAGATGTTTTACAAATATTAATTGGGCGTCGGATGTGAGAAAAGCCCTCACCCAGCCTGTGAAGCAGTTTGTTAGTTTATAGGTATTCACCCTCTCCCAAAGGGAGAGGGATTTTTTAATAGATGAGGCAATTATGCAAGAAATTGAGATAACTTTCATAAAGGGTGGGATCGCTTCAAAAAAGTTGGATTTTATAACAGAAGAAGTCCCGTTAACAATTGAAATAAACAAAAAGGAGATAGCGACTCTTTTATGCAGCCCGAGAGACTTAAAAGAACTTTCAATTGGCTTTGCATATACTTCTTCCTTGATAAAAGATATTTCATCAGTAAAAAATATCGTAATAGATGAAGAAAGGTGGAAAGCATCGCTTGAAACCGATTTGTCAGGGCTTGATGAAAATATTGCATTTAAAAGGCTTTACACATCAGGCTGTGGAAAAGGGATAATCTTTTACAGCGCGGGAGACCTAATCAATAGAAATAAGTTATCGGAAGGATTAAAAGTAGAAGCGTCTAAAATAACAGAAGCAATGGCTAACTTTACTCAAAGCTCTGAAGAGTTTAAAAAAACTGGCGGAGTGCATAGTGCGGCTTTATGTAATAAAGAAGGAGGTGTATTAAATTTTAAGGATGATATAGGCCGGCATAATGCAGTAGACAAAGTAATCGGCACTGCCCTCTTAAATAAAATAAATTTTGAAGATAAATTTGTATTATTGAGCGGCAGGATATCATCAGAAATATTTTTCAAGTTAAAAAAGTGTGGGATATCGATAATTGCTTCAATAAGCGCACCGACAAACCAGGCCGTGAAAATGGCAAAAGAGATGAATTTAACTCTTATCGGTTTTGTCAGAGGTCGGCGTATGAATGTTTATAGCGCAGAGGCAAGGATTGTAATACAAGCTCTTTGAATCCGACCCAATTTTGCCTGCAAGCTGTAATGGCTATGGCGATTGGGCGATAGGGCCAAACTGGAAACGGGTTGACCTCCCGTTCTCGAAGATATCGAGAACATTTTTGGAAAGGAGAAAAAGATGTTTAACATTAAAAATTTATTAGTTTCTGCTTTTATTGCTTTGTTTTTTTTGCTTTTTTCGTCTTTTTTTGTGACATCTTTTGCTGCTTCAAAAAATTTAATTCTTGCAACAACTACAAGTACTGTGGATTCGGGTCTTTTGGATTTTTTAATCCCTATTTTTGAGAAACAAACCGGATATACCGTAAAAACTATAGGGGTAGGATCCGGAATGGCAATAGAAATGGGAAGACGAGGCCAAGCAGATGTTTTGCTTGTGCATTCTCCAAAAGATGAAGAAAAACTTGTAAAAGATGGATTTGGAATAAACAGGCAACCTGTAATGCATAACGATTTTGTGCTTTTAGGGTCTGCAAATGACCTTGCAAAGGTCACATCCGCAAAGAATGTTTTAGAGGCTTTTAAAAATATAGCCTCAAGCGGTATTCCTTTTATTTCTCGAGGGGATAGCTCCGGAACCCATAAAAAAGAACTCTCAATTTGGCCAAAAACTAATGCAGTCCTATCAAACACATGGTACATAGAAGCAGGGCAGGGAATGGGAGCAACACTAACTATTGCGAATCAAAAAAATGCTTATACAATATCTGATCGTGCCACTTATCTGGCCTTTAAAGATAAAATCAATTTAAAGATTTTGTATGAAGAAGTAGAGGCAGTTCGCGAACTGCCCTTACTTCAAAATCCATATCATGTAATTGAGGTAAACCCTGAAAAATTTACAACCATCAATTATGCAGGAGCAAAAGCATTTTCAGATTTCTTGGTTTCTCAAAAGACCCAAAAACTTATCGAAAATTTTGGGAAAGATAAATTCGGGGGCTCTTTATTCTTTGGAGATGCAAAAGTAAGTGAATGAAGTTCTGGAAATAATCTGGATGACCCTTAGGGTTTCGGGAACTGCTCTTCTTATATCAGTATTTTTTGGTATAAGTCTGGGTTTTTTTGTCGCTCTAAGGGAATTCCCTTTAAAAAAAGTATTAATTGCTCTTATTAACACAGGAATGGGACTGCCTCCTGTTGTTGTCGGATTGTTGGTTTTGCTCTTTTTATGGCGTGGGGGACCACTTGGTTTTTTAGAATTGATTTACACTCCTGTTGCTATGATTGTGGCGCAAATAGTACTTGCAACTCCGATAATAGCAGGACTAACACTTGCAACCATCCAGCAAATACCGCAGAAACTAAAATGGCAGGCGCAAGCCTTGGGGATAAAAGGATGGCAGCTTGTTTGGTTGTTTATTAGAGAAACAAAACTTTCGCTTCTTGCCGCAATTATGGCGGGTTTTGGAGGAATTATTTCAGAAGTTGGAGCTGTAATGATTGTGGGAGGAAATATTAAAGGACAAACACGGGTTTTAACAACATCAATTGTCCTTGAATCACAACGAGGAAGCATAGAATTAGCATTGATATTGGGTTTGATTTTGCTTGTAATTTCTTTTTCAGTAAATATTGGATTGACACTTATCCAACAGAGGGTTAAAAAATCATGATAAAAGCATTACTTGGACCTAATGGTACTGGCAAAAGCACTTATTTGCGACGATTGATGGGTTTGGAATCAGGGGCAATTAACCTTGAAATGGCTATGGTTTTTCAAGAGCCGCTTCTTTTTAACTTGACTGTTTTTGAAAATATCTCTTTAGGATTAAAAGCACGAGGATCAAAGAATATAAAAGAAAAAGTTACACATTGGATGGAAATATTTGGGATATCACATCTAAAAGAGAGAAGAGCCACAACTTTATCATCCGGAGAAGCTCAAAAAGTATCTTTAGCACGAGCAATGGTTCTTGACCCCAAAGTATTATTTTTAGACGAGCCTTTTGCGAACCTTGATTTTCGATCTCAAATAATAATTAAGAATAAAATAAGAGAAATCATAAAAGAAAATAATATAGATACTATTTGGGTAACGCATAATAAAAATGAAGCGTTAGAGGTTGCAGATTATATTATGATAATGATCGATGGTAAAATAGTTCAGGAAGGGGAGCCGAAAGAAGTATTAAAAAATCCATCAACAAAAGAAATTCGATTGTTTTTAGATGTATATAATGGAGATTGACTTTATTGATATTACCTAAAAAAGCGTTAAATATAATTTTAAGCCAAGCAAAAATTCTGGGAATAGAAGAAGTTAATATTTCAGATTCTCTAGGTAGAATCCTTGCCCAAAAAATTTATTCGGATACTGATATGCCTCCTTTTAATAAATCGGGGATGGATGGGTTTGCAATAAAATCAAATGACAAATCAGAAACATTTGAAATAATTGAAGATATTCCTGCAGGATATGTGCCGCAAAAAAAGATTACCAAAGGGAAATGTTCAAGAATTATGACGGGGGCTATAGTTCCTCAAGGTGCCGATATTGTAATTCCCGTAGAAAACACAATACACATTACAAAAAACACAATACACATTACAAAATTCCCTCAAAAGCCGAATATCGCCAAAAAAGGAGAAGATGTAAAGAAGGGAGCATTAATATTAAATCCTGCATGCGAAATTCGTCCACAGGAAATCGCCATTTTTGCTGCTGCAGGAAAAGCAACTGTTAAAGTTTACAAATTGCCAAAAATTTCCATTATCTCAACTGGTTCAGAACTTGTAGAGCCTAACGAAATCCCGCAGAAAGGACAAATAAGAAATAGCAATGGTCCAATGCTTCTTGCCCAATTAAAAAGACTAGGGATCAAGGGGAATTATTTAGGGATAGCAAAAGATGATTTTGAAACTACAAAACAACTCATAGAAAAAGGACTTGAAGAATCGGATATTTTAATTTTATCTGGTGGCGTATCGGTTGGTGATTATGATTTTGTAAAGGGAGCTCTAAAAGAATGCGAGGTTGAAATCATTTTCGATAAAATTGCAATAAAACCTGGAAAACCAACTACATTTGGCATAAAAGGCAATAAGTATGTTTTTGGTCTTCCGGGGAATCCAGTTTCTGCATTTATTATATTTGAGCTTTTTATAGTTCCTTTTATTGAAAAATTAACAAATCAATATATTACAGACAAATTCAAAGAATTTATATTAGGAGAAGATTTTGAAAGAAAAAAAGTCGATCGAGAAGAATATATTCCTGTTATCATTTTTGGCAACACAGAGCCAAACATCTATTTAACAAAATTTCATGGCTCCGGGCATCTTCATTCTTTAAGAGTAAATGCAATTATGAGAATCCCAAAAGGTGTAAAGCAAATTAAAAAAGGCGAAGCGGTATATGTTAGATCAATTTAACCGAGAGATTTATTATCTGCGCATATCGGTTACAGATCGTTGTAATCTGCGTTGTACCTATTGTATGCCAAAAGATGGGATAAAACTTAAGCGCCATGATGAAATTTTAAGTTTTGAGGAGATTTTGGAGATAGTAAAAACGGCTGTAAAGCTTGGGTTTTATAAATTCCGTCTGACAGGCGGGGAGCCTCTTGTTCGTCGAGGAATTGTTGATCTTGTAAAAATGCTCTCTTCTGTCCAAGAGGTACAAACCCTTGCCATGACGACCAACGGGATTTTACTTCCTCAATACGCAAAAGATTTAAAAAAGGCTGGTCTTACTCGATTAAATATAAGTTTGGATTCTTTAAAAGAAGACAGGTATAAAATTATTACCTGTGGCGGGAATTTAAGCGAGGCTTTGGCCGGAATAATTGCGGCAAAAGATGCGGGCTTTGAAAAGACAAAATTAAATATTGTTTTGGTTGACGGTTTTAATGATGACGAAAAAGAAGATTTTATGAAATTTGCTGACGATAATAATTTAAAAGCCCGTTTTATAAAAAAGATGGACTTGAAAAGCGGAGATTATTATAAAGTGGAAGGGGGAGAAGGGGGGCATTGCGCGATTTGTAATCGGATAAGACTTACAGCTGATGGCAAACTTCGTCCGTGTTTATTTTCCGATTATGAAGTTGATATTAGAAAAGAGCCTTCATTAGAGGATGCTTTTTTAAAAGTTGTGAATCATAAACCGGAGCGGGGATACAAAACAAGCAATAGGGAGATGTATCAAATAGGAGGATAGTTGAGTAATAGTGTGAGTCCCCACACCAAAAATCTTTGGTGTGGGGATGAGTGTGAGTCTTTAGTAATTAGCAAAACATTTAAAAATTCTTCTCCCTTTGGGAGAAGGTGAGTGGGGAAGAGATATCAAATAAAGAAAAATCGGATGAGGGTAAGGAGGATTCTTATGAAAAACAAATTTTCTCATACAGATAAACAAGGCAAAGCTAAAATGGTTGATGTTGGAAATAAAGCTGTTTCTAAAAGAGAAGCAGTTGCCAAAGGGTCTATTTTTCTATCAAAAGAGACTATTAAGTTAATAAAAGAAAACCAAATTAAAAAGGGTGATGTTTTAACTGTCGCAAAGATCGCTGGGATTCAGGTAGCAAAAAAAACATCAGAATTAATCCCACTATGCCATCCTTTACTATTAGATGACATCTCAATTGATTGTACAATATTTCATAATCATGTAGAAATTACTTCTACTGTGAAATGCACAGGCAAAACAGGGGTTGAGATGGAGGCATTGACGGCTGTTTCCATTGCGCTCCTTACTGTTTATGATATGTGTAAAGCGGTTGATAAAAATATGAAAATGGGAGATATTGTATTATGCCAAAAGTTAAAGCGACCTGTATAAATAAAGAAAAGGGTCGAAAGTTTTCTACCGCACAACTTAACCTGATTCAAAATCTTGGGGTTGAGGGAGATTTTCATGCAAAAGGAGGAGATCGCCAGGTCAGTTTGCTTGCTTCTGAAAGTATTGATGAGATGAGGAAAAAAGGATTAAAGCTTGATGATGGGGCTTTTGGCGAAAACATAATTACAGAAGGGCTTGACCTTGTATCTCTAAAAATCGGGCAACATTTAAAACTTGGCGAAACAGAGGTTGAAATTACAAAGATTGGGAAAGAGTGTGTTGCCAGATGCCAAATTTATTATCAGACAGGAGATTGCATAATGCCGAGAGAAGGAGTTTTTGTGAAAGTTTTAGCTGGCGGTATTGTAAAAAAAGGGGATGAGATTATAGTTTTATGAAAGTTGGCATAATAACTGTTTCGGATAAGGGATCAAAAGGAGAGCGGGAAGATTTAAGCGGTAGGGCAATAAAAGAAATTGTTAAAGCGGATTCATATGAGTATTGTATTGTTCCTGATGAAAAAGAAGATATCTCCAAGGCAATAGTTGATTTTGTAGACAATAAATCCTGCAATCTTGTTTTGACAACAGGAGGGACGGGCCTTTCTTGTCGTGATGTTACGCCTGAAGCTACAAGTGATATTGTTGATCGTCTAATTCCCGGAATATCGGAAGCTATACGAATGGAATCTTTTAAAATCAACAAGAGAGCGATTCTTTCAAGAGCGCTTTCTGGCACAAGAGGCAAAAGCCTGATAATCAATTTGCCAGGGAGCTCAAAGGCCGTAAAAGAGTGTTTGGAAATAATTTTGCCTGTTATTCCACATGCCCTAGAAATTTTGGAAAAGGGAAGTGTTGAATGCGGAAGGCCCTCCTAACAAATTCTTATCTAGAACAACAGTTGCTAAAGTTACTAAAAAAAATACTAAAAAAAATGATGGTTTTATAGAATTTTTTATAATATAATGTGAAACAATTAAAATGAATCCCAATTAGGATAATCGGGGTAAAATGTTTGGATTTTGTTCTTCTTAATTTTTTGGAGGCAAATAAATGGATGAAATAGATGCTTCAAGTAAAAATCCTTCTTTAGTGGCCGATACTCTTTCAAAAACGATTTGTGTGCAAAAAACAAATACTTCTATATTGAAACTTATTGTTTTGGGCATTTTAGCCGGCCTTTATATAGGATTTGGATCTGCAATTGCGACCCTTGTTGCAACCGATGTTTTTAGGTATGTTGGCTTAGGCTTGGGGAAGTTTTTTGTTGGTGCGGTTTTTAGTGTAGGGTTTATTCTTATTATTGTTGCGGGTGCGGAGTTGTTTACAGGAAATAACCTTATGTTAATGAGTGCTTTAGACGGACAAGTTCCTATGAGTAAAGTTGTATATAAATGGATTGTAGTTTATTTTGCTAACTTCATTGGAGCTGTATTTCTTGTGGCAGTTATGTTTGGTTCGGGTCTTTGGAAAGAGGGGCATTTTGTGTCGGGAGTCGCAGCGTTAAATATAGCAAAGGCAAAAGTTGGTCTTGCGTGGGGAGAAGCTTTTTGGCGTGGAATGCTTTGTAATATTCTTTTATGCCTTGCTTTTTGGATGGCAACCGCATCTAGTAGTGTAATAGGAAAAATATTAGCAGTGTTTTTTCCTGTCACAACATTTATGGCTTTGGGTTATGAACACTGTATTTCTAATATGTATTTTATTCCTATGGGCATTTTGCTTAAAGGGACAAGCGCAGCGTCTTTATCAGGACTTAATTTATCAAGCCTGACATGGGGGAATATGATTGTAAACAATCTAATCCCGGTAACTCTTGGCAATATGGTTGGCGGTGCTTTTGTCGTTAGTTTTCTTTATTGGATGGTATATGTAAAACAATGATGATGACTATTTTGCAATCTTATTTTGTAGAATTTTATGATTTTTCTTATGGACAAAGAAACATTATTTGTTATAATAGAGCCTTGAAATCAAAAACAGGATGCCTTTAATTTAGAAAAAAGGAGGTGAGATGAATATATGAAAAAGGCTAGTATGAAAGAATATATAAAAAGGAGTGTGACGATGAAAAAGAGTTTAGCATTGTTAGTTATTTTTGCTGTTATGCTTTCTCTTCCAGCAGCTGCTCTAAAGTTTAAAGACATGACTGATGATCACTGGGCAGCAGATTCAGTCTATGATTTAGTTAGCAGAGGGATTACTAATGGCTTCCCAGACGGGACATTTCGTGGAAACGAGAAATTGTCACGATATGAAACAGCCCAGTTCCTCTCGAAAATGGCTAAATCCATAGAGAAGAATGCAAATGGAGGAGTTTCAGAAGCTGATGTGGAAAAAGTAGTAAAAAAAGTTTTGGGTAAAACATCAGCGCCTGTTGGTACCGGCGCAACGATTTCTGGCCAGGTTTTTGCTGTTAATACTACAGTTTTGGAGCAAAATGCTACTCCTACCGCAACCAGCATTACTCGAGCTTACATAACTGCTACGGAGAAACTTGGCACAAATGCAATTGCCAAAGTAACACTTGATACCCTAACAGGAGGTAACAGCTTTTTAAAATATGCCTATGTTGATCTTCTTGACTTTGTTGCAATCGATAACTTCAACTTAAACGCGAGAATCGGTGTGCAACCAACATATTGGTCAAATTGGGTTGATAGCTTCTTGGGTCTTCGTGTTGTTTCTGCCAGCATGTTGTCTTCCAGTTATGCTGATCCGACAGCTGATATCGGACTCGGCCTTATGGGGGCAATAAATGTTGAATATCTTCCATCAGTCAATTATTTAGTAACTGGCTTAAATGGAAACGGTTTAAATCCTGAAAACGACAGAGCAAAGGATTTAGCTGGAAGACTTGATGCCGAAGTTTTACCAGGCGTTACAGTTGGTTTAGGGGCTAAGGTTGAAAACATAGGGCAATCCGTAGGCACTACCGACTTAAGAAAACTTTTGAACGTGTTGGTTGGATATAAAGCTGACATGGGCAAAGTTTACGGGGAAGTTGCTTATGGCAAAAATACCATGGGACTTAGTGCTGCAGGGTTGCTTAACCTTGGAGCATTTGATGAAATGATGAATCCTTATGGTTTATTTGCTCGTGTTGATATTTATGACCCGAACCGTGGTGTTGGCAGTGATAGTGTAACAAGTATTTTTGTTGGTGGAACATATAATTGGAACAGCAATGTGAAACTTGTTGCCGATTATGATTCAACAACTCAAAACAGCACCACAACAAGTCAGGTTTCTTTGAGAACAGAAATATTGTTTTAGTTGATTTTATAAGTTGACTTTTCTAAAAAGTTGATAAGACTTTAAAGAGAGTTAACAATAGGGAGGGAGAGGCGACTCTCCCTCCTTTTGTTTTTCTTCTATTTACCCCGATTATTCATACCTGGGAAACGTTCCAACACTCTGATAGAATTCTGTTAGTCTATAAATAATCGGGGTTTACTCGTGGTATGAACCCCGATTATGATAATCGGGTTGAATAATCGGGGTTTATTTCAACACCTAAAAAACTTTAAAAATAATCCGAAATTGATTAAATCTATTTGCGATAAAAGTTAAAGAGTAATTTTGTCAGGATTCTTTGGGTGAGCTTTTGGGACTGTTGCGAAATAAACATCCCATTCAACAGGCTCTTTTATAAAACTGGAGTTTAACATGTGGGTAAAAAGACTTTTTACTAATAGATTTAGCGGGCAGAAGTCTGTAACAACGCAAACCCCTATTGCAAATAATTATGATGAATTTTTAAAGCAAGCTTCAGGATTTTTGAAAGAAAGAAAATATAGTGATGCTGCCGAATACTATACGAAAGCTTTAAAATATTTACCTCAGTCAATTTCTTTGCATTACGCAAGAGGAATATCTTATTTGGCCGAGGCCAATAATGTTTTTGACTTAGAACAAAAAAAGCTTCTTACTAAAAAAGCAGTTGATGATTTTAGTTTTGTAGTTGCAAATAATCCTGACCATGCTGACGCCTGCAGATATATTGCATTTTCTTATTTTAATCTTGATGCTGATTTATATGCTGTGACATATTTTATAAAAGCGGCAAAGCTTTATTTTCATCACTTAAAATATGAAAAGGCTATAGATTGTTTTGAAAGGGCATTATACATAAAAGAAGATTCCATTGATGCTTTAAATGGAGTGGTTATGGTTTATAAAAATTTAAAAAACAGAGAGGGAACAGTTGAAGCATTAGTCAGGTTGGGTCAGGTTTATATAGATTGCGGAAAATATGAAGCTGCAAGTAAAATTGAAGCGTTAATAAAACAAAGTTTTCCCGATGTTGTATCATCAAAAATTGGCATAGACAGGAAAAAGATGTTGGATGAAATTGTGTTGACTGATGACGATATAGATATAGATGTAGATGGGGATGAAGACTTGGGGATGGGATAATAAGTCTTGTCTTTCTTTGTCTTAACCCTGATTATTCACGGTAAAACCAGAAATTAACAAACTATTTGAGCTTTATTCTGGCATGAATACTCGGGGTAAGCATTTTTCCTGCAGTTTATTATCATTAAATGGCGTGATATAATTCTTTTTAATTGATGAAAAAAACCGTTTTAAATTTCCAGCAGATAGTAGAAAAATTAAATAGTTTCTGGGCAGACCAGGGCTGTGTGATCCGTCAGCCTTACGATACAGAAAAAGGGGCGGGCACAATGTCTCCTGCAACTTTTTTAGGAGTGTTAGGCGATAAGTCTTGGAACGTTGCATATATTGATCCTGTTCGTCGTCCGACTGATGGGCGCTATGGCGAAAACCCCAACCGTCTTTTCCATTATTTTCAATATCAAGTCGTAATGAAACCTTCTCCTATTGAAATACAAGAGATGTACCTTGATAGCTTGCGCACGATCGGGATAGAGCCTGCAAACCACGATGTCCGTTTTGTTGAAGACAACTGGGAGTCTCCGACGCTTGGCGCATGGGGGACGGGGTGGGAAGTTTGGGCGGAAGGGATGGAGATTACACAATTTACATATTTTCAGGAGTGTGGGGGTTATCCTTGTAATCCAATTCCCGTTGAAATAACTTATGGACTAGAGCGTCTTGCGATGTTTATTCAGAAAGTCGACAGTGTTTACGATATCGCATGGAATAATACTGTAAAGTATAGCGATGTCTATTTAAGACAGGAAAAAGAACATTCCCGTTATAATTTTGAAGAGGCGAATATTGATTCGCTTTTTAAGATGTTTGAGCTTTATGAAAAAGAAGCGCTCGACGTGCTGCAAAAGAAATTAGTCCTACCCGCGTATGATTATGTGTTGAAATGTTCACACACTTTTAATATTCTGGATGCGAGAGGGGCTGTTTCTGTAACCGAGAGGATGCAATATATATTGAAGATAAGAAAAATGGCGAGGCTTTGCGCTCAGATTTATCTCGGAGATATCGATCTTAAATGAAGAAAAAAGATAGAAAAAATAGATTCCGGATCAAGTCCGGAATGATACAAAATAATTTACTTTTAGAAATCGGTTGTGAAGAGATTCCTGCCCGGTTTATGGATAAATTGGTTTTAAATTTCAAAAAAAATGCGGGTGAAAAATTACTAACTAACAGGCTATCGTTTAAATCTCTGCAAGCATATGGAACTCCACGTCGTCTGGTTTTGTTTGTAGAGGATTTACCCAAAAAACAGCAGGATATAGTAGAAGAGATTAAAGGCCCTCCAAAAAACATAGCTTATGATCAGAATGGAAAATTTACAAATGCGGCAAACGGGTTTGCCTCCAAATTCGGAGTTTCTGAAAACAATCTTTTTGTAAAAGATAATTATCTCTTTGCGAAAGTTGAGAAAAAAGGATTGCCTACCGATAAGGTTTTGACTTCTCTGTTGCCTGAAATAATTACTTCTCTTTATATGCCGATAAGCATGAGATGGGGAGATGGAGACTTTAAGTTTATAAGACCGATACATTGGATTGTGGCTCTTTTCGGATCCAAAATTATCAAATTCGAACTGGCAGGGATTAAATCATCCAATAAAACAAGAGGACATAGGTTTTTATATAAACAGAAAAAACTTGTTATTGAAAAGGCGGATATTTCTTACTATAAATCTAAGCTTTTAAAAGCATCGGTTATAGTTGATCAGGATGAAAGAAGAGAAAAAATAAGAACTTTGGTCAAAAGTAAGAATAATATGGCTTTGGATTATGATGATCTTTTAAATGAGATTACGTATCTTATTGAATCTCCTTATGTATTTGAATGCTCTTTTGACAAGAGGTTTTTATCTTTGCCTCGTAAAGTTTTGGAAGCTGTCATGATAAAACATCAGCGGTATTTTCCTGTTGTTGATGTAAAAAATAAGATAGCTTCTGATTTTATAATAGTTACAAACGGTTGTAACGCGGAAAATGTGAAGGATGGCAATAAACGTGTTATAACTGCTCGCCTTTCTGATGCGAAATTCTTTTTTGATGAGGATAGAAAGGTACCCTTAAAATCAAGGATTAGCGGTTTAAGGCGTGTCCAGTTTTTGGCGGGATTGGGGGATATGGAACAAAAGACGGAGAGGCTGCGCAAGCTTTCTCATTTTATAGGGAAAGAATTAAAAGTTGACGATAAATCGTTAGCATTGATAGATAGGACTGCTTTCCTTTGTAAGGCCGATCTTTTAACGCAGATGGTATTTGAATTCCCTGAGCTTCAGGGTGTTATGGGGAAAGAATATGCGATGATTTCGGGAGAAGAAGCACTTGTCTCTTTGGGGATATATGAGCACTATCTTCCGCGTTTCTCGGAAGAGGGGCTTCCTGAAACAGTTACGGGAAGGGTTGTTTCTTTGGCGGACAAGATAGATACGGTATGCGGCTGTTTTGGAATTGGTAAAATTCCTTCAGGGTCGGCGGATCCTTATGGTTTGCGCCGGGCTGTAAACGGAATAATAAGAATAATAGCAACCAATCAGACCGAAATACTTCTTGATCTGGTTTTTGATCAGTCCTTGAAATTGTATAGCTCAATTTTAAAAGAGGTTGATTTTGAAAAGGTTTATAAGAAGATTTTGGAATTTATTGGGGTTCGTTTAAGAGGGATGCTTCTCGAATTAAAATATAGCCAGGAAGTGATAGATGCCTCTTTTGCAAATCTGGAAAACATCTCTTTTGTCTATCGCATCGCGACAGCTTTAGATGTTTATAAAAGAGAGATCTGGTTTTCCGGAATTGTCGCGACGCATGATAGGGTTTTTAGAATTGCTTCAGGAGCAGAAAGATCACAGATAATGGAACATGACCTGGTAGAAGAAGAAGAGAAGAATCTTTATAAATTATATTTAGAGGTTAACTGGAAGGTCGAAGATCTTTTAAACAAAAAGGCGGATAAAAAGGCTCTTATTGAGTTATCAAAACTTACCCTTCCTGTTGAGACCTTTTTTGAAAAGATTCTGGTTATGCATGAAGATGAACGGATAAAGACCAATCGGTTAGCTTTGCTTAAGTCTATAAACAATCTCTTTTTTAAAGTAGCGGATTTTAGAAAGATGGTCTTAGCCTAACGGGTTTTACTGCTACTTGTTTCCCTGCATAAATTTACAATTTGAAGCAAAAATAGATAGGCGACGAAGTTGTATAAGATTGGACAAATTTATATGTAAACCAAAATAGTTGACAAATAACGCACCAGCTAACATAGATATTTCGAAACCTTTTATTGTATAAACTCCGTAACAAACCAAAGAAACCGCAGATAAACCAAATAAATCTCCCACACAGCCCCACACTGCATCCTTATATTTCCTACTATAAGAATTATAACAACCAAACGTAATATCTTCTATCAACTTTTCAACATCCCTGTCATCACGCACTAAAAAGTCTTTTCCGAGGTGTGATGCTATGTCTTTAATTTCGGTTTTATAAAAAGACATTATTTGAGGGTAATTTTCTTTTTCTTTTTGCTGATTTTGGATATTTAAATATGCGACCGCTCTTTCTATTGTAAGTCCTGTATAATAAGGGTGCCCTAAGAAAAGATTTGGAATTCTTGTTTTGTTTAAGAAATTTCCAAAGCTATATGCGATTGTTGATAATCTCTCTTTGGTTCTTTCGCAATTCCTAAAAGTCCTCATCCCTTGTGCAAGTGCTCTAACTGTTAATGTTTCCCGTACTCTTAAAGACATTTTATCCCCTTTTTTTAAAGCTAATTCTTAGATTTCTCTATATAATATTATCGTTTTTTTTTTTTTTGAAATTTCAGGCGATTTAAGGGGAATTGTTGTATAATAAAAAAATGGATTATAAGAAAAAAATACCTGTTTATTTATACTACGAGGATATCTTCAGAGAAATGGATGAAGAAAACATTAAATATTTGCTTATTGGGGGAGTTGCAGTCAATTTGCATGGAATTCCAAGGGCGACAGGCGATATCGATATGCTTATTGCCATGGAAAAAAAGAATGTCCAAAAATTTGTTGAAATTACGAAAAAACTAGGTCTAAAACCAAAAATTCCTGTCCAAGCTTCCGATCTGGCGGATTCAAAAAAATTGAAAGAATGGAAAAAAGAAAAAAATATGCAGGTTTTTTCTTTTATACATCCTGACAATCCGTATATTACCATAGATATTATGACTGAAAATTATATCTCTTTTGAGCAAGCTTATAAGAGAAGGAAGAAAACAAAAGCATGGGGAATTAATGTTTCGGTCGCGTCTATTCCCGATTTAATTAAATTAAAAGAAATATCAGGCAGGACACAAGATTTAGCTGATATTGAGGCCTTGAAAAAATATGGCAAAAAATAAGGGTTCCCAAAAAGGATTTACATATGTGTGCTCTAGAGAAAAAGCAAAAGAATACCAAAAACTTTCAGCCCAGCAAAAACTTGAATGGCTTGAAAAGATGAACCGATTTCTTTATTATTTTATGCCAAAAGAGAACAAGGTCTTTGCGGAAAAATTGCGAAGAGGAGAGATTTAAAAAAAATCAGATTCTGGAGCAAATCTCTTTCTCAAAGTAGCGGAGTTTGGCAAGGTGGTATTGTAAGAATATTATACTTTTGCTTTCTTCAAGAGAAATTAAACTTGGGACTTTAATGTAATTTTATCAATATTAAATCCATTTAAAATTATTGTTTGCCCTGCCTTAAAAGTATGCCAATCTTTAGCCAAAGTAAGTTCTTTGAGTTGGGATCGTAGGTACTTACTCTCTTAACATTCTCTTTAACTTTGCATGCGAGAGAATAGGGACTCGATCTCCTTCTTTTGGCGGATCGTTTAAAACTCTTGATAAATATGTAAAAATATCTGCATCGCATTCTTCATGTAATGCATGTGAAGCAAATTTCCTTACTTCACTTCTTGTACTGAATCTTACAAGATTCATTAAAAAAGTTTGCAACTCCTTTCCCCTAAATTTTCTAATAACTCCAAGTTCGCTTACTTTCATGTCTAATACCGGCTGACGGCGTAACTGGCTAAAACTTAGATTCCTCATGTTTATTCTTCCTGCAATTCTTAAACTTTCTCCCAATAATATACTCATACCTCAACACCTCTTTTATTTTTATCGTTTTTTTTTTTGAAATTTCATGCAATTTTTAGGGGAATTGTTGTATAATAAAAAAATGGACATTCAATCGTTAAAAAATAAAGAAATTGATAATGTTCTTAAATGGATTCAACAGGAAAAGACATCAATTTATGATAATGTTTTTCAGTGTCAGACGAGAGATGTTTTTAAGGCTAAACTGGATAATTTTTATGTTGAAACAAAAGACTCTTTACTTATAGCTGTTGCTGGTGAAATAGGGAATAATTCTTTTGACCATAATTTAGGTTCATGGCTCGATGTTGTTGGGCTCCTATTTAAAGTATTGAGTGCTGAAAAAATTGTAATTCTTGCGGATAGAGGTCAGGGGATTAGAGCGACTTTAAGCAGAATTGTTCCCGAAATTAAAAGTGATAAAGAGGCATTAGAGATTGCTTTTACTAGGGTGATTTCCGGCAGAAGTCCGGAACGACGGGGGAACGGTCTCAAATTTGTTTCATCAGCCATGCAAAATAACGGTTTTTCTTTGTGGTTTCAGTCTGGAACGGGGGCTGTTTCGATTTCAAATAAAGAAATTAAATTCTTTGAGAATAGCTTTAATATAAAAGGTTGTATTGCTATAATTAAGTATTAGGAGTAATTTGTGAAAATAGAGATAAAAAAATTCGGAAAGATATTAGTGTCAAGGCCTGATGGGAGAGAAGCTTTTTCTGCGGCAAAAGCATATATTTTTCCAAAAGAGATGAAAGAAATTACATTAGATTTTGATGGAGTAGATGTTTTATCTCCTTCTTGGGCAGACGAATTCATTTCTGGCATAAAAAGCAACTTTAAGGGCATAAAAATTAATTTTATAAACACAGACAATCAATCAGTAAAAGCCACTTTGGATATGCTTTTGTCTTTAGGCAATTAACCCCAATTATTTATACCAGAAGGGATTTCAATCCCCGATCATGATGATCGGGATTGATTCCTGATTTTACTGTGAACAATCTATTGTTACAAGCTTATATGGAGCAAAAGCTGGGTCTTCTGGAGCTAACATCCTAATCATTGAACCCAATAATTGAGCTGGGTGATAACCTAAAGTTCCTATTTTTGACTTAAAGGCACGTGGCGTTTTTACAAAGGCTGTTTCTTTGTCAGAGATTTCAAAAGAGACACCTGGCTTCCCAGTCTCGCTGCCATCAACAAATACTTCAGAAATTAAGATGGGCAATGAGGGATCTGATGGCACTTGGCATACAATATTAACATTTGTATAAAATTCTGCCCCTCTGCATGTCAGTGGACGTAATGCAATTGTAGAGATTGGGGAGCTGGTTTGATAAGTTCTTTTAGATTCATTAGATGGCAAGCCTTTTTGTTCTGTTAAAAAGCGACGTTTAACAGCTTCATTAATTGAAGGAAGTAATGTTTGAAAAAGTAATGATTCTGGAGTTAACTCATTCAATTTCTCCAAGGGTAGTGACGCAAGGGCGGGAAGAATATAAAATAATCTTGAAGCATAGTGTTCAATCTCTTTATGTGTAAAGGCTTCAATGTAGTAATGGTCAGAATTAAAAGCGCCAATTAAATCCCCCAATTTTAAAACAACTGTTCTTTTATGAGCGAATGTTATTTTGGGCTGTAAAGCAGTTTCGCCTCTTTTCACTAGAGCAACAGAATGTGGAGGTACTTTTATTGGCATGTTTTTTTCTCCTTTTTTATACATATATATCGTTTTTTTTTTTTTTGAAATTTCAACCAGAAGTAAGGGGGGTCACCATGTCCGTAGAATTTTCTAAAGGGGGGATCTTTTTATTGAAATTTCTGATATTTTAGTACGAAAGAAATAGAGGTTTTGATTTGTTTTAAGGAGGAATTATTTTATGGTTGGAATTAATAGGGATACTTTTGTTAAACCCAGAACTGCGATAGATTCACTTACTTCATTTTTTAAACCGGAAAAGACAACCCCTCTTGATAGAAGGCGATTACTTTTTGGAATGGCGGGGATTGGAGCTACCCTTGCTACTATTACAACAGTTGTAGATACAGCGCAACCAAAGAAGACAACAGAAATAACTTCAGATTTATATAGGCCGGCAGATGATACAAGGGCAGCTTTAGAGACTTTTTACGCAGCCATGCAGATTGTAAGCGGTAAAGCGGGGGAGCTGTTTAACCGTCACAATTCTTTGTTTACCCGCACAGTCCGTGTTGAGTGGAAAACGGATCATCAAGAATCATATCAGGATTGTAGTAGAGATAGTAATGGCAATAGTACTTGTGTTACTAAGTATAGAACGGTAACGCGTCATCATGACCGCGAAGAGACAATAAATATAGACCAGGATATGAGGAATATTAATGCCGAATATCTTGGGGATATAAATACATATTATGGAAAAGCTTTAGGATCAGTTGGGCATTTCAGAGATAATAACCTGAAACTTTTAGAAGGGGAGCTTGGGTCTGTTGATTGGTTAAAAGAAAATTCCGATGAGTTTGCTGCAAATTTCACGTTTCATTGGACAGAAGGGAATGTAAGTACAGGATGGCAGACAGCTATAGCTACGGCCATAGGATTACCCGCGACTGCCCTCTTTTTGTTTTATGGAAATCTGGTGGATATGATTAATGGGCATAGAAATTCACATTTTACGACTAGATATAGACTGAATGATTATCTGAGAGAAAAGAGTGCGCGGGAAGATAGAGACGAAATGAAATTGACAAGACGGTCTCTACTTCAAGTTATAGGAGGGGCTGGTGCTGCAACCCTTGCTTTTGGCGGTAAGGAGCGTTATGAGAAACGTTCTGAGGAGATACGAGCTGAGGGGGAGAAAGGGATTCGTAACTTTATAATTAGAGGAAATAAATTGGATGAAGCTCTGCTTTTTTTGAATTTTTTTAATAATAATCCTGAAGATATTATAAAAGAATTAGAAACATATGCTTATAATCTTCGTTTACTCACTTTTGAAGAAATTGATCTATCTGTAAGAAATGGATTGATAAGATTGGATGAAGAAGAACGAAAAATTAGACACTCTGCTGATTTTGGCGCTTATAGCATAAGAACTACACGTAAAGATGACAATTATAACCCAGAGGATATTAGAAATTATCTAAGCCTAGCGCATAGTGTGGCAGACGAAATAGATTCTGTTCTTGATGGGCTAAAAACTTTCTTTAAAGAAGGGGTTCCTAAATCTTTGCTTCCAGCTATGCGTGCTTGTTATATTACAGATGGTGTTAATAGTGTTGTTTCCCATGAACACTCGCGTCATATGTGGGGGCTTGCCGGTGATTTGGGCATATTATATGGTTCGGCATTGGTTCTTTTGCTTGCATCAGAGATAAATGGGGCTCATCACAAAGCAGCGTATAACCTTGTTCAAGGGATGTTTGATTTTGTAGACAGGCGAAAATTATCTGCGTTTGAAATTGTTTCTCACTTAAAAGGGTCACTTTCCTATGAGGAGAAAAACGCTGTTTTTGGTGACGAAGAAATTGTTCAAGCAGTGAAAGGCAATATTGCTGCACTTAAAAAGTTTGGCGGCGCTTATACAGAAACAGGCGTAGTTTTTGCTCCGGTTAGGGATTATCTTGGAAGGTTTGAAAGAAAAGCAAGAGATGACCTTAATCGTCAAATAGAGGGTTTGTCTGAAGAGGCGATAATTGACCTGTATATTGAAAAAGCGCTTGTCTTTTTTGCAAGAAAGCAGCTTAGTCCAAAAGGTTTAATGCAGGCGATGAAAGAAGGTAAAAGTAAAGGCGGGCCTGTGTCAAAACCTAATATTGATGAATTGAAGGGGAAAGTTGCCGAGTTTATTAAAGAGGGGGAACAATATTTTATTTTTGATCTTATAGATGCTGGATTAATTGATGATAATGAGCCTGAAGAAGATTGGCTTACCACGGAAAGTTCTGATCTGCGGAATAATATAAATTATTGGGCTGACAGGATTTTGGGGTATTTTACGTCATCTCAATCTATGCAAGCTGCTCTCGGCATTTTGCCCCTTAATTGGTCACTAATGAGTAAAGAAGGGGCTCAGACGCTTTCCCGTGAGGAAGTTTTAACTGCTTTTGTGGAAGTTGTAAGAGGAGAAATTAATTCTACTAAAGAGAAATCTAAAATTAAAAAAGAGATAGAAGCTGCTTTAACTGGGGATTCTGTTCATAGAGATCGTCCTGCTCGTAGTATTTCTGACGAAGAGATTGCAAATCGTGTTCTCCTTAGAAAATTAAAAGAGACAGCTGAAGCACATAAAGGGTTTGATGTTTTGTCTGAAAATGAGCCTAGATTGAAAGCCGCTTTGGCTGAAGCTGTTCAAAATATTTAACCCCGATTATTTACCCCGATTAGGAAATCGGGGTTCATAGACGAACAGAATTCTAGCAGAGTGTTGGAAATTTTCCCATGTATTTACCCCTATTTGGATAATCGGGGTTAACATAGTCCCATCTTTAAAACAGCAGAGAGCGTTGTTTTAATCTCTTCCGCCTTTAAAATGCCGCTCTCTTTTGATGAGAGACCTATAATTTTATGTTCTATACCTCTTATATTTACTATTTTTGGGCAAAATAAATTTTTTAACGGATCAATGGAAGTTAGTATTTGTAGCGGATCATAAAAAGGGACTAACTTTGCACTCTTGTAAACTGTTTCTCCATAGGTTGCACTTGCATATTTCCAGAATTCATCAAAAGAGATGTCGGGATCTTCGGGATAGGTTTTATCGTATTCTTTTCTTTTTGTTTCTAAATCTGAAACAACCTCTGTAAGTGTTTTTTCTCCTTCGTATGCTCCAAGATTTGCGAGTGGAGAATGTAAAAACCAGTCTATATCCTTGCTTTCATCCCATGTTCCCCGATATTGATTTCCAACGGGAGCAAGAGCTGATCGAAAAAAAGAAGATATGAGATTCTTTCTCATATCTTTCATTCTACTGACAAGGGGATGTTCTCCCAATTCTTCGAAAATGGAAGAATCCAAAGCTACAGGATAAACGCCATCTCTGGATAATGTTGAAGTAGGTATGTTTTGTCTTTGTAATTTTTTGTAAAGTAATTGTGCCGATGCGTAGTCAAAGGTGTTATTTGATGCAATTTTGTTTGGAGTAAGAAATTCTCTTCTTAGTAATAAGTTTCCAAACTTATCAGTTGTAACTCCGCTCATTAGTCCTATTTCTTTAATTTTTCTATTTGCTAACCCTGGATATTGCGATAGGGGGCCGCTAAATAATTGAGCAAAATCTGTCATGGCAGAAAGTGCGTATAATGTTACTCTTTGATCGTAAGATATGTTGTTTATGAGTATGTTCATCATGAGGTTTGTTGCTTCTTCAAAGTGTGGCTGGATATTTGTTTCTAATTCAGCAAATTCATCATCTCTTAAGACTTTTCTTCCCCTTATATTGGATCCTTTGCCGATAGCAATATTATGTAACCCTAAAAGAGCAAGTTCTTGGTGCGCGACCATGGCTCTTTTTTCACTTGGATATAAATTTACAATGACAGCCTGTATATCTATGTAGCCTAGCTTTTGTAGTGCGGCTGCAGTTATATGTGCTGCTGTTTCATCCAAATCTTCAAGGGGAGAGGTATTTAATATTACTTTTTGCGGATGAGCGGGCCTATTTTTTATTAAATATTCAAGGATTTTTGTTTCCGGGTTTGTAAATAGAGGCCTTTTTATCGACGGTGAAACTAACGTAGTTTTATTATTTTGTATAATCATTGTCTTTATTCGTTTTTTTATTCTTTTACATAATCTGATTTTACTAAGAAAACATGAATTCCTGCTTGCGCGGGAAAAACATAGTTAAAATAATAATATTTTTGACACTAGCTAATCTAACATCTCTTTTTCTTAATATATCTGCATTAATTTCACCCCGATTATCATAATCGGGGTTTATTGAATCTCTTTTTGAATTATGTTAGCATAAATAAATTATGAAAAAGAAAATTTTTATATCGGTAATTGGAGAGAGCCATGCTTCGGAGGATATAGCAAAACTGGCGGAAGAAGTGGGTTATGAAATAGCTAAAGCCGGTGCGGTTTTGGTTTGTGGCGGGTTAAAAGGAGTTATGGAATATGCTTGCAAAGGGGCAAAAATGGGGAGGGGGACGACGATCGGTATTCTTCCTGGAAGCAAGAGAGAGGATGCTAATCCTTATATTGATTATCCTATAGTTACAGGCATCGGATATGCGAGAAATAAACTGGTCGTAAAATCAGGCCATGTAGTTATTGCAGTGGGGGGGAGTTATGGCACTCTTTCAGAAATTGCTTTTACCTTGGGGTATGGAATTCCTCTAGTTGGGTTAAAAACCTGGAAATTTATCCATCATAACGGTAAGTTTGATGATAAGATGCATTATGTTAAAACGCCCAGGAAAGCTGTTAATCTTGCTCTTGAGCTTGCTCTGCAGGCGAAGAACCCATTAGAAAAGCACGAATACCATACGTAAAAGCAGTTTAAGGAATTTTGTATAATAATCTTTTTTGGGCTATCTCATATGTTATCTCAGATTGTTCTACTTCTTTATAAAGATCCAAGGCTTCTTTTACTTTGCCCGTCTTATAAAATAGATCAGCCAAGTTCAATTTAACAGCAGGAAGGTTGGGATTTAATTCCAGCGCTTTTTTTAAAATATAATTTGCTTCATTGTGCGAATTATTTAAAAATAAGATTAGTCCGAGATTATTTAAAACAATGGGGGATGCGGGTTCCAATTCAAAGGCTTTGCGTAAATTATTTAAAGCTTCCGAGTTTTTTTTGTTGATTATTTGTGTTATGGCTAAATTATTAAGGCCCGCAACGTAGTTTGGATCAAGTTGTACTGCTAGAGCAAATTCTTCTTCAGCTGTAGATGACATCCCTTTCATAAAAAATTCCAAGCCGCTATTATTATAATTTTGTCCGAAAGATACTGAGAGAGCCTGTTTACTGATACCGCGTTTTAATTCTTGTCCCCACATGCCCAAAAAGTCCATTTTTCCCAGATCTTTTATAATAAGTACAAAACTTTTGTTTTGCAGCGCGCCTAAACTTGTTTTTCTCAAAAACTGCATTTTATATTTTACATAAGGGTAATCTATATCTTCTTGTTGAATTTCTTCCAACGTTCTTATTGCTGAACGGATATTGCCTTGTGCTTCATAGGTTAACGCCAGTCCAAATCTTGTTTTTTTCTGTAAATCGGTTGACTCTTCTGAAATAAATTGTAAGCTTTTTTTAAAAGCATCTGCCGATTGATCATAAAGGCCTTCATAACGATAGAAATTACCAAGAAGTGAGTAAACATAGGCGGCTTTTTGTGTGTCTTTACTTGCTGCTTGAAGTTCGCGTATGGCATCTTCTTTCATTTCAAGTTCTATGTAAAGTTTTCCTAAATCTAAGTGTAGAGATAATTTCCATTCATCTTCGGCAATCCGTTTTTTTAGTTGTTCAGTTTCAAGTTCAATCTCTTTAAGCCTGGCCTGTTTATATTTTTCATGTATGGTTGTATCATAAGGCGATATTTTTAATGCTTTATGAAGGGATTCTCTTGCTTTGCTGCACAATTTTTGCCTTAAAAAAATTTCTGCCTGAAGAATTAATGCCTGGCTGTTTTGGTTGTTGAGCTTTAAAATTTTTTCAACTTCAACATTCGCGCTGAAAAAATCATTTTTTGAGAGATATACATAACCTAAACATTCCCGCATTTCATTGCTTTGTTTAATCAAACCTTTACTTTTGTTTATAACCCATTCTGCAGAATCAGGGTAAATGTCAAGCAGGGATTTTATCTCTTTTGAGGCTTCAACAAAGTTGTCATCTTTAAGATAATTTTCTATTAAAAATTGTCTGGCCAAAAACTGATTAGGATATTTCTTTATGATGGTTTTCACACCCTCAACAGCCTTAGTCTGGTAATCAGGATTGCTTTTAATCAGTTTATAATATTCTTCAATTGCTTCACTGTAATTTTCTTTTAATGATAAAACTTCCGCCAAAGAGAGAGTTGCTTCCGGATGAATAGGATAGTTTTTTAATATATCTTTTAATTTGCTTATGACATCATCTGCTTTGTTTGGATCTATTTTTATTATTTCCATCAATTTTTTTATGGCTGATTCGGGCCTTAAAGACTTGCAATATGTTATGGATAATAATTCTCTTATGGAGATAGAATCTATTTTTTTAAGCAACAAAGCTTCTAAACGATGTATAACTTCTGATGAAACTTCAGGATCGTCTTCATACATTAAAAAATATTTTTCTGCGGATTTTTCATAATTTTCGGTTCGCTGGTATAGCTCAGCAAGCATCCTCAAGTTTTTTTTATCAGAGGGGAGGTCTTCATAAAATTCTATGGCATCTTCAAGTCTTCCTTTTTCTAAGTACACAGAAGCCAGCATTTCAGATATTGAAATATCTTTTACCCCGAGTTTGAGGGCCTTTTCCAACAGATTCATTGCAAAGTCTATTTTTTCCTGTTTAATGTATATTTTACCTAAAAGATTATAAGCTTGTAAATTTAAGGGATCAAGCTCTATCAATTCTTCAAGTTCTAAAATTGCCATATCAAGATCATTATCCGCTAAATAAAAACTTATTAGCGACAGCCTAACTTGTGTGTCAAATGGTTTTGACGTTGCTAATTCTTCGTGATCAAGTATAATCTCTGAAATAATTTGAGGAGAAAATAGTTTTGCAAGGTTATATTCTTCTCTTGCTTGTTTATAATATCCGTTTATTAAGTAGTATTTTCCCAGGTTTCTTAAAAGCTCAGGATTTCTAGGTTGTTTTTGCAATTCTTTGGATAATAAATCAAGTTCGGCAATCATTTAAATTTGACCTCTCTATAAAGTAAGACAACTCCTAATATACCAAAAAGAAATTGCGGCGTCCATGCAGCTAAAATTGGATCAACAATTCCTCCTCGCCCGAGAGATCTGAAAACCGAGGCGAAAACATAAAAAGTAAACATGATAACTATTGTAAGCATCATTCCCCATGTGCGGCCGCTTTTTATAGTAGGAAGGGAAAGGGGCAATCCAATAATAGCAAAAATAAAAGATGTTAACGGAACAGAAAACTTCATCAAATAGTCTGTTCTAAGCGGGTTTGTACTAACTCCGCTTTTTTCTAGCTGATTTATTTTATAAATAAGTTCTATAGAATTCATTTGCTCCGGGGTTTTTTGTGCGGAAATAGTTAAAGGATCCTCATTTAAATTCATTTCTATTGCTTCAAAAGAGGCTTCATAGGATAAGCGGCCTTCATCATCAAACTTGTGAATATTGCCGTTATATAATGTTATTTTTAATCCTTCTATTTTGGCTTTTTTCGCTGTTGTTACTCTGGGAATTATCTCTCCTGCTAATTCATAAACCATGATATTTTCTAATGTTTTATCCTGATTGTTTATTTTTTTTACATAAAAATAGCGGTTGTAAGCGTCCTTAAAAAATACATCTTCTTTTATTTCAGGCAATGGATTTTTTAAAACTATTTCTTGGATTATTTCCTGGGAACGTTGATTGGCAAAAGGGACGAGTTTTTCGTTGGTAAAAAAGGCTATAGCTGAAACTATAATTGAGAAAATAATAATTGGAAACACTATTCTGCCAAAAGAGATGCCAGAAGTTCTCAGCGCTGAAAGTTCATTGTCTTTCCCCATTCTTCCCATTGCCATGGCAATTCCGAAAAGCGTAGCTACTGGAAAAGTCATAACCATAATATAAGGAAGCTTATAGAGCATCAGTAGCAAAACAGAAGGAAAGGGGATCCCTTTATTAATAATTAGGTCTACGAATGTAAAAAGCAGGTCGACAATCATAACCAATACAAAACCTATTATTCCAAGGAGAAAGGGAGATATTGTCTCTTTAAATAAATATCTATCTAGGATTTTCAATCTTCTTCGTGTTGACGTCTTTGTTCCCGTCTTTTTGCTTTTTCTTTTTCTTTGCGACGTCTTTGGCTAGGCTTTTCATAAAATTCCCGTTTTTTTATTTCGTCGATTATGCCTTCGCGCCGCATTTTCATTTTGAATTTTTTTAAAACTTTATCTATAGACTCATTTTCTGAAACATTAATTTTTGTCATTTTTTATCTCACCATCCTTATTAATCTTTTTATCGATTATTACCCGGGAGGCCATTGCATTTTTCTTCCACCAAGAATATGGAAGTGTAAATGATCTACGGCTTGTCCCGCATCTGATCCATGGTTTGCAACAACTCTAAAACCACTTTCTATTATACCAGTTTTTTGCGCAATATTTTGAATGGTTTTTATGATCTTTGAAATGATTTGAGAGTGTTCCTTTTTAACCTGGGAGATAGAAGCTATATGTGTTTTGGGTATTACAAGAATATGAATTGGCGCTTGAGGATTTATATCGTTAAAGGCAAGAACATCTTCATTTTCAACTAAAATTTCAGCTGGAATTTGTTTGTTTATTATTTTACAAAAGAGACAATCATTCATTTTTTTACATCCTTATTTTCTTGTGTTGTTTCATATTCAAAGCAACACATTAACCGTCCGCATATTCCTGATGTTCTGGTCGGCGATATTTGAAATCCTTGTTCTTTAACGGCTTTTACTGTTATATGTTTTGGTTTTTGAAGCCAAGAGGCGCAACAGAGGGTTCTCCCGCATGGGCCAAGCCCCCCCATAAATTTTGCTTCGTCTCTGGGCGTTAAGGATCTCATGATAATTTCTGCTTTTAGGCTAGTTCCTAAATCTTTGCGATAAGATTTTAGGTCTGGAGTTTTTTTGTCTTTTGATACTTTATAGTAGATGCTAATTCTTTTTGAGTCGAATAAATGTTCAACCTCAATAATTTTTATAGGAAGTTCATATTCTGTAGCTTTTTGAGAAGCTAATTGATATGTTTTTGCTTCTTTATTAGAGAGAGAGTTAACTGTTTTTATATCTTCCGATGTTGCGTATCGGATAACTTTTTTAAGCTTGACATCAGATTCAGCATTTGGAAGATTTTTTGCAAAGGCTATTATTGTCCCAAATTCTTCTCCACGATCTGTTTTTATGATAACAGGGGCGCCTACTTTAATGTTTTCAGTATTATAGCCTTTGATAGGGCATATCCGGTTAAATTTTCTAAGTTTTATTGCTAGTTTTTGTTCCATAATTTTATGCAAAGAGCGTCAATTGCTAATTTATGGTTTGCATTGCGCTCCATTCCTTTTAAAGTTTCTAATATTATTTTTGCTTGTTTTACTTTATGGGCGGTTACATAAATTGAAAAAATTTCCTGAAGTATTTCTGCCGCTGTTTTTTTGTCCGCAAGCAGTTCGGATATTTCTATAAAATTAAAATTTTCACTTTCTATCCTACTTGCTATTTCTTTTGCTTGTGGCGTTGGGTCTGCAGGAAGTGTATCTTCGAAGATAATTCTTTGGCAACGGGATAAAATTGTTTTTGGCAAAATCCCTTCTCGATTGCTGATTAATATAAACACAACATTTTTTGCGGGTTCTTCCAAGATTTTTAAAAAGCTGTTTGCGGCTTCAGTTGTAATTTTGTCTGCTTCAGTAATAATTATAACCTGCCAATTTCCCTCGCTGGGCCCGTACTTAGTTAGATTTTTTATATTTCTTATTTGTTCTATTTTTATTGAGTTTCCGTCTTTTTCTATTATTATTACATCTGGATGTTTGTTCTTTTTAATTTTTTCGCAGTGAAGACAAAGATTGCAAGGTTTTATTTGATTTGAGCAATTTAGTTGCGATGCAAAATTTATCGCCATGTCAAACTTTGTTTGGTTGTCTCCCCCTGTAAATAAATAAGCGTTTGAAACTTTTCCATTTTTGATAATGCCGGACAATATTTTTTGTGTTCGAGATTCCATGATTTTTAAATTATAACATTTGTGAGTTAGTTTTTCAAAAATTAGATATGCAGGATAGTGTTTCGAGCGTTTTTCCATTTTAAAAAAATAAAAACATTAAAGGATTGAAGTTTAATTCTAGTGTAAAACAATTAACCCCGTTTATGATAATAGGGGTTAATTGTTTTGTAGCATATGACATAATGAATCTTTTTATAGACAAAAACCCACTTGACAAAAAATAAGATTATGGTATGCTTAAAAAGCAAAAGAGGAACGTTTCCTCTAAGTGGGATTCAGGAAGATAAAAACCCTAAGGAATACCCAAGAAAGGGAGTAGGGTTTTTTCGTCTTTTGTGAGTTTTAAATTTGATCTTTGACAACTAAGTAAGTAGAGTTTGGTGCGAGTGCAACCAAATTTTTTTGTTTTGTTTTTTTAGAGTCAACAAACTTTTACTGAGAGTTTGATCTTGGCTCAGGATGAACGCTGGCGGCGTGCTTAACACATGCAAGTTGAACGATCTCCCGGCTTGCCGGGGGAGAGTAGCGGACGGGTGAGTAACACGTAAGTAACCTACCCTCAAGACTGGAACAACCTGCCGAAAGGTGGGCTAATTCCAGATGTGGTTATGAAGACACATGTTTTTTTAACTAAATCCCGCAAGGGGCTTAAGGATGGGCTTGCGGCCTATCAGCTAGTTGGTGAGGTAAAGGCTTACCAAGGCTATGACGGGTAGCTGGTCTGAGAGGATGATCAGCCACAATGGAACTGAGATACGGTCCATACTCCTACGGGAGGCAGCAGTGAGGAATTTTCCGCAATGGGCGAAAGCCTGACGGAGCGACGCCGTGTGTGTGACGAAGTCTTTCGGGATGTAAAACACTGTCAGAGGGGACGATATTGACGGTACCCTCAGAGGAAGCCACGGCTAACTACGTGCCAGCAGCCGCGGTAATACGTAGGTGGCAAGCGTTATCCGGAATTATTGGGCGTAAAGCGCGCGTAGGTGGTTTTGTAAGTCAAATGTTAAAGGCTACGGCTCAACCGTTGTTTGCATTTGATACTGCATTACTAGAGAGAATCAAAGGGAAGCGGAACTTGCAGTGTAGCGGTGAAATGCGTAGATATTGCAAGGAACACCAGTGGCGAAGGCGGCTTCCTAGGGTTTTTCTGACACTGAGGCGCGAAAGCTAGGGGAGCAAACGGGATTAGATACCCCGGTAGTCCTAGCCCTAAACTATGTTCACTAGGTGTTCGAGGTATCGACCCCTTGAGTGCCGCAGCTAACGCGTTAAGTGAACCGCCTGGGAATTACGGCCGCAAGGCTAAAACTCAAAAGAATTGACGGGGGCCCGCACAAGCGGTGGAGCATGTGGTTTAATTCGATGCTACGCGAAGGACCTTACCTGGGTTTGACATCCCGCCAGTAGAAACCTGAAAGGGTAACGATTCCGATTTATCGGGAAAGCGGGACAGGTGCTGCATGGCTGTCGTCAGCTCGTGTCGTGAGATGTTGGGTTAAGTCCCGCAACGAGCGCAACCCCTATTGTTAGTTGATAACGTTAAGTCGATCACTCTAACGAAACTGCCTCGGATAACGAGGAGGAAGGTGGGGACGAGGTCAAGTCATCATGGCCCTTATGCCCAGGGCCACACACGTGCTACAATGCTATGTATAAAGAGAAGCAAATCCGCAAGGTGGAGCAAATCTCAAAAAGCATAGCTCAATTCGGATTGCAGGCTGCAACTCGTCTGCATGAAGCTGGAATCGCTAGTAAACGCAGATCAGACGCGCTGCGTTGAATACGTTCTCGGGCCTTGTACACACCGCCCGTCACACCATGGAAGTCAGAAACACCCAAAGTTTCGACTTGGTCGGAATTAAGGTGGTGCTGATGACTGGGGTGAAGTCGTAACAAGGTAGCCGTACCGGAAGGTGTGGCTGGATCACCTCCTTTCTAAGGAGAATTATGATAAGTTTGTCAAAATTTTTTGATTAAGCTTATTTACTCTAGGTCGGTTGTTATTTATTTATAGATAACAAATGGTTGTATTTGCCCAAACCTACTTATTTAGAACAATTGAGTTATTGATTTTAGTGATGTTTGATTATAATTATTAATAGTAATTAGGGTCTTGTTCAGCTAAAATTGGGCCAATAGCTCAGTTGGTTAGAGCGTACCCCTGATAAGGGTAAGGTCGGTGGTTCGACTCCACCTTGGCCCATTTGAGTAGTTAGTGTGAGTGTGAGTCTTTAGTAGTTAGCACAAGGTACATTTATATATTTACTAAAGATTAAAGACACACTCAAGCTCACACTTTGGTGGGGCCGTAGCTCAGCTGGGAGAGCGCCTGGTTTGCATCCAGGAGGCCAGGAGTTCAATCCTCCTCGGCTCCATTTGAGTAGTTAGTGTGAGTGTGGGTAATTAGTAGTTAGAGTATTATATATTAAATTTTCATACTAAATACTAAAGATTCACACTCAAACTTACACTTGATAGCCATCATGGCATAGCTCTTTGATAATTGAATATAAGATGTAGATAGAGAACACAGGTAATGAAATGATACGAGAATTTATTCTTGTCCGAACATAATTAAGGGCTCATGGAGGATACCTAGGCACTGCAAGGCGATGAAGGACGTGACTGGCTGCGATAAGCCTCGGGGAGCTGTCAAAGTAGCTTTGATCCGGGGATTTCCGAATGGGGAAACCTACTAAGAGTAATGTCTTAGTATCCCGACTTTACGTCGGGAAGCGATACCAGGAGAACTGAAACATCTAAGTAACTTGAGGAAAATAAATCAATTGAGATTTCGGTAGTAGCGGCGAGCGAAACCGAAAGAGCCTAAACCTTCTCGATTTATCGGGGAGGGGTTGCGGGACCACGATATGATATCTTGAAACCTAATTAAATCTTGCTGGAAAGCGGAACCATAGAAGGTGATAGTCCTGTAAATGAAAGGTTTAAAGAGTCTAGTGGTATCCCAAGTACTTCGGGACACGTGAAATCCCGAGGGAATCAGGGTGGACCATCATCCAAGGCTAAATACTATGCAGTGACCGATAGCGAACTAGTACCGTGAGGGAAAGGTTAAAAGAACCCAGGAATGGGAGTGAAATAGAACTTGAAACCATGTGCCTACAAGCAGTTAGAGTCCCGGCTTTATGTCGGGATGATAGCATGCCTATTGAAGAATGAGCCGGCGACTTACAGTTGCAAGCAAGCTTTAGGGTTTTTAGCCCGAGGCGTAGCGAAAGCGAGTCTGAAAGGGCGATTTAGTTTGCAGTTGTAGACCCGAAACCGAAGCGATCTATCCTTGAGCAGGGTGAACCACGAGTAAAATCGTGGGGAGGCCCGAACGGGTTGATGTTGAAAAATCTTCCGATGACTTGAGGATAGTAGTGAAAAGCTAATCGAGCTCGGAGATATCTGGTTCTCCCCGAAATGGTTTTAGGGCCAGCCTTAAGTTTATCTTTATGGGGGTAGAGTACAGTTTGAACTAGGGCCTCGAAAGGGGTTCCAACTTCTTGCTAACTCCGAATACTATAAAGTCATTGCTTAGGAGTGAGAGTGCGAGGGATAAGCTTCGTGCTCAAAAGGGAAACAGCCCAGACCGTCAGCTAAGGTCCCGAAGTTTAAACTAAGTGGTTAAGGAAGTGAGATTCCAAAAACAGCCAGGAGGTTGGCTTAGAAGCAGCCATCCTTTAAAGAGTGCGTAACAGCTCACTGATCGAGGAATTTTGCGCCGAAAATACACGGGGCTCAAGTTTAACACCGAAGCTACGGATTGTTCTCTCGGTTTACCGAGGGAATTGTGGTAGGGGAGCGTTCTGTTGTAGGTTGAAGTTCAGACGTGAGTCTGGATGAACGAAACAGAAGTGAGAATGTCGGCATAAGTAACGAAAAGACGGGTGGAAATCCCGTCCGCTGGAAGTCCAAGGTTTCCTGGGGAAGGCTCGTCCTCCCAGGGTTAGTCGATATCTAAGCTGAGGCCGAGAGGCGTAAGCGATGGCAATACGGTTAATATTCCGTAACCGCCTGCAGCGTTAATGTTTTAGGGGACGCAGGAGAATAGGTCAGCCACTTAGTGGATTGTGGTTTTTGTCCTGAAGTAATTTGGGATGAATCGATCCTGAGCGCAAGCAAGGGAGAAGTGATTGACTTCACACTGACGAGAAAAGCCTAATTCATTGTTGCAGACGATCGTACTACAAACCGACACAGGTGGACAGGCTGAATAAGCCAAAGCGCGCGAGATAACTCTCTCTAAGGAACTCGGCAAAATGACCCCGTAACTTAGGAAGAAGGGGTTCCCAACTTTACGTTGGGACGCAGATTCTAGACTCCTGCAACTGTTTATCAAAAACACAGGTCTCTGCAAACCCGCAAGGGGATGTATAGGGGCTGATGCCTGCCCAGTGCTGGAACGTTAAGGGGCGTGTTGAGATTATATCAAGATACAAACCGAAGCGCCAGTGAACGGCGGCCGTAACTATAACGGTCCTAAGGTAGCGAAATTCCTTGTCAGGTAAGTTCTGACCCGCACGAAAGGCATAATGACAGGAGTGCTGTCTCGGAGAGAGACTCGGTGAAATTGGTATGGCTGTGAAGACACGGCCTACCTGCATCAGGACAGAAAGACCCCGTGGAGCTTTACTGTATCTTAGCTTTGGATTTCGATGCAGCTTGCCTAGTATAGGTGGGAGGCTATGAAACCTCGACTTAGGTCGGGGTGGAGCCAACAGTGGAATACCACCCTAGTAGCGTTGGAGTTCTAACCTGATTTGTGAAAAATTAGGGACAGAGTTAGGTGGGCAGTTTGACTGGGGCGGTCGCCTCCTAAAGAGTAACGGAGGCGTTCAAAGGTTCCCTCAGCACGGTTGGAAATCGTGCGTCGAGTGCAAAAGCATAAGGGAGCTTGACTGTGAGACGTACATGTCGAACAGGGACGAAAGTCGGATTTAGTGATCCGGTGGCACTGAATGGAATGGCCATCGCTCAACGGATAAAAGTTACCCCGGGGATAACAGGCTGATCGCATCCAAGAGTTCATATCGACGATGCGGTTTGGCACCTCGATGTCGGCTCGTCGCATCCTGGAGCTGGAGCAGGTTCCAAGGGTTGGGCTGTTCGCCCATTAAAGCGGTACGTGAGCTGGGTTCAGAACGTCGTGAGACAGTTCGGTCCATATCCGGTGCAGGCGTTCGAAACTTGAGAGGAGCTCTTCCTAGTACGAGAGGACCGGAAGGGACAGACCTCTAGTGTACCAGTTGTCACGCCAGTGGCAAACGCTGGGTAGCTATGTCTGGAAGGGATAAGCGCTGAAAGCATCTAAGTGCTAAGCCCACCTCAAGATTAGGTTTCGTTTGAGATCCCTTGTAGACTACGAGGTTGATAGGCTGGGAGTGTACGCATAGTAATATGCTTAGCTGACCAGTACTAATAGATCGAAATGTTCGGGCAAGAATTGATTCTCGTATAATAAAATTTGTCTTATCTGTATATTTGATAATTAAGAGTGTTTGTCGTTTGTATTTAGCAATTGTATTTTGTAATTTGTATTACTAATTACTAACTACTAATTACAAAGTACAAATCCTGGTAGCCATGCCGAGGAGGCCACACCCGTTCCCATTCCGAACACGGTCGTTAAGCTCCTCAGGGTCGATGGTACTTGCCCTTTCAGGGTTGGGAGAGTAGAACGCTGCCGGGTTATATAAACCGCCATAAGTTAAAAGCTTTGGCGGTTTTTTTGTTATGGGATTTTTATGAGTTATAGTATAATAAAAATATTCATTGAAAATTGGGAATTGAAATATGACAAATTTAGTACCAGATAAAATATTTTTAACAAAGGGAGTTGGACGGCATAAAGAAAAAATTGCCAGCTTTGAGATGGCATTGCGAGATGCAGGGATCCAGGCTGTTAACTATGTCCAAGTGTCAAGTATTTTTCCTCCCGGATGTAAATTGGTTTCAAAAGATCAAGGGGTCAAACTTTTGAAACCGGGCCAGATTACTTTTATTGTTATGTCAAAAAATGATACCAACGAACCTCATCGCCTGATCTCTGCCTCTGTTGGAATGGCTATTCCGGCCGATCAAAATTCATATGGCTACTTAAGCGAACATCATGGCCACGGTTTAACCGATGAAGAATGCGGCGATTATGCGGAAGATCTGGCCGCGCAGATGCTAGCTACAACTCTTGGCGTCCCGTTTGATGAGACTGCCAGCTGGGATGAAAGGCAGGAACTGTGGAAACTTTCAAACGAAATCGTTCGAACGACCAACATTACCCAAAGCGCGATAGGGCAGAGGGGCGTTTGGACCACAGTTTTGTCTGCCGCAGTATTGCTTATTAACTCATCAGGTTCGGAAAACCGTCAGCAAGCTATAGATTGACTATCATCTTTTTTATTTTATGTTATTTATTTTCGATGGCGTCTAGGCGATCTTTTAATTGTTTAATTTCTGTTTGTTGATCTTTTATTATTTCTATCAGATATATAGAAATTTTATCGTAGCTAATCGCATCAGGTCTGTTTTCTTTATCATATGCAACAAGATTTTTTAAGCCTAGATCGTCAAAATCTTCTGCAATATAACCGATTGATTTTGTTCCTGAATCTTTGTATTTGAACTTTTTAGGTTTTGCTTCCAAAATTTTGTAATAATTTTCATCCAAATCTTTTATATCTGTTTTATATCTTCTGGAAGAAGAGTTTCCTTTTAATATTGCACCATCGTTCGTGATAATTAATTGAGTTCCGGTTCCAGCAGGTGTTGATAAATCTAGGGAAAGATTCTCTATAAATGCTTGTCCGTTAACATATAACTGGCGCTCTCCAAGTATATCCGTATTAGCTGATCCTATTAGTAAGCCCTTATTTATATAAGAATCGCCATATCCGTTCAATAGTATCTGTGGAGTTTTACTGGAATCAAGAACCTTTCCTACTGCGATTGAATTGGGTGTATTATTAGTAATGTTCTTCCCTACAGTTAATGAATTTATTGCGTTAGTGTTTGCAGATATTGTCTCTCCTACGACAAGAGAACACGTTGCTTGCGCTTTTGCAGCGCTCCCAATCGCAACCGAATAATCTCCTGTCGCTTCATTTGTATTTGTTCCAAAGGTTGCGGCACCGCCTCCATTTGGCATTACAACGGTTAGTTTCGCTGTAGAAGTATTTGTTCCAATGCTGACATTGTCAGACGTTGAAGGAAGGTATACAGTAGTACTGGCTCTTGACCAGATATTATCTCTCAGAGATAAGGGATCATACGCGACAGTTTGTATTCCCCCGTCGGGATATCTTATTCCCCCTTGGGAATCTATTGTTCCTGATACTGTTAGTTTATAGCTTGATTCTGTAGTTCCTATTCCAACGCTCCCTTTTATAGCTTCTCCTGAAACAAAAAGAATGGGCTTTACGGTCGTACCCGTATCACCAAAACCAACCATTAGTGAGTTAGGTATATCATTTGTTATTTTTCCTCCCAAAGTGATAGAATTTTTACCATTTGCTGAAGCTGATTCTCCTAATGCGACAGAAGAATCTCCATTGGCAGTTGTTGATTTTCCTGCTGCAAATGAATATTGACCTTTTGCCTGAGAATTATATCCCATTGCGGCAGAGTAGTTCCCTATATTTACTGCATCCCATGCTGTTCCACCATATCCTGCGCGAAAGGCGGATTTTGATGGTATCCACATTAGCTTGGTTCCAGCTCCAGACGAAGGAGTGTTGCCTGTATTTCCTTCAAACAAAACAGCTCCATTAACTTGTAGTTTAGCTTCTGCCTGAGGCGTTGCTGTTCCAATTCCTACTTGTCCTACATCGGCATTTCCACTTGCAAATAAGATCGGAGTTGTTCCGTCAAAGCCTATCATTAAAGAGTTTTCAGTATTATTGACTAAAAAATTTCCGGCTCCTTTTCCTACTCCTATAACGACAGCATTGTTTTTTGTTGCTTGAACCTGCCTGCCAATCGCAATTGCAGTTGCATTTGCTGATTCATTAGATGCTGTTACGCTAGTTCCAATGGCAATTGAATTCATCCCTTTTGCGATTGATCCTTGCCCAATGGAAGTTGCGCCATCTTCAGTAGCCTTTGCGCCATATCCTATTGCAGTTGAATATGATCCGGTAGACTGTGTATCTTTTCCCATTGCTATTGAATGTATACCAAGAGCTTGTGAATCATAACCTATTGAAATTGAGCCTACTGATCCTCCCAAAGCTGTTGAAGCATTTGCTATTGCGCCACTTCCTATTGCTATTGATTCAACCCCTAACGCTTGCGCGCTTTTCCCAATAGCAACTGCATAATCATTGCCCGCTACAGCGCTTTCTCCTAAAGCAAAAGCTGATATGCCGCTAACAATTGGGTTATTTCCAATTGCAACAGAGTAATCTTTTATTTCGCTTTTTTCCCATGAGCCATCAGTTGAAGTTCCTGCTCTTAATGCAGCTTTGGATGGGAGCCAAAAGAAAGCCCTGTCAGATGTTAAATTTATAAAATCAAACCCTTCATCCTCGGTTCCTTCTGCCAACAAGGTTCCATTGTAAATATGAAGCTTTGCTTTAGGAGAGGTTGTTCCAATCCCTACTTTATCCGTTGTGGTTTTTAAATTGACATTTCCACCTGTTTTTTCCCAGCCTGTATTTTGCCCTAAATATGCCTCTGTCTGTATCCCATTTGCAAATTTTAATCCGCCAATGTCTGTTATTTCTATTGTGCCGGCGACTGTTAGTTTTGATGTAGGTGTTTTTGTCCCTATTCCAAAATAGCCATTTCCAGAAATTAATGAATCTGGATTTGGAACAATATAACTGTCTCCTGCGGGGTTTAATAGAATATTTAAATCACTGAATCCAATGCCTAATGAATAATCTACACTATTGCTAAAACTTCCGCCTAATGCCATACAGTTGGAGCCACGATGCCCTGAGGTTCCTTCACTTGTTGTTTTTGCTGATTCTCCGACAGCTATTGAGCTATTTCCCCCTGCCTCTGTATTGCTTCCAAGTGCTAGTGAAAATTGTCCTGATGCAGTAGAGTTATTTCCAATTGCGACCGCGGCTGTATTTGTCGCAGAAGAACCAGTTCCTATTGCAACAGAAAAATTGCCTGATGCTGTATTTTCTTTTCCAAAAGTGGCAGCTCCCCCTGATTGTGTTACAACCGAAAGTTTTGCTGTTGGAGCATCTGTTCCAATGCCGACATTGCCTGTTTCAACATTAAGAAAACTATCCCCAACCGGATTTAATAGAATATCTAAATTACCAAGGCCTATACCCAAAGAATAATCTTTATCTAATGGCAGAGTAAAATTACCACCAACGGCAAGTGAATTATCTGCGTCATTCTGTAAATTATCACCAATTACAACAGAATTATTTCCATTTGCTTTTGCATAATTTCCTACAGCCAAGGAATGTTGTGCTATTGTTGTTGTTGAAGAATAGAGACCTATAGCAACGGAAGAATCTCCAAGAGCTTCATTATTTTTCCCAAAAGTGGCGGCTCCTCCTGATTGTGTTACAACCGAAAGTTTTGCCTGCGGTGCATCTGTACCAATGCCTACTTTATCGCCTGTTGTTTCAAGCGCAACCTGTCCCGTACTCTTTATCCACCCTGTTGACGGGGCTTCTGCGGTTATTATTACAACTCCGGTTCCATCTAGTTCATCTCCAAATATTAAAATATTTTTACCAGCTTGGATTTTTTTGACAAATTCACCAAGAGCAACTTTTTCCTTTTTGATTGTTCCGTTTAGTATTTTGTCTGTAGTAACAGAGTTGTCTGCAAGTTTAACTGTAGAAATTCCTCCATCTTTAACCTCAAGAGAACCTTGAGATTCAATACTGATAGTAGAATTGTCGTATTTAACATTTAGAGTTCCTGTGTTAGTTATAGGTCCTCCGGCTAAAGCAGTACCTGAATTGACAGAAGTTACCGTGCCGTTCCCTGTGCCGGCGGCTGTGTATTGTATTGTTTCGTCAGGAAATTTTATTCCACCATTAATTGCCTTTATTTCTATTATTCCCGCAACTGTTAGTTTTGAGGTTGCATCTGTTGTCCCGATTCCGACATTGCCTGTTGTATCAACTCCGCTGCTTGGTCCAACAAAAAGGGTAGGGATGTTTGAATTAAATCCTATCATTAATGAATTTGGAGTACTATTTTTCAACCATGAAGAGGTGCTTATTCCACTTCCTAATGTCATTGCATGAAATCCATCGGCTTTTAAATAAGCTCCAAATGTAAAAGCTTGATTTGCAGCTGTAGAAAAATCTCCTATGCTTACAGAAGCCACTCCTTCTGCCGTTATTTCTCTTCCGATAGCAGTTGCACAAAAACCTAAAGCTTTTGCTCTGTAACCAATTGCGGTTGCATTATCATTTGTTGTCTTTGATTGAAACCCCATAGCTGTTGATGCTATTCCTTCTGCAGACGTTAGCCATCCCATGGCTGTGGAGTAGTATCCTCCGGCTGTTGTGTAATGACCAAGTGCAGTTGAATAGTCGGCTTTTGCTTGTGTAAACCCACCAGCTGAAAAAGATCCTTTCCCTTTTGCCTTAGTTTGGTCTCCTATAGCTATAGAATAATCACCTTCCGTAGTATTTAAGTAATTACCTATGACAGCAGCACCTCCGTTACCAGTATCGGAAAAAACATTCAATTTTGCGGGCATAGTTCTATTTCTAGTGTCACCTATTCCGACTTTTGCGGTCGAAGATTCTGTTGTAACATTGTTGTTCCCTTTAATCCACCCGCTATCCGATTCTCCAAGATAGGCTCTGCTTTGGATTTTTTTGTCTGGAAATTCTATTCCTTTTTGAGCCTCAATTGTTCCTGCTACAGCTAAAGCATAATTTTGTTTTTGCGCTGGAGTTGGACTTCCTATTCCAACAAAGGTTCCATTATTGGATAAAAAACTATTGCTAATCCAATCTGTTTCATTGTGTCTTAATGTGTTATTAGTAGATCCTGTTGGCAGAGGGGTTGCCGCAATTGTTTGTATTGATTCGTCGAGGAATTTAATGCCGCCAGTTGTTTCTATTATTCCATCAACAGCTAGTTTTGATTCCGACTCTATTGCATTACTTCCTATTGCGACTCTATTGGTTGCGTATTCTAAATGAACTACTGAATTTGCGGCTACCCATCCGCCACCAACTGTGGCACTACCACCTTGATACGCTATTGTCTGAATATTGCCATCAGGGAATTTGACTCCTCCTTGAGCATCAACGGTTCCCGCAACATTTAATTTATAGGCTGTTTCTGTCGTGCCGACTCCTACATTGCCGGTTGTTCCTTTTCCTTCGCTGGAACCTACAAAAAATGTTGGAATGTTAGAGAAAAAACCTATCATTAAGGAATCTGGCTGATTATTTAATAGCCTTTGTGTTGCCGAAATGCCACCCCCTAATACCATTGCGTTTGTAGCGTCTGCTGATGTAAATTGGCCAAAAGCAAGAGAGCCTTGTTTTGTTGCAGATGTATAATAGCCATGTGCAAAGCTATAAAGTCCATCCGCTACAGTATTTCCTCCAGAAGCTATTGTATAATCAGCCAATGCTTTAGTGTTTATTCCTAAAGCGAGAGAAGCATTTCCCCGAGCTTGAGTTCCCTTTCCGATTGCAACTGCATAGTCTCCCGAAGCAATATTGTCTTCGGCACCAAAAATAGCGGCTCCTCCTTCGCTTAATGTTGTTTTTACCGATAACTTTGCGGTAGGATTTGTTGTCCCAATGCCGACCTTATCGGTAGAGGTTGTTAATATAAGAGTATTTTCTTTTTTTGTCCAACCGCTTGCTGTTGTCTGTATTGATTCGTCAGGAAATTTAATGCCGCCAATTCCAACTGTTTCAATCGTCCCGTTCACCGTTAATTTTGAAGATGGGGAGGCAAGTCCAATGCCGACTGATCCTAAAACGCCATCTTTATCAATGAGTAAATCTTCTATAGAAGAATCAAATTTTAAAACACTTGATCTTTTATCTTGAGTATCTATTTTTTCTATACTGAAAACATTCTTATTATGATACGGAGTTAAAGTAATACGCGTAGAGCCGACAACATCCAAGTGCGTTAATGGATTATCTGTACCAATGCCAACATAATCTTCAATTGCTTCTAGCGTCACTCTGCCTCCGCCTTTTATCCATCCGCTATTGTTTGGCAGATTGTTGCTTCCTAGATATGCTTCTGTTTGTATATTTCCGTCAGGATATTTTACCCCTTTTTGAGCGTCAACTGTTCCAGTTGCGGTAATATTTCCCGTTGCATCAATACTGGCTACAGTTGTTTTGTCTAAGTTTTTAATTTGAAAAGAACTGGCTGCGTCATTATTGTCTAAAATAACATCGACGTTTTCCGCTGTAGCAAAATTAAGATAAATAAAAAAAAGAAGAAAAGTTCCAAGCAATAAGTAGATAAATGATTTTTTCATTTAAAGCCCCCTTAAATTAATTGTCTGTATTATAGCTAATATAATGAAAAGGGGCTAGTATGAAAAAGGGGTTTGTTGCAAAATAGTCATTCCCGTGCAAACGGGAATCTATTTCTCAAAAAACAACCCCGATTATGATAATCGGGGTTAAGATGGATCCCCGCTTTTGCGGGGATGACAAATTGCAAAAGGGGATGACAGCGAACTATATAATTGTGTCACCCTGAGCTTGTCGAAGGGTGCGAAAGCCGTAATAATCGGATGAAAAACAGGGGTAAAATGAGGCAACAACATTATTTTGTTATTGCCTCAATTTTTTATCTTTGAATTACATTTGCGTATAGTGGATTAATTTCAGTTTCATAACCGGTCTCAAAATCTAAAAGGGTATTAATTTTGTCTTTGACAAGAGCTGTTTTTGAAATAAGCTCTACAGCCTCTGCTCGCGTAAGCTTTTTGTTGGGGTCAAAAGGTTTCCCTCTCAAATATTGCAACATGTCAGCTTTGTATGCTCCCGCTATTGTTTTTGCCGCCCAGTGGTTAGAATCCACATCCCTAAATAACACTTTATCATATGGTTCTTGTTCAACCTTGCCAAACCTTGTAATCATTGCAAGTCCTTCAGCTCGTGTTATGTTTGCTTTCGGCTTAAATGTTTTATCGGGATAACCTTTGACTATGTTTAGTTTCGCGGCTTGTTCAATAAATCCTGCTGCCCAGTGTTTTGCAGTAAAATCTGAGAAAGATACCTTTGCAGGAGCTGGAACTTCTCCATTTTGTGTAACTCTTATAAGAAGAGTTGCAAGTTCTGCCCTTGTAATATATCCTTCAGGTTTAAAAGTCCCGTCAGGATAACCCTTTATTATTCCTAAAGTTCCTATATAACTTATTGGATCATAAGTCCAATAATCAGAAGTTACATCAGGATATGAAACCAATCGTAATACTCTTAATTTTTCTGTCTCTAAGAGTTCTCCTTTTCTGCTGTATGCTTGGACCCATAAGGTGTTCTTTTTAAGAGCAAATGGCACTTCTACATTGAAATTAAGGTCTTTATCTATACTTATCCATGTCCCATTTATCTTGGCGGATCCGACATCTGGATGGACTTTTCCTACTACATTAACTTTGTAATCATGTGTTATTGATGTTGGAGATGGTTTTATAATGATTATATAATCTTTATCTTCTTTTGGCGGAGGAATAAGTCCATAGTTTAATGAGAAGAAATGATTGTCTACGCCATAGGCCCCCTCAAATTGATGGTAAGCATAATCAAATCTGAAGCCTTTGAAATTGACGCCAATTCCAGCAGTTAGATCATTGCTAACGTTTCCTCCGACCATAGCTTGGTCAATACCCGCTCTAATTGACAATAAATTTATAGGACTCCATTCAACTCCTAGTTTATATAAAGCCGGAACCGATAATTTGGGATACATATTAATATCAAGCAAAACTTTTAAGTCCTGATTATTAAATGATTGCATGGCATTTTCTTCGCCCAAGATATTTGCAGCCACGCCCATTTTCAAAACTGCTGGATATGATTCTTCCCAACCGTTTGGATATGTTAATTTTCCGCCTAATGAAGCGGGAAGCATATCTTTAATAGTAGCGCCATATGATAAACCCTTAATAGCCGTTTTGCCTTTTATCCCTAAATCTATTTCTGTTCCGCTTCCCGAAGTGTTTGAAAGTCCTCCTCCGGATAACCCTACACTAAATATTTTGAAATTCATACCATAATCTATGTCATTCATCCATGGAGTGTTCATTACTAATCTTTTTATTGGATAAAAAGATAATATCCCTTCTAATTTGTTGGAGTATGACATAAGCAGAACATTGTTATAATATCCCATGTTGCTTAAAGAAGTGTCTTCCACATAAATTGGGTCCGAAGGATCAGACAACTCTTCTACTTTGGTTGGAATAGCTCCTCCAATATTTGAACTTACAATCCCAATGCCAAATTTACCGTATTTTGTAGGATATATGCCGCTCAAGCTGAAATAATTATATTCTTCAAGTAAGTTTCCTGACATACTGGCTATTTGCCAATAATCTATTGAGGATAAATTTGCAGGGTTACTATATATACTGTTGGCATCACCATCTAATCCCATACAAGCGCTTCCAAGTCCTAACACTCTTGCTCCTATCGATATCCTTGTAGGATCCGGCGCGGCTGCTGCAGAAGCTATTCTGACCAAAAGAAAAATAAGCGCAATAGCAAGAACTACAATCTTTCCCCTCCCCATAATTTTTTTGTTTATCATCTTTTTTTCTCCTATCTCCCCTTTAAAAGGGACAGCACGCCCTGTTTTTAAAAGCGTGCTGCTAAATTTTTTATTTATTTAAGTGTCGGAAAAAACAGGGAAACGACACTTTATTCTCTTCACAGATACTATCGGGCTTAGATGATAAAAACTTGCATGGGGAAGAATCAAACGGGGAAGCATAAAAACTACGGGTATATCGCGAGTTTACCTTTTCCTATGATTTTATTTCTGTCTCTATCTATTATATGCCATAAATATACGCCTGCGCCTATTTTATACCCAAAATCAGAGATAAGATCCCATTCGACTTTATTTGGATTAGCTGTTCCTCCTGCGGATCCTCCAGGGGTTCCGGCATTGTAAGAAAGTTTTTTGACGACTTTTGCGGTTATATCAAATATATAGATGTCAATGTTAGCATCATCTGATAATCCATACTGAAGGGTGACTTTGGTATCTTCTTTTAATATGAAAGGAGAGGGGAATGCGATCGGGGTCCCTATTATTTCAGTATCTCCGGCCATTATTTTTACAGTCGCAGACTCGCTTGTTGTTCCTACAGAATTACCTGCTTCAAAATTAAAGGTATGGGCTCCGCTTGAAAGTTCTTTGTTTTTTGCTTTATAATCAAAAGCAAAGGTTACCTCTACAGGATTGTTTGTTCCCATGACTCTTGTTATTATTTGGTCGTCTGTTATTTTATAATATTGTCCTACAACCGAGCCTGCATCTTCTGACATTGCAAGCGTTGATATGTCAATCCCTGTATTTCCTGCAGTAACCTTAACTTCTATTATAGGATTCTTTGATACAATATATTCATATTCTTTATTAATAAGATTTTTCTGATATAATCTTCCATCAAATCTTATGCTTTCTATTACAGGCGCTTCTCCTTCAAAGGGGGCAGGTTGTGGTGTGGGACTTGTTATCCCTGTATCTTTGGCTAAGATTAAATCTGGAGATGTATCATAGCCATTGCCTGTTATTGTTATGTTGACGGGATTTGACCCATAACCATCTTCTCCTTTAACGACCGCGATTTTATATTCACCGGGGATTATTTTCATTCTTTTGTCTTCCATTATGTTTAGCATGAAATTTCCGTTACGGCCCGAACGGCCTTTATTGCCGGATATATCAGAAGCATAACCTGCTTCTGAGGTTGTTTGATAAAAGATAACAGTTCTTTCTTCTGTAGATACATTTGTTTCTTGTATCGGAGGCAGTATTTTGCCGTCTACAAAGTAAAACGGGTTATAAACTGTTTGGGCATTTGAAAATGTAACAAACCCGATGAATAACAGTAACACTGCTATCATAAGCTTGGTTAAAATTTTATTTATTGTAAAAAAGTTCATAATTTATTACTTCACTTTTATCTATACCCTGTCAATTTAAATGATTTTTCTTCTATTACCGATATTTGGTATGGCTGGTCCTTTATAATGTTTGGGGGCGCCTGCCTCAAATCTCCCAATCCTGTAGTTGGAGTTATATCTGCAAAATCGTTTAATACCCCTGAATTACTATATTTTATTTCATAGCCTGCAGCATCCATTCTTGTTATATCCCACCAACCTATAGAATATACAACGTTTGCGTTTGCCTGTTTGTTGATTGTTTCTATTAAGCCCAATAAAGTTAAATTTGACGCGCCATTTTCCAGAACCATATTAAAAGGATCAAAAGGGATTGATATTGTATTTATCCCCAGGCCAACATCTTTTGAAAAGACTAGTTTATATGTAACTGTTTCGGGCGTTTTTTCTGTAGCTTTGTATTCACCTATTTTGACTCCCGTTATATTTGAAATGTATGATTCATTTCCAACTGCGTCTTTTGATTTTATTGCAAAATAATAAGTTTCATCTGTAGCTATATTGGAAATAGTGATAGTTTGTTTTGTTCCGAAATTTCCGGGAGATGGTATCTCTGAAACTGTAGAAAAATAATCAAGAACCGATTTTGTATTATTCCATGTTGTTGTTTTTTGAGGGTTTGTATTTTTGTCATTAAAAGGATTTGCGGGGCTATCTATAATAGCTTCTGTCGATACATTTATTAAATACTCATAGCATGAAGTCTCTGTCCCTGTTTTGTCTGTATCATAAGGAGCTGACCATGTTAATGTTACACTCCTGTCATTTGCCTCAGATTTAAGGTCTGTTACCGCCCAAGGGGTGGAAGGATCCTGATTTTCAGGAACAAAAACCGTTCCTTCCACAGTAGTTAAACCAAAACTATTGCCAAGAGTAACTTTGTAAGTATAGGCTTGGTTGTCATCGCCTGATGACAATACAAAGGTATTGTCAATATTATAAGTAGTACTGTTGTTATAATAAGCTGTGTGGTGAGACTCTTTATATCCGAGCGATGATTTCTTGTAAAGTGTCCCCCCTTTATATATTTCAAACTCATAAAATCTTGTTCCCAATGTTGTTTTACCTTTTACTGTTATTGATGGAGACGTAGAACCTGATCCTCTTGTTGCTTCAGCTGTTATATCATTTACAGTAAATACTGGAGCTGCTTTTGGCAGTATTGCTAAAATATCTTCTTCAAAATACTGATAATTAATATCCGAGCTTTCAAAATTAAAATTTATCTGGAAAGGGTAGGACTCTCCAAAATGAGTATTTAAACTATTCCATACCCGTGCTATATACCATTTATTGTCAGGCGCAGTTGCCTGCCTTTGATGAAAAAAATGTCCGGCTTGTCCTTGCACAGGTTCAGATGAACCGACTGTATCGTAACCCATTTTATCTCCGTTCGTTATACCTAAAGCAGAGGTTAAAACCTCATGGTGTTCGGTCGCAACACTTCCTGATAATGAAGGCCCATAGATAATGCCGTCCGCGCTATCTAAAAGGACGATTTGAATAAGAGAATCTATTGCCGTATTTGGCCCCGATAATGAATCTTTGCAAAAATAAGAACTTGAGGAAGTATAGCCCACATCAAAAGTACTGGACGCAAATGTCGAGTTTATCAATAAAAGAAAAAGAGCGGGCATAATTAAAACCCAATCCACCTTCTTTTTGAAATATTTTTGTTTAAACATTTTACTCATTCCTCCTTAATTCCCTCTCCCTTTGGGAGAGGGTTTATTCCTATAAACCCTCAAATTACCTGAAAATCGGGTGAGGGCTAATACGGTTTTGGATATGTCCAATTAACCTCTCCGTCTACCTGTTTTATGTAAACATAACCTTTCCCAATTTTAAATTTATCCAGTTTCCCCGACCAGTTTGACCCATTATAAAAAGCCTGAGGCGCGGAATTTGTCTCAAAAGTATAAACATAATCCGCGTTATCAAAGCCTGTTCCTTGTTTTGGTGCTGTTTCCGACAATCTTGTGTTATCAGGCTGTAAAAAGACAGAAACAGGATATGCTGTTCCCAGCAAATTTAATCCTGTATAATTTTTTCGCTTTATGGAGATTGATCTGCTTGTTTGCGCGACCGCGCCGACAACTGTTATTGTCCTTGCAGGATGGCCTCCTTGGGTTATAAAAACATAACCTTTGTCAGAATAGATGTTTGTTAATTTTCCCTGCCATGAGCTCCCGTTATAAAAAGACTGTGGAGTTGTTTCTCCTGGCTCCAAAGTATAGATATAGTCAGCAGTTGTAAAGTCATTTCCTCCAGCCCCTTCAAATTGATTTCCCAGAACTTTTGCGATTGATGTATCGGTTGGAATCAGAGGAAGAGAGATTACTGCCAATTTTGCGTATGATGAAGAAGCTTCCAGAGTAATATTTATTTTTCCAACAGCAACTGCTGATGTTAGGTCGTTTTTAGGCGTCCCTTTATAAAGAGCCTTATAGTATACTTCTACGTCTCCGTCTCTTACCTGATTTTCATGAATTAAATAGTTGTTAGTATCATCAATTTTAAAATCTCCTCCGTAGGAAGAAATTATCCTCCAACTGTTTGGATCCTCGGTATAAGCGCCGGATCCTGTCCCTGTCAATATATAAAAATCAGGAGTTATTTCATCTCCTGTCTCTTGCCATGATACTTTAATAGCGCTTTTAACTGAATCAGCTGCTCTTTCTATTGAAATAGTTAAAGGCCCTGAAGGGACATAGCCTTCATCTTTTTTGATCGTGAAATTTCCACTTTCTGCTGTTGCCATATTTTGCATTCCATCTATGGCTTCTATCCTGATTTTTGCAGTAGTTGTCTCTTGGTTAGGGACAGGGTTCCACGAAAACATATTATCGTTAGTATCGCTTCTAAGTAATGAGATCCAATTTATTCCGTTATTTAATGAATAATAAACATTAACAGCAAGTGATGCCGAGTTATTAAAAATTTCGTCGTTTGCTTGCCATTTTATTTGATAGTCTGTCCCTCCTGTAATTTCTTCATTTAAAATAGGATTGTAGATAACAATGGTGGGAGGGGTTGTGTCTACGATTATAGAGTCTTGTACGGTGTTGCTTTCATTGCTAGCAGCATCTTTTAGCTTATACAGAAGCGTTTTTGTTCCATCTCCCGTGCTGAATGTATATTTAAAATTTTGAGAGTAGGGGATCCATGCTGCGGCAATAAGCTCTGCATCAGTTCTTGCCATTTTCATGTAGACAGGGTCGCCGGCAACTCCGTTTGCTTCGACAGAAACAGTTAATTCATTGCTGTATTGTGTATTTCCTGTAGTTTTATCTTTTAATGTTATTCCTGTAATGTCAGGCGGAGTGCCGTCAATCGTGAATGTCCAGAGGCTGGAATAATTGCCCCAATTTCCAGCCCTGTCTTTGGCTCTTACTTTCCATGTGTATGAGCCATCAGATAGAGTTGATTGATAATCTGTTGTATTTCCGAGTATAACTAAAGAGCCATTTATGGAAACTTCGTAACTTGCAATTCCTGACAAATTATCAGTGGCTCCGCTCCAGGATAACTTTGGAGCTGAAGAGATTATTTGATTGTTGGTTGGGTATATTAAATTGGGCATAAATGGCGGAGTAGAGTCTATCATTAGGCTCCACTCTTCACTGGTGCCTACATTCCCTACAGAATCGGAAGCGTTGACTGCCCATTTGTAATTCCCGTCATTTATTGCTGTAGGCAGGATATAACTTGTTGTTCCGCTATTTATTGTTGCGACTAGTTTTAAGTCTATTATAAGGCCATATTGTGATATTTCAGAAAAGGCATCAGACGCCGCATTCCATTGAAAGGTTGGCATATTGTTATTTGTTAATATCCCATCAATTGGTGCTTTTAACGTTATAATCGGGGCTTCACTGTCAATTATAAAATTTTCTCCCTCACGGGTAGAAATGTTGAAAGTCTCATCTGTTGCGTCAATCCTAACCCTTGCTTTGTCCGTGGAAATGCCAAGTGGCGTTGCCCATGCGAATAGACCGTCATTGTTTTCTGTATCATTATTTATTTTTGTCCATGATTGTCCGTCGTTATAAGTAATATATATATTAATTCCAATATTCTCCGGATTGGAAATATTATCTGTCGTTATCCATTCTATTTTATATGCCTGATTTCCCGCAAAAACAGAATTGGCAGTTGGATTATTAATTATTGTTTGTGGAGACGTTTGATCATAAGTAAAAGTCCAAAACGTTGAAAAAACACTTTGATTTCCTGCTTTATCTATCGCGCTTACAGACCATGTATACACACCATCTGAATTGATTGATGGCACAAAATCAGGAGTATTGTTTACGGTAAAAAAAGAAAGACCCTTTATCTTTACCTCATAGTTTTCAATGCCTGAGGGATCTGAAACTTCATCCCAGGAAAGAGTCGGGATGGTATTAAATCTTGATCCGTTTGGCGGGAACTTTAAAGAAGGAGGCTCAACTATCGTATCAATTGTAAAAACCCACTTATCACTTAAACCCCCTATGTTTCCGGCACCATCGGTAGCCCTGATTTCCCAAGAATATACCCCATCACTTAGGGGCAAGGAAAATGTAAAGTCTGTAGTATCGCCGTTTACAGTTGCAACTAAAAGCTGGTTTAAAAAAATATCATAGGTTTTTATCCCTGAAACATCCCATATTATTGGTGGATCCCAACTTAACGTAGTAAGATTGTTTCTTGTAAAAGAATTATTTTCTGGTGAACGTAAAAAAGGAACCGCTGGTGGTTGGCTATCGATTATAAATTTATCGCTTTCTTTTGTGCCTATATTTCCAACTTCATCTTTGACATCAATTTTTATTCTGGCTTCGGTTGTGGTTATTGATCCAAAAATCCAATTATAACTTTCTGTATTACTAATATTTGAGTCAATTTGTAAATAAGTATTTCCTCCATCTAATGAATAATAAATATTTGTAGAGTTTGCTGCCAAAGCAAAATTGTCTGAAGAGATCCATTCTATATAGTGATTTTCGGCAACTCCCCCTTTCCACAAGGTTTGTGATGTTGGAGTTATTATATTTATCGATGGAACTTGTGAATCTATTATAAAAGAAGGTGTTTCTCCTATTCCTAGATTTCCATAAATATCTTCAACCGTTACCCGTATCTTTGCTTCCAGTGTTGATATTATAGGAATTGTCCAGCTATAACTTGTATTTGTTGCCGAAAAGACAGGCTGATTGGTTGCAATTTGTATCCATGTTTCACCTGTTGAATAATATATGGAAGCTGAATTTAATTTTAATCCGGAAGAATCGTCCGCTCTGTATGTTATATTTTGATTAGTCCCGCCGCGCCATTTTGTTAATGGGGAGGGAGAACTAATTTGCACTAATGGCGAATTGTTCGATTTTATGGTGAAACTGCCGCTTTCAATTGTGTTTATATTGCCGACACCATCAATAGCTTCTATTTTTACTTTAGCTTCATCTGTTTCTAAATTTGGAACAGCCCAAAGGATTGACCCTGTATTTAAAATTCCCGTCCCATTTTGTATAGCTGTCCAACTTGTTCCTCTATCTATAGAATAGTACAGATTAATTAATAAATTTGCAGATGGTGTAAATTGAATATCTTCTGCTGTCCATTGCACAGAATAAACTGTATTTGATGTTAATGTTTCTCCTCCGTTTGGTTGTATAAGAGAAACAGTTGGAGCTGTTGAGTCTATCGTAAAGGTTTCGCTTTCTCCTGTACCAAGATTATGGGTTGGCGCGGCATCATAAGCTTCTATTTTTACTTTTACCTGATCGCTTGTTATTGCCGGAATATTACTCCATGTAAAAGGTGAGATTTCTGATTGATTTGCGGCAATTAATATCCATTCTCCACTTCCGATTTTATAATAAAAAGCGGCTGTTCCATTTTCAATGCCTGAAGCGTCTTCTATAATAAATGTTATATTAGAAGAAACCCCTCCTTTTAATTTTGTGGCGCTGTTTGGATTTGAAATTGAAATAGAGGGTGGGGTTGTATCTTCGCCAGGTTCAGTATAAAGGATTGTTTCATTATTTATAGAAAATTCTGAAGTATTGCCGTTTGAACTTGTCGCAGTTGCGCATAAGTTGCTTCCTACATTTAATGAAGGGTTGGATAACTCGATTGACCAATTGCCATTTGCATCGGAGGTTGTTTTTCCAAGATATGTTTTACCTTCACCTTGACCGCTTAAATCGGGAACAGCTTCTGTTAAAAATACTTCTATTGTTGCATTTGCAGGTGCAGTTCCCTGGACAATGGTTGTTCCTGTAGAGGCGTAATACTTTGAAGAGGTTATTATAGGATAGGCGATCCCAGTATTTCCGTTATTTATTAAAGCAATTCCCTTGTCATAATTTGAAAACAAGGAATTTTCTTTTATTGTATTATAAAAAGCAGTATCTATTGCTATTCCATAATCCCCGTCGCGGCTTCCGTTATATGCGATTGTGTTGTTTGGCCCTATTATATTTAATTGTCCCGTGGAATATATGCCCGAATAACCATTTGCTAAATTTAAACTTCCGCTTTTATCTATACCTATATAATTCCCGTAAATAAAATTTGAGGGAGCTGCATTTAAATAAATGCCTTCCTGTAAATTTCCTGAAATGATATTTCCTTCTATCGTATTGCTCTTTCCAAGTGATATGTTATTCCCTGCAATAGAAATTCCTTGCATGCCGTTTGGTATTGCAGTGGTTCCGTTTTTGTCTGTTCCTATGTAATTTTCTGAAAAGATATTATATGAAGCTTGATATACGCGAATACCTTCCTGTAAATTCCCGGAGATAATGTTTCCTTTTATTATATTGTTTTTTGGAAAATAAGTGCTAAAAAAGATCCCTTTGTTCCCATTTGGAATTGCTGTATCTCCATTTTTATTTACCCCTATGTAATTGCCTAGAACTTCATTACTATTGCAGTTTGTCTCTCCTAAAACAATTCCAAAGTTACTGTTTCCTGATATTATGTTTTTATCTTCAGGTGTGGTGCCTCCAATTGTAGAATATTGTGTTCCATTAAGATAAAGACCAGACCCATTTGGAAAAGGAGTATTTCCTGATGAATCTGTCCCGATAAAATTCCCTTTTACTTCAACAGTTGAGCATCTATATAATTGAATACCATAAGAAGTATTTCCTGAAACCGTATTGTTTTTTATTACACAATATCTTCCGGTAGTAGATGAGCCTTGAATAGATATCCCGTAAGAATTTGGAATTGCAGATGTTTGCGAAGCAGAAAGGCCTATGATGTTATTTAATAAATAAGTAGTGTCAACCAAGTTGACACTTATCCCATTACTGCTGTTTCCCGAGATCAAATTTCCTTTTATTAAAGTAAAATAAGAATTTGCCGATATAGAGATACCTGAAGACCCATTTTTTAAACTTTTTTCTCCCCAATAATTAGTTCCGATATAATTTCCTTTTATTTCATTGCTTGTTGAATTAGTAGTAATAAAAATGCCTGAATTCTGGTTTCCTGAAATTATATTCCTTTGTGATACAGTATCTCCTCCTATGGTGTTGTAGATTGATTGAGAAATATAAAGGCCATAGTAATTTGATTTATAAGATGTGGAAACATAAGATTGAAGAGTCCCTTCTCCTGAAGCAGTCACCCCTAAATAACAACCATAGATATGGTTATAACCACCGCCTGTTATTTTTATTGCCGCTGGGGCTCCTGCTATGTTTGAGTTATAAAACCCGCCTATCGCAAACCCCTCAATTGTGCAATTTGAGGAAGAGCTTAAGTTGAAAGCTGAATATGGAGAATAAAACGAATTTCTTACGATTTCTATTCTTGGACCATAAGGATTGTTTGATTCCGTGTTTGGTTGTGTTGATCCTTTTATTGAGATATTATTTTTATTATTAATTGCAATATCAGTTTGGAGCAATATTCTAAACCAGCTTGCTCCAGCCACCTCATTTGTGACAAGACCGTAGCCATTGAGATCGGTGATTTTTTTAGCGTAG
>Ga0208953_1000245_pt1 | contig 54804 bp, 46 predicted proteins | sample RifOxyB2_FD_184033 | JGI IMG/M metagenome (GOLD analysis project Ga0208953, IMG submission 184033) | Groundwater microbial communities from Rifle, Colorado - Rifle Oxygen_injection B2 (SPAdes) | ecosystem: Environmental > Aquatic > Deep subsurface > Groundwater | place: USA: Rifle, Colorado...
TCACCCGTTTGCGCACAACGGATTACGGCTGGCAGTCTCCTTTCCCCCGGCACCATGGTAGGCGTTACCGCCAGTCCATGCGGGGTTCCGTACCGGTCTGGTGGTTAGCCTTTGACCGGGTTGAATTATTCAACTTGCACAGGACAGTTTATTCTTGACGCACTCATACTGTAGCCTCCTTTAATTTGATTGAATCTTCTTTATGCTAATTTCCGCAAGTGCAAAGCTTCACCTTTCCACCTGCGGAATGTAAGTTTATTTCTTTACCTTTGGCCGTACTGCTGCAGCGCATCCATATTTGTAACGCGTAACTCAACCCTGCGATTTGCCTGCCTGCCTTTTTTCGTGTCGTTGACCGTCTTGGGCATGTTCATACCGTATCCATGTGAACTCAAATATGAGCTTAAAGCAGGCGCGACTTCGATCAGATAGTTGCGTACCGCTTCGGCCCGGCCCTGGCTGAGAGTTATATTATAAGAATCGCCGCCTATATTGTCGGTATGGCCCCCTACCTCAATCTGCAATTTTGGATATTTGAGCAGCATTTTACCGATAATATTGAGGTATGGTTTTGAATTAATGGTCAGCACGGTCTTTCCAGTCTCAAAGTATACGGCATCAAGGAGCAACTCACCTGTTGACAGTAACATTTTTTCCGCGTCGCTACGCTTGTCCTTCTCTACTGCAAGATCACTTGCGGCCAAAATGAGCGCAAGCGAGTCGGCTGTCGCCTTTGTAGCCAGTATATCGGCGGTTTCCTCGTTTGCCCGCGCAAGGTCATCGGCTTTTCTTTGCATGGAATCTATTTGATAAAGCCCATTTTCCTTTTCAATAATAAGCGCCATGGAGTCGTTTGCCGATTTTTCGTTGAGGGACCGGACCTGGTCGGCCGAGTGAGCGGCTTTCTGCTGCAAGGCAGCTTTTTCCTGCGCCGCCTTTTCCTTTTTCGCACGCACGGCCATTCTTTTACTTGCCAACATGTCAAATGAGAACGCCACCGCGCCAAACACCCGGTAGGGTTCCAACGCGCGGGGTTCTGCATTTATACGGTTTTTTGAGAGTGCGACATCGACCCCCGCCGAAATATTAGTATTATAGGACGAACGGAATTGGACTGACGGGGTGACCCACAATGGATCTGTACCAAAAGCCCAATCATTCATCTGCGTCCTTGAATTCAATTCAACGCCAATGGCGGCAAATGAAAAAAGGTTGCCTTGAAGGCCTGCGCCCAGAAGCAGCAGAGAAGCATTGTCCCCGCTAAGTGATTTGACAGCGCCTTCATTCAGATGCAGTTTAACAGCATGAGACTCATTGCCAAAGCTGAGCGACTGCAGAAGTTTGGCCATAAAATCAGTGCCCGTGCGGGTCTGAAAGTAATTATATCCATCGGCACGGTTAGTGTTGATCTGATTATCTGAAGTACCACCGATAAGAGCCGCCTGACCGCCTAAATTCATCATTGATTTGACAGGATACGGCAATGTGCCCTGGACACCAGCCTTAACGCTGCCCCAGCCGCCGCTTTTAGTGGTATTGTTATAATTACTCGATCCAAAGGCCCCCACAGACGCAAAGAGATCGATAAAGGGACTTGCCCCATACGAAGCCGCCCCAAGCCCGTTGACAATAGAAGCGTTTTTATTGGGGGTTGAGATAAACTCCTGGTTCTGGTTGTACCAGTTTCCAGTAACATTGAATGTAAGACGTCCCTCTCCCATGGGTTCAGCGGAACTCACACTGCTTAATCCCCGTGTGGCCTCACTGTTGATAACAGGGGTGACATCGTTATTATAAACGGCCTGGATCGTTTGGGGGAACAGGCTTGCGAATAACGCTACAATCATGATGCAAATACCTGTCCATGTTTTTGATGCTTTTTTACTGATTTTCATGACAATCTCCTTAGAGTTTAAGACCTTTTTTTGTTATCAATAATAAATATGAACTTATCTTATAAAAACTACCTCCCTCGTCGAGATGAAGGATCCGGCTTCCAAACGGCATAGGTATACACCGCTCGAAAGATTGAGCGTTTTATTCTTGGAATTGAAAGGCACGGTGTGCATGCCGGCTTTCTGACGGCCATTCACGAGTGTGGCAACTTCATGACCAAGCGAATTGTAGACCTTAAGGGAAACCTGAACCGCCTTCTTAAGACTATAGTTAATCATGGTGGATGGGTTGAACGGATTCGGATAGTTCTGCAAGAGCGCGAATTCTTGGGGAGCTGATCCATTCTCGACAATGGTTCCTTCAGACGGTTTAGTGACGGCATTGGCGTCTAAAATCACCGCGGTCTGGGCCAACGCTCTACCGTTTAAAGTTGCACCGGTCTGCATCTCAATCATCGTTTGACACAATATGATTCCCTTCATAGCAGCTGTTGTTCCAAGGGTTGTTTGATCGGCGACCTGCCAGAAAATGTTTGATGCCTGCGCACCGCCGCTCAAGGTAACAATGGCGCCATTACTCACCGTGAGAGTTCCAGCTATCTGGAAAATCCAGACATCGCTTGTGGCGCCGGATATAATGACACCGCCAGCGGATATCAGAACCCCGGTACTCCAATTATAAAGACCAGGTGCGAGAGTCTGCCCAGTAACATCTCCTGTGTACAGTTCGGTGAAATCGGGTGTTGGTCGTCCGGCAGCATCCGTGTACGCAGTTTCCATGTCGCTTACAGCCGTAGTCATATTGGACGAAGATGGGGCAGTATAGTCAGCGGCATATACATGTCCAACAACTATGGCTGATGTTGAAAATGTACCTGAGGCATCCATTATCAATCCAAATCCGGTTATATATGTCGCAGCGGCTGGACTAACGCCAATATCACCAGTAACTTGGGTGGTTCCCGTGGCTGAAATTCCTGTTTTTGCGAGAAGCGTAAAATTGCCGGCTGTTCCAAGATTCACTATTGCCAGAGATTGAGACACGGCAGAGACAGGCAGCATCAAAGCGGCCATCAGTGTCGCACCGATGAAGCACATCCACAAATGTAAAACAGTTTTTGGAATATTTATTTTGCTTTTCATAAGTAATGCGCTCCTTTTTAAAACGCGTTATGGATACTTTTTTGCGTGCTTAAAAGCTGAATAGGAGTCCCACTGTGATGACAAAAAAATCGCTTTTTAGGTCCCCACTGCCCGGGATATCTTTAAAATCATAATCCAGAAAGACATAGCGAAGGTCGCCGGTCAATTTCATAATTGAACCCAGGGGTATGTCCACACCGCCGCCGAGATGCCATCCGAATGCTTGCGTCGTCTCATCCGCAAGAAGCGATACCCTGCTCTGATCATAATCAAAAGTCAAATTGTACCAGCCCGCACCAATGGCGCCATAGACAATAGGGAGCGGATAAATCAAACCGGTGACCATCACCGGCCAACTACGGACCGTCAAAGCGCCATGCGCATATTCTTCCTGCCGATAGTTGATGGAGGCTTCAGCGCCGAGAACCGGCAGTAATTTCAACCGGCAGGCGAGTCCACCCATATAGGACCCTTTATCGGCATCCTGAGCTTTATAATAACCGGCCTGCGGGCCAATACTTATACTGGCTGCATTCATCTGGGCAACCAAAAACGCGACTAGCCCCATCATAAGCATCATTTTTGTCAACATCGCGGTTCCTTCCTGTGTAAATGATTTATTTTTAGCCACAACCCATCGGTCCCATCAACACTTATTCAACGTTCATTTCATTGATTATGCCATTCACGCCCTTGATATTGTTGACGAGTGCAACCACCAAACTCTCTTCAGCGCTGCTCTCTACATTGCCATATATCCTGACCATTCCTTTGTTCGTAGAAACTTTGATATTGACAGCGCTGGTCGACTTATGAAACAGCAAGGCAATCTTAACCTGGGCGGTAATGGAAGCGTCGTCGATATCGTCCCCTACCTTTTCAAAGTTGGTTTTCGTTGGCTCGGATGATTTCATGTCATTATTAACGCTCTTAACACCTTCAACTTCCTTGACATATTCAGATGTTAATTCTCTTTGCGCTTCGCTTGGGGCATGACCGCGCAAGGTGACGACACCGTCTTTAACGTCAATCTCTGTCTTTACACCGCTTACATTCCGATGGAACATCAGCATGGTCTTAACCTTCATGCCAATCCAGATATCTGAGTTTTCCGCCGGTTGTCCGCCTTTAACCTCCAGCTTGTTGTCCACGCGAACAACACCGGGAAGCCCAGCGACCGTCTCCTCTGCCAATGATCGGTGAGACCATTCGCTTACTGTTCCTGTTAAGATAACGATGCTGTCATTCGTTGTTTTGATTTTGATATCATCACCTTTTAAGTAGGTCTTAAACACATAGGATTTTTTCGCGGATGATTCGATGCGACCACCTATTTGGATTGCGAATAAAACCCCCGCGGCACCTAGAATAATAACCGCAGACAAAACCTTCGTTGCAAGATTGAGCTTCTTCATTGTCCAGTCTCCTTCAAGTGATTGAATTTGCTTTCTAACGTTTTTTGATTTATCCATTTAGTGTTCCTTTTCGGTTCAACTGGATAGAGAAGCAAATATCGTACCATATTTATTAATTGCCCTTATTTATTGATAAAACCGGAAACAGCCTCGATCTATCCCGAATCTATTCCAGGAAACGAGAACACCTATTAGCGCTATTAAGAATTCCGCCATTAACCCCTATAATATTGACTTACATAAGTATTGGTCCAAAAAGTAACCTATGGCCCGGTGCTAAGATTTATTCTTCGATCACTATCTCCACAACGTGCTCCTGATGGTCGTCGTTGAGTGTTACTGACCGGTCTTTTCGCTCCACGCCGTCAACAATCACGCGGATCCCCTTGCCCGGTTTTACCTGATGAAACCCGCAATGATACACAGTCTCTCTGAAACGGTAGTGGACCTTGAAATGTTCCCACTCCGCGGGAATGCAGGGGTTGAAAGTGAGCGTACCGGCTTTCAATTGCACACCCAGGACATACTCGACGATGAGCCGGTACATCCATGATGCGGACCCGGTATACCATGTCCAGCCTCCCCGCCCGGTGTGGGGTTTTGATCCGTAAATATCCGCTGCCATGACATAGGGTTCCACCAGGTATTGCGCGGCTTTCTCCCTGGTTGATCCATGGTTGACCGGATTGATCATGGACAACAGATCGTGTACCTGCTGCACCTCCCCCATTTTTGCGAAAGCCATGACAGACCAGATTGCCGCATGTGTGTACTGGCCGCCGTTTTCCCTGACACCGGGAACATATCCTTTTATATACCCGGGTTCCTGCGCGGATTTGTCAAAGGGAGGGTCCAATAACCTGATCATACCGTTTTGAAAATCAACTAAAAAGCGCGCAAGGGAACGCATGGCCTGCTGTGATCGCCCGAGTGATCCTGCCCCGGACAAGACCGACCAGCTTTGCACGGTCCCATCTATTTTACACTCTTCATTGTGTGAGGAGCCGAGGGTGGCGCCATCGTCGCAGAATGCCCGTAGGTACCACTGCCCGTCCCAGGCCTCGGATTCGATTTTTTTCCGCAGCAGTTGAGCTGCCTCGGCGCACGCTTGGCCAAAGGCCTGGTCCCCGCGCGTCAACGCCAGTGGACCAAATTGTTTGAGAACCGTAAAAAGGAAGAACGCCAGCCACACACTCTCTCCCGTGCCTTTGGCGCCCACAAGATTCATGCCGTCGTTCCAGTCTCCGCTTCCCATGAGAGGCAGCCCATGCTGGCCAAACCGCAATCCATGCAGAATTGCCTGCTTGCAATGCCCGTACAATGTGGCCTTCTGGCGCGTTCTGGCCGGAAGATCATAGAAGGACTCTTCTCCGGGATTAAGAAGACGGCTATCAAGAAAATGCGTGGTCTCATCCAGAATACCGCTGTCGCCTGTACGGGCTACATAATCGCCCGTGACAAAAGGAAGCCAGAGGTAATCATCTGAAATCATAGTGCGCACACCGCGTCCTTGGGGGGGGTGCCACCAGTGTTGCACATCGCCCTCGGGGAATTGGCGGGAAGCGCACAGCAGCAGGTGCTCACGGATTAGTCCCGGCTGCGTATGGACCAGCGCCATTACATCCTGGAGCTGATCACGGAACCCGAACGCACCCCCGGACTGATAGTATCCACTCCGGGCCCATAAACGGGCGGCCATGGTCTGGTACACAAGCCAGCCGTTTGCCATCACATTCATCGCACCATCCGGCGTTTCGATGGTAATGGCGCCTAACGTATGCTTCCAGAAACTCCAGACGCGATCGCGGGCGTCATACGCGGACTGTACACCCTTAAACCGGCGGACCAGGTTCCGGGTTTCTTCTACGTCCTTTCCAACACCCAAGATAAATACTATCACCTTTTCCTGTCCCGGCTTCAGGTCAAAATAGACCTGGAGCGCAGCGGCGGGATCAAGTCCGATACCGACCTTGCCTGACAACCGGGTCCGGTGCAGGGCCGCGGGATCCGCGAGCGTGCCATTTCGCCCGATAAATTCCGTTCTATCCCCGCAGATGCTTCGATTGGCCTCGCTTACCTCAAAAAATACGACGCGGCCCGGGAACTCCGTGTTGAAGGGATTGCTTGCCAGCAGCGCGCCTGTTTTCGAATCGATCCCGGTCCGTATGTGCATCCGGGTCTTGGAGCGGTTTTCGCCCAACACAAGTTCCAGAAATCCCGTTGCCGATACCTTGCGGGTAACGGGAGAGCCGTTGCGCACCCGAAGCATCCAGAATTTGACAGGAGCGTCCACGTCAGCGTACATCCACAACTCCGACTTGAGACGGTATTGCGAGTACTCAAAAACGCTGTACCCGAAACCATGGCGGTTGAGATAGGCCCCGGCTCCAGGAGCGGGCAGCGGTGTTACGGACCAGAATCGCCCGGAACTTTCGTCACGCAGATACACGGCTTCGCCGCTTCGGTCGCTTACCGGGTCGTTATACCATGGTGTTATCCTGAATTCATGCGCATTCTCGAACCACGAATACCCGCCGCTTTGCGAAACAACTGTGCCGAATTGCCTGTTCGCCACAACATTCACCCAGGGCATGGGTGTGGGATTTCCCTGGTCTATCCGGATGATATACTCCCTGCCGTCGCGCGTGAACCCGCCCCATCCGTTAAAAAAGAGCAGGTTGTCCTGCCGGAAATTCTCCGGTGCAGGCAGGATACTCTCGTCCCGTGATGCGACAAATTTCGGAACAGGGGTCTCGCCGCGGAAAACCCGCTCAACCTGCTCCGAAAGCATTCCGCCGCTATCAGTAAAAACCACCCGCGCGGCGGCCAGCATAAGCATCTGGTCCTCGTCCGGCATCTGATCCGGGTGACGCAGAAACACTCCGCCTGTTTTATCGTACAGGGACGCCTCGGGACCGACGGCGATCAGGCCGATGAGCTGGTCATTAAATATCTGCCGGTACCCGGTACGTTCTTCGTTCCAGATGATAAGATCAACCGCCAATCCCATCAATCGCCAATAGGCGTGCGCCTGAATCAGTTTCGCCGCCAGCTCAATTTTAGAAGGGTCGCCGATTCGCAGCAAAACAATGGGCAGGTCGCCTGAAATACTGTACGCCCATAAATGGGATTGTCCTCGCGCATTTTTCAGAAGCACGGTCTGATCGGCCCTGCGATAGAGGCTGGCATAGAGGATTGAGCTCGCAAGAGTTCCGTACAACCGGGCGTCAGGTTCAGTGGCATTGAGTTGCCGGAGCAGCACGTTCGCATGTATCACCGCCAGATTAAAAACCCGGTCCGCCAGTTCCCGGTCCTGATATTTTTCGATGAGCGCTTCAGCCTGCGGCCTGGTTTCGGCCATGCCGGTGATATAGCCCACGGTAACGCTCTTGCCCGGCCCAATGGTCAGCCTGCATCGGATGGCGGCAATAGGATCGAGCACCGGCCCTTCTGTTCCGCCAAGCGGTCCGGGCCTTTCCATAGCCCTGGGCTTTCTTGTTGACAAGCCTCTCCCGATGAACGCAAGCCGGTCGGTCTCGTACGAAAGATCGCATCCATCGAGGCCGCGTGGCGTGAAAAGGTGGAACATCCAAGGGCATTGTTCCTCAGGCGACCGCGGCCTTCGGGAACAGAGGACCGCATGACGCTTCCGGAGAATCTCTGTCTGCACAAACAGGTTCGAAAACACGGGGTGCGAAGCGTCGGCCGCGGGCGGGGCCAAGACCACCTCAGCGTAGCTGGTGAGTTCGACGGTCCGGGACACGCCGGTGAGATTGCTTAGCGTGATGCGTCGGTATTCAATATCATCTTCAGGCGAAACCGCGATCTCAGTATAGGTATCCAACCCCCCATCCCGCCGCCTGAACTCGGCGCGGGCCAGGGGAAAAACAGCTTCATAATTTTTTGACTCAACGCAGGAGGGCTGAAAAGCCGCGGACCATTGCCGTGCGGCGGACACGTCGTTGACATAGACAAAGGCCCCGCAATCATCCATGGTCGGGTCTTCGTTCCAGCGAGTTACGGTGAGATCGCGCCACCGGCTATACCCGCCACCCGCATTGGTCACCATTACATGGTAATTGCCATTCGACAAAAGATGGACTTCGGGTATGGTTGTATGGGGAGTGGTGAAAATCCGCAACACATCTTCCTGCCCCGGGGGAATTGTCCTCGAACGGAAAAGTTCAGATGGCTGCATGAGAAACGGGGACGCCTTTGGCACGCGTTCCTGAAGCAAAAGAGTCGTGGTCCGGAAGAGCGGATCTGACTCGAATCGTTTTGTCATGGGATCACCGGCGATGGTGTTGACCAGTGAGACAAAACTCATACCCTGATGATGCGCCATGAACGACCGGATCAGGGCCGGGGAATGGCCGTTGGACAGCCGGCTTTGCGTAAAATCTATCGCCTCGTACAAGCCATACCTGCCTTCGTATCCATCGGCGGCAAGCCGCTCCATGTTTTCGCAGGCCTCTTGCGGTTTGACCATTAGCGCAAGCGCCGAAGAGTATGGGGAGATCACAAGGTCATTCGCCAATTCCCGCTTAAACCCCAGGTCTGGCACGCCAAAGGAGCGATACTGGTAGTTCAGGCTTGTATCGGTGCTGTTTTCGGCGGATTCCGAAATGCCCCAGGGCACGCCCCGTATTTTCCCATATTCAATCTGCCGGTCCACAATGGCCTCACAGGTTTGGCCCAGCAATGTGTTGGCATATCCGGGCATCACTAGCCGCGGCATCAGATACTCGAACATAGAGCCGCCCCACGAAAGCAGGATCGTTTTGCCCCGCCGGATTGTGATCAGGCGGCCCAGACGGAACCAATGTTCCAGGGGAAGCTTACCGCTTGCTATTCCGATGAAGCTTCCCAGCCGTGATTCGGACGCAAGAAGGTCGTAATGGCCCTCATCGCGCCTCCGTTTAGCAACATCATATCCTATGACAAGCAGGTTGCGTGAGGTGTCGTACAGCAATTCATAGTCCTGGTCAGCCAGGCCCTGACACTGGCCGGCCATCTGTTCAAGTTGTGTTATCCGTTCCTGCGCACAGCCGATTCCCAGTATAACCTGCTGTTCAAGAACGCCACGAAGACGCGGAAGGATTTCCCGCAACAGCGCCATGCTTCCAAGCGTACGATTGTCATCCAATTCCTGTCGAATCAGCGGATCAATGTCTGGGGGGGCCTCTGTCGCAAGCCAGGGCGCAAGGTAGAGCAGTTCGTCCCGCTGGTCAATGCAGCGGCCCTCAAACGCATTAAACCACCACCGGGCCTCGTCCCCTGCCGCGCGTTCCGCTGTCAATACCCGCAGTTCATTGATCCGGGTGAGTATGTCGCGGATGCGTTTCAGCGCTAATTCCAGGCCGCACGGCGTTTGTTGGCACTCACGCAGGATTGCCGCGAGTGACTGTATCCGCATCACACTTTCAGGGTCTTTATCTATTGCGGGAAGGAGGTTTTCCTTGAAGACATCCAGCGTACTGAGGAGACATTCAAAAACCTGTTGTTGAAATATCGGTTTATCGGCCAATTCTACCAACCCAGCCCTGAGTGTCAACAGGTAGCCAGCCAGATTGCCGCTATCGACAGTGGAGATATAGTGCGGCGCCATGGGCTGGAGGGTCTTGGTATCGTACCAGTTATAAAAATGACCCTTAAACCTGCTCATCGCCTCCATGCTTTTTATTGTCTTGCCGGTCTTTTCAATCAATTGCGCCTGGCCCAGATAGCCCATATCATACGCGCCCAGGTTCGACAGAAGCATCAGGCCAATATTTGTCGGCGATGTTCTATGGGCAACGGCCTCGCGGGGTGTTTCCTGATAGTTGTCCGCCGGAAGCCAGTTGTCCTCGGGCCCGGCGAATATTTCGAAATAGCGCCAGGTCTTGCGGGCTATTTTTTTAAGAAAATCCATCTGTTTAATGGAAAGCCGCGAGGGGCGCGGAACCACGCGCCTGCTGATCCACCACGAAAAAAGAGGCGAAAAAAACCATACCCCAAGCATGGGCAACACATCCGGCCGTCCCTGGGCCATGAAGTAAGCGCCCAGCAACAGGGCGCACAACGGAGCAATGGCCATGGATCGAATATACACCCGGAGTCCCCCGCATCGCTCGCGCTTGGCTTTTTCGGAGTCCGTCCATTGTAATAGTTTACGCCGTGATATCAGCATCCGCCAGCATGTGCGCATGATCGCATCGAGGTTGGAGAACGCCTCATACGGAAGTACGGCCAGCTCGAAACAGGCCTGAAAAACCCGGAGGCACATGAACCCGCCAATGGACCTGGCATGCGGATACAATGGAAATCGAGGAGGGATCTGCGCCGCCTTAAGCACCACCGCAGGCGCGGACGGCAGCAGGAGGACTGCGGCAGCCACCGCGATTCCCAGCCAGGAAGGTGCGATAAAGAGCCAACTCACTACTATCAACAGCAGCATTCCCGCTGGGACCAGGCTCCGCCTAAGATTGTCAAAGATCTTCCACCGTGATACAGCCGAAATGGGGTTTTTAACTGATGCAAGCCTGAACCCGGGCACAAGGGGTTGCAGCCATGCCGCGATCTGCCAGTCGCCCCGTATCCAGCGATGGCGTCGCACGCGCTCATCCCTATAGTGTTCCGGGAATTCATCAACCATCTGCACATCGCTGACAAACCCCGACCTGCAGTAGGTGCCTTCCAGAAGATCGTGGCTCAAAATCCGGTTTTCGGGCAGCCGTTTTGCCAAGGCCATGGCGAACATATCAACGTCGTAAATGCCCTTGCCAATGAAGGAGCCTTCACCGAATACGTCCTGATACACATCCGAGACAGCGCGGGTATAGGGATCAATTCCTGAATCGCATCCGAAAAGACGGGAATACCATGAAGCGCCAATCGCGGGCAGGCTTGAAACAACCCTCGGCTGCAAAATCGCGTAGCCATCCACAACACGCCCTTTCACGCGGTCATAGACGGGCGCGTTGAGCGGATGGGCTATGGCCTCGATCAAGTGCCGTGCGCAGTCACGGGGCAATTCGGTGTCTGTATCGAGCGTGAGAACATATTTGATATCAGGCGCTATCGTACCATCGCCTTCAATAAGAAACCCGGTTTTCTCCCGCGAACGCAGGAAACCGTTCAGGGCTTCGAGCTTTCCTCTTTTTCGTTCATAGCCCATCCACCGCCGTTCACGCGGGTTCCACTTCCGTGGACGGTGAAAAAATAGAAATGGCCGATGCCCGTCACGAGCGTAGGTGTCGTTGAGCTGTCGCATGCCATCCCTGGCCAGTTCCAGCAGCGCCGCGTCGCCAGGCATGGTTTCCGCCTGTGCGTCCTCAAAATCAGTCAACAGGCTGAAGTATACGTTCGCGGCGCGATTGGACAAATAACATACCTCCATTTTATTCAGGAGCCCAGCCACAGCGCGGTGGTCCGCGAGCATGGCCGGCACGGTAATCAGGGTGCATGATTCTCTCGGGATTCCCGGCAAAAAGTCCATTTTAGGAAGCGATCGCGGCATGATCACGAGGGTGATAGCCCAGTTTACAAGCGACACGGCCGCCTGGCTAAATCCGATGACCATCAGGACACCCGCGACCCAGAGCGTCATTGCGCTCGCGCCATGCGTTTCCCGCAGAACAATACCGGTGAAGACGACGGTGACAAACGCCAACGATCCCAGATAAAACAACAAAGGCGCTTTGTTACATAGGCGGTTAAGCGCTTCTCTTCTTGTCAGCCTAACGCCCAGAATGCGCTCCAGCACCGGCCGCTGACGATCGACCAGATAGGCGCCAACGTGGGCTGTTCTCGATCCGTATTCCGCGCTCCGGGCCAGGGCGACCGTTTGCGCCGCGACATGTTCCTCGGTCGTATGGCTTTGCCGGGCCATCTTTTCGATCACATGCCGGTAGGTGTCTCGTGTGGTAAAATCCATTTTCGGATACACCCCGGCTGGATCTTCGCGGAGAAGAGCTTCCACCTGGCTCATCTCCTCGACAAAACATTGCCAGTTGATTGAGGTCAAAAACCTGAGGCTGGTGATGCTATTTCCAATGGCAATGTGGTTAATCGCCTGCTGCTGACTGTCTAGGTGCACCTGCCGTTCAATCGTCTGCCCCTGTTCGGTCAGACGCTGTTCTATCCAGGTTAAAACCAGAGCGAGCGCCGGATTATGGCTCTGAAGCTTCCGTACTAGCTCCGCTATATAGGCGCAGCTCATTGGAATGTTGGCGCGCGCCATGTCTGCTATGTCAAGTATAATGTTTTTGGGGTCCTGTTCAGCTGTCTCAAACATTCTGGCGGCCCAAAAAACAGCCACAGCGCGGTCTTGACGGCCCACCGCAATTCTCGCCGCAATATGTCCCAGATTTTCTATGAGTGCAAGCCGCACCATAATGGGAATGGCCCATAACTCCCCCAATTTCAGCGGCGTCACCCGCTGGTACGAGGAAATAATAGTGCGGAGATTGGCCTCATCAACACGCCCGTCAACATGGAAGATCAGTTCACGGACAATCTCGTACACACGGGGCAGACCCGCCGAAGGCCCTGCACGGAGACGGGGCAGTTCGCGGCTATAGTGCTGGGGAAGATGCAGACGGACCAGCTGGATTTGTTCCTTTATCAGGTAAAAATTGTCCTGAAGCCATATGCCCGCTGGGGAAATACCGCCTTTGGCCGCCTCCCCATCTGTGAGTTGCCGGTAGACCTCGGACAGTTTTCTTTCATTTTCGGTTAACCGTATCAACAGTTTTTCGCGAACGGGACGGTGGTCCAGTTCATGCAGCCGTGCCATTGCCTCGCCCTGTTTGTCGAGCTGGTCACTGCTGAAGAGATCACTCAACAGAGGATAGTCCAATGTGTCTTGGACCGCGGGTAATGGTAAGGTGACCCGCCTGTTGAAAAACCCCAGGCGGCGATACAGTGAACCTATTTTTAAGATGTTTTTGCTCTCATTTTCTGGTTGAAGGGACTATGCTGGGACACATATCTATTCGATTATGTTGCTCATAAATAGAGCAGTATTCGTGCCAATCAACCGGGGTTTGGGTTGGACGTCACACCAGTCCATTCTCCATTTCGTACTGGTTTACGCTTATGAGAAATTCTTTCTTATTATTGAGAATTATCAGGGTAGGCCGCGCATGTTTTACTACCCAAGACGCGCGGACTTTTGCACTATTCATAAGCGGCACAGCAATTGCTTTTTATTCCGGTAAAGCATTGTGTATTATTTCATTATAAAAGGAACAGGAGCAAAATCATGTCACTAGTCTCAATCCTCATCGCTCTCATCCTTGCCGGTGTCGTGCTATGGCTTATTAACACGTACATTCCCATGGACGGGAAAATCAAAAAGATCTTAAATGCAGTGGTGGTCATTATCGTGATACTCTGGTTATTGCGTGTGTTTGGGATACTCGACTCCATGCCAAACATGCACGCAGGGTACTGGCACATGCGGTGAAAGCATTCGCCTGCATCTTCCTGCTTGCCCTGCCAGTCTGGACCGCGCTGAGATATGACGGCCTGTCAGTTCATGCCTCTGTTTACGATTCCAGCAGGTTCGTTGGGTCTAAAGTGGAAAGCGGCCTTTTACCAAACCAATTGTACGTGTCGTTTGAATACGGCTACAGCCAGATGATCGATGATGATGCGGACTCACTCTCCCCGTTCTACGAAAACTTGAACGACCAGTTAGCGAACGCGTCAAATTTCATCCTCTCGGTCTCAGGCTATATACACGGTCATATCGGTATCGGGCTTTTTTATTCAAGGTTTATTTCTCACGCCAAAGTGAATGTCTATGCCGTGTCCATTGGCCAGAAGACCTTCAGCGGCCCGTACACAGAAAAACTGTCAGTCAATTATTTCGGCCCGGTGTTCGGCATCAGGAGCAGTGTCTGGAACAAATATCTTGTGTTTGCCGCGGATCTTCGTCCGGGACTTGTCCTGTTCTTTGATGACATCAGCTATGCCAATGTGATCAATAATTTCTCATCTCCGGTGTTCGGCATCGGCGGGTCCCTGGGAATGGAATATCTTCTTAAAAATAATTTCGGGATCATCGCGAACCTGAACGGGCTCTTTGCCACCATCCGGGACGTAAAGGACATGAATGGGAGGTCCAGAAGAGCGGAAAGAAACATAAGCCGGGCCGATATCAATCTCGGGATACGGCTTCATCTTGCCCGCAGGCCCGTACCATAAATCAACGGACGCTTTTTAATTATTGGGCTGCCGCGCTTTATCTCAGCAGCAGCATCCTTTTTGTCTCCGAAAAATCGCCCGTATTCAGCCTGTAGAAATACAGGCCGCTCGCGAGCCCTGAAGCGTCGAACCGCGAGGAATAGGCGCCGCGTGATTGTATTTCATGCACCAGCAACGCGACTTCTTTCCCGTGCGAATCATATGCTTTCAACGATACAAAACCGTCCGCAAACAGCCGGTACCTGATCGATGTGGATGGATTGAATGGATTCGGAAAATTCTGGTCAAGTGTGGAAATATTGGAACGTCCGTCCGCACCCCCTGCAACGTCCGTGGTAAACCCTGTTAATGGCAATTTCCATATTCCATTTTCGGTTCCGGCAAAGAGGTCCGCTCCGTTGACAGCAAAGGTATATACAATAGTTCCGGTCAGTCCGGTATTGACCTCGGCCCAGGTACCACCGCTGTCTGTAGAACGGAAAACCCCTTGTTGTGTTGCCGCAAAGATATCCGTTTCGCTGAGTATCAGGGCGGTGACCGATGCTGTGTCCGGCAAACCGCTATTCATGGGAAACCACACTCTGGCGCTGTCTCTGCCGCGAAACACGCCTCCCCCGCCGGTACCGGTAAAGACAAACGTGTCGCCAATGGCGAAACAATAGGGAATTATGTTCTCTACCGGGTCTGGCAGTCCATTGGTGACCAGGAACCAGTTCAGGCCATTGTCAGCTGACCGGAACGCACTGCTTCCCCAGGTCCCGGCAAAAATATACCTGCTGTTTATGCCAATAGAATATATGTTCATGAAAACCAGTCCATTGCTGACCTCAAGCCAGTGCGCCCCCCTGTCAGATGAACGGCAGACGCCGCCACCGCCTGTTCCGGAAAAAATATTGGTATCGTTTTGGGCAAGGGCTTTGACATTAAACGCGGATATGCCGGTATTCATCGCATACCAATGAGCACCGTTGTCTTCAGAACGGAACACCCCGCCATTGGCGGTGCCGGCGAAAAGATTCTCTTTGTGCATAACCAGGGCCTGCACGTTCACGTCCGTAAGTCCGTTGTTGACCGCAAACCAGGTGATGCCGCTGTCTGCGGAGCGGTAAACGCCGCTATCGCGGGTACCGGCAAAAAGGTCTGTTCCGTATGTGATCAAGGCGCTCACATATGCGCCATTAAGCCCATTGGTTCGCTGCCATTCGGGGGTCAAACCGAATGATAGTGCACAAGCGCATAGACCAGCGAGAATATACGAGTGATTTTTTATCATACAATCCTTTGAACAAGACACATACGCAGGTAATAACGGTTAAAAAAGGACACTTATTCCCAGACTGTATTTTCCCGGATTTCCCGCGTCAACCGTTCTGAGCAGCGTCTGAACATTGAGGTCCAGCATAAGCTGCGCTGACGAGGTACGGAAAAACGCTATGCCAGCGGACCCGCCGGCCGCAAAACCAAACGCGGCGTCAAAATCAGGCTTTTTAGCAAGGGCAAGCCCGAAATCAAACCCAAGGAAGGGGGAAATATTCGTTCGTGTCAGGTAAAAGTTGGAGCCGATCGTGGCCGCGAGAAAAAACGCGGGAGCGGAAAAGTTAAACACATTGTCTGATTTGAACTTGATGGCCGCCCATGGCGCCACTTCCCAATAATGCGCGTAGTGAAACAAATAAGCAACCCTGTTCGAAGACACTCCCCATAACCCTGCTGGCCCAAGTCCCAATGCCATATATTTTTTCGCGGTAATTCTTCGTGCAATCTGCGTTTCCTCTTTGTTTGAAATGTCTCCTACCGCCGGACCCTCATGTGACGATGTTGAATCCCGGACACCCTCCGCCTGTAAGAACGCCGCGGCGCCAATAAACACAATCCAGATGCAAACTAAAGGCAGTAAAGGCTTGAACATACTGTTTCTCCTAATGAGCAGTTATAATTTAACGCTGCGTCAAACACCCGTTAACACCTATGACCATGCAATAATGATGCCAGAAACCCCGCTCGTTACACTGCATTAAAGGGCAAAAAACAGGCCCTCTCTTTGCGCCCGCCCAATACATTTCTATTTATGAGAATCCATGTCTTAAAAATGAATCCCCATAGAAAGTATGATTGCATGTTTCCTGGACCGCATACCCTCAAAACCGCTCAGCGGCTGGTATATGAATACCGTAGGATAAGCCGGTGTTCAGACTCCTTTTTTTTGCCTAAGACCTGAATATCGCAGAAAGAATAGGTGTACTGGTAGTCAAGGGTGACAACCCGTGAAATCTGCCAGCTCAGAATGCTGATTATATCGAGTTTTGGCATTCCACGGTTTTTCGCTGGAACAATAGGCAGAAAGAGGCGGACTTCCGACTTTGCCGTTGCCCTGCCGCCGACACGGACATCCAGAACAGCCGCTGCTTCGGGGCCAATGGCGTTTTCGGTCATGGCGGATATGGGCATAAGGACGGTACTCCTGGATATCTGCAACGAATCGCTTTGGCGTACCGCGGCCGGAATGGTCGATACGTCGACTATTTCGTAATACTTTCGCGTATGGATGAATTCATACGCAAACCCAGTGCGCAGCCGGGCGTCCACATACCGCACTTTAACCAAGTCCATGTTCGCACCCACGCTACCGGTAAGTTCGGTTGGAGAAAAAGAAGGCTCCCGTTCGCGCGGAGCGCTGATGGTATCATACTGGTCCCTGTATCCGTTGTCATTGAGAAGATAAAAAAACGGTTTATTGTTGATTTGGTCGGGAAACACCCGTTTGGGGAAGATGGTGGAAGTGGCCTCGAAACGGCCATAGGGACCAAACCACGATAAAACCCGCCAGATAAAAAGCGACGTAAGCCGCGGTTCATCGATATTGGGTTCAATAACCGTCTTGCCGGGATTAGTGAGGCTTATCTCCGACAGCGCGAATCCTTCATCTAATTTTAAACTGGTACTCCAGTTATACGGAGGTTTTTCATAGCGAAACCATGAATTGAGCAGCACAGCGATGGTTGAGGTCGTCGTGTTGTTTGCGTTTTGCAGATGATCGACTTTTGCATTAAAAAGGATATTGCCGCCAATGTCTATCCCATACTTCCAATATGTTGCAAGGTTTTGAGGCGTTAAAATATCCACAATTCCGCCGCTGGTAATTTTATTGAAAGAGGCCGGGTCTTCAACAAGAATAAAATTTATTAACTGGCCAGGTAAAAGCCGTACTGTCACGAAATTTTTCAGCGTATTGTAGTTTTCGCCCGGACCCATAATTTTATAGAGCCCTGGTTTTAGTATCCAGGTCTTGGTTTCTTCCCCCAGGCTGGGATCCGGGCCATAGCTGCGGCCAAAAGGCGCGAACGAATCAACGCGCGTAAGTTCGTATTCTCCGCGAAAGGCGATCCCGTTTTCATCCACGACATTGATGGACAGACCCGCCCAGCCGGGAACAATGGGCATGGACCTGCCTTCGGTTACATCGACCGTATGCACCAACCGCTGGTGTTGCGAACCGCTGCCATGGATGACATAATACCGGCCTGGCAGCACCGCATAATTTCGACCCGTATTTCCCTCTCCAACAACAGTGCCGGCCGAATCAAGTATTTCCACAGCGGGTTCGAGGCCCAACTCGCTAAGCCGCGGAATAAAAATCGCCCCCTTGCCCACTGGAATATTGGTGTTGTCCGAAGCGATCTGCTGGGCCAGCGAAGGGGCTTCCCAGGTTTTTTCCGCCTCTTGAAGCCAGGTTGCCGGCGTTTTGGAGGCTGATGGCGGTTCCTTGACAGAAATGCTGTCGGGAGGCAGCAACCGCTGGAGGTATTCACCGCTTATATCATCTCCGGGAAGGTCCGGGGGCTGGCTCGCAAACACACAGGCGCTGGCCAAAATAAAAACAGCGGGAAGCAACCGCGAACACCGATGGATTGTATCGCGCATTCTTATTGCACCCCGCGCTGCCCGTTAGCGCTGTCCAGGACTTGGTCCAGGTCGCCGACCACCTGATTCATGATGAATTCCATTATCGACGACATCTCCTTGACCACGCTCTGCGGATCGTTTTTGAAAACACGTTTACGCTTGTCAAACCTGCGGCTGTACACTGTTTGTCCGTCCGACGTACGGGTAAGCTGGAACCGCAGGGCCATGTGCGCGAACCACACCTGGTCGCTGTCGTATTCATCAATCGCCTCAATTGTCCCGCTGAGCTCAAAATCCGGCTTCTCGCCCCCGTCATACCTGCGGACAATGCCGCGGGCGATATCTACCGCGACAAGATGCTTGAAAATAAGATCGTTTATCATGCGGGCCGGTTTTACGGCCCATACCTGATAAAAGTAAAACTGGAGCTGATAGGCATTCTGACGGTAGACTATTTGCGGCCGGGCATAGGCCTCCTCAATGCTGAGGTCCTTCAGCCGGATAATGGAGGGATACGGCGTTTCGTTCAAGCGGTTCTGCAGCGCCATGGGAATATAATTGAGTAAATAATATTTCTTCACTGGAACAATACCGCATCCGGCCATTACAAGGGCGGCTATAAGAAGGGTTAAAAACATGGGGGGCCGGGGGTATGTATTTTTCACGGCGTCTCCCGTTCTTTCTGCTGCTCGCCTTTCAGCAGCAGCGAGGGGTTTTCAGCAAGGACCTTGCTCAGTTCATTGGCGTTTTCAAGCGTTTCACGCAGATTTTCCATGGAGACCGTGATGTCTTCGCGCGACTGTTTTACAATGAACGATATGTCCTGAGAAAGCTGCTGCATGAATTGCGCGGTGGAATCAATGGAAGCCAGGATGCGCCCCATATTTCCCGAACCAAATGACCGGTTCGTTTCGCCGGTAATTGATTTTACATCGCGCGAAATACTGTCCACGCGCGCTATAATGTTCTGGAAAGAGCCGGCTATGGTAACAAAATCGGGCCGCATAACAGCGAAAAACTGGCGCGCGTCTTCGCTGATGGCCGCGGTATTGTCCACAATCCTTTTTATTCCCTTGAGCGTATCGGGATCGGTAATTGCGTTGAGGTGGTTGAGCAGCAGTTCAATCTTTCCCATGATCACCTCAGCCTGGCCCGTAATGGTTGTCATCATCGACTTTTTCGTTGGAATGGCGGAGCCGGGCGGCAGACCGGGCGCTTCATTGGTCCCACCGAGCAGTTCCACATATTTGAGTCCCGTAATGCCCATGGCGCCGGTCTGCGCAACCATGTCGGTCTTTACCGGAAAATCCTCCTGGATTTTAAACGTGACCTTTACCCGGAGAAGATTCGCGGGATCGTATGAGATACGGTCCACCTTCCCTACCGGTACTCCATGAAATTTGAGAATCGCCCCCTGTTCAAGTCCCGAGAGCGACTCGCCTTCGAAACTCGCCCAGTATGTTTTCTGCTTGTCCACGAGTTTGAAACCAATGGGAATGGCGATAAAGAAAAACAGGCAGACCGCCCCGCCGATCATAAATACGCCGAGCCGCGCCCTCTGTAATTTTGAGATGCTCATGCCACGTTCTCCACTATAAAATCGCTGGTCTCGTCCACGGCTTCCGGCGCCGCCAGTTCCCGGCGCGCGAAAAAGTCGTGCATGGGCCCATCGGGCGCTTTGCGGGCCTGGTCCTGGACGCCACTGTACAAAACCGAACCTTCATGCAGAAATAAAATGGAATCCGCGATACGCTCGATTGATAACAATTCATGCGTTACCACGACAATGGTAATGCCCAGGGATTCGCGAAGCGTGAGCAAAAGATCGTCAAGACCCGCTGACGTAACAGGATCGAGCCCGGCCGACGGTTCGTCGCAAAACAATAAGGGCGGTTCGAGCGCCAGCGCGCGTGCAAGGGCAGCCCGTTTGCGCATGCCGCCCGAAAGCTCTGACGGAAATAGATACGCGGCATTGGGTATGCCAACCTGCGAAAGTTTGATATGGACCATTTCATCTATCACGTCCCGGGGAAGCGCGGTATGCATGGCAAGGGGCAGCGCCACGTTTTCTGCGATGTTCAGGCTTCCAAGAAGAGCGCCATTCTGAAACAGCGTCCCGGCTTTTTTAAGCATGTCCACGCTCGCGGGAGAATCCTGGTCCGCCAGTGTATGGCCGAAAAGCCGGACAACTCCTGAAACGGGCGTAATCAGCCCCAGCAGTGTTTTCAGCAGTGTTGTTTTACCGCAGCCCGATGTGCCCAGAATCGCCGTGATGCGCGACGGCATGAATGCCGCCGAGACCGCTTTGAGCACCACATGCTCACCGTAGCGCACGGTTACGTTTTCCGCTTCGACAATGGGTTGCTGGTCCATGTGTGCCTCAAATGATAAATGAAAATAACGCGTCAGTAATGATGATAATGAATATTCCGGTGACCACACTTGCCGTGGTTTCGCGGCCCACAGCTTCCGCACCCCCGCGTACACGAAACCCGTAAAACACGCCGACCCAGATGATGAGCCACGCAAAGACGATTGACTTGATTAACCCGGCCAGGACGTCTTTTATAAAAATATTCTGTGACAATTGGCTCCAAAAAAGACTCGATGAGATATCAAGATACGCAAGTGATACCAGAAACCCGCCAAAAATTCCCGTGGCCGTGGACAGCATTGTGAGGATGGGCATGGTGAGCGTTATGGCCCAGAATTTAGGGACCACAACATACTGGATGGGGTTAATTCCCATTGTTTTCAGCGCATCGATCTCCTCCCCAACCATCATGGTCGCGATCTCGGCTGTTGTGGCGCTGCCGGTCCTGCCGGCAAGTATTATGGCCGTGAGAATGGGCCCCAGTTCCCTGATCATGGAAATGCCTATCATGGGCGCAAGAAAAATCCCTGCGCCGTACATGCGCAGCTGAATGGCGGCCTGGAGGGCAAGGACAATCCCGATGAGCATTGAGAGCAGGGCCACGATCCCAAGGGCTTTATACCCGAGTTGAAACATCTGCTCGCCAAGGGCCCCTTTTTTCATGTCCAGCTTTTTGAACGCGCCAATAGTGCCCCAATAGAACATTTCAGTGAGAACCGAGAGGGCGCTTGCCGCAACGCTGAAAACCGCGAGTGTCGCTGTTCCCACGGACGACGGGAACCGTTCCCCGAGCTTCACGGAAACAGCAGCCACGGGCTGGGGCACTGCGGTAATGGCCGACAGCATAGGCCGGGTGATGTTTCGGAGAATAATCTTCTGGTTGCTGCGTTCAAATGTTCTTTTCAGAACATGGACCAGAGAAATCCCGCTTGAATCAATATCTTTGACTCCTGCGAAGTCTAAAACAACCGGCTTGTCGTGCGAAAAACCTGCGGCAGGGCGGCTGCTGACCCAATCCCGGTTAAAATGTTCCGGAAGCCGGATAATTGGCTCTGGTTCCAAGGACAATGATGAGTGAATGTCGGCCATTGTCTCTCTTATCTTGGCATAACGGGTCACGGCTTCTATTATAATAGAAACACGCACAGCCAGAGTCTACGCATATATTGTATTGCAATAAACATGCCCATGTCATTAACACAATGCATTGGGGCCATTTGTATTCGCCAATATTATTATATTCAAGAATACTTCTCGATTTATGAGAATATTTTCTATTGTATTGCCAGTATATAGGTATCGGGCATTTTTATTGCTTGTTATCCAGAGATACAGGGTATTAACTCATTTTTAAAGAAGGGGGGTTCAATGCCCCTAATAATAGCCCTGGTAGCTGTAACAGTTTTCTCCGTTATTGTGGCGCTTCAAAACGCCGCCTTGGTCACAGTGAAGTTTTTGGGCTGGCAGTTTGAAAACACCCTTGCCACCATGATCTTGCTGTCGTTTGCCCTGGGCGCAATTGCGGGCCTTTTGGTCGCCTTGAGATTCATGGTCAACAAAAACCGTGCGCCCAGCGCTGTGCGGCAATAGACTAACGTTTACAGGTTTAATTTTTTAACGGAAGGACCCATATGGAAACCAATGAAAGCGTTGTGACAAAAAACGTACGGGAAACCGTGATCAAGGCTGCGGCAGGAATAGGCATTTTAAAAGCTAAGGTCAGCGAAAAATCAGCTCCATTGAGGAATACAATTAAAACTAAAACGCACGCCATTGCCCGGAATATTGAAGGAAAGCGCCAGAAAATTGAGTTCCAAGCCGGCACTGTGACTCACAGGGCGATCAAGACGGCAAAAGACGCCATGGTTGGTTTTAAGCAAGGAGTAAGCGAAGTTCGTTCCAGAAAAAAACTCTAGCCGCCCTGCTGCGTGTTTCTGTTCCAATCTTGATAATGTTTTGAGTCAGAACCTCAATCAACCGCATGTTCACTTCTTTTTTTCCACGTCCATGCGGCCCAGAATCCTGGCGATCTTGAGCATGCATAATACACTCACAACCACTATCGAAGTAACACCGAACAACACAGTCAAACACCTTTTCATCTTTTGCATGCACATTCCTCCTATGTTCTTAAGTCCAGACATGCAATAATCAGGCCAAAATGCGCTAGTAGATTGACAACCAGCGGGTTTACGCTCAAAACTTTCTCAAAACCAGTGCACGCATTCTTAAAACAGAGAACACTCTGCTATACAAATTACATACTATAGGCCCAATGGAGAAAATACGGCAATTTTAAGGCCTTTTTTAATCAGTAAGATATCTGGCACTGTTGTTGCTTGAATCTCCATGTGTGTCTGCGGGAAACAACCGTATTATTTTATCACAAGGAGTCTCTATGTTCAAAGCAAAAACATCAAAACCCCGGACAGCGATCCGCGTCATGGCAGCCGCTATTTTCGCATGCCTGTCCATCCAAATAGTCCAGGCGGATTATTATGGCGCCACCCCTGTTATCAACAATGAGGCCACGCGGGGATTAACAACCGTTACATCCGCTGAACCCATGGGAGAGGGACGCCTTACGTTCAGTGTTTCCGGAAATTGGTATAACCAGAATCAGGAGTTTATCTCAACCCCCAATAAAAACGCCTCTATTGTCAACGGGCTTGGGGCGGCTTCGTATGGGGCAAGTCCCTTTATCGATCTCTTTGCGTCTGTGGGGGCCTTTGGATCGAGTAATTATAACAATACCACTAAAAGCACCGGCTGGGGCAGCGTTAAGGCTGGTGTCCAGGGCACATTGCCGTATCCTGTCAAATCAATGATGCATTTGGGCGGTCAGGCGGCCCTTATCGGAGGTACTTCAGATAATCAGATTAATACTAACCGTGCCGATGGATATAATTACTTTCAGACCCGCACGGGCACTGATTTTATGGCCAAACTCCTGCAATCGATCAGCTTCGGCAGCGCGTCCTACCCTGTAAAACTGCATCTGAATGAAGGCGCTGTCAAATCACTCAGCGGAGACAATGCATCGTTACTGCTCCTGGGCGCAGGCCTTCAAGGCGACATATCTTCATTTGCCGCCATTGGCGTTGAATTGAATTCAAGGACCCAAATGAACAATTGGGCGTTCAGGACCGATCCATTGTGGATTACACCGTCAATCCAATACCAGGCATTTTATAATACCAATGTCTCCGCAGGGATCGATCTATCGCTCTCAGAGAATCGCACGAACGCCGGTCCGCGTGCACTGGAACCCTACCGGTTGTTTGGTGCAGTGACCTTCTCGTTAGATCTGTTCGCTGAAAGACGGAGAGCATTGGCCATCAAAAAGGAACGGGCAGCGCAGATTGAAAAAGAAAATATCGCCCTTATTTTAGAACAGGAAGCAGCCAAAAAACAGGCTAACAGTCTAGCAAAAATTGCGTCTGAAGACTCGATTTCGCTGATTGTGCTGTCTCAACGACTTGAAGAAGAAAAGGCCCTGCGGACCGAAGAGGAAAAGACCCTGCTGTCCACGGGCCTGTTGACGCTCGATACCGTATATTTTAACATTGGCAAGAGCGCCATTGGGATCAACGCGAAACCCTACCTAAACCTTATCGCCAAAATGCTGGTGAAGTATCCCCTGTTGCAGCTTGAAGTATCGGGACATAGCGATAACTCAGGTTCAACTGAGTCCAATATCACGCTGGCAAAAGCACGGGCCGATGCTGTACGCGATTATCTGGTTGAGTCCGAGCCCGCCCTGGCAAGCAGGTTAACGGCCCGCGGATACGGCGAATCCATGTCCAAAGGCAGCAACAAGACAATGACAGGCAGGCAGGTCAACCGCAGAGTTGAGATCGTGGTAGTCAACAAAGAGATTCTAGGCCAGTTGCAATAAGGCCCGGAAAGCGCGCCAAACAAGCGCCTATAAAAAAACGATCAGCAGCAACAGGACAGGCGGTCCAAAGCCCGCATACAAAGCGTGGGCATGGCCGCTTGGCCTGTTTTATAAATGCGCCAAAGAAAGCGAACGAATTCAGGCTGATATTCGTTAATGTTCCAGCATTCGGAGTATTCTTGTTTCTGAGAACGGTATTCTTAAAAGAGGCAAAACTTTTGTATAAGTGTGGCGTATGGAAAGCCATTTTAGCCGAGAAAAGGCCTGCGCACAAATCTTTTTGCATTCAGGAATGGCGTTTTAGAGCAGTTTCAGCCGTTTTTGGGTCTTGACGCGTACTGTTTGGATTTTTTCGACAAGCGCCTTTTCCATCTCAAAATCGTTAACCTGCCCTTGTTGGTATGCAATTTGCTTTATATTTTGGGGCGGATACCCGGTCTGCAAAGGAAATAGGCAATTACAAACATCTGCAAAAGGATTTTTAATGCGCTTTACTAAATCATTATTGACAGGTCTTGCAGCATTCTTTTTGATTCCAACATTAAACTGCACGAAAAATCCCATAGACCCAGGTATCACTTTAGATGCCCAAGCGGTGGCAGCGGATAAAAGTGAATTGGTAATAACCTATGCGCCAGGGGATAGCGCGGGTTCAGTAACCGGAAATGTGGTTTTACCAGGCAGCGGATTGAACGGGAGCAGTATCAGTTGGGTTACGAGCAAAAACAGCCGAATCACCATTGAAGGTATTGTAAGCCGTCCAGACTCTGGTGGCGGAGATGCTTCGGTCACATTAACCGCAACAATATCCAAAGGAGCAGACAGTGATGAGAAAGCGTTCAGCCTTACGGTAAAAGACCTTGGTGATACGAGTAACACCATGAGCGCCGGAACGGTAACCGACATCGATGGAAATGTCTATCAGGCGGTTAACATAGGTAACCAGGTATGGACGGTGCAGAATTTGCGGACAAAGCGGTACAACGACGGAACGGCGATTCCCTATATAAAGCTTACTACCGCATGGGTGAATCTTGCTGCCCCTGGCTACTGCTATTTCAACAACATGGTCAACGCGGATAGTATCAGGAAATTTGGTGCGCTCTATAGTTGGTATGCCATAGATACAAAGAAGCTTGCCCCCGCAGGCTGGCATGTGCCGACGAACGCGGAGTGGGTCACCCTGGAGAATTACCTGATTGCCAATGGGTATAATTGGGATGGAACAACGGACAGCAACAGGATAGCAAAATCCCTGTCGGCAAAGACGGATTGGTTTACAAAAACTGGATTAGCCGCCGGAACAATCGGCAACAAATTGACAAAGAATAACAAGAGCGGTTTTTTGGCCCTTCCGGGCGGTTCCCGTAGCACCAATGGTACCTTCGACTTTGGCGGCAGCGGTAATTGGTGGAGTGCTACGGGGTACAATGCGTCGGGTGCAGTCGCCCGTAACCTCTACTACGACTCCGGCAAACTTTGGTGGAATAGCAACTATAAGAGTTGCGGTTTCTCAGTCAGATTGCTTAAGGATTGAGTGCCTCTTAAAATAAGAAAGGAGGATACGATGGAATGGTTAGTCAGTATTCTGGTGGTGGTCGTTTTGGTTCTGGCCATTGTCTATTTGGTGCAAAGAACATAATCAAGGGCCGGGCTTTTGATCGTGGCGGCCGTGGTGCGTGTGGTAATTTTTATGCTGGTGGGAGGTGTGGTAGCGGCTGTTATTGGGCTAATCGGGCTTGTACGTAAAATCCCTGAAATAATACAGAAACCCAGCACTTTATGCGGCTGCGTGCGCAATTCGTACAATTTCTTGAGCAATATCTTCAGGTGAAAGAACAAAATCGACGCACCCTGTCACCATTGCGCTCGCAGGCATATCCGGCTGCCCGGCGGTATCGAGCTTTTGCGCAATGATAATGCCTCCCACTTCTCTTATGCCGCAAAGCGCTGCCGCCCCATCACCATCATAGCCCGAGACAATAACCGCGATAAGCTTGCCGTCCCAGTGCTGCGTCAGGGAACGCAGAAAAACAGTAATAACGTCGGGCCATCCTCTGGGCTTGGATATCGGCTTTAGACGGAACTCTCCATCAAGGACGTGTAAATCGCGCTGTTTCGGGATAATAAACACATGATTGGGCTCAATGAGCAATTTTTCCGTGATCAATTCAACCGGCATCTTTGTGTATCGTGGGAGAATCTCGTGGAGCCGGGTGGCCACGGTTCGCAGGTGATTGACGATGACAACAGCAACCCCCATATCGGCCGGCAGGTGCTGCAGCAAACGGATATAAGCGTCGAGGCCGCCGGCCGAACCTCCCACGCAAACAATAGGAAAGTCTTTCACAACTACCTGCGCCAACGTGAGTATCCCCAGCCACCGCCACCCAATAAAAGCACGATTATAATCACAATGAGTAAGGTTGACATACGATCTCCTCGGTTGATGGTTTATTTATTCTAATCCAGACCTCTATACCCTTTCAAAAACCTTCTTGACCTGACCGTTTTTACGCTGAACTTTGCCGACTATCTTTTCAATGGTACCTTCAACTTCCAACCTTGGATTATTGCTTAGCCTTCCGACAGCTTCCTTGGCCGTACCCTTAACTTCATGACCCGTTCCTTCCATTTTGTCTCTAATGCTCGATTTCATGGCATTCTCCTTACTAAAGTTAAATACTGCTGCCTTCCTTAGGTTCTGTAAAAAGTATAGAGCAACTAATGCGCCAAAGAAAGCGAACGAATTCAGGCTGATATTCGTTAATGTTCCAGCATTCGGAGTATTCTTGTTTCTGAGAACGATATTCTTAAAAGAGGAAAAACTTTTATATACGTGGCGTATGGAAAGCCATTTTAGCCGAGAAGGGGTTGCTCTTGTTTGGTATGCAATTTGCTTTATATAATATATAATTTGAGGCAGATACCCGGCCTGCAAAGGAAATAGGCAATTACAAACATCTGCAAAAAGGTTTTTTATGCGTTATACTAAATCATTATTGACGGGTCTTGCAGTATTCTTTTTGATTTCATTAAACTGCATGAACAATCCCATAGACCCGGGTATCACCCCGGATGAAGAAGCGGTGGCAGCGGATAAAAGTGAATTGGTAATAACCTATGCGCCAGGGGATAGCGCGGGTTCAGTAACCGGAAATGTGGTTTTGCCAGGCAGCGGATTGATGGGGAGCAGTGTCAGTTGGGTTACGAGCAAAAACAGCCGAATCACCATTGAAGGTATTGTAAGCCGTCCAGACTCTGGCAGCGGAGATGCTTCGGTCACATTAACCGCAACAATATCCAAAGGAGCAGACAGTGATGAGAAAGCGTTCAGCCTTACGGTAAAAGACCTTGGTGATACGAGTAACACCATGAGCGCCGGAACGGTAACCGACATCGATGGAAATGTCTATCAGGCGGTTAACATAGGTAACCAGGTATGGACGGTGCAGAATTTGCGGACAAAGCGGTACAACGACGGAACGGCGATTCCCTATATAAAGCTTACTACCGCATGGGTGAATCTTGCTGCCCCTGGCTACTGCTATTTCAACAATATGGTCAATGCAGACAGTATCAGAAAATTCGGCGCGCTTTATAATTGGTATGCCGTCGATACCAAGAAGCTCGCCCCCGCAGGCTGGCATGTGCCGACGGACGCGGAGTGGGTCACCCTGGAGAATTACCTGATTGCCAACGGGTATAATTGGGATGGAACAACAACTGGTAACAAGATAGCCAAATCCCTGTCGGCGAAGACGGATTGGTTTACACAAGCTGGATTAGCCACCGGGACAGTCGGCAACAAATTGACAAAGAATAACACGAGTGGTTTTTTGGCCCTTCCGGGCGGTTCTCGTGGTACCAATGGCGCCTTCGACTTTGGCGGCAGCGGTAACTGGTGGAGTGCTACTGAGACAGTCGATGATTCGGGTGCAGTCGCCCGTAACCTCTACTACGACTCCGGCAAACTTTGGTGGAATAGCAACTATAAGAGTTGCGGTTTCTCGGTCAGGTTGCTTAAGAATTGAGTGGCTCTTAAAATAAAAAAGGAGGATACTATGGGATGGTTAGCCAGTGTTCTGCTGGTGGTCGTTTTGGTTCTGGCCATTGTCTATTTGGTGCAAAGAACATAATCTAGGGGGGTATATGGATTTCGTCATCGAAGTCATGGTCGTGGTGGCGCTGGTGCTGGTGATTATCTTTTTTTATCGCCGGACATGATGCGGATAGAGATTCATGATCTAACAAAAGTCTTTAATAATGAAAGAGGATTGCATCCGGTCGGTTTCAAGGTTGAAAAAGGGGGATTGATCGCTGTTATCGGGCACAACGGTGCGGGCAAATCCACCCTTTTGAAAATCCTGGCCAATTGGATCCTTCCTGACGGCGGAGAGGCGCTGGTGGACGGCCTCCCGCTTGAAAAGAGGCGGGCGGTAGCCCGGAAAATAGGTTTTGTGCCTGAAACCCCAAATCTTTTCGAATTCTTTTCCGTCGAGTACAATCTCAAGCTGTTCGCCCGTCTTTTTCAAACGCCTTTTTCGCGGATGGAATACGTCCTGAAGGAATTCGGGCTCGCGCCTTTCCGGCGCTGCAACGTCCAGCTACTGTCAAAAGGGCTGAAGCAAAGGGTGAGCATCGGGCGCGCGCTACTGGCGGATCCGCCCATGCTCCTGTTTGACGAACCCACCTCAGGCCTGGACTTTGAGATGACCCATGAAATTTACAGGCTTCTGAAAGCCTTTCACGCCGCGGGAAAGACCATCCTTTTCACCTCCCACCGGCCGGAGGAGATAAAAACCCTTGCGACACGAATCATCGTACTGCATCAGGGATACCTGGTTTTTGACGGTCCGCCGGACAATTACTTTCAATCTGAAATCCACGAAAAACTGTACCTGTCATGATAAGAAACATCATAACATTGACCTTGAATGATTTGGCCATCGCCTTCAAGAATAAAACCATTTATCTGGTCTTTTTCATCCCTTTTTTCGTTTTTTTCTCCCTGAAACTGGTGGACAGGGAGGACATTGGTCCGGTAGAATTGAATATCGGGCTGGTCCGGGATGAGATGGCCGATCCTGTGATTCTGCAGGCCATCCAATCAGCGGGCAAAGCATTGACAGTGTCCCTTGTTTCCGATGAAAAGGAGGGCGTCAAGTCGCTAAAGGACAGGAAAATTGACGGCCTTCTCTTAAATTCCAAGACCCGGGAAAAAAGCCTGGTTCTGGTGGTTTTAAAGAAGGAATCCGTGGTGACGCTTTCCCTCGTGGAGGTCTTTTCAGCCCTTCAAAAGGCCACGGAAGGAAGAAATCCCGGCTGGATCTCGGACATCAGGCCGCTCCAGACAGGCGGACCCCAGAGGCAAACCCTGCCCACCTGGACCCTGATGCTGGTCCTGCTGGTCGGTTTCCTGATCCTGCCAGCGCAGGTCGCCGAGGAAAAGGAAAAGAAGCTGCTCCTCGCGCTCCTGCAGACCCCCATGCGGGAAACGGAGTGGCTTGCCGCAAAGGTGTTTTCAGGGATGTTTTTAATGATCGTCGCGGTGCTGCTCCTCCATCTGCTGGGCGGGTTCTGTCCGGATAACTTCGTTGGTTATGCGGCCTTTATCGCGGCCGGCGGCTTCTGCTTCAGCTCTTTCGGAATCCTGCTGGGCTTTTTATGCCGCAACCAGGCGGGCGCAAGGACGTTAGGCGTTATGTTCTATTTGCCCCACCTGCTTCCTTCCGCGTTATCGGATTTTTCGCATAAATTGACCGTTGTAGCCCCTATCCTGCCTTCCTACCAGTTTTATAAACCGATAAAATCGATCCTGCTGGAAGAGGGCCGAATATCCAAGCTGTGGCCGGAATGGGCCTACCTGATTTTGGTGGGATTGATCACTCTTTCACTGGCCCGTCATTTGATGAAAAAACGTTGGCTGATGTAACAGGAAATAAGAATGTCATTCTTAATAATCGTGAATCAACAGCGTTTTTCAACCCTAATTGCCAGATTATCATTTTCAAGAATCCGTTTCCGTTTTTTTGAAACCGGGGCAGATAAATATTGCGGTTATAATATATGGTATGGTTATTGCTTATTCTGTTCCAGTAACGCTCAAGATAATGGGCGGCCGCTCAACAACACTAAAAGGGGAAATCAAATGAAAAAACTTGCATGTGTTCTGACTTTGGCGGTTGCCATGGCAACTACGGTAAATGCTCAAATCCCGAACGGTGGTTTTGAAACATGGGAAGATTATCCTGATACTGGTGCAGAGTGCCAGCAGCTAAATGTGTATCAAAAACCGGACCTCTGGGTCGGTTCTCTGCCGCATGGTTGCGAGTATTCGTTTTCCATTGAAAAAATCATGGAGAGTTATCCTGCAGGCACCGGACAATATTCAATGCGCATACATACGGACACCGCTTCCGGAGTATCGGGTGTCGCATCCAGCTATGATGGAACAGATCTGGTGGGGGATCCGTGGTTTCCGCTTCCCGCCTTTCCGATAAGCTACAGACCCGACGCATTATGTCTGTATTACAAGTATTTCCCTGCTGGCAACGATACCATGGGCATTGTTTGTCGTTTCTATAAAAATGGGATTGTCATGGGCTACGCATGGTATGCGTCGCCGCAAACCGTCTCAACCTGGACGCCATTGACAATTCCGGCGAGTTATGACAATTCCGACACGCCTGATTCCGCATCGATATTCTTGCTTTGCTTCACGAATGTTAATATCAGCAACTCGGTATTGTATGTTGATAATGTAAGTTTTGATTCGCTGGTTACCACATCAGAATATAGCTACCGTGGAACTATCCCGGGAAAAATTAAACTCGGTCAGAACTATCCCAATCCCTTTAATCCGACAACAACCATATCGTTCACCCTTCCGGCAAAATCGGTTGTTTTATTGAAAGTTCTTGATCTGACGGGAAAAGTGGTTGCAACGCTTGCGTCAGAAGAACTGTCCGCGGGATCCTATACACGGCAATGGAATGCGGCGTCTATGCCCAGCGGCGTGTATATGTGCCGGTTGCAGACTGGAAAATATACTGAAACCATGGAGCTTATGTTGCTCAGATAGGGTAATTGCTCTTTAACTTTAACAGAAAAGGTATCATTTTTTAAATTTCAGCCGTGGTTCGACTGAATGACACCTCTTATGGGCGGGGAAGGCTTTCTAAAGCCTTCGGCTGTGCGCGATTCATGGAAGAACGGCCATTATTGACTAACCAGTGGGCTCTGTCCCACCGGATTATCCAGCCCTGGCAATGTCTGGTTTTTTCATTTTTTACCGGACACTACTGATGCCTTTTTTATTTTAAAAATTTGAGATAGGTTGCCAGGTTAACGTCTTTTCCCGTAATATGCAGCTTCTTTCTGATGCTGTTTCTATGGGTCTCAATGGTCCGCGCCGACACATGGATGGCTTCTGAAATCTCCTTTGAACTGAACCCGCTTTTTATCATATTGCAGATTTCGATCTCTTTTGAGGTAAGGCTCAGTACGCGGGAGGATATATCGCTCCCAAAAGCCGAGGTAATCTCCTTCAGGTTTGTTTCTAGGAGCGCGATATACCGTTTTGAGAGAAGAGTGCCTTTTCCTTTGAGTTTTTCAATCACCGGATTAAGTAAATTTTCAACATTGGCCTGCACCTGTTTCTCTACCCGCTCCTTTTCGTCGCGGTTCTGGTTCATGATCTCCCGTAGCGCCGTGTTTTTCTGTTCGAGAAGCACGTTCTGTTCCTGGAGTTTCTGTTCGCTCTCGCGCAGGGCGTTTTCAGCTTTTTTCCGCTCCGTAATGTCGCGGATATTGCACTGGATCACCCTTGTTCCATCAACCGGATAAATATTGCTGACAAATTCAACATCGACCAAATGGCCGTCCTTTGTTGCAAGAGGCAGGTTCTCATAATGGACATAGCCCTGTTCCTGCAATTTCTTGAACGCGGCCTTGTTGAGATTGGTATCTTTGAACGCGCCGATCTCCCAGAGTGCCTTATGGATAAACTCTTCCTTGGAGTAACCCAGCATTTCAATGAGGTATGGATTTACATCGGTGATCTGTCCGGTGTCAGCGTCAAGAAGCAAAACGCCGTCCTTGGCTGTCTCAAAGAGTCTCCGGTAGCGCAATTCCGATACCCGGAGCGCCTCTTCGATCCGAGCATGGTCAGGAATACATATTTCAGCGGTATCGTACATACAGACCTATGCCGCGCTATACAGCGGGATTGTCACATCTTTTGTTTTCAACCAGCCACGCTGGCGACAGTCATCAAATCCAATCTTAATTTCACTGGCCAGGCGCTCCCGCCTGCTCCCGCAATAATTCACATAATACTTGGTTTCAAGGGCGCACCTCAGGGCTTCCTGGCAGTGCGAACACTCACTTTTTCTCCAGGTCATGTTTTTGTCCTTTTTTTTGGATTAGGCGTAGATGTGGTGCTGTTCCTTTATAGCGCTCTCAGCCTTTAGCCAATCGGAAAGCTGATCGCCTGGCCCGCCGTTTCTTTTTCTGAAAATTTCCTCTGCTTTATTCCTGATTTCATGGTACTGCTGCTCTACGGATACGCTCACTCCTGCCGTTGCCTGGTGGTTCTGCGCGCTTTTTACCGATTTTGTGATTGCCATTGAAATCTCCTGGTTAATGTATGGTTATTTACGAGAACAGCAACTATTGCGCCATTTTCTGAAATAAGCACATAAGGACAACTCTTGTGAATTTTGAGACTGCCATTATCATTTCCGTGAATATTTGGTCCTTATTTCGATAAAACCCGCGATATCTTCGTAAAAAAGCGAGCGGTCTCTCGATTGCTTGTATCGGGTAATTACTCTTTTTAATTTTAATAAATAATAGCTGCCTGAACGACGAACAATAGCTATATTAACCACATGAAAAAAAAGAAACAGCGCTTCCCCCCTGTCAGATCAGAAAAAATCGTAAAGCCGGGCATACCAGAACCCGGGTCAAAGACAAAACAGGCGAATACGGGTTTTCCCATTGTGGGCATAGGCGCCTCTGCCGGGGGTCTTGCCGCGATTGAGTCTTTTTTTTCCGCCATTCCCCAAGGCGCACCAATGGACATGGCCTTTGTTGTGGTGCAACATCTCGACCCTGATCATAAAAGCATTCTTGTCGACCTGGTTAAAAAATATACCACAATGCCCGTGACCATTGTTGAAGACGCGATGGAGGTCCGGCCCAATTGCGTGTATATTATCCCCCCAAACCAGGACATGGCGTTTCATACGGGCAAACTCCACCTGCTCGAGCCCGAAACGCCGCACGGTTTGCGCCTTCCCATTGACTTTTTCTTCCGCTCCCTGGCGCAAGACCAGCGCGAACGCGCAATCTGCGTTGTCCTTTCAGGTACAGGGACCGACGGATCAGCAGGTCTAAAGGCAATCAAGGGCGAAGGCGGTATGGCCATGGTCCAGACCCCTGAATCCGCGGCCTACGACGGCATGCCCCGCAACGCCATTGCCACGGGCTTGGCAGACTACGTACTGCCCCCGGAAAAGATGCCGGAACAGCTTATACTCTATGGTCAGCGAACGTTCAACCGCCACGCTCCCGGACTCCGGGCCCAATCTCCAGACAGCTCGGACGTACTCCACAAGGTCTTTTTAATGCTGCGCGACCAAACCGGCCACGACTTTTCACTCTACAAACGCAACACAATCAACCGGCGCATAGAACGCCGCATGGCCGTTACCCAGATTTCCCGGCCCGAGGATTACATCCGTTTCCTGCGCGAAAACAAGGCCGAGGTCGACATCCTCTTCCGAGAGCTCCTGATCGGGGTCACCAGCTTTTTCCGCGACCCCGAAGCGTTCGAGTCGCTCAGAAAAAATGTCATCCAGGGCCTGTTGAAAAAACCCGCGGCCGGCGGCGTGCGCATCTGGGTGCCTGGCTGCTCCACGGGTGAAGAAGCCTATTCCATTGCCATGCTCATCAGGGAACACCTGGACAATTCAAAACAGAATTTTCCAGCGCAGATTTTTGCCACAGACATCGACGCCGAAGCCATTGAAAAAGCGCGGGCAGGCGTTTTTTCCGACAGCATTGCCGCGGATGTTTCCCCGGAACGAATCGCCCGTTTCTTTACCCGTACCAATACGTCGTACCGCATTGGAAAAAGGATCCGCGATCTGGTGGTATTTGCCAAACAGGACGTGCTCAAAGACCCGCCCTTTTCAAAGGTCGACCTCATCAGCTGCCGCAACCTCCTCATCTACTTCGACGTTGAGGCCCAAAAAAAACTGCTCCCTCTCTTCCACTATGCCCTCAACCCCGATGGCCATCTTTTCCTCGGGAATTCGGAAAGCGTGGGCGAATTAACCACCATGTTCGCGAGCGTGGACAAAAAATGGAAGATATTCGCGCGCAAAACCATCACACTGTACCGTCCGGCAACCATCCCCATCTTGCCGCCCCCGGGCATGGAAACAAGAAACGGAAAGACCTCCCCAATAGCCATTCCGGTGCAGCCCGCAACCCATCGCCAGCTGGCTGAACAAACCATGCTGGACACATATGTGCCAGCAAGTGTTCTTGTCAACATGAATTTGGACGTACTGTTTATCCACGGCCATACGGGCGAATATCTGGAGCCAGCCACTGGCGAAGCCACTCTGAACCTGCTCAAATTGGCGCGACCCGGTCTGCGTGCTGAACTGGCTGCGGCAACGCGAAAAGCCCTTTCCAGCCGCACACCAGCGCGTCACAACAACATACGGATCGCGACCAATGGAAAAACCTCGTTGATAAACCTTGTGGTCAAGCCCGTGATCGGGCCCAAAGGCTCTCAGGGCATGCTCATGGTCATTTTCGAGGAAACAGCGAAACCAGCTGCAAAAGAGGCTGGCCGGACCATGCTAAAGGCGGCTAAAAAAAGCGGCCAGAACCAGCGCCTTGTTGCCCTGGAACTGGAAGTCCAGGCCAAAGGAGAGTACCTGCAGGCCACCATTGAGGAACTTGAAACCGCCAACGAAGAGCTTAAATCGACCAACGAGGAACTGCAATCCTCGAACGAAGAACTGCAATCAACAAACGAGGAAATGGAAACCTCAAAGGAAGAATTGCAGTCGGTCAACGAAGAGCTGATCACCGTAAACAATGAACTCCAGAAAAAAATAGAGGAGCTGTCGCGCTCAAACAACGACATGAACAACCTCATGGCCGGTACCAATATCGGCACCCTCTTTGTAGACCTCAATCTACGCATCCAGCGCTTCACCCCGGCCACAACGCATATAATCAACCTCATCCAGACCGACATCGGCCGGCCCATAAGCGACATTGTCTCCCGTCTCGATGGATACGATTCCCTGGTGCAGGATGCACGGGCCGTGCTGGACACACTTGTTCCCAAGGAAGCTGAAGTGCTGACAAAAGAGGGCCAATGGTATCAGATGCGCATTCAGCCCTACCGGACCCTGGAAAACGTCATCGAGGGCGTGGTGATCACCTTTGTTAAAATTATTGAACGGAAAAAATGATCATATAATGGATAATATCCTACGCCAAAAAGCCGAAGAACAGCTGTTCAAGCGGCCAATTGATCCAGCGACCCTAACCCCCGAACAGGCCAGGGAGCAGCTCCACGAACTGCAGGTGCACCAGATAGAACTGGAAATGCAGAACGATGAGCTTCGCCGAACACAGTTGGACCTGGAGGAGTCGCGCACCAGGTATTTTGACCTCTACGACATGGCGCCTGTGGGCTACTTCACCGTAAACCAAGGCGGTCTGGTCCTCGAAACAAACCTGACCGCGGCCAACATGCTGGGCATGGACCGGAGCGGTTTAATTACGCAACCCCTCTCCCATTATATTTTCCGGGAAGACCAGGACTTGTTTTATCTGCGCCGCAACACCCTTATCAAATCCGGCACGCCCCAGGCGTTTGAGCTGAGAATGATAAAAGGCGCCACTCCCTTCTGGGTTTCCCTGCAAGCTACTGTTGCGTTTGCCCAAGACGGCCAAACCGTGTGCCGTATCACCATAAGCGATATTTCCGTGCGCAAGCAATTGGAAACCACCCAGACATTCCTTGTCCAATGCGGATATCCGGGGTCCAGCGGGGATTTCTTTCAATTGCTGGCCCAATACCTTGCCCAAAACCTGGAAATGGATTATGTCTGCATTGACAGGCTTTCGGGAGATAAACTCCACGCGGAGACAGTGGCAATATTTAACGATGGGAAATTTGACACCAATGTATTGTATGCTCTTAAAGATACCCCGTGCGGCGCTGTTATGGGAAAAATAATCTGCTCTTTCCCGGAAAAGGTGTGCCATCTGTTTCCAAACGACAAGGCGCTTTTGGACCTGCGGGCCGAAGGCTATATGGGGGCCACATTGTGGGGATTTAACGGTAACCCGATCGGTCTTATCGCGCTCATCAGCCGAAAGCCCCTGGTAAATCCTGCACTCTCTGAAGTGATACTTAAGCTGGTCTCTATGCGTGCGGCTGGCGAACTGGAGCGCAGGGAAGCCGAAGAAAAGATAAAACAAAACGACCTGAGACTCGTCAGTCTGCTAAACCTGACCCAGCATCGGGCGGTCACCATCTACGAACTGCTTGATTTTGCTTTGAGCGAAGCAATCACCCTTACGGCCAGCAAAATCGGGTATGTGCACTCCTACAACGAAGAAACAAAGGAATGTACCCTTATTTCTCAGTCAAAAGAGGTGATGAAAGAGTGTTCCATTGCAGACCAGCAAACCGTCTATCAGCTCGATAAAACCGGCATATGGGGCGAGGCAGTGCGGCAAAGAAGAGCGATAATAATAAACAACTTCCAGGCGCCAAATCCATTGAAACAAGGCATGCCTTTTGACAACTCGCCACTGCACCGGCTCCTGACCATCCCGGTTTTTATTGAAGACACCATTGTTGGCGTAGTGGGAGTGGCCAACAAGGAGAATGAGTACGACTCCACGGATGCGACCCAGCTCACGCTGCTCATGGATGCGGCCTGGAGAATTGCCAACAACAAACAGGCGGAGGAGGCGCTGCGTTCACTCAACGTTTCTCTTGAACACCGGGCCAGGGAATTATCCTACGCAAACCACGATCTGAAGGCCTTTTCCTATTCTGTGTCGCACGACCTGCGAAACCCTCTCAACGCCATTTTGACAAACATCGAAATATTGGCAATGGAAAACCGGAACGCCATGGGGGCCGATTCCAAAACGGCCATGGGGTATATTGTCCAGTCCGCCAACCGCATGGTTGAAGTAATCAACAATCTTCTGACACTCTCCGGCCTTTCCCGGAAAAAAATCGAGCGCAAACCAGTTGACCTGAGCAACCTTGTCCAGACCTTCCTCGGAGTATTGCAGTCAGCCAACCCTGAAAGAAATATTGAAGCTGTCATCCAACCCGGCGTCATGGTAAACGCAGACGCAGGACTCATGCAGATATTGATAGAGAACCTAGTCCGAAACGCCTGGAAATACTCTTCCCATGTCATGCTTTCGCGTATCGAATTCGGTGAAGAGGTCAAAAACGGCGAAAAAACCTATTTTATCCGGGACAATGGCGCGGGGTTTGACATGAAAGATGTTGACAGGCTTTTTAAACCCTTCGAGCGCCTGCATTCTCAGCAGGAATTCCGGGGCTTGGGCCTGGGTCTTGCCCTTGCGGAACGGATCATAAGCAAACACAATGGGACTATCTGGGCCACAGGGGAAAAAGACAAGGGCGCAACCATCTATTTCAAGTTTGAAACATGAGCATTCATAGCCATTGATTAGCGGAATTATATTACCAATCCGGAAAATAGCATAGATACATTCTCAATTATCAAAATTCAGTTTCCGAATATGAGAATATGCACCAAATCGCTCCTGCTCAATGCCGCTAATATCCTGCCTTTTCAATGGAAACAAAAACTCCATGGTTGGCGCGATAGTTGCTTGTCTATTTAAAGGAAAAGTATACTTAACCAAACACCTGGCAATGAATGAAAAAATAAAGAAAATTTTAATTGTTGAAGATGAGGAAGCCCTGTTATTCGGCCTGAAAAAACTGCTTCAATCCGGGACCATGCTTGTTGATACCGCACAGTCGCTTCCTGAAGCGCATCTCCTTATAACCGAAAATAAATATGACGCGATCATCACAGATCTCCGCCTGTCAAACACTGCATTGGTCGAAGGGTACAACGTCATAAAACTAGCTAAAGAGTTCCAGAAAGGCAGCATGATAATAGTTATAACCGCGTACGAGGACGGTGGCCCCAACGGGAGCGCGGCCGGCCTTAATGTGGACCATTTTCTTGAGAAACCGGTTTCGCCGGCAAAAATAAAAGAATTACTGAACGCTTCATAAATTGGACTGCAATGAAAGCGGCCGAATGGCCCCGGGTTGCAAGGCCGGAGTTCTTGCTAATTTAAAAATTAATAACTATACTTAAACACACTCATGACCGTATCCTTGCTTATCGTGGACGATGATTCCGCGACTGTTTTCGGTTTTTCAAGATATCTTTCAAACATGGGCCTTAGCGTCCAGACCGCATCCACCCTTCAGGAGGCCGACACCATACTGCTCTCCCGGAACCTCGACATCATTTTACTCGATCTTACGCTGCCCGACGGCAATGGCCTCGACTGGATCCCCAAAATAAAAAAGAAAAACCCTGACACCACCATTGTCATCATCACCGGCGACAACGAGATAAACTCCGCTGTTGAAGCCATGCGGCGTGGTGCAGACCATTACCTCACAAAACCGGTCAATCTGGAAGCGTTGAACGCCTATCTATCTAAAAATATTGAACTGCGGCACCTGCGGCAAAAAGACGAGGCCCAGCGAAGGACCGCTAAAAAAAGAGATCCATACTTTGGCACTAGCCCTGCCATGAAAACCATCTTTGAACACGCCTCCCTGGCAGCGGACAACAATTCCGTGGTCCTTGTGCAAGGCGAGACAGGCACGGGAAAAGGAGTGCTTGCACGCTGGATCCACGAACGAGGCCCCCGCGCTTCAGAACCGTTCGTTGAGGTCAATTGCGCAAGCCTGCGCGGCGAACTGCTTGGCAGCGAGCTCTTTGGCCACGTCAAGGGCGCGTTTACTTCCGCGGTCCAGGACCGGCAGGGGCTTATCGAGGTGGCAAATGGCGGCACGCTCTTCCTCGATGAGATCGGCGACATGGATGTCTCCATCCAATCACAATTTCTCAAGGCCATCGAGGAAAAAACCTACCGACGCCTGGGCGAGACCCGTGAACGGACCAGCGATTTCCGCCTGATCTGCGCCACAAACCACGATCTTTCCCTCGAAGTTGAGGAAGGCCGGTTCCGTACCGACCTGTATTACCGCATCTGCGTCTTCCCGATCGATATGCCCGCCTTGCAAGACCGGTACGAAGACCTTCCCGGTCTTATCCATGGTCTTCTCGACGGCATGTGCTCCGTCATCCCGGATATTGCGGAAGATGTTGTGCTGCTTTTGAAAAAGTATCATTGGCCGGGCAATGTGCGGGAACTGAGAAACATGCTGGAGCGTGCGGTCATATTGTCTCAGGGCGAAACCCTGCGATGCGCCCATTTCCCCGGGCTCGAGACATCCAGAAAAGCGCCATTGCCGCCATCAGCCACTGGCACGCTCGAAGACGTGGAAAACATGCACTTGCAGAAAACCCTCTCCGAATGCAACGGCGATACCAAAACTGCAAGCAGAGTATTGGGGATTTCCCGGGCCTCCCTCTACAGAAAGCTGAGCAAAACAAAAATTCACGCTTAAAGCGCCCTGCTTCCCCGCTGGAAATTATTGTCACTACACCCGAAGTCTTATAAGCGCAAATATCCGGTGGAAGCCCCCTCCCGTGCCAAAGCCTAACCAGTTGATTATCATACAATAACAAACCGCAACTTTCCGGGTACGAATATTGCAGTTTAATAGAAAAACAGAGGGGGGCGAATGACACCACAGGCAATATGCGAGCGCGAACCAGATATCAGTGATTATCCTGCTTCAAGGCGCCAGGAACACATGCCTGGGCCGCAGCTCCTTGAGGAAATAATCCGCTTAAAACACTCAATTCAAAAACTGCGGGTCATATGCCAATATTCGGAGGATTTCCTCGATCAGTCCAAAAATGAACGTGCTAAAACATTCGCTATTCTGCGCCAGTATCTGGAAGATCCGGTCCTTGGCCATCAATTATCGGCCCAGATAAAACAACAAAACTGTTCGGCTGAATCCGCGGTCCATGCGGTTTTGGAAGTCTATCGTTACCGGATGAGAATATCGAGCAGCCCGTACTTACGGTACAGAGCGTCGGACATTACCACCCTTATGGAAATGCTTATTGATGCGCTGGAAAACCCTGAAATACTGACGCGTTCCAGTATAAATAAAGACTGCTTGGAGATGCGTCTGGAAGCCTCTCTTACTTAAAATCATCCAAGATCTCATCAATCCTGGTCCTTTCGACATCATGTTCAACAAGCGGTGGCATTTTATCCAGACCGGTCATCTGGTCATAACTGGGGGCTTCTTTCCGGTAGATGATGCCTATCGGAATTTTGTTTTCCCATTCAGACGCTTTTTCATATGCGGCCGCCTTTATCGACGGGTCGTAGGGAACCTGCTCTCCGAGCTTGTATACGCGTTCTGAATACCATTCATAGGTGTTGTGTTTGTTGAACGTTACACACGGCTGAAGCGCATCGATAAGTGAAAATCCTCTGTGCCGGACGCCTTCGCTGATTAACCATGACAAATGGTCCAACTCCTTTGAGAAACCGCGCGCTACAAAACCGCAGCCCAGCGCAATAGCCATCTCCATGGGATGCAACGGCTCGGTAATAACGCCGTTCCGCTGCGTTTTAGTGATCTGGCCTTTCTCCGTTGTCGGTGAAGCCTGGCCCTTGGTAAGGCCGTATATCTGATTATCGTGGACAACAACAGTGATGTCGATGTTTCTTCTGATGGCATGGATGAGGTGGTTGCCCCCTTCTCCATAGCAATCCCCGTCTCCTGTTGTGACAATGACCGTGAGATTCGTATTGGCGATTTTTATGCCTGTGGCTGCGGGCAACGCCCGTCCATGCAGTCCGTTGAAGCAATTGCAATGCACATAATGGGGAAGCTTGGCTGCCTGTCCGATCCCGGACACAAGCACAATGTCCTTTGGCAGGCGGCCAAGCCCGGTCAACGCCTTTTTCATGGCATTTAGAATGCCGAAATTACCGCAACCAGGGCACCATGCAACAGGGTCCGCGCTAGTAAACGCATCGGCATTCATCAGTGCGCCTCACCCGTTAATTTATCCAGCAGATAATCGAGGTCAAAGGGCCTGCCGTCAAATTTCAGGATAGACCCATGGACGGCAATTCCTGTTTGCCTGCGGAGCAGACCAGCGAGTTGCGCACCAGCATTATTCTCAATGGTCAATATTTTTTTGGCGCTTTTGAGCAGTCTTTTCATGGCTTGGGCCGGGAAAGGCCATACCTGGGAAAGGTGGATGCACCCAATGTTCCGCCCTTTAAGGACCTGGGTCGCTTCCCGGACAACACCGCAGGTGGAACCAAACCCGACAAGGACTGTTTCCGCACCTTCCATGTTGCAGGCAAGGGGTTCCTTGATGTCGTCCTGCAACAGTTCCATTTTTCTGTACAGCCGTTTTTCTACCATGCGCCTTCGGATTACCGGATCCTCGGTAATATGGCCCTCCTCGGTGTGCTCGTCACTGTCTGAATAGACAACGCCGGGTATCCACGAGGGCACTGCCCGGGGTGAAATCCCTTCCTCGGTAAAGGCGTACCGTTTGTACTCAACAACCCCCTCCGACTGCTCCTTGGGAATAATATGCCGAATGACCACCGGATGCGAAAGACTCAGTGGTTTGATGTTCCTGACAGAATCCGCAAGGTGCTGGTCGGTGAGGATGAGGACCGGTATCTGATATTTCTCAGCAAGATTAAACGCGTCGATGGTCAGGGAAAACGCCTCCTCAACCGTGCCCGGGCTATAGACAACGCGCGCGAATTCCCCGTGTCCCGCGTTGATAAGCAGATCAAGGTCGGCCTGTTCGGTGCGCGTGGGAAGGCCCGTGGCGGGCGCTGGCCGCTGGCCATCAACAACCACAACCGGTGTCTCGGTCATCCCTGCAAGGCTTAAACCCTCGGTCATAAGCGCAAACCCTCCGCCTGAGCTTGCGGTCATGGCGCGTACCCCGGCAAACGAGGCGCCTACGACCATGTTAATGGCCGCAATCTCGTCCTCGGCCTGTTCAACCATGATATTGAATATGCCGGCATAGCGGGCTATGGTTTCCATGATCTCGGTGGAGGGGGTCATGGGATACGCTGAGTAAAATTTGCAGCCAGCGCAGATGGCGGCCAAGCCGATCGCTTCGTTGGCATTCATCAGCAACCCGCCCGGATCAACGTCCTGCGGAAGCATGAATGCATTGTCCCGGAGGTCCTGGCGCGCGGCATCATAACCGGCCTTTGCCATGCGCACATTCGCATCGAGGGTCTCCTCCCCTTTTGCGGCAAACACGGTGTTCATCACCGACGCGACTATGGAAAAAGATACGCCGGTCAGGGCCGCCAGAGCGCCCGATGCAATTGAATTCACGGAATGGCCGTTCCCGCCCAGGTCTTTGGTCAGGGCGGCCATTCGAATATCGTAAAAAATCCGGGCAGGATCGGATATCCCGAACTGTTCCTTGTCAACTATCAGAACGCCATGCTCCGAAAGGCTGTCCTGGTGTATTGGAACGCCTGTTTTGTCTAAAACAACTATGATATCGCACTGCTGGCGAAGGGCGAAAACCGGTTGCGTTGATACTCGTATCTGAAAATAGTTGTTCCCGCCCCGTATTCTTGACATATAATCCTGGTTGGAAAACACATGCAATCCCGCCTGTTTGAACATTCGCACCATTGCATTTCCAATGGTCTGCATGCCCTGACCGGCCTGGCCGGTGATCCTTATGGTAATCTCATTTCGCACGTTTGCACCGCCTTTATTAAGGTATGTTGCTGTCGGACTGTTTCTGGATCATTTGCCGTACAAGGGGAATCGCCTCGGGCGGCATGCTGATAATGCGTATGCCTGCCTGCAGCAACCAGTTGAGGTTCTTCGGGTCCTTGGCCAATTCCCCGCAGAACAACAGGGGCCGGTCTGCCTTGAAGGCTGTTGCAGCGACCTTTTTGATGAGCGAACGCAATATCGGATGATGGGAGACCTTCCGCGCCAGTTTGCTGTCGTTGTTCTGGTCCAGGCCGAATAAATAACGGACCAAGTCGTTTGTCCCAATAGCGCCGAAATCAGAGTGTTTAAAAACGCGGCGCGATTCAAGGCAGATTGACGGCAGTTCGAACATCGCCCCATGCCGAATGTCACCAGAGGATACGCCCAAGACCGAAGTGACGAATAGTTCCTTTAATGCGAGGAATTGTTTAACGTCTGAGACAAAAGGATAAACAACATTAATGGCGCCGTGCTGTGAGGCACGGGCCAGGGCGCGCGCCTGTGTGGCCAATATTTCCGGGTGACCCAACAAAAAACGGGCGCCATAGGGGGCGGGAAAAGGCCGCGCGCCATAGCTTGTCATGAAGGCCGGGAAGTTCTTTTCCTTGTGAATGTCGAGCAGGCGAATATAGGCGGGCTTGCCCGCAAGCGCCTCCACCACTGTTTTATAGAGAAGATATTGTTCTGTTTCATCGAGCAGGCGGCCCGCGACCATGAACTCAAATTCGGTCCGGTACAAACCCACGCCTTCCGCCCCAGCGTTCAGCGCAGGCAGAACGTCCTTTGCAAAACTGATGTTTGCCATGAGTCTGAGTGGCCCGTCAGGCTGCCGCATGGGGTAGCGCCTTTCGTGGTGTCGTCTCTACTTTCCCTTTCACCGTGCTGGCGCGTACCCCGCGCCGCGCCTTTAATATCCGCACGCTTCCCTTGGCGCCGTCCACACATACCGTGTCCCCGTCCACAACCAGATCGCAGATGTCTTCCAGCGCGCTGACAACAGGTATTTCCAATGCCCGGCACAGGATCGCGGCATGCGAACCTTTGCCTCCCACCTCGGACAAAATCCCCTGCACATTTTCCTTGTGCTGTTCAATGACAAACCGCGGCGTGAGTTCTTTGGTGACCGCGATCCTTTTCGGGCTGCCTAATTTCGTACCGACAAATTCGCGGTCTTCAATAAAAATATGGGGCCTTTTTAACGCGTCGATGAGTCCAAGACGCAGATCAAGAAGATCGGAGAGCTTTTCCAGGACAAACTGGCTCCGGCTTTCGGCCAACCGGCGCTTGTACTCGTCAATGACCTGGAGGACTGCTGTTTCAGCGGAAGATTTCATTTCAGTAACAATATTAATCATCCGGTCCCTGAACGCCTTGTCTTCCAATAGTATCTTGTGCATGGCAAAGAGGTTCAGATGACGATGCGGGGTGTGATCATGCAGAAACATTTCAGAATGTTCGATGACCACCAGGAGCAGTTGACAGGCCTTTTTGATGCGTGCAATCTCTTCTGCGATTTGATCGCGTCTGAGAACAGGCCGCAGTTCAAAGTCCTCTGCTTCAATGTACACGACCCGGGCCACGCCTTCGGCAATGCCTTTGGAAACAGGCATGCCATACAGGATCAATTCCCTGGCATATGTTTGTTGTTTTTTCATTTAGTCTGCCGGTATTACATTTATCATTAAAGATATGGTCCCAGGGCAGTGATACCCATGCTTTAGCAATGACCATGCCATAGCCGGCATATGCGTTTAGCCCCGCTAACCCTTTTAGATCAGCCTTGTTCATGGGATAATAGTAGTACGGTCATTGCCGATATCGTGAATAAAATTTCCGAATCTGAGATTCGGCCGCATATGAATGGTTCAGATACATTCCTGCGCTCCCGCTATTTCATTTATTGGCAAACTATTGCCGTTTGCGAATAAATGGCAGTGTTTTTGCATTTGGTTTATCATGTTGCCGGATGCGTACTCGTGGACCTCACCTAAGAAAGGGACCGTTATGAATCTCTTTGAATGCAAAATATGCAGTTATATCGCCTTTATAACCCAGCCGCAGAAATGCCCTGTGTGCGGATCGCAGACGTTTGACCAGAAAGACTCCATTTTCGAGGAGGCGGAGAAAAAAAGCCCGGAAGCGCCGGCAAAACACATCCCGGTTATAACGGTTAAAACAACCTGCGGATTGGTCCCCGAGACGCCGTGCATGGACGCAACAGTGCGGATCGGCAAAGTCCTGCATCCAATGGAGGAAAAACATTTCATCAGCTTCATGGATTGTTATGTCGATAAAAGATACATTGCCCGCGTAATGCTGTCGCCGCGCGTGAACCCTGCCGCCTGTTTTCATTTAAAAACACAAGGCGTGACGCTTACCATTGTCGAGAACTGCACGGTCCACGGACATTGGATGGCCGAGACGGACCTAAAAATTGCCCTCTAACAAAAGCGCCTGAACATTTCATAAGTATTGGAGAGACTCCCATGTTTTTTGAATATATTGACTACTGCAATGAGTTTAGGGGAAAGCAAATCCGGAGAATCGGTACAAACCACATCGATTTTCATGATAACAAAAGAAACGGAGGCGGCAATGAACGCGGAGTTCCCGTGGTTCCCGGACAACACCTCCCCCCTGCATATCACTCAAAACACCGGTCTTCGTATCAATTCACCTGCATTGACCAGGGCCAAGAACTGACCCTGGCAGGCTAATCCACGGAGAAAATGTATTATGAGGGTCCTCATGTATGGTTGGGAATTTCCACCGCATATAAGCGGCGGTCTTGGCACAGCCTGTTTCGGGCTGACGCAGGCAATGGCCCTGCAAGGGCAGCGCATCACCTTCGTGCTTCCACGGACATCGTCAACAGGTTCCAGCGGGTCTCCAGTGACCTTACTCGGGTGCGACCAGGTCGAAGCCGAATACAGCAGGACACCTGAAGAGTTTCTGGAAAAATATCTGACTATCGAAACTGTTGATTCTCCGCTGTATCCCTACGTTAATCAGGAGGAATACACAAAATACATGGAGGCATTCGCCCGGGGCCGGAAAGACCGGGAAATAGCCTCTGATATTCCTGAAAAAACCACCTCCGGCGAAGGGGAATATGGTCCAAATCTGCTGCACGAAATCCGCCGGTACGCCTCGGTTGCCGGTTCCATAGCAACAAAGGTCCAGCACGACGTGCTGCATGCGCACGACTGGCTCACCATCCCCGCGGGCATCGAGGCCCGGAGAGCGAGCAAACGCCCGCTTGTGGTCCATATCCACTCACTCGAGTTTGACCGCAGCGGCGACCATGTTAACCAGCACGTTTACGACATAGAACGGGCCGGTATGGAACAGGCGGACAGAATAATCGCGGTAAGTAATTTTACAAAAAACAAAATAACACGGCACTATGGAATCAATCCGGACAAGATCACGGTTGTCCATAATGCGGTCATAAAAAGAGCGCGTGCGCATGCGGCCCCTGCGCCAATAAAATGCCCGGTAAAAACCGTGCTCTTTCTGGGCAGGGTCACCTTCCAGAAAGGACCCGATTATTTCGTTGAAGCGGCCGCCAAAGTGCTATCTCTCAGAAAAGATGTCCGTTTTGTCGTTGCCGGCTGCGGCGACATGCTGCATCGCATGATCGAGAGGGTCACTGAACTCCGGATAGGCCGGTATTTCCACTTTACCGGTTTTTTACGGGGAAACGACGTTTCCCGGATCTTTGGCAAAAGCGATGTCTATGTAATGCCCAGCGTTTCGGAGCCTTTCGGCATCTCCCCGCTTGAAGCGATCCAACACGATGTACCGGTTATTGTTTCGCGGCAATCGGGTATTTCCGAGGCGGTAGGCAACATATTCAAGGTCAATTTCTGGGATGTACGCGAATTGGCTGACAGAATTCTGGCGCTGCTCACCTATAAACCCCTGAGGGATGTCATGACCGGGGAGGCTGCCGTTGAACTCAACACCATTACCTGGGAAAAGGCGGCCCGCCGTGTCGGTGAAGTATATTACCAGTTAGAAAAGGCGGGATGACCCCATGGTTAATGTCTGTTTTTATTTCCAGGTCCATCAGCCCCACCGGCTGCGAAACTACTCCTTTTTTGACATTGGGGAATCCCATTTGTATCATGATGAAGCGGCCAATGGGAGTATTGTGCGGAAAGTCGCGGCAAAATGCTACCTCCCCGCCAATAGGCTTATGCTTGACCTGATAAACAGGCACCAAGGCCAGTTCCGCATAGCCTATGCGGTCTCGGGCACGGCCATCGAACAATTCAGGAAATTCAGCCCCGAGACCCTTGATTCGTTCAGGCAGCTCGCGGCCACAGGGTGCGTTGAATTCATCAACGAAACCTATTATCACAGTCTGTCGTTCCTGTTCTCGCAAACCGAGTTTGAAGACCAGGTGGCCATGCACCGGCAGCTCATTCACGATGAATTCGGGCAATGGCCTTCAACATTCCGTAACACCGAACTGATCTATAACAACGACCTGGCCACATGCATTGAACGCCTGGGCTATAAAACGATTATCACGGAAGGCGCGGACAGGATTCTCCAGTGGCGCAGCCCGAATTACGTGTACCGGCCCGCACCATGTTCCCATCTGAAATTATTGCTGAAAAACTACCAATTATCCGATGATATCGCCTTCAGGTTCTCAAACCGGGGCTGGCAGGAGCATCCGCTAACAGCGGATAAATACACCAAATGGCTGCACTCCAGCAACGGTGCTGGCACAACAATCAACTTGTTCATGGATTACGAGACCTTTGGAGAGCACCAGTGGCAAGATACGGGAATCTTTAAGTTTCTGGACCATCTTCCGTCCCAGGTCCTTTCGCATCCGGACTTCCGGTTTGCTACACCCGGGGAAGTATCCGCAACAGTCGCGGCTGAAGGGGAAATAGACGTACCCGATTTCATCTCATGGGCCGACACGGAACGGGACCTCTCGGCCTGGACCGGAAACGCCATGCAGAAAGATGCCATGGAGCACATCTTCAGTCTTGAAGGAGCTGTCCGTGAAACACGGAACCCTGACCTGATACATGTGTGGCGTACCCTGCAGACATCTGACCATTTCTACTACATGTGCACCAAATGGTTTTCCGATGGCGATGTCCATAAATATTTCAATCCTTATGGAAGCCCATACGACGCCTATACCAACTATAATAACGCGGCAAAGGACCTTGAATTGAGTCTATCCAGGGAACAATAAACCATTATGCGCCCATACTGTACGTATCTTCTTCTCCTGGTTTTGTCCGTTACTTCCTGGGGATCTTCCTGGAAAGACAAGGCAGGCATTGAAAACGGTCTCCTCTCGGGGAGCGTAACTATTTCCTCCAGGCCAGAGGCTGTATGGTCGATATTGTCCGACGTGTCCATCATCTGCAATGTTATGGATTACCGTTTCCTGCATGGGGTCAAACGATTTAAACGGCCGGGCGATGCGGCGGTCATGATCGCAGGATCGGACACAGGAAGGATTATAATGACCCACATGAAACCGCTCAGGGAGATCCGGTATATTTTTGCTCCCGAGGACGGGTCGTATGTATGCCAGCAGGAATGGAAACTGGTTCCGCGAAGCGATACTACCCAGGTACTCTATCAGGTGCAATACTCGGAATTCGTCAACGTCGGGACTGCCGGCGTCCAGCCGGCCGCCAAGGCGCGGTTCCGGCATCTCGAACGCCTGAAACGATTTATACGCAAAGGCTATCACGCCATAGCCGGGAAATTCCATGCATCGTAACAACTTCATATAGACGGGAACCACATCGAAACAACCAAAACCGAAGACCTCTCTGCCGCCGACCAGCTAACACTGGACGCTGTTTCCGCTTTTGCCGGAGACCGGCCCCTGTCCGCGTCTGAAACAGCGCTGTTTGATAAATTGAGAGTTAGCAGGGGTGAGATGTTCTTTTCCGATCTTCTGTATGTGATCACCCACCAGATATTCACCCCTGACGCGGCCGAGGGGCTCTGGAACACCATTTTGCAGCACAAATACGATATGTCTCTGATCATGGGCAGAAACATACGGATCACCGTGGCTGCACTCGACGAGCTGTCGAACCTGCACGATCTTCTCCCCGCCGCCACAGTCATAAGCGAAGAACAGATAACCGGCATAATCCGCCTCTCCCAGTGCGACAGCCTCACCGGACTCTTCAACCACGCATTCTGCTATAAAAAGCTGGATATTGAGCTCAAACGCTTTACACGGTATGGCACAAAAGTTTCCGTGCTTATGATAGACCTCGACAATTTCAAGGAGTTCAACGACCTCCATGGCCACCAGGAGGGAGACAAAGTCCTGTCAACGATCGGTGCGACCATCCGGGGAATGTTGCGCGACTCGGACATCTGCTGCCGCTATGGCGGAGAAGAGTTCGCGGTAATTTTACCTTCTACGGACGCGGATGAAGCAGGCATTCTGGCCGGACGGCTGCAGGCAATCCTCGAAAAGGACCTCATCCAGGGGGCCGGGTTGACGGTCAGTATTGGTGTGGCAGCGAGCTCGGAAATGGTGAGTACTTCCCAGGAAATTGTAGAAAAGGCTGATATTGCACTGTACAAGGCGAAAAAAAACGGTAAAAACCAGGTCGTTATCAGCGATTAGTTATGTTCCAAAAAGGCGCAATGCCCGTTGCCGGGCATTGTGTTATAGGAAATAAAGAAAGCAGATCTGTTTTATTCTTCCAAAGCCATGTTTTCCCCGCAAAATACGGCACCACACGGATCCGCACTGCAACAGTCGTCAACGACCTGTATTACCACTCCGCATTCACTGCAGGAAAGGGTGGCCTTCTTGCTGGTTTTTTGTTTTTTCTTTGGTTTTTTGACCATCGATTTTACCCCGTCGCTCACTGACAATGATACAAATTTCATGCCAATCAAACCATGTTCTTGGGCTCATAGCGATCTCACAATGTGACATTCATTTGGCCGGTATTTTGAGTCCGGCTTTAGGCCAACAGGTTTTTTCAATGACGATTTTAAGAACCCAAATCTCATTTTTGACAGCCTGCACGGCGCAAAAATACACAGTACAGCACCTTGCACCTGTTTCTTTTGCGGTATGAGAATTGCTTATTGCTTTATTGTGTCCTGTAGTGTTCTGCAGGAACGGATGATCCCAATAAGGGTTGCTCTTTCATGAATCGCGCACAGCCGTCCGTTGTAAGGGCCCCTCCATACGGCTGTGCGCTGGAAAAACAAAGAAAGACCTGACCAACCGGCGGGCTCTGTCCCGCCGGACAAAGATTGCATATTGTTGTATTTAACCGGACACTACTGTTTTGATTGATACTAAACCAGCAAACCAAGGAGATCAGAATGAAACATCCTCTTAAAACAACCTTCACCGTGGCGGCAATGGGTACTGTTGCGTATGCGGCATGGCGTCTTTTTTTCAGGCACCGCATGGGTCCTGTTGAAAAGGCCGGCCATGCTGTGGATGCGACGGCTAAAAAAGCCGCCGAAAACCTTGAAAAAGCCGCGGCTGCCATTGAAGAAACCAGCGACTTCGGACTGGGGCGGCGCTTTGGACAAAACATTGACGAGGCCCTCGGAGAAACCAAGGCGGCGCTCCACATGGCTTCGCGCGTTGTCCACGAGGCGATCCAGCGTTTGAAACGCTAATTTGCAGGGTGTGGTCTTCCATAGTAATTGAGAAAACCGATTTAAGGACTCAAAATGAAACGGTACCCGAACGACCGCACCATGCGCACCTTCAAGCAAGGCAGTATCTTACTATTACTCTGCTTAGCCGTTAACTCGATACTGATCAGCCCTCTTTCAGGTCAAAATCCCACGCAAAAGTTCAATTTGCCCGATTCGGCCGCTGATCCACGGTTCCCCATTACCGACATTGTATGGCCGGCCAATTACGGAGAGGCTGATGTGTGCCTATGGCCGGATGATAAAGTGGCGGCCGTCACGTTCAGCATTGACGATAATGATGCGCCCGAAATCGATTGGTGGGTGCAACAAATGGACCAGCGCGGATGGAAAATGACCTGGTTTGTAATTACACATCATGTCAATAGTAATATGCAACCGGAGTATGGTTATTGGCAAGATTTCCGCAGGCTTGATTCCCTGGGTCACGACATAGGGTCCCATACCGTGAATCATCTGTTTGACCAGGCGCTTGATACCGCATCCGACTCCGTCGTGGACGCGGAATACCGATTGTCCCAAAAAGCGATCGAGGACAGCATACCCGGACACACGTGCTGGACGCTGGCATATCCCGGGTGTCAAGGCAGACCTTCACTTGCGGCGAAATACTACATATCCGCGCGCACCTGCTCCGGCCATGCCGACAAGGCGAACCAAATATCCTATATGGAGGTGCTGACCGGGGAGTTTTTTGCACCATGGAACACCGTCGGTTGGATACAAGAAATTACTCATCCGACACCGGGATACGAGAGCTATTATCGCGGCTGGCTCAACGTGTTCTGGCATGGTTACGACACAAACACCATATCGGAATTGGATATGGTTAAAGGTCAAGAATCGAATCTATGGGTCGGTACGTATACGGACGCGGCCATGTATAGCCAGGAATATGCCACCCACACACTAAATGTAACAGAGGCGACGGACAGCCTGATACGGTTTTCGCTGTCCGATTCCATGGCCGATTCCATCTACACCTATCCGCTTACCGTCAAAGTACGGGTGAATAACAGCTGGGGCGACTCCGTTGACGCCGTCCAGGACGGGAAAGCGGTACCGGTACGGCGGGTGACGAATGGCGGTCTTGATTACGTTTTGGTCAAGGCAGCGCCGGACCGGGGCGAAGTGGTGCTGGCGAAGACAGGAACAACGAATCTTGCGCTTATTCCCGTCAACCCCGGCTGGAACATGCTGTCCCTGAACGTTCATCCTCAGGATTCCTCGGTAAACGGATTATTCGGCTCGCTTCATGGTTTTCGACTATTAAAGAACAGCGCGGGACAACTCTATTGGCCGGCGTACGGCATTGACTCCATCGGCAGCCTCCATACCGGACAAGGGTATACGGCCTATGCCGATTCCGCGGATACGGTGCGCGCCTCGGGCACCCGAATCGACGCGGCTTCCACGCCCATTCCTTTGTCCGCGGGATGGAACCTGATAGCTTATCTGCCCGAAGTTGATATTCCCGCCGAAATCGCGTTGCAAACAATTACCGCTCAAACTGCGATTGTTAAAAATGGCCAGGGCCAGATTTATTGCCCTGATTTCACCACCAACACCATGGGAAACATGAAGGCCGGGCAAGGGTACAAAATTTATATGAAGAGCACGGCAGCTTTAATCTACCCGGCCACGGCGGCTGGAAAATATCTTACCAACGCAACCGGTCTTCTGAATATACCAATACCCAAGCATTACCTCATGAGTATGAATACCGGCAATAACGCAACCCTGCTGTCCAATCAGGCGGCCCTGAATGGCAACACGCTGCCTGATACCAGCGAAATCGGCGCTTTTGATGAAAACGGCGTTCTGGTCGGTGCCGGGGTCAATATCCATGGGATTGCGGCGTTCTCAATATGGGGTGATAATGCCCTGACGTCCGAAAAGGACGGCTGTAATCCGGGAGAAAAAGTTACCTTCCTGCTTTGGGACGGCGCCAGGGAATACCCGGTTGAGTTCGAGGGTCAATCCAGCATTTCTTATAGGGAAGACGGGCTTTTCATCGGCAGTCTCTCGGTACCAAAAGGTCTGCCAATTTCTAAATTTGCTTTAAGCAAAGTTTATCCCAACCCGTGCGGTGGCCAGGTACAGATATTGTTTGATGTTCCAGCTCTGGGCGGCGTCGACAGGCAGGATATTGATATTGCCATCTACGATGTTCGAGGGCGCCTGGTCCATCAGTTGGCCAAAGGCAAATACAAAGCAAACCACTATCGGGTTTTCTGGCAGGGGACAAACAACGAGCGGGCCATGCTGGGATGCGGCGTGTACATTATTCAGATGAAAGCCAGTAATTTCAGCAAGAACCTGAAAGTGTTTATGATTAGATAGTTTTTGAAAGGACTGCACTATGTGCCCATTCAATTCTCGAAGGTTTCTTGTCGCCTTTTTTATCGCAATCTCGGTTTTTGGGGCATATGGCCAGAGCCACTTCACCTTTACGGCCAACACCGGCGATAACATGACGGTCCTTGTCCAGGCCGCCATCAACCCCGCTATCGACGGCTCGGCAATCGCGAATGGTGACGAGATAGGCGTCTTCACACCTGCGGGACTTTGTGTGGGTGCTGTTGCCTGGAATGGCGTAAACACCGCCCTTGCCGTATGGGGCGATAATGACCAGACCGTGCCCATAGATGGATGCGTGGCCGGGGAATTACTGTCCTATAAAGTCTGGGATGCTTCGGCTGCAAAAGAGGCGCCTGCAACGGTTGCCTATGCTTCCGGCGGCCCGGATTATTCTGTTGATGGAATGGCAGTTCTCGCGTCGCTTTCCGCCACAACGCCACCTTCCACCCCGATCCTGAATTCTCCGACCGATGCTGCCGCTAATCAATTAACCTCTCTTACCCTGTCCTGGAACACGGCAACAGGCGCTGCGACTTATCATGTGCAGGTCTCCACGAGCAATATATTCGCTTCTATCCTATTGGAAGACTCCACGCTCGTTACCACATCCAGGGCTGTCACAGGCCTGTCGAACAGCGCGGTTTATTACTGGCGCGTCCGGGCCAAGAACGCGGGTGGCGTCAGCGCGTGGGCAAGTGCCTGGAGCTTTACAACCATCATCGCGGCCCCTGCGGTTCCCCTGCTCGCTTTGCCAACAGACGCGACTACCGGACAAACCTTATCACCTACTTTGTCATGGAACACGGCAACAGGCGCTGCGACTTATCATGTGCAGGTCTCCACGAGCAATATATTCGCTTCTATCCTATTGGAAGACTCCACGCTCGTTACCACATCCAGGGCTGTCACAGGCCTGTCGAACA
>Ga0208953_1000248_pt1 | contig 54491 bp, 30 predicted proteins | sample RifOxyB2_FD_184033 | JGI IMG/M metagenome (GOLD analysis project Ga0208953, IMG submission 184033) | Groundwater microbial communities from Rifle, Colorado - Rifle Oxygen_injection B2 (SPAdes) | ecosystem: Environmental > Aquatic > Deep subsurface > Groundwater | place: USA: Rifle, Colorado...
ATGCGGGCACAGGCATAGGGCTGGCTGTGTGCAAGAAGATCGTGGAACGGCATGGCGGGAAAATATGGGTGGAATCTGAAGCGGGGAAAGGGACAACGTTCTGGTTTACAATACCAGCCCATGGCATGACAGACAGTCTTTTATAAGAATTAAGGAAAGCGAGGTCAATGAATGTCAAAAAGAAACTGTTGGGAAGTCAAAAAGTGCGGCCGTGAACCGGGTGGCGCAAGGGAACATGACCTTGGCGCATGTCCGGCTGCTGTTAATATCTACGCTGAAGGAATAAACCATGGTAACAAGGGAGGCCGCAGTTGCTGGGCGCTTGCGGGAACAATGTGCGGAGGTAACATACAAGGCTCATTTGCAATAAAATATAGTGATTGCTCTCAATGCGAGTTTTTTAACCAGGTAAAGGCTGAAGAAGGAGTCATGTATAAAACAGGAGAAAATATCAAGGATATCATAAAGAGCAGGTTAGTATCTTGAGCAGTCAAACGGTTTATTGGATATTACTATTTGTCAGGAATTCAATATGAATGAATCAGTCGCACTTTTGCTGATCGAAGACAATCCAGGCGATGCGCGCCTGATCCGGGAATTTCTGAAAGAGATACGCAATCCTGTTATTCAGTTCAATACAACACATTGCCTGCAAGGCGGGATTGAATATATGCACCAGAATAAAACTGATATTGTATTGCTGGATATGTTTCTTCCAGACTCCAGTGGACTCGATACATTTATAAAAACCCGCGAATGCAAGCCAAACCTGCCAATCATTGTTCTTACTGGTCTTGATGATGAAGAGATGGCCATGGAATCGGTAAAACGCGGGGCGCAGGATTATTTACTAAAAGGCAAAATAAATCCGGAAACGCTTAAACGAGCAATACGGTATGCGTTGGAACGCTCTAGGATTTTACAGTTGTTAATTGAAAAGGAAAAAAAGATAGTCCAATCTGAGAAAATCACAGCACTTGTAACTCTATTGTCCGGAATGGCCCATAATTTTAATAATCCCCTGTGTATAGCGGGGGGGGTGATATACCAGCTAAAATCAGATAAGAACATTACTGATTCTCACAAAAAGATGATTGAGCAGGTGGAAACACAATTGGCAAGAATTTCAAAGATAGTGCATACCCTTGATGATTTAACAAGTCAAATGGCCGCGAGAGACGACATTATTTCATTGGACGATATGGTACTTAGTGCGATCAGCGATGCGGGGCGATTTGCTGTTGGTAAAAAAGTAGTTGATATTCAAGTTGACCTGCAATGTAAGCAGACTATACGGGGAAACGCCATGGAAGTCAGGCAGGCGCTTGCGAACTTGCTTACAAACGCCGTTGAAGCGATTGTCCAAGATGGTGTTGTCCGAATTAGAACATACGCATTGGAAAAAGGATGCGTATTAGAAATCACGGACAATGGAAAAGGGATTTCAAATGAAATACTCAAAAATATTTACGACCCCTTTTTTACAACAAAAGAAGGCGCCGCGGCAATAGGTTTAGGATTGTCAGTGGCCCAGCGAATCGTAGAGCGGCATGGCGGTACAATAGAAATCCAGAGCGAAAAAAACCAAGGCACCCGCGTAACAGTGTTCTTTCCAAAACCGGCCGGAATAAGGAATATATGAAACAAAATTCTGATGCTAAGTGTATTGTATTCGCAGCTTTCACTATTAATGCGGACGTGAGTGTTCCCATTGATGACAACAGCAGCGTCAAAGCGATATGGGGACATACATATCAGGCAGGCCTGCATTAGGAGAAAACAGTGAATCCATTCGCCCTGGTTTCCTTATCAAGCTTTATTGTGTGCCTTTTTATTGGGACCTTTGTTCTTGCCAGGCAGCCAAAGGGAAAGGAAAACCAGCTTTTTTTCCTGTATTCGATGATTGTTGCATGGTGGGGATTAACTGAATACGGTTATCGCCAGGCAGAAAGCCTGAAAACAGCGGCTTTCTGGATGCAGATTACAGCTATATGGCCGTTTTCTATTTCAATATTTTCGCACCTTTTATTGCTTCTCACAGAAAAACTAAAGGAAAAAAGAAAGGCCATGGTATTCAGCGGTCTTTATGGCCCGGCTGTCTTTTTCACAGTATATTCGATTATGGATCCAAAAACCATCGGAAACATAATGCCAGTGCTATGGGGCTGGACGTATGGAATTCCCGAAAATAGATGGTATTTCGCCGCGACCACGCTATGGGCCTCCTGCACTTTGTTTGTTCTTCTTTTTATTTGTGTTCAGACATACAGAAAAACAATCAATAGAAGAAAAAAAGGCCAGTTAAAATACGTGGCTGTCGGCCTTTCTTTTACCATATTGCTAGGTATAATTTCTGAAGCAATACTGCCTATTCTTAAAATCCGGTTGCCTGAATTTACCACAATCGGATTTACCATAAGCTCCTTTTTCTACGCTTATGGAATATGGAAATATGAGTTATTTGTCATTACCCCGGCAAAAGTGGCTGAAGAAATCATTGCCACGATGGCCGACCCATTATTTTTGCTGGACAGAAACGGGAGCGTCGTTGAGACCAACCAGGCAGCAATGGATTTATTTAAATACAGGAAGGACGAAGTATTGAACAGGCCAATTGCCGGGATAATGCCGTTAACGTGGTTTCAGCCGGATTCACCAAACGCTTTTCAGGAGGACATCAAGGACCGGGAAATACATGCGCGCACAAAAAAGAATGATGAGCTATTCCTGCTCGTCTCGACGTCTATCCTCCAGCAGTCGACTGAAGGGACCGTGGGCTATGTCTGCATCGCGCACGATATCACTGCACTGAAAAAAACGGCAGAGCAGGCAAAACGATATAATGTTGAATTAAAAAGGATCGTGTATTTGGCAACGCATCATCTGCAGGAACCATTACGTATGGTGGCAAGTTTTTTACAGTTGATTGAAAAAAAGATCGCCGGGTCCCGAGACGAAGATACGCGCGAATACATGCACTATGCGGTTGATGGTTCAGTTTGGATGAAGCACATGCTCAATGATCTGACCACTTATTCGGCAATAGACCCGCTGGCAAGGACCCGGGGATTCGTCGACAGTGAAGAAGCGCTGAAACAAGTCCTTGCGGATCTGGGTCCAAAAATCCGGGGTGTGAATGCGCGGATAACGCATGACCCATTTCCCGGGATATGGGCCGCTAAGGATGAATTCATCCTTCTTTTGAAAAATCTAATAGGCAATTGTCTGAAATTCCGCGGATCAGCCGCTCCGGAAATCCACCTGTCCGCCAGACAAGAAGAGAAGGCAAGCAATATGCCAACTGAAAAGGATTCAGGCCAGTGGGTATTTTCAGTAAAAGATAATGGCATAGGCATTGCGCCGGAATATCATACGCGTATTTTTGAACTTTTTGAAAAGTTGCATCCGCGTTCGAAGTACTATGGAACGGGTACGGGACTTGCCGTGTGTAAAAAAATCGTGGAAAACCATGGCGGCCGCATCTGGGTTGAGTCAGAGGAGGAAAAGGGAAGCATATTTTATTTCACGATACCGATAGCATAAAAAAGGAGCCTGTATATGGACAAGGAGTTTGGCATGCCTATAGAAATACTTTTAGTTGAAGACAATCCGGGAGACGCCCGGCTTACGCAGGAAGCGTTCAAGGAAGGGAAGATCACAAATAATTTGCACGTGGTCCAGGATGGCGTTGAGGCGCTCGCTTTTCTTCGCAAGGAAGGTGCCTATCAGAATATGCCGCGGCCCGACATCGTTCTACTCGACCTAAACCTTCCAAAAAAAGACGGACGGGAGGTGTTGTCGGAAATGAAACAGGATCTGGTATTGAAGCGCATTCCCGTGGTGATTTTAACGACATCAAAGGCCGAGGAAGATATTCTCAAGACGTATAACCTGCATGCAAATTGTTATGTTACAAAGCCCGTGGAGCTGGAGGAATTCCTGGCAGTGATAAAATCCATAGAGAATTTCTGGCTTACTTTCGTGAAACTGCCGCCAAAATGATTTAATCGATAAAAAAGAAGGAGGAGCGGATGGATGGAAAAGAGAATGTGAATAGCGGCCCGTTGCGGTCCGGTACCGTCGAAATCCTGCTGGTCGAGGACAATCCGGGTGATGTACGTTTAACAAAAGAAGCATTCAAGGAGTGCGGCCATGTGTTTCGGTTGCATGTGGTCGATGACGGTGTGAAGGCCATGTTGTTTCTGCGCAGGCAGGCGCCATATGCGGCGGCACCGACGCCGCACATGGTCCTTCTTGACCTAAATCTTCCTAAAAAAGACGGTAAGACCGTTCTTGCGGAGATAAAGAAAGACAAAGACTTGCGGCGTATTCCGGTCATCATCCTCACTACTTCAAAAGCCGAAGAAGACATCCTTCGTACCTATGATCTGCATGCAAATTGCTATTTAACAAAGCCTGTTGAACTTGAAAAGTTCATCACAATGATACGATCACTGGAGGAATTCTGGTTTTCATTCGTGCATATTTTGAATGAGAAAGAATAGAGGTGGTTTTTATGGGCATGTCCAACACCGGTCCAGGGGGAACAAAGAACATTTCCGTCCTTATGATTGAGGACAATCCGGGTGACGCGAGACTCATTAAAGAGGCCTTGACCGATTTACGAGACCCGGATTTTGAATTAGAGTGGGCGAAATGCCTTTTGGAAGGCATAGAAAGCCTTAAAAGAAAAACGCCCGGCATGATTCTTCTCGATCTTTCCCTGCCAGACAGCCACGGTTTTGATACCATAGCAAGGGTCCGGAAAGAATTTCCCATTGTTCCCCTTGTTGTCTTAACAGGCCTGAACGATGAGAATGTTGGATTAAAGGCGGTCCAGTTGGGAGCGCAGGATTATATTATCAAAGGAACGGTCGAGGGTGTTGCGCTGTCTCGCATAATAAGATATGCCATTGAAAGAAAGCGTATTGAGGAAGCGCTCAGGGAATCTGAAGAAAGATTGAAGCGCAAGAACCATGAAATACGCGAATTCACGGATGTTGTCACGCACGATCTTAAAAAGCCGCTCGCAAGCATTAAAACGATACACGATCTGGTAGCAAAAGAGGCCTTTGGCAAATTGAACGATCAAGGCAGTGAAGCCATGGGCATATGCAAGGACGCAATAAACTATATGCAAGAACTGCTCCAAGATCTTCTTACCTGCGCAAGCCTTGAAGCGGAAACAGTAAGCCTGGAAAGAGAAAAACTTGACATGAAAGACATAGCGGAGCAGGTGTTCCGCAGGTTCAGCCGCCAGATGGAGGAAAAAGGCATTCGGCCGTTCAATAATGCCGAAACGTATGCATGTGCGGACAGAAAAGCGGTCATGAAACTCATGATGAATCTTATCGGTAATTCAATAAACTACATAGGAGAAGGCGGCAAGCGCGAAATAACCGTAGGATCAATGCAAAAAAACGGGACCGCAGTCTTTTTCGTAAAAGACACGGGAATAGGCATACCCGAAGAATCGCAAGGGGAGATTTTCCAGAAGTTTAAACGCGGTAAAAATGCGCTTGCTATAAGCGGAACAGGGCTTGGGTTGGCCATTGTCAAAGGCACGGTGCTGGCGCATGGAGGTGAAATATGGATAGAAAGCAAGGTGGATGATGGAACAACGGTGTATTTTACGCTGCCAGACGGGGCCAAGGCGCAAAACGGAGAAAACGCCATGCCTGGGTCTGATACTTTGCCGTAATTTCTATCAGGCATAGCTTGTCATTCCCTCAATTATATATTTTACTTTATCATGGTTGAGCCAGTCAATAATCTTGAACAGGAAATCCAGCGCAACGCCCAATTAGTTGCCCACATCCAATTTATGGAATGCCTGTCCGCGCGCATGTACGGCCGCGAGACCCAGGACAATATTCTCACAGCCTTGCTTGAAGGATTTTCACAGTCAAAGAACATACGTGCCGGCATTGTGCTTTGTTCTCCAAAGCCCGGCTATATCCATACGTTTGGCACTTCTGAATTGACGCGAAAGATCAAAAAGCTGGAAAAGATGACAGGTCTTTCTCTTAAAGCATATCTTATCAGTCTGGAGCGGGCGAAGAGTTATCGAATGGTCATTGAAAAAGGCGATACCTTATGCGTCACAACCGAAGACTTGATCCGGGAGATGCTGCCGCGCGCCCTTGCTTCCATGGTTTGCTTTGTCATGGGATATCAAAAAACAAAAGAACGAACAATTATTACCCCGATCTATAAAAAAGGCGCGGTCATTGGCGCGCTTGCGGTCACGGCGTCACAACAACCCGAATATATCATCCCTTCATTTATCAATTTGAGCAGGCATATTACTATCGCTATTGAAGGCGCTGAAGAACTTTGTGCGCGGAGGTTCGCTGAATACCAGGCAAAGGAAATTTTAGAGGCGCTGAGCGAACCGGTCGGGATTTTTACCATGGAAGGAAAAGTCCTCCAGATAAACAGGCAGTTTGAGAAATCCATGGGTGTTAAAAGGGAACAGGTTATTGGAAGAATGGCGCGCGATGTTGGCATTATTTCCCCGGAGCAGGCAATGTTCATCGAGAAAACCATTGTGCCCCGTCTCCTGAAAGAAGGGCGCGTGCAGGACATTGAAATGGTGGTCCGCAAACCAGATAAAAGCGTATCGTATGTTTCCATGAGCTGGTCCATGCTTTTCGACAACAGCAACAACCCAATGGCTGTCATCAATATGGCGAAAAACATTACCAGGCTTAAAGAGGCTGAGACGCAAATCACGGATTTTTCCCGGAAAATGCTGGCATTGCGAGAGGAGGAAAAGAGGCGGATAGCCGCTGATCTCCATGATGAGATCGGCTCATTCGCGGTTGCCTGCAAGGCGCAGCTTGCGCTTGCCGAGGATGAAGTTGGCAAGGGCCGGATAGCCCCGGCGCTCCAGGCAATACAACAGACCCGGCTTGGCATGGACAATGCCATTGCCGCGCTCAAGCGGATCGCCACGGACCTTCGTCCGCCGCCGCTCGATATCACCGGCCTGCCTGAGGCGCTTCGCGAGCTGTTTGTCCTTGCGTCAAAACAGCATGGCTTAAAGATACGATTTTCCCTAGAAACGGAAACCGCGCTTATTTCCAATGAATTGGCAACAGCCTTTTATCGGGTTGCGCAAGAGGCGCTTACTAACATTATACGCCACGCGAATGCGTCCAAAGTTGAGGTCAGGCTCACTATTGAAAACAACAGGATGCTCTTGGCTATCAAGGACAATGGCGTGGGATTTACGGTCACCGGCACTGGTGCGCCTGTTGCGCAGCAGGGCATTGGCCTTTTGGGCATGCGTGAGCGCATGGAGTGGTTTGGCGGCGAATTTGCCGTTTTATCCCAACCGGGCAAAGGGACTGAAGTGCTGGCCCAGGCGCCATTATCAGGAGTAAAAAAACCGTGAAAATCCGCGTCTTTCTGGCCGACGACCATGCAGTGGTGCGCGATGGCCTCAAATCAATTATAGAAAAAAAAGCCCCTGATATTATTGTCGCAGGAGAGGCGTGTGACGGCCAGGAAGCGTTATGTCTTTTAAAAACAGCGCAGGCGCATATTGCTGTTTTTGATATTGCCATGCCGCGGCTGAATGGCCTGGAAGCGGCCTCACGGCTTCTCAAACGCGACCCAAAAGCGCTGATAATCCTTCTGAGTATGTACGACAACAAAACTTTTATTGAACAGGCGTTTTCAATGGGCGTACGGGGATATGTGCTTAAGGAAAGCGCGCCGGACGAGATTATCCGGGCTATACGGACTGTTTATACGGGCCAGTACTACCTGAGCCCCCGTATTGCGCATTATGTGGTGCGCGGGTTTGCGGCAAAGCAGGGCAGGCAGCGGACTGTACAACGGCCTGCGTGCACCCTTACCCCGCGGGAAAAAGAAGTGCTCCAGCTTGTGGCCGAAGGTAACAGCACCAAGGAGATTGCCGCAAAGCTCCAGCGGTCGGCAAATACCATCCATGTGCATCGGAACAGGATCATGGAAAAGCTCAATATACACAACCAGGCTGAGCTCGTGCGTTTTGCGCTCAAGGAAGGCATTTCAGCGCTCTAATTTCCGGTAACACAATGTTTCCCCAAGATAATCCTTTTAGGTTATTCCCCCAGGCTTCGCTTATTAGTATACTATACGTTGTAAAATGCCTAATACAGAGAAATATGAATATGTTGATGGCCGGGAAACGCCTCTTACGAAAAAAGAGGGGAAAAGCAGCGGTTTTTTCAATTGGCGTCAATGGGCGGACTGCATTATTATCGACATGCCTGAAAACATTGTCAAATGCGGGAACGACGGTGTATTCAAGGAGACGCTTGTCCGTGCATGCGAGACAGGGAAACATATGGGCATCAATTTCAAGAAAACAAAGTTTATTGATACCAGCACAATCACCGCGCTTATCACCATATACGACAGGACATGGCAGCGTGGCACTATTGTGGGCATCATAGGGCCTGCTGAAAGCGTGCGCGAGGTATTTGCCACAACACACCTTGACCGGATTTTCCAGGAATTCGAATCTGAGGCGCGTTTTCTAAAACACTGTGAGGGCCACAAGGCCACACGCTGAAACAACAGGACAGACACCATGGGAAACAGCATCCTGATTATAGATTCAGTGCCCGCATTGGCTCGAGCACTAGAGAATATGCTCAAAACAGCGGGGTGCGAACTGGTGTGCGTAAAAGCATATAAGTCCTCTGAAGGGTTGAAAAGCCTTGAACAAGAACAACAAATCTCAATGGTCATCTGCGAATGGGACATGCCTGAAATGCCGGGTCCCGATCTGTTTAATGAAGCAAAATCAAAAGGCCTGTTAAATGGCAAAAGGTTTTTTCTTACGTTCAAGAAAAAAACGCGCGAGGAAATACTCGCGGCCTCGAATGCGGGGGTCAGCGGCTTTCTGGTACGGCCAGTGACCCTTGTCTTGGTACAAAAAATAGTATCAACGTGATGGTATCATGAATGTACTCATGTTCGGGTGGGAGTTCCCGCCATTTATCAGCGGCGGCCTTGGGGTCGCCTGCCGCGGCATTGCCGAAGGGCTTACGCAACAGGGAGTGAAGCTTTCTTTTGTGCTTCCTACCACGCGGGGGCAGGCGATTGAGGCGGGTTTCAGGATACTTGCGGCAGATGAAGTGCGGCTTTCCGCCATTTCAAAAAAGGCGCTTCAGAAGCTCTCTTCACGGTTGGAGGAATTCGAGGCCCATTTCTCAGGGGCTTCTCCGTATGCCACTGGCTCTTATTCCCCGGCAGGCCAGGCGGCCATGCTTCGCGAAGAACAGATACAAAGGGTCTTTGGGCCGGGCAACAGGTCCAGTGTACTCGATTTTTCCGGTAATTATGGCCGCAACCTCAACGCTGAGGTTGCGCAATATAGCGTTATTGGCGAATTCCTGGGCCTTACCGAGGAGTTCGACATTATCCACGCGCACGATTGGCTTACCTTTCCCGCGGGCGTACGCGCGAAAATGGCCTCTGGGAAACCCCTGGTTGTGCATGTGCATGCCACGGAATACGATCGTAGCGGCGATTCCATGAACATGGCTGTGTATGATATTGAAAAAAACGGCATGGACCAGGCAGATAAGATCATCGCGGTAAGTTATTATACCAAAAACATTATCGTCAACAGGTATGGCATTCATCCGGACAAGGTCGCGGTTGTGCACAATGCCGTTGATCGCGAACGCGGGGCAGCGCGTGGTAATGTGCGCAAGCCGCTGAACGAGAAAATAGTCCTTTTTTTGGGCCGTGTGACCATGCAGAAAGGCCCCGACTATTTTCTGGAGACCGCGCACCGGGTGCTGCGCGTGCTGAAAAATGTCAGATTTGTCATGGCAGGGAGCGGGGACATGCTTCCCCGGCTCATTACGCGCATGGCAAGCCTAAAGATCGCGGACCGTTTTCATTTTACCGGTTTTTTGCGCGGCATTGATGTTGAAACCATGTATGCCATGAGCGATCTCTATGTCATGCCTTCGGTCTCAGAACCGTTCGGGCTTACCGCATTCGAGGCTTTGCTCTACGATGTTCCCCTCATTCTTTCCCGGCAATCAGGCGTATCCGAAATTCTGAAAGACGCGGTGTTGGTCGATTTCTGGGACGTGGACAAGCTTGCCGACCGTATTGTCCAGCTTCTCACCAACGAGACCCTTGCGCGTACCATTGTGGACCGGTGCAAGGAACAGGTGCGTCATATTGGATGGGAGAACGCTGGGTACAGGATCAAGCAGGTATACGAATCGTTGTTGTAGGCCGCTGCCTTCGGCTACGCTCAGGCAGCGGCTATGTGATAAAACGCTCAGGCAGCGGCTATGTGATAAAACGCTCAGGCAGCGGCTATGGCCAATGATTATGCTGGGACCGGCCCGTTTGTTGAGCGTAGTCGAAATGAACGGGCCAACACAACTCTCCACAAAATAATTGTATATTATTCCTAATGGAATCGCTGCATTCGGGAGTATTGTGAACAGACGGTTTTTTACTGCGGGAACTGCTCTTTGTCTTACATCCCTCGCTTTTTCCCGGAAAATACGCATGAAAGGAGGTTCAGCCATGGTCCAGGATGTTTTTCCCTGCAATGGAGCTGGCCGCTGGTTTCCGGCCGACAAGGCGGGACTCCAGAGCGTGGTGGATAATTTTCTCGCACAGGCAAAGGTGCAATCGCATAATCCGCTTGCCGTTGTCGCCCCGCACGCTGGATACGCTTATTCAGGCGCTGGCGCAGGCCTTGCCTATAAGGCCCTGGCAGGTCACGAGGACATACGCCGCGTTATCATTATTGGGCCAAGCCATAGCGCGAGTTTCGAGGGCGTATCGGTTTTATCGGGTTTCAAAAACTATGAAACGCCATTGGGTCTCATTAAAATAGATACGGATGCTTGCGAGGCGCTGCTCGATAAGAAGCATTTCTGCTACAAAAAAGAAGCGCATGCTCCCGAACATTCGGTTGAAAACCAGATTCCCTTTATTCAGCGGGCATTGCCGGGCGCGTCAATTGTTCCCTGTGTTGCGGGTTTTCTTTTTCCCGATGATTTTGCCGAAATTGGAGCAACTTTTCGTACAATGCTCGATGGAAAGACCGTGATTGCGGTCAGTTCTGATTTTACCCACTATGGGGCCTCTTTCGGGTATGTGCCTTTTGCAGGCGATATTAGGAACAATCTCGAAAAACTCGACGGCAAGGCCATACAGAAGATAGAGGCTGCTGACACTGCGGGATTCCTCGAATATATTGAAAAAACCGGAGCAACAATCTGCGGCAGAATTGCCATTGGCGTCATGTGCAGCGCAATCGCGGGCATGGCAAAAGGTAGATTATTGAAATACTACACTTCGTCAGACGACTCAGGCGACTTTTCACACACTGTATGCTATGCGTCCATTGTGATGGAGAAGGTATGATCCCCCCTAAGAAACTGCTCTACTTGCACGCCCCCCTTAGCAAGGGGGGAAAGCCGTCGTGTAGAAATTTTCGGGGGGATCGTGATGCAGCCCTGATCCCCCCAAGGGATTCCTCCGTATCGACACCCCCCTTAACAAGGGGGGGGGGCCGTCGAATGGTTGGTTTCGGGGGGATCGTGGCGATCCTCTTTTCCCTTTCCTTTGCCAAGGAGCCTGCTATGGAGCTTTCCAAAGAAGAAAAAACCCTCTTGCTGCATATGGCGCGCGCATCGTTTGAATCATGCGTAAAACGGGAAAAAATGCCGGCCTTCACTGTCCTGGACAAGTTCAAGCAGGAGTGCGGCGCCTTTGTGACGCTCAAGGAACAAGGTGAATTGCGCGGTTGCATTGGCCATATCTATCCGGTCTCACCCCTTTTCCAGACAGTGACGGAAATGGCAGAGGCTGCGGCGCTCCACGATACCCGCTTTTCCCCAGTGGAGCCATCTGAACTAAAGACAATTGACATTGAAATCTCAGTTTTAACACCGCCTGTCCAGATACCGTCGCTCAAGGAATTCGTGATAGGTAAACATGGGATAATAATTAATCTGCGTGGAAGGCAGGCTGTTTTTCTTCCTCAGGTTGCGGTTGAACAGAAATGGGATAAAGACACTACACTCAGACATTTATGCATTAAAGCAGGGTTGCCTGCAGATGCCTATCTGGACAAGACAATGGAATTCAGGGTTTTTGAGGCAATTGTGTTTGGAGAAACAGAATAGGGGACTGGTTACTTTTTCTTTTTTGACTTTTTTGGCAATACCTTTTTAGCTGCTTTTTTCTTTTTTGGTTTCTTTATTTTTCCAAGCGCCTGGTTCAGCTGGGTCTGTGTCTGGCACACCTGGATGAGCATGGCAAGGCCTGTTATCTCAAAAAGTTTTTCAATATAGGGTTTTGGCCTATACACAATGATTCGGCGGTCCTGCCGCTGGTAGAGCTTCACCAGTTTAACAAAAACGCTGATTGTGGCGCTGTCCATATAGTCGATGTGCTGCATGTTCATAACCAGCATGGTTTTTTCGCTTGAGAGTTCGAGTTTTTGGGCGGTACTGCTGAAAACGTTGACAAAATCAACATCAGCATCGCCTTCCATGGTGATATAGCAGACGTTTTCTTCGAATTTTACCTGGATCTGGGCCTGCGGAAGACTGGACATGATAGTTCACCCATTTTTAATAGTTCGCTGCAAAACCAAAGTATATAAATATAACAAATAAGTGCTATAAAAGAAAGATAAATTTTAATTTTTATTGACTCGGTATTTGAAGGCGATGTATTTTACATGTACTTATGTGCCCATAGCTCAATTGGATAGAGTATCTGGCTACGGACCAGAAGGCTCGGGGTTCGACTCCCTGTGGGCACGTTAAAAAATCCCTGCTTATGGCGGGGATTTTTATTTCATAGAACCTCATAACGCAATAGAAATCAGCTTATCCCTTACATTTTTTAGGCTTTTATATTATATTTCCATCATCCAGGACATAAAATTTTGTTATTAGAGGAGTTCTTTTTGCGCGAAGAAGATCTGATTATTGATCCGGACATGGAGGAAATTGTCCAGGGTTTTGTTATTGAGTCCACTGAGTATCTTGAACACCTGGACCAAGACCTGGTAAGTCTCGATGAAAATCCCGGCGACATGGAACTGGTTGGCAAGGTTTTCCGCGCCTTTCATACGCTCAAGGGTAATTCGCGCGCGCTCGGTTTCTTAGACATGGAGACAATGGTCCACCGGACCGAGGACGTTATACGCAAGGTGCGGGACGGTGAAGCACGGGTAGTTCCCGCAATGATGGACGTTTTACTGGCCTCGGTCGATATGGTCAAGGCCCTGCTCAACGATATTAGCGAGAAGAAAAAGCGGGAGCGCGACCTGGCGCCGCTTATTGCACAGCTTCAGGCGGTAAATGAAGACGGACCTGCGCCTGGAGCCGAACCTGCGGCCGCTGCGACTGAACCTTCGGTTGCTGCAGGAACCAGTACCGAGAAAAAGACCGCCGCACCCACCATCCGTGTCGATACGATCAAACTCGACAAACTTCTGAGCACAGCGGGCGAACTGGTGCTCAGCAAAAACCGGCTTCTTAACTTTACCCAGCGCCTGGAGCAGGGGCAGGCTGTTGCAAGTCCGGAAGAATTCCTCAATGAAATAAACGCGCAGCTTGGTTTTTTGGTCTCTGACATGCAGGTCGATGTCATGTCAACGCGCATGCAGCCCATTAGCCGCGTTTTCAGCAAATACCCGCGCGTGGTTCGCGACCTTGGACGCGAAACCGGCAAAGAGATCGAACTGGTCATTACTGGCCAGGAGACGGAACTCGACAATGCTATTATCGAGGAGATCGGCGATCCACTTATCCATATGGTGCGCAACTCGTGCGACCATGGCGTTGAAATGCCCGATGCGCGCGTTGCCGCAGGCAAAAACCCAAAGGGTCGTGTTGAACTTTCCGCCTATTACGAGGGCAATTTTGCCATTATCTCCATCCGCGACGATGGCAAAGGCATTGATACCGAGGTCATTAAACGCAAAGCCATTGAAAAGAAGCTTATTTCACCGGAGCAGGCCGCGACCATGGCAAAGAGCGACATCCTTAACCTCATTTTCCTTCCCGGTTTTTCCACTGCTGAAAAGGTGACCGCTGTCTCGGGACGCGGCGTGGGCATGGATGTGGTTAAAAACAGCATAGGAAAACTCAAGGGCATTATTGAGATGGACTCTGAAAAAGGCAAAGGCACGGTGCTCAAGATCAAGCTTCCCCTTACCCTTGCCTCCATGATAGGTCTGGAGATTGAAGTGGGCGGCATCCGGTATCTTGTGCCCCAGGAGGCCATTGTCGAAATTGTGCGTCTGCCAGCTTCCGGATACGCGGCCGCGGTCAAGGACAAGACTTTTCTTTTCCGGGGAAACTATACCTTGCCCGTGGTCAATGTGCGGGACATGCTTATTAATGGAAACAAGAACGCAGCGCCGGTACAGCAGGGATATCTTATAGTTACCAGTGAGGTTGAAAAGCGGACCGGACTTCTGGTCGACAATGTGCTTCAGCAGCATGAAGTGGTGGTCAAACCGCTGGGAAAATATCTCTCCCGGTTTCATCTCAGCGAGATTAATGGCGCCACTATCATGGGCGACGGCTCAATTGAACTGGTGATTAACGCCAGTGTCATCGCTGGTTTTCAGACGCAGGGGGCCGCATGAACGGGAATGGGAACAGCCAATATCTGGGCTGCGCCATCAATGGTTTTCCAGTGGCAATACCCGTGGCAAACGTGCAGGAGGTCTTTGAAACGCGGTTCCTCGCAAAGGTGCCCAAGTGTCCGGCATTCATCGCCGGGCTCGTTAATATCAGGGGCGCTATAGTACCGGTACTCGACCTCTGGCAGGTTGAACGCGAAGGCGCGGACCTGTTTACCATGGCCGTGCTTTCTACCGCGGAGGGAAACGTGGGTCTGCTTATCAGCCGGCTTGACGACCTGGTGCGTTTTACCCGCATTGGCCCGGCGGACGCGCTGCCGTCGGAGCTTGCGGTGGCGCCCTTTTCCGGCGCGGGCCTGGACGAATCGGGAAAAATGTATTTTGTGCTTGACGCGGAACAATGTATTGCCGGCACAATCCCTAGGGAATAAAGGCGGTTTTATTATGATCATGTACCGTGAAAAAAACAGGAAGTTTCTCGCGGTTTTCCTTGTGTGCGCCACGGCCATTGCGGTGGTCACATGGACACTGAGCGAAAAATTCATTGGCGGAGGCGTTCTGGCCCTGGCGGTCAATCTGGCGGTTGCCCTGGGTATAGCCTTTCTTTTTGAACGCTATCTCGAGAGTATGCTCAATCGGTCCATTGATTTCATTATGGAAAAAATCGCCCGTGTTGCCGAAGGCGACCTTACCCAGCGCTTCAAGGAAGACCCGGATGACTGTCTTCCCTACGGGCTTTCGTTCCATCTCGAGGAAATGATGCGCTCGTTCCGCGAAAACGTAGGCGGCTTGTGGAAATCCTCGGTCCAGTTGTCGCGACAGCTCTCGCAGTTCATCGGCGATATACAGGAGGCGCTCCGTGAATTCAGGGCTGAGGTGGAGTATCTTACCAATATTGTCCGTAATTTCGAGGCAGTACGTATTGAGACGCTTGAAGTGGCCAAGCAGGTGGCAGGCCTCAAGGTGAACGTGGCCCACGACTCCGGGGTCATGGGGCAGTCGCTTCAGGTGACGCAGAACATGCAGGAAGAAATAGACAGAAACTGGGAACGGATCCGGGCGATCAGCGGCAATATCGAGGAAATTTACAAGCTTTCAGGTCATTACACGTCAATGCTTCACGAGTTTCAGGCGGTTTTTCAGGGGATCAAATCAGTGGGCAAGACCCTGGCCGAGATTTCAACCGAATCGAGTCTGATCAAGCTCAATGCTTCAATCGACGCGGCGAACGAACAAACAAGCGCCGAGAATTATACTAAAATAACCGAGGAGTTGCAGACCTTGCTTGGACGGTTGAACGACCTTGTCCAGGAGAGCAATGCGGTTTCGGCCATGGCAAAATACCAACTGAGCGTGGTCTCCGGACGGCTTGAGGCGGGCGAGAAGAACCTGAAAATAGGTCTTGCCGATAATTCGCGTATCGACGATCTCATGCGCGCAATCAGCGAAAGCTGCAGGACTTCAGCGGGCAATTTCAGCGCGGTTTTCGACGATATAAAACGTATTGACGCGCTTATCGGGTCTGTTGACGGAAAAATCGGGGAATTTGGCCGTTCAATCAAGCTTTCAACCGATAATTTTGACAAACTCAAATCGAGCGCGCAGATGACGCTGCTCAAATTCAACCAGATCGAGGAAAAGGCGGGCTCAATCGGCAAAGGTCTTGATCAGCTCGATTCGTTTTCACAGCGTTTTAAAATCGGATAACGGAAAAACAGGGAGAACATACCATGCGGAAGAAAGGTCTGACAGAAGCAAAGGCAGGGCTGCTCAGGTCGCTTAAATTTAAGCTGATTCTGGTCAGTACGGGACTCATTCTTATCGCGGTCATCAGCCTTGCCTTCTTTTTTATTCAGCGGCAGGTGGTCCAGATAAAGGAACAGCTCATTAACCGGGGTGAAACCATTACCCGGCTCATGGCCTACAACGCGCGCTACGGGGTGCAAATAGGCGACAAGCCAATCCTCGATAAAATTATCGGCGGCGTCATGGACGATCCCGATGTGCTCTATTGCATCATAAGCGACCAGCGCGGCGGCATTATTACCAGTTACAACCAGGACAGCGCAAATCTGGTTGTTATCAAACCCGCCTTTTCGACCCAGGAGCGCCATGCCATCGAATACACAAACGCGAATGGCAAAGGCATCATCAATCTTGCCATGCCCGTGGTGCTGGCCGCTGCCGCGGAGCAAAAAGAGGAGAAATCATCGGCGCTTGAGGAGGATTTTTTCAGCGATGACGCTGACCTCATGGCCGGGTCAAACGCGCCTGAACCAGCGGTATCAAAGGACGCGGGCCAGAACAAGCGGGTCATTGGCGCGGTACAAGTGGGTATTACGCTCAGCAATATGAAAAAGGAGATCGCGGCATCCATACGCAAAACAGTCCTGTATAGCGCCCTTATTTTCGTTGTTGGTTTTGTACTCGCCTTTTGGATAGGCAGCGTGATTTCCGCGCCGCTCAAAAAAGTGGTCACCATTCTCAATGATATGTCCGAGGGCGAGGGAGACCTTTCCCAGCGTATTCATCTCAAGTCCAACGACGAGGTGGGCGATTTGGCGAATGGTTTTAATACTTTTATGGACAAATTTCAAGAAGTCAAAAAAATATCGGTGTTTCTCAATGGTCTGGCCGACGGCGGCGGCGACCTTACCAAGCGGCTCAACATTGCGTCCCAGGACGAAATCGGCATGCTGGCAAAGGGCTTTGACCGGTTTACGGACAAACTGCACGACATAATCAAGCAGGTCGCGGCGAACACGGAAAAAATATCAGCCGCCTCGCAGTCTGTTTCCGATACCATTATCAAGCTCGCGCGTGAAGTCGATGAAGTGGCCCATCAGTCCACTGAAGTGGCTGATTCAACCGGAAAGATGTCGCACTCAATCGAACTCACTTCGCGCAATGTTTCTGACGTGAACGAACTTATGAATAAGACCGAGGTGGTGTCGAACAGCGGCGTGGATGTGGTGCACGAGACGAAAAACGGCATGGGTCAGATCGCCGAGACGATCACCGCATCGTCCGATATTGTGGGACGGCTGAATGAAAGTTCGCAGAAAATCGGCGACACCATCACGATCATCACTGAAATCGCGGACCAGACGAAACTCATCGCCATTAACGCCGCGATCGAGGCGTCACGCGTGGGCGCGCAGGGCAAGGGCTTTGCCGTGGTTGCCGAGGAAATCCGGCGCCTGGCCGCGCGTGTCACCAAGGCCACACAGGAGATTAGCCAGCGCATACGGGCCATTCAGGATGAATCGTTGCGAGTTGTGGAAGCCATGAAAAAGGGCCGTGACGAAGCAAACCGCGGACTCGAGCTCTCCAGCCGTTCGGAACAGTCATTGGAAAACATTTCAACCTCTGTGCGTGACGCCAAAGGTCGCATCAGTCAGATCACTGTCGCGGCAAACGAACAGACTTCCACCATAGGCATTATTTCACGGAATATTTCCAGTATTTCAGGATCGTCAAAGGAGAGTTCTGAGGGCGTGAGTAAAACAGCCCAGGCCATGCAGGAGCTCAACCGCGAGGTCCAGGAATTGCGGCAATTGGTGGGCCGTTTTGTCATAAACCGGTAGCTATAATATAGGATCAATGTGCACATTATGGGCGTGAAGCATATCATGGCTTTGTTTTTTATTTTTCCCGCCATTGGTCTCTGCGCAAAACCAGCAGCACCCGACTCGGGAGAAACGTTCATGTATAATAAGCGTTTTTTTGAGGCCGCGACATGGTACAAGGCGCGTATCGACAAGGGCGGCAACGTATTTGACATGCATCGCGCCTACCAGGACGCCCTGTACGCTGGTAAAGATTCAATGGCCCTGCGTACGCTTGAACAGGCATATGCGGACCTTCACCGTGAAGCGCCGGACAATCAGGAATACACCTATTTGTACGCGCGCTGCCTTCCGTGCAGTACAGGCAAGAAGTATTTTACCCAAGCGCTTGAAAAAGATTCCTGTTATGCTTGGGCAATGAACGGCATGGGTGCGTGCGCGTTTGAGTCCGCTGATTTTGAGAACGCCAAGACCTATTTTCTCAGGTCTATCCAATGCAATCCTGATTTTTATCTTGCGTATAATAATCTGGCCCTTGTTTATAAAGCTGAGGAGAACGAGCAAAAAACCAAGGCTGTTTATAAAAAAATGATAGCCAGGAACCGCAGGCAACCCCAGGGATACGAATGGATCGGCAATTTCTATCTCGAAAACAAAAACTTTAATGAAGCCATACAAGCCTATGAGAAATCAATACAATACGGCAATGATGGTCCGGGAGTTTATTTCAAACTCGGCTATGTGTCGTTTCAGCGCAAGCTTTACCAGAAAGCAATTTCCGCCTACCAGAAAAGCATTGCCGCGGGAAACAGCACATACGAGGTTTATTATAACCTTGGCACTGTGCTTGAACTGACAAATTTTCCAGAGGAAGCGCTTGGGAACTATGAGAAAGCCTGCGCCACGGAAAAAAACTACCGGGTGCTTTATGCCATGGGAAACTGCGCAGTGCTTCTGGGACTTTATTCAAAGGCCATTCAGTGTTATGGCGATTTTTTAAAGAGCGAACCGGAAAATACCGAGGCGCTCTTTGGCCTGGCAAACGCGTATCACATTAAAAAGGACTTCCAGGCCGCCATTGATATGTATCTGCGCATCATAGCCATAGACAAGAATTTCACCAAGGCGTACTACAACCTTGGCTCAATCTACGCCTATCATCTAAAAGACAAAATAAAAATGGCGTTGTATTGGCAATCGGTTGTTTCACTTGCGCCGGGCAGTGATGACGCTGCTTTTGTATCGCGTGAAATGAAAAAAAACGGACTCGAACAATAACGGAGGCCCCATGACCAGGTGTATTTTTCTGATAAACGCGCTGTCGCTGCTTTTTTTATCAACAGCGCTGCCGGCCGCTTCAATCGCCATACTCATGCAGCAGGAAAAGGAGGGCGCCTTGAGCGAAGGGCCGCTTGCCGGATTCAAGGCCATTGCGGGTCCCGATGTCGCACAATTTGAAATAACCGACCCTGGAGCGGCACAAGCGATATGCGCAAAAATAAAGGCCTCGGGCGCCAAGGTGGTTTTTACCATTGGCAAGGACGCGACCAAAGCCGCCATGCAAGAATTGCCCGGCATGCCCATTGTCTATTGCATGGTCATGTCGCCCCAGGAAGACGGTATTGGCGGCGGGTCGGTGACCGGTGTCACCCTCGATATTCCCATGGTCAAACAGTTCACCTCATTCAAGTCAGTAGTGCCCAACCTCAAGAAAATCGGCATTGTCTACAGCGACGAAACCAGCGGCATTATTGCCAAGGAGATGAAGGCCGCTGCCGTAAAAACCGGGGTTACAGTGATTGAAAAGAAGGTGGCAAGCGACAAAGACGTGCCCAATGCCATTCGTGAGCTTAAAGGCAAGATCGACGGTCTGTATCTGCCGCCGGACCGTACTGTGGCCAACAGGGACGCCTTTCAATTCATCGCGCTGTTCACGTTTGAAAACAATCTTCCCTTTATGGCGCCTGCCGGGCGCTTTGTAAAAAAAGGCGCCCTGGTCGCCCTTATGATCGATTTCGAGGAATTGGGAAAACAGGCGGCTGCCATGGCTAAGAAAATCGTTGGCGGCGCCTCGCCATCATCGATCCCCGTGGAGCCGCCGCAGGCCACCATCCTGGTGCTCAACCAAAAAACAGCACAGACCATTGGCATAAACATACCGCCAAGCCTGCTCGAGACAAGCCAGATAATCAAATAAAACGGAACACATGGGTCATATCAGGTTTTATATATTGCTGTTCTGCTGGTTTTTAGTGCACCTCTGTGCGGCTGAATCGGTCTATTATTGCGCAGTGCCAGGGCTCAAAGTTTATCTTAAACCGTCCATTTCCTCTGAACAGCTATTTACCGTTACCTTTGGACGGCCGCTCATTGTCATTGAAGGGTTCAACAACTGGCAAAAGGTCTTTTTAAGCAAGGACAGCGTTGGCTGGGTTTCCGCGGAAAAGATAGTGAGCAAGGAGGAGTTTAATCCTGAATATTTTTCAGATACATTCATCAGCGGCCAGATACAAAACTACCAGAAGGCCTCGGGGCAGCGGCCCGAACTGCGGCAACAGAAGAAACACACTGCGCCGCGTTTGCGCACAGAGGGGCTCATTGATTCAGGAACAGTTACGGGCTCAGACATTAACATCAGGACAAATCCCGATCTCAGGAGCACCGTAATAATTAAGGCGCGCCAAAACGCCCGGCTGAAGATCATCGGCAGCAAAAACGGCTGGTACCAGGTCCAGATAGACGAATCAAAGCAGGGATGGATCTATGCCGGCCTGGTACGGATTGACCAGCAAAGTGTGGAAATTCCAGCGCAGGCCAAGGTGGGCGTGGTGACAGGAACGCTTGCCTATGTCCGGTCGGGTCCTGATGCTACCACGCCGGTCATGTGCCTGGCCCCGGGAAACACAGTGCTCGAAATTACCGAAGACGAAGGAACGTGGTGCGCGGTCAAAATCGATTCACTCAACCGCGGCTGGCTATTTGGGTCCCGTTTATCGCGCGGAGCGCCCGCAGCTCCGGCTGTGGCTGCCGGAGAGCCCCGGTTCAAATATATCAACTGCGATGCCATGAATTTCCGGGCCGGGCCTGGTACAGGGTATGCTAAAATTGGTTGCGACTGGTTTGGCAAATTCTACGAGGTATTGGGTGAAGAGAATGGCTGGTCGCGCGTTGTTCTGGGACAGAATCAGACTGGTTGGGCGCTCAGCTCGTTTTTGTCAACAGAGGAGGAGATCGCGGTGCTCCGTGTTCAGAAGGAACAGGAGGCCGAACCGGTTGTCATCAATGTCTCGGTTGTTGCCCCGGGCGCGGGCATTGTCGCGGTGCGCGACGGGCCTGCGTTCGATTGCCAGCGAATGGGCTTTGCGGCCCAGGGCGATACCCTTTTTGTGACCCAATATTTCGGAGACTGGTTGCAGGTACGCTCTGTTAACGGAGGTAAGGGATGGATTTACGGCCCCATGCTTCGCGCTGACCCGGTTTCCACTGACCAGTTTAAAGACCAACCCTTGCCCGCGACAATTCCCGCAAACCAGGAATACCAGTGGGGCGGCCAGGGTCCCGGGGGCCAGGTGTTTTCCCAGGCAACATTGGCCCGCCGCAATGAACAGGCTGTCCGTGTGCAGGAACAGCAGCGGCTTGCCGCTGAACAGGCGCGGCTCGATAGCGCAAAGGCCGCTTTTACCCTTGAACAGCAGCGCAGCCGCGACCAGCTCAACGCGCAGGTGAAACAGAAGGAAAACGAGGTTGCCCAACGGATCGACGCTGAACGCAGGCAGCGCGCAATGGTCATTGAGGAAGACCAGCGCAGAATGGCGCTGGCCGAGAAGGAAATTGATCGTAAAAAGCAGCTGTTGGCGGATGAGATTGCGCACAAGGAAAAACTGTGGAAGCTGGAGCAGGAAAACTGGCTGAACGAGCGGAAATACGCCATGGAACGGGTGCAGGCCCAGAAAGAGGCTGAATTGCTGCAAAAGCAGACGGCTCTCGAAAAGCAAAAGCAGGAGATCCAGGCCATTTCACTCGATATGGAGAAAAAGAACCTGGCGGCCAAACAGGAGATGGACCGCATGCGCCAGGCGCTTGAGGAGCAGATACAGCGTTTTGAGGCTGCTAAAAAAGAGGCTGTTGCGTTGAAGGAAAAAGAGAAATCGCTTGAGGACGAGGATTTTTTCTTCAATGACGAGGAGACCGGGCAGATTGAACGGAAAATGGATAATGCCGACACTGAGAAGCAAAAGGCGGAAAAAGCAATTTCCGGGGAAAAGGAAGGCCTGGCAAAACAAAAGGCCGAGCTTGAACTGTATCAGAAGGTGATGGAAAAGCGGCTGCAGGGCGAGCAGGAGAAGCTCGATGACCAGAAAAGCAAGCTTGCGGCCGAAGAGCTGAGGATACAAGCCGAGATAGAGCGCGTACGGCTTGAAATGGAGGCTGATAAAAAGAAGCGTACCGATGAATTCAACCGTACACTGCAACAGGAACAGGCGCAGAACGCCGCCCGGATTCAGGAGGCGCTGGCAAAGATGGAACGCGACGCTGCTGCGCTTGCAGGCAAGCAAAAGGCGGCTGAAGACAGTCTACGCCTGCTCGAAAAGGCCCTAAAAAAAGACGTGGAAGCCGAACGAGTGCGCATGGAGGCTGACCTCAACAGGCGTGCGGCCGAGGAAACGCGCAGGTATGCGGACCAGAAGCAGGCCTTTGAGACCGAACAGGCGCGGCTTACACGCGAACTCACGGCAAAAGACCAGGCCCTTGCCCAGGCGCTTGAGAGGGAAAAAGAGCGCCTGCGGCAGGCCGCGGCCATGGGCAAGCAGGAGGAAGCCGCGAAACTGCGCGAAATGGAACGGGTGGCGCGCGATAAAGACCGCATCGACAGCATGAATGCGGCAATTTCGCAGCGGGAGGAAAAGCTCAACAGGGAAGCTGAGCAAAAGCTCGCGGCGCGCGAGGCCGAACTTGCCCGCCAGTTGGAACAGGAGCGGAAAAAGAATGAAGACGCCATTGCCGCGGAACAGCTTCGATTGAACCGCGAGCAGGAAGCTTTTATCGCAAAACAGCGGCAGAACGAAGAAGCGCAGAAGAAAAAAGAGGAAGTCTGGCGCAAGGAGGAGGAGACGCGGCTCGAAAGCCAGCGTGGCGAGATCGAGGCGCTCAAAGAGAAGCAGCAGCGGGAATTTATGGCCCAGCAGGAAAAGCTTGAGAAGCAGAAGGGCGAGGTTTTGGCCATTGCGCGCGAAATGGAGGAGAAAAACAAAAAAGCGCAGGAGGAAATTGCCGCAATGAAAGCTGCCATGGAAGCTGAAATGAAGAAATTTGAGGAGGCCAAACAGCAGGAAGCCCGGCTGGTCAAACAGGAAGCCACAATGACTGCCGAGGATTTCTTCTTTGACGACGAGGAGACCGAAGCGCTCGAAATTAAAATGGACGCGGTCGATTCGGTAAAGCAGGCGGCTGAAGAACAGATGAGCAGGGAAAAGGAGAAGATGGAGGAGCAGCGCAAGGCGCTTGAGACAGAACAGAAGACCCTTGCCTTGCACATGGAGCAAAAGCAGAAATCGCTTGACACGGAACGCCAGTCTCTGCAGAAAAAGCAGGAGGAAGCCAACCGGAAACTTGAGGACAGGGTGCGGCAGCTTGAGGAACAAAATACTGAACGTGAAAAGATCTTTCAGGAAAAGATAAAAAGAGAAGAAGAGGCGCAGAAAAAACGGCTTGCCGAACAGGAAGCGCGGCTTGCGGCACAGCAGGAGGCGGCTGCCAAGCGTCAGCGTATTGCGGAAGACAGTCTCCGCGCAGTTGAGATGCAGCGCCGCGAGGCCCTGGACGCTTTGCGCAGGGATATTGAAACAGGAGTAGAGCGCCAGCTTGCTGCCGACAAAGAGCGCATGGAAAAAGAACGCATTGCGCTTGAACAGAAGCAGCAGGAGGCGCTGGCACGTGTTTCACAGCGCGAGCAGGCGCTTGCGGACCGGCAGGCAAAAGATGAACGCGACCTTGCGGACCGCCGTGTCCAGTTGGAGCGTCAGGTTGTGACTCTGGTGGCCGCGCGCATCAAAACAGTGGAGGATTCCCTCAGGCGTTTTTACGATGCGCGCGAAGCCGAACGTCAGCGCGAATACGCGAACATGCGCGCTGACCGCGCGCGGGCTGACAGCATGCGCACGGCCGCTGCGACCGAGGCTGAGCGTAAGCTTAGGGACAAGGAGCAGCAGCTGGCCAAAACCGAAGAGACAACGCGTAAAAAACTTGAACAGGAACGCCTCAAGGCCTTGCAGAACGCAGCGGATGAAAACCGCAGACTCGACAGTCTCAAGGCGCGTCAGGAACGCGAAGCGGAACGCAAGCTGGCGGAAAGGGAAAAATACCTGGCCGACAAGGAGGCCGAGGCCCAGAAACAGCTTGAACAGCAGCGGAAGCAAGCGCTCAAGGCCATGGAGGACGATCGCAAACGCATAGAAAGCGAACGCGCGGCCTTGCTGAAACAGCAGCAGCTCATGGAGAACGAGCTCAAGGCAAAGCAGGACACCTGGAAAAAGGAGGAGGAGCAACGCCTCAAAGACCAGAAGAGCCAGCTCGACAAACTGCAGGCCGAACAGCAGCGGGCGTTGTCGCAGCAGGAGAACAAGCTCGAAACCCAGCGTAAGGAAATGGACAAGCTGGCAAAGGACATGGAGGAGAAAAACCGCAAGGCCGAGGAGGAAATCACGCGCATGCGCGAATCGCTCGAAGCAGAGATTAAGAAATTTGACCAGGCAAAAGAAGAGGCGAACAAGCTCAAGGCGGCCGAAAAGACGATGAACGACGAGGATTTTTTCTTTGATGAGGATGAAACGGACAAGCTTGAGAACCGCATGAACGCCGCGGATTCCCTGAAAAAGGCGGCTGAGGCAGAAATTGCCAAGGAGCGCGACCGCCTGACTGAACAGAAAAGTTCGTTCGAGCGGCAGCAAAAAGAAATGGAAACGCGCATTGCCAGCGAGCAGCAAAAGCTTGAAGTGGAGCGGCGCCAGGCTGAGGAGCTCAAGAAAAAGGCCGAGATGGAAATGGCCCAAGCGCAGGTAAAGATGGAAGAGGAGAAAAAACGGCGTGAACAGGAATTCGCCGAACGATTGAAACGTGAAGAGCTAGAAAACAAGCTCAAAATGGAACAAGAACAGCGCCGGATTGAACAGGAACGCGCGCTTTTTGCCGAGCGCCAGAAGGCCATTGATGACAGTTTGACGCAGGTACGTTCGGCTGAGCTCAGGAAAATTGAACTCGAACGCGAGGCAACAAAAAAGAAGCTTGAGGAAGAGGCGCGTACCGAGGCAGCGCGCATTGAACAGGACCGTTTGGCCCTCGCGGTCCGGCAGCGCCAGGCGGAGGACAGCCTGCGCAGCGCAGAGGCTGTCTCGCGCCGCAAGCTGGACGAGGAACGCCAGGCCATTGCCCTCAGCCAAAAGGCCATGCAGGACAGTCTTGCGGCCCGGTTGGCAGGCGTGGAACAGGACCGGCAGCGGTTGCAGGACGAAAAAGAGCAGCTTCTCGCTGAAAGGGAACGGCTGCGCCAGGAGCGCGAGGCTTTTGTTGCGGAAAAGGCGCGTCAGGTCGTAGCCGCCAAGGAGGCCCAGCAGGCCTCGAGCAGCAGTGAAACATCGGGTCCGGCGCTCAAGACATCGCGTAATTTCAGTGAAATCTCACGCGTCCTTTCCCAGCGTGTTTCCAAGGTAATGGCTGCCTATGGTAAAATGCTCAAAGACACGCCGGGATTGAGCGGCAAAGTCACGCTTGGGTTTACGATACAGACATCTGGTGAAATAGCGGACCTCAAAATCGTGGCCAACACGGTGAACAACGCTGACCTCGAGAAAATGATTCTCGAAGAATTCACTTCGTGTAAATTTGTGGCAATAGATCCTTCAGCCAAGCCCGCACCCATGACCTATCCGCTGCTTTTTTTCCCAAGGTAAGGGAGGCCTTTTGTGAAAAAACTGTCGCATGTTCTGGCCTTTTTCCTGACCATGGCGGCCTTTGGGCAGGAAGCGCTGGTATTGGAAAAGGTCGAATTAAGCAGGGACGAGGCAAATCCCGAACTGGTGCAGGCCATTTTTACTTTTAACAGGGCGCCCGAGACCCTGCCGGTCTATGCCCGGACAAAGCCCGAACGCATCGTCCTCGATCTTGCGAATACGCGCCTTCTGGAGGGGATAAAGAGCTTTAAAAGCGATATTTTGCCGGTTGATAGCATAGCGATATTTGAGATCAGGGAAAAGGACGTTCAGGGCGCCAGGGCCGAGATTTATTTAAAAGAGAGTGCCCATTATGTGGCTCACCAGATAGGAAACAGCATTCTGGTAACTTTTACCCCTGGTGATGTCAAAGATTCGCTCCTGCTTTTCAGGTCAGAGACTGCTGCGGATTCTCAGCAGGGGACTATTACTGGAGTCAAAGTATTGTCGCGCGAAAAAAGCATTCAGACAGAGGTGAGCTTTGCTTCGCTGCCCATGACTTCGTCCATATACATGCTTGAGTCGCCGCCTCGTATCATCATGGATTTTTACGGGGCATATATTGATAATGTTTTTGAAAAAAAGGTCACCCTTTCACCCATTAAAAGTATTTCCGTGATAAAAAAAGATGTTGATCCGCCCTATGTGGGTGTTATTCTTCATCTTAAACGCATGGCGGCTTTTAAATATCAGGAGCTTAACGATAAATTCCTGGTCACTATTCCTGTTGGCAAAGAAGGTATTGGGGCGGGAACAAAGAGACTCATTCTTCTAGGCGCTGGTATTGTTATTACCGGCGGGGTTGCGGCCGGACTGCTGCTTGGAGGCGATGATGGAGGCGGGGGAAATCAGGGAACGCAGCCAACAGAAGGGGATCTTGGTGCTCCGCCGCCATTGCCGGGGAATTAGTTTGTTTGCCGGCGGCGCAGAGGCCCGCCGGTTAATCAATTTTTATTTCTTTTGTAAAGAACGGCCAGACGGCCTTTTTCGAGCCGTCACTGGCTCGGTATTAAAACATGAAACCTTGATTAACAGGCAGCCTCTGCGCTGCCTGTTATACTTTGGAGAGTAGAAATCTACTCCGGCAGGTTAAACTTCGTCCTTAGATCAGTCACTTTTTGATTAAATAAAGTCTTGTCCAGCGGTTTTACCATATAGTCGTCGGCGCCGCTTTCAACAGCTTCCTGTATACTTCGCGCATGATGTTCAACCGTGAGCATGATCACCGGGATATTCTTTGTTTTTTCGTTGTGCTTGATGGATCGCAGGCAGTCGAGACCGCTCAGCGCGCCCATGTGCCAATCGAGCAGAATAAGGTTCGGGTTCTCAGTTTCAAGAATATCGAGCGCTTTTTCCCCTGAATCAGCCAGAATAAGGTCTTTGTAGCCCATGGCCACAAGGTCTTTCTGGATAATACTTCGCATGGTCTGCGAATCATCGACTACAAGGATCTTCATGATTCTCAAAAAATATTCGTATGCGATGCTGAAAAGCAAGGTTGAAATTCGGAGAACAAAGACGCTATTTTAATCCCATGTCAGAAATCATGCGGACCGTTTTTATCTTATGTCTGATATGTGTGATTTCAGTGATACACGCCGTGGAATTCAACGTCACGGCTGAGGCGCACTCCGGATACGAAACCGGTGTTTATGACCCGGCTGATTCCCTGTTCAATGCAAGTCCGCTGGTGTCGGTTTTAGCTGAGCCCTTGGTGGCATTCGACATTAACAGTCAATTGAGAGCACAATTGTCCACAGAGGTTTGCGCAGCATATCGCTTTTCCGCAAACAGCGATTTCAACGCTGGTCCGGCCCTTCGCATTGTCCGTGAGAGGCCTCAGGGCAGCACGGAATGGGGGCTTTCCGCGGGATACTATGCGCTGGCGGGCTCTGTTGATCCTGACCAACCCATGGATTATTGGCTGTACAGCTTCACTGCCGCATCTGTAAAAAAACAGAAGGACCCATTTAAGCTGAGTTACAGCCTGACTGTCCTTGATGGGTCAGCGGAAGCACGAACAGACATAAAGAACAAACTTAAGGTAAAAAAGACTTTCAAAATAGCCACTGCTTTTTCTCCATCGCTGGGCACAGGTATTGGCCTAAACCTGTCCAATATTGAAGGGTATTCATATGGTGAGGTTGACGCTGTATTTTCCAGTTATTCCATCTTTCACGAGCAACACATGTTTATGACAATGCTCTATTTTACCTACAGAACATTTGGTTCTCAGGAAACAGAAAATGGGGCGCGTGTCATAAAAAACACTAAAAAATCAGGCCAGTCGCCAGCATCTACCAATTTACTTTCGACAAGAATTGTAACTGTATTTATTATATATACTTACGAGTTAAGTAAGAAGCTTGATATCGAGGTTGAGTATAGCTACAGGTCATCCAGTTCTGATTTCTCAACATTCGAACCATCTCATCAGGTTTTAGTAGGTTTTCTATGGAGACTGCGTGAACTGTAACCTTTTTATCAGGTCCCGCGTATATAGAGCAGGTAATGCTTCATGAGTGTAATCACAGTGGAACAGCAGACGTTCTTTGAAGAGACGGTTTCAAAATATACGGGATATGCATATGCCATTGCCTTCCGTATATTGGGGAATCGTGACGATGCAGAGGATGCGGTCCAGGAATCGTTTTTTAAAATGTACCGTCATATGGACAGATACGATTCCCGCAAGGAGATGAAAAACTGGATCGCTGTTATCACGGTCAATGCGAGCAGGGACATATACCGGAGGCAAAAACAGCACGCGCATCTCGATCTTTCCCATGCTGAGTCTGTGGCGGCCGGTATTCGGGCAGGCCAGTCCAGTATTGATACCCGGCTCACCGTCGAACAGATCATGGGCTGCCTCGACTTGAAACATCGTATTGTGATTGTGCTTTTTTACCAGGAGCAGATGCCTACGCGCGAAATTTCCCGCATTCTCAAAGTGCCGCAGGTACTGGTAAAGGTCAGGTTGCACAGGGCGCGCAAGAAACTTATGCGGATACTCGAACGCTTGGAAAAAGAACAATCCACGGATTGCATGCCATGAAAATGAATAGTACCAAAAAGTTCGAAGATTTTATCGCCAGGCTCAGGGAAAAGCCTCAGGAAGGCACTGTTGATCTGCTGAAGGCCATTATTCTCCAGAAGGTGCGGGAGCATGAGGAGCATGCCCGGCCAAATGGTTTTTGGTGGTCAGGTTTTCTCCGGCCCGCATTTGCGCTTGGAGCATGCTGTCTGCTGGCATTTGGCGTGCATATTTTCTATCGTACACAACGTGTGCCTGCGCCCGAACCCGCTGCGACTGTGTCCGATACTGCTTTCCAGAGCGTGTTGCAAGCATCGCTTGATTCTGCAAGCTTGGCTAGAGTGAATAAGGTGCTCGATTCTTTTCGAGCAGAGAGCATTGTTCAAGATTCGATCAATAGACGTATTGTGCGGATGATAGCTATTGCCAGCCCGCCATCGGCCATTGCCGATTCTGCAGAGATACTTTTAACCCGGTTTCATGTTTCCCGGATGAAGCCGCACAACCCTGAGGAACTCATAGAACGCAGGATAGAGGCGGCTCGTGCTGCCACGACTATTTCACCCGATAGTTTGACCAATACGCCGATAGCAAAGCAACCCCAATCCGTGTTCCGGCCGGAAGGTCCAGAATCTCCGGAAGCCAGGCTCCGCGAAAAAGAGGAACAAATGCAGCGAAGGGAAGAAAAAATTGAACGAAAAATGGAAGGGAAACACAAGGACAGGAAAAGTAAAATGTAACCTTTTCCGGTTATAGTGCGTATACCTAATGAAAGAAGCGGAAAAAGGAGGTTTGCCAATGTTTATCAAGATCATGGTTCTGTCCATTGGAATCGCTGCTTTTACTGTTTGGGCGCAAGATGAGGACCTTGCAGGGCTCGATAGCGCGGACAAAGAGATCAAATCGTCCAAGGTACTGGAGAAATTCGGCATTTCAGAGGATTCGCTTGCAGTGCTCCGCCAAACGTATAAGACCGGCAATGGCGGTGTGTACAAGGCCCTGGTGCTTTCACAAAAATCAGGTTTGACCGTTGAACAGATTATGCAGATGAGAAACGAGAAAAAGATGGGATGGGGCGCAATCGCCAAAGAACTGGATCTCAAACCGGGCGAAGCATACAAGGCTGGTCCCGCGTCCGAAGAGATGCAGAAAAAGCAGATGCGGCAGGAACAGGTGCAAGGGCAAAAAATTGAAAAGCAGCAGGAAAAAGCTGATAAAAAGGCTGAAAAACAGATGGAAAAACAGGAGCGCAAGCAGGCGCGGGAAAAAGGGGAGAAGTAATTTATGAGTCATCCAGTGAAATGGGCCATGACAGCGGCGTTTCTAACCGGTGCATTGTTCTTTCTGGACAATTGCGGAAAAGATGAACCTGCCGGACCAACAGGTCCTGGTCAGGATACTGTTACGCGGTACACTGCGGTAAGCATTCGGATATTAGACGCATCGGATTCACATGCCATTGCCAATGCTAATGTGGTGTTGTACAATGCCAATAACAACGAACCGGTCAACCGCAAGGCGTCGGATGCTTTTGGCGAATGCTTTTTTCTTATTGATTCCGGGAACTATTATGTTAACATTTCAGCCCAGGCATATCTGCCGTCCCCTCCGGAAAACAACACGCCGTTTCCTTTCAGCGCTATAAGGCACGATACGACTATCCGGACCTATTATCTGGCGTCCCTGCAGACAGCGGCTGAATCGCTGGGGGTCATTTCAGGCCATGCGTACACTGGTGCGGCGATCGATGATTCTGTGCTCACGGGCATTCTCATTATTGCTGAAAACACGGACGACAGCGAACGGTATGCGGCTGTTTCGGGTCCAGACGGGTATTTTGTCATTTACAATCTGCCGTTCGGCGACTACCGTATACTCGCATTCCAGGCAGGGTTCCAGATCGATTCCATCCCCAGCGCACAGATAATGCCGGGTGCTGTTGTTGATACGGTTTCAATCATTCTTTCACCGATAACCGGCGGATCGCTCGCGGGAAGCATCACTTTTATCGCTGGAAGCGGCGGGATCGTTGATGTGTCCCTGCTCGATCCCAAGAGTCGATCCGCAATTCCCGGTCTTTCGACCATAATGACTACTGATACTGCAGGCCCGGATTACCTTGTCGAGGCAATTCCACCTGGAACTTATCTTGCCTGGGCTTCGTTTAAAAACGATGGATTTGTAATGGATCCGGACAGGTTGTTCAAATTCGGATTGCCATTGGTCACTTTCTTAGCAGATTCCCCTCAAATCCTCGATTTTGACGTGACAGGAGCGATCAACCTTGTTTCACCTACTAATCCGCCTGACTCAGTGTATCCTGTGCTTGCGGATTCCCTTATTCCCTTGTTTACCTGGACCAGGCGGTCGGCATATGCCTCTGTTAAAGAGTATATAATCGAAGTCACCGATATGAGCGGAAATATCATTTGGGGAGGGTTTGATTCAACAGGAAATGTCGGTCATCGCCAATTACTTGCCGGTGATGCCAGACTCAACGATTCGCTTTTCGGGGCATGGTTTAATTTTGATTCGTCAGCCGTTGCGCCGCTTGTTTCCGGATCAACATATCACTGGAAAATATATGCTGACGACGATGCTCTGGCCGGTGTTCAGGTTCTTTTATCGTCGAGCGAAGATCTCATGGGTTTGTTTTTGGCGCCATAACGAGATATACAATTTTTAAGACTGAGGAAGGCTGTCCAGAAGGGCGGCCTTTTTTACTTAAAAGAGACATCTATTTTGCTCAAATGTGACATAGGTCACAGTTTTTTAATAGTGGTTATTATATATTTAAGTTATGAGATAAGACCCTATAAAAAAAAGAAATGAAACACTATTATATATTTTGTTGCATTTTTACTCCCATAAATATATATTATTCATAGGATTAATCGTTTAATTCAAAACGGGGGAGTATCAATGTTTTTCAGAAAACCCTATCTGAAAGCGTCGGAGGTTGCAAAGCTTTTTGACGTAAACCACTCAACGGTTTTTTCCTGGGTCAAGAAGGGGATCTTGCGTCCAGTGAAATCGCTTGGCCGGAATTTCCGGTTCAGGAGGGAAGACATCGAGTATCTGCTGCGTTCAAAAGATTCGGGCATGTCTCGTGTCGAGACTGACAAACGAACAGAGCCGCGTTTTGCCGTTAACTACGATGTGTTCGTCCGCCTTGATCCTGACGATGATTCTACCGCCTGTCCCGCCTCAATCAGAGACATCAGCAGCAAAGGCCTGGGTCTGGTGCTGCACGATGCCGGCCGCTTTGTGGAGAAATTGGCATCCGGCGCCATTGGCCGGATATCAGTGTTCAACAAAGCGACAGGGTTATTCAAGAACATGGTGCTGGGCAATGTCCGGCATTTCCACGTGCTTGAAGACGACCAGGTCGCTCTTGGTGTCCTGGTAGCCTGATTTTTTTTTAAACTTCAGGGTTTGTCGTAACATGGGACGATATTTCCTGGTGGTTCTATTTTTGTCTATTGCGCCCGTCTATGCGGTGCTCGATACCGTTTTTATTACAGACCTTGAATCCGAAGACACAACACAATGGAGCGAGTGGCCAGGCTACAGCACCCACAAACTAATGGAATGGGGTGTCCCATCCGGCACTGGCCATCCGGGCGCGCATAGCGGTTCAAAGGTATACGGTACTGTTCTTTCAGGCAACTACAATGCCAACAGCGTAAATGATTACCTTGGCACGCCTTTTTTTAAACCTGAAGGTCTGCTGACCGCTAAATTCTACATGTGGCATTGGTATTCCACTGAACCGGGCCCCAATGACGGCGGAAGGGTATATTACAACAATGGCACTTCCACTATCTGGGCCGTCATCCCGGTAGATGGCTATGATGGCACTGTCGCCGCATTCGCTCAGGCGGGTTTCGGTGGATCCTCAGGCGGTTGGGTGTGCGATTCGTTCAATATCACCCCCTCGCTGACTCTTGATAGCATAAGAATGACATTCAGGTTTGGCACCAATGCCACGGTTTCCAACTATCTCGGCTGGTATATCGACGACCTTAGCATCGTGGGCAGCAACCCCACTCCCCAGATTACCGGATTGGGCGGCGCCGGAGAGGCTTATTGCTCCACGTATACCAATGGCAGCGGCAATGTCGCGATAAAATACGAGCTTTACGACAGCTCGAACAGCAGCGCGACCGTAAGCCTGCTCTACCGCCTCAATACTGGATCATGGGATGCAGCGAATTTCAAGACAGGCGACTGGGGTGTTATACCCGCATCGGACAAGAATACGGACCATATCATTGTGTGGACAGCAGGCTCGCAGCTCGGCGAAGTGGACACCACACTCTATTGCAGAGTGGTGGCCGTGGATAACAATAGCGCAGACACTTCGCAAACCGTCTCTTTCACATTCGATTCACGGTTACCTACCCAGTTCGCCAGTTTCTCAGCGGATGATTCAACCCAGCATTCCATCACATTGAACTGGACTGAGGTTGCGGAGAATCATTTCAGCAGATATGAGGCCTGGTACGGCACATCAGAGAGCGATGTTGGTTATGAGACCGGAGGCGCGCAGAAGTGGGACACAAACAATGATGCGAGTCTGAGTACCCGGACCACGATCTACACGACCCTTACGGGCCTTGTCGCAGCCACACGATACTATGTTAAACTGAAAGCTATCGACAGCACAGGCAATGTCCGGAACACTGCGGTCATCTCAAAATTCACAGCTCCAACGAATTCGCCTGTACTCACCGGATGGGACCCCTATCTGTCTGCCCGGGCATCTCAGGCGGCATTCGACAGCGTCAGAATCGGTTATAAGGTATCTGACGCGGACAATGGGACCGTTGCAATCTCCGCCCAGCGCCAGATCAATGCTGGAACATGGGCAAGCCTTGGTACTTCCTATGGCGATATCGGCGCTGGAATTCCAACCTCCGCGACTGAACAGGATACAATTTATTGGACAACGCTTGGCGCTGATGTTGACTCTAGCTATCGGATCCGGGTCATTGCATACGACGGCGCAAGCCGCGATACCACGACATCGTCCTATTTTACTATAGACAAACGCGCGCCTTTGGGCATGGCGAACCTGACGTTCCCTGAGACCACCGCCACTACTGTCACGGTGTCCTGGACAGCCGTGACCACAGAGAAGCACTTTCATCATTACGAGATCTGGTGGGGCAAAAACCAAACGTATGTGCAGGAACGCACCGGTACCGCGAGTGAATGGGACTTTGCTGACGACACGGCATTACGGGACAAGAGTACGAACAGTACGATCATTACTGGCGTGAACGATGCCGCAACGTACTGGTTTAAGATCTGGGCGTATGACAGCGCGGGGAATTACCAGACATTGTCAGAAATAGTTGTAAACAAGGCCAAATCAGTTATTCAGCCGCCCCATTATGCTGACTATGAAACATCGGCAAAGAACGGCTATACGTTTAGCGCGGATGCTGATTGGGTATGGGTCTCCGGTGCTCCCCATACGGGTACGTATTCGGTGTCTACCAACGGGTATGTGGTAAATACCAATACCAGCATGTTCTCGCCAATATACGTTGCGAACGGGTATAATAATATATGGTTCACGTTCTGGCATAGGTATTATTTTGAGCAATTCTACGACGGCGGTGTTATTGAGATAGATACAGGCGGCAAGAACGTCTGGCTGCCTCTTGTCCCCGTGAGTAATTATTACGGCCAGTCGCTTGTATCCAACGCATTCACGACCTACAATAATGATCTGGGTGACAGCCGTGCATGTTTTACCGATACATTGGCAACCTGGACAAAGGACAGCGTTGATCTTTCCGCCTACCAGGGGTGTTCACAGTTTCAGATCCGTTTCAGGATAGGCAGCGACAATTCTGGCGGCCAGGCCCTTGGCTGGATCGTTGATGACGCATATCTCTACGGCACATTGAACAGCGCGCCAACAATAACCGGGCTCAGCGCTGCAACGCGCGCTGGAGCAGCGCAGGTCAACAACGGCTCCGGGAATGTTACTCTTTCGTACGAAGTTTCCGATAACGAGCAAAGCACTGTTGCTGTTAGCGCATATTATAAAGTGAACGCATCCGGGTGGATACAGTTGACCGATACGTCGGGTGATATTGGCGCGGTTTCCGCGACAAGCTCGACAACCGACCGGACCATTACGTGGAACGCGGCCGCGCAGATAGGATCGACAGATTACCATACGTTCCAGGTGCGTATCGTGGCTTCTGACGGGATCCTTTCGGATACAGTGGTTTCCGACTCGTTCCATATCGATACGCGTGCGCCCACAGGCCTTGCGAATCTTGATTCGGCCAATTCAACCACGAATTCTGCCTCGATCAGCTGGACCACGGCGACAGAGGACCATTTCCATTATTACGAGATCTGGTATGGCACAGATATGACCCAGGTAAACAACAGGAGCGGGGCGGCGCTGGAATGGGACCAGAACGATTATGCTCCAATGAGCAGCATTCTGACCAGTTCAACTACCATCATAGGGCTGACACCGGGAACCAAATACTATATCAGAATCTGGGCGGTGGATTCTGCGGGTAATGAGATGTCCAATGGCCCGGACAGTTTGTCCACCCAACCAACCTCTGCGCCAGTGGTAACCGGTTGGGACCCGGCCACAGGTATCGGCCATGTTCAATACGCGACCGATTCTCTCAACGTACAGTACGAGGTATGGGACGATGATAATGCGAACGTCACCATTACCGCGGAATATCGTCCGTTGGGCGGCGACTGGACAGCAATGACAACCCTTGGTGGTTCAGACGTGGGCAGCGTGGCGCGTGACGCTCTTGCTGACCGCAGAGTAAAATGGGACGTGAACACCGATCTGCCGGCCAGCGACACGCTTGTCGACGTTCGCATACGTGCTTCTGACGGTACGAACAATGACACGAATACCATCTCGTTCCAGGTTGACACCAAAGCACCGGCTGGACTTGCAGGCCTCGATGTGACCGATTCCACCAATACCTATCTTACCGTTCAATGGACGCCGGTAAGCACGGAAACGCATTTCAGTAAATATGTGGTTTATTATGGCGATGTCCGGGCCCAAGTACTTGCCGGGACATCTGCATACCGAGATCCGGCCACAAGTTCCAAGCTGGCGACCATGTCGACCTACAGGGATACGCTCTCCGGCCTGACGACCGCATCGCTGTATTTTGTCAAAATCTGGGCATATGATAGTATGGGCAATTTCATTGCGTCGAATTTTGACAGCGGTCGTACCAACATTGCGCCTATTACCTCGCTTCCCTGGTCTGATGGCGCTGAGAACGGAAATATCGGCTGGACAGGTAATGATCTTGGCCAGGACACAGCTTGGTCAATCCGCAGCAAGGTGGTACGTACCGGAACGTATGCCTGGAATGTTGGCAATGGGCAGTATAAAAACCTGCTGCAGGCGTGGGTGATCTCTCCCAGGTTCAATCTGACCAGCTATGCAGGAAAGACTATAGCCCTGTCATTTTATCATGAATACGAAACCGAAGGGCCCATTTTTGACGGTGGTATTGTGCAGGTTGACACAAATGGATCTGGAACGTGGCGCGATGTCACGCCCATTCTCAACGGCTATACCGCCACATTGAGTTCTTCGTACAGCAATCCTCTCGGTGGAAAACCTGCGTGGATAGGCACAAGCCCCTACACACGAAGCATGGTCAATTTCACTCCCTATGCGGGCAAGTCTGATGTCAGGTTCAGGTTCAATCTTGGAACGGACAATGTGAACACGCGCAAGGGGTGGAATGTTGATGATATCAATGTCGCTGAGAACACAAAGCCTGATAACGGGATTGTGCTCAGTGCGAATATAATTAGCGGTACATCAATTGAACTGAGCTGGACCACGACAGGCGTTGATTCGACGGACGCTGACAGTCTTGCGATCTGGTACAAAAAAGGCGATCCCGCGGACAGTGCCAACGATCCCACTGCAACTTTACTGAGCAGGTTCCCCCTCGTCGGGACCACCAAGGACACGATCTCCAACCTTACAAACGGCACCTATTACGTTTCGGCTTGTGTCCGTGACGTACTTGCCGCATGGAGCGATACCGCGTCTGCTGCCACGGCAATAGTGACCATCACCGCTGGCGCCACTGATCTGGTGCTCAATGCTGTGAACGGGATTGATTCGGTGACAGCCACTGGCTGGACAGCATACGGGGGAGGAACGGCGAACATCGGCCGCGACCAGTCAGCCATTGAAGGAACGTACGTTTCGTCAGTCACTGCAAACTCCAAGCTCTTTACAGCGCCGATGGCCGATACCACAATGTCCGGCGCCATCGATTCGATCCAAGTCCATGCCGTCATGATCGCATCGGCCGCAAGCAAGAATGCGTATGTCACGATCAAAAGCGGGGGAACGATCTACCAGAGCGCGAGCATAAGTCCGGGCATAGCACCGCTAGATGCTTCGAAGTTCATCTCAAAAACATGGATCACCAATCCAAACGGCAGCGTTCCCTGGACATGGACCACGATAAATGCGCTAACTGCGGGCGTTGGTACCGGATCGAATTCGACAACATACACGGCGGATAATACGCACATTCATGTCTTTTACAGGAATACGGCCCCGCAAGTCTTCGACACAGCCGCTTCGGCGAATGGCCCCCTGGCCGTATCACGGACCGACGGAAGCGATACCGTTGATCTTTGGTACCAGGTGCGCGATGCCGAAGACGCCAACGTTACCATTACCGCCCAGTTCCGGGATAGGATATCAGGCACCTGGGCGACGCTGACGAACGCGGCAGGCGCTCTTGGGACCGTGGCAGCGAATGATTCGAGCGTTCACAGGCAGATAAGGTGGCATGCGGCCGGCCAGGCACAGATAGGGACATCCTTTGTTTCAGACTCCATCCAATTCCGGTTATTGGCGAATGACGGTGTATTTCTTACAACATTCAGCATGACAGCAGCGAACTTCAAGCTTGATACGCGACCTCCCGAGATCTCGACAGCCGTATCTTACACATCAGGACATCCGGCAGCGGATTCCAGCGGTATCCGGCTTGACGGAGCTTTCAATGAGAATAATCCGGGATCAAACATTTTCTGGTATAAACTTAATAACGGGTCGTACACTTCATCTGCAGGCGCATCGAATACGCAGGACCCGCCCGCCACGCTGATCGCCCTATCCCTCAACGGCGATGACAGCCTCACCGCGATCAGACTGATACATACCGATGATTTCGGCCATTCAGACACGAGCGAAGACCTTACTGTCAGATACGTCAAACCCAAGCGGCCCGACATTCCGGTTATAAACAATATAACGCTGAATTCGGCTGATATTGCAGTAGACAGCGCCAATGGCGAGGCTGCAGGCCTTTCCTATGCAATCAGGGTCGATTCAGCCGGGAATATCACCTGGCTCAAGGGCGATGGGACCCGGGATATTACGCCGGTTTGGAATACGGTGACAGGATGGGGTACTAAAACAGTTACAGGCCTGACATCCGGAAAGAAATATTATTTCAGGGTCAAATCCCGTCATTTGTATAACTCGGATCTGGAAAGTGATCTGAGCCCTGCTGATTCTGCCACTCCGCAGGTGAACACAGAGCCTGAGCTGTTTGATACACTTGCCGTTACTACAACACTCCAGGCCCTGCAACGCATAGATGGCAGTGATACAGTGGATATCTATTACCAGGTCAGGGATGCTGAACAGGCAAATGTTACCATCACTGTGCAATACAGAAATGGAACAGGTGGGGCATGGACGAATCTGCTGCGAACAGCCGGTGCCATAGGTACCGTTGCGGCCAGTGACTCATCTATACACCGCCGCATCAGATGGCATATTGCAGGTCAGACTGCCTTAGAGACAAATACCCTGCAGTTGCGGATAATTGCGTACGATGGCATTGCGCGCGATACGCTTATGCGCGCAGCGGCCGATATTGCGGTAGATTCCAAGTCGCCGCAGATCATATCATCAATTGCATATACAACAGGCCATCCAACGGCCGATTCCACTGGAATACGTATTGATGGTGCTTTCAGCGAACTGAATGCCAAGACAAATACATTTTATTACAAATACAATGGAAGCGGTTATAATTCAGTTGCTGGTACAGCCGGAGCCGCGAATCCTGATCCGGTCTTTGTGGCATTGTCCCTCGACGGCAACGACAGTCTGGATGCAATAAAATTAGTGCATATTGACAGCATTGGCCATACAACCGTGAGCGAGGATCTGACCGTCAGGTATGTTAAACCTAAAACTCCTGGTACGCCTGCATTAAGCGGTGTCACAGCTTCGACAATTGATGTTACTGTTGTTGGTGCGGCTGGTGAGGTTGCCGGGTTAAGCCATGCGATCCAGGTCGACTCCTCGGGAACAATCTGGTGGGTACAAGCCAGTGGCGCGCGCGGGGCATCGCCGGTGTGGAATACCATTGCGGGATGGGGAACAAAGACTGTTACAGGGCTTAACTCTCCTGTGAATCAGTATCTTTTCAGAACAAAGAGCGGAAATCTCAATAGCACCACCACGGAATCAGAACTTTCGCCGGCCGCTGCCGCGCCTTCAACACCACCTGAACTGTTTGATACTCTTGCGGTCACAACCACCTTGCAGGCAGCTCAGCGCACAGACGGTTCAGATACTTTAGATATGTGGTACCAGGTACATGATGCTGATAACGCAAATGTGATTATTAATGCTGAATACAGAAACGGCGTTTCTGGTGCCTGGACAGCGCTGGCAGACACGGCCGGCAATATCGGCAGTGTCGCGGCTGGCGATTCCTCTGTACATAGGCGTATCAGATGGTATATTGCAAGCCAACTTGGTACGGATTGGAACACCGACAGCCTTCAACTGCGGATAATTGCCTACGATGGTGCAGCATGTGACACGCTAACGCGCGCGACAGCAGATTTAATTGCTGATACTAAGGCGCCTGTTGTTGCTACGGCGATCGTCTATACCTCGGGGCATCCTTCGGCTGATTCAACCGGAATCAGGCTCGATGGCGAATTCACGGAACCAAACCCCGGCAGTAATACATTCTGGTATAAACTGAATGGCGGCGCATATACATCCGCTGCCGGGGACAATAATACCCCTGCTCCGGCCGACTTGCTAATCTCTCTCGCATTGGATGGCAACGACAGCCTGGATGCGATCAAGCTGGTGCATACGGATGATTTTGGCCATGAAACAACGAGCGAGAATACCACCATACGGTACGTAAAACCCAAACAACCTGCGCATCCATCGCTTGGTGGCGCCATGACCTCGTCGCTCGATGTCACCATAAACGAGGCGGCGGGCGAAGTTTCCGGTCTTGCCTACGCCATTCAGGTCGATTCCGCGGGCACGACCTGGTGGGTTCAGGCAAACGGCAGCAGGGGCGGGAGCCCGGTGTGGCAGACCATTGCAGTCTGGGGCACAAAGACCGTGACCGGCCTTGCGGAAAATATGCAGTATCTGTTCAGGACCAAATCACGGAACCAGTACAATGCCGCGACAGAAAGCGACCTGTCACCAGCTGATTCCGCTAGCACGCTCACGTCGGACATAACCTACGTTACGCTCAACGCCTCGCCCGGAACGCACATTGCGAACCAGTGGACCGTAGGCGGCGCCAGTGAAGGCGACGACCAGGCAGCGGTTGGCGGCACAGCCTCGTACACGACCCTGGCGAACCAGTCGTTGGTGGTGAATATCGACGACCATGCGGTCACAGGGGCCATTGATTCAATCCAGGTGTCTGTACTCTTGAAATCATCGGTTAATCTGTCGGGCACGGGTGACGGCATCAAGATAAGAATCAAGACCCATAATGTGGCCTATACGGATTCGGTTATCGATGAAGTGGCGACGACCTATACATACTACACCTTCTCGTGGATCAATAACCCCAATACTGATGGTGCGTGGACCTGGGGAGAGATTGACTCTCTGCAAGCGGGATGTGTTGCGGCCGTAAGCGCGCCATCTGCCCTTGATACGCTTTTTGCCGACCATGTGATGGTCAAGGTGTTTTACCAGCCTTCAGGCGCGTCCGGCGACACCGGCATGGCGCTTTACGCGGTCGCAGGCACCGGGAACGGCAATGCCTGGACAGCGGGCGGTGCTACCGTTGGCGACGACGCCATGGCAATAGACGGCAGCGCTTCTACGGTTTCGGGATCGGGAAATCTTCTTTCAGTTCCCATTCGCGACACCACGGCGGCCGGGACAATAGATTCCGTGCGCGTTCGTGTTTATGCCAAGAACTCGATAGCCAACCAGGCCATACGACCGGCATTGCGGATATCCGCGGCAACGTACGTTCCGGGAGCAAACCAGACCGTGACAGCCTCATATGCGTTTTACTCGTACGCATGGGCGCAAAATCCGGCCACATCGTTGGCATGGACATGGAACGACATCAATAATTTGGAAGCAGGGTGCGTTTCTTACAGCGCCGGAGGCAGTTTCTCCACCGATTTTGTCAGCGTCCATGTGTTTTACCAGTTCCAGAACATGCCGCCCCGGCTCTACGACACTCTCGGCGTTGGCACAAATATGCAGGCAGTCCAGCGCACGGATGGCAGCGATACGGTCGATATATGGTATCGGATCAGAGACAATGATGATAGCGAAGACACGGTCTTTGCCTATTATCGCAATGGTGTGTCCGGTTCTTGGACAGCGTTGACCAATACAACCGGAAATACGGGTATTGTATCAGCGTCTGATTCTACCGTAAAACAGAGTATTCGCTGGCATGCGGCCGGCCAGCTTAGCACCTCGTTTGAGAGCGACAGCGTGCAGATACGGCTTATTGCCAGGGACACTGGCTCTGTCAGAGACACGCTTACCATGGCTGCGGCAAATCTTATTGTAGACACCAAAGCGCCTGATGTATCTGTTGCAACAGCATATTCAACTGGTTCGCCTGCTGCTGACAGCGCAGGAATCAGGTTTGACGCAGCTTTTACAGAGCCGCATCCAAACACAAACATTTTTTATTATAAGCTGAACAATGGGGCATATGATGCCGGTACTGCCGGTACCGTGAATGCTGCTGATCCTGCCGCGCTTCTGGTCTCGGTTGGCCTAAATGGCGACGACAGCCTGAACGCGATCAAAATTATACATACTGATGATTTTGGCCATGTAACTACGTCTGAAAACGCAACTGTAGCCTATGTTAAGCCCCTGACACCAGATGCTCCGGTGCTTAGCAATCCAACAACCAACACTCTTGATATTGCCATAGACAGCGCAAATGACGAGGCTGCAGGTCTTTCGTATGCAATTTATATTTCTCCGGCAGTGAGCGGGAACAACTGGGTGCAGGCGGGCGGTTCCGTGGGCGCTGTTGAAGCGTGGCAGACCGTGGGCGGGTGGAGTACAACGACCGTTGCCGGATTATCGTCGCCTGTAAGTCAGTATTCGTTCCAGGCAAAGAGCAGGAACAAATACAGCGCATCGGTCGAATCCGAGCTGTCCGTTTCCGCTGTTTCGGGAAGACCGGACCTGTACGACACGCTGTCCAATCCGTCCGGTTTTTCAGCAAGCCAGCGCGGGGACGGCTCGGATACGGTCGACATCTGGTACGAATTGGCCGACAACAATGCCGACGATACCATCTTAGTCTCGTACCGCAACGGAACCGGCGCCGCATGGACGGTCATCACCCATATGCTTGGCGACACGGGTGTTGTTCCCGCATCAGACCCGTCTGCGCACCGCCGCGTGCGCTGGCATGCTGCAGGTCAGCTTGGGACGTCGTTTGAGAGCGACAGCATTCAGCTGCGCATAGTCGCCCTGGACGACGACGGTTTCTCCGATACCCTTGCAATGGCCGCGGCCAATCTGCGCATAGATACAAAGGTGCCCGCGAGCGGGTCAATTGTCATTGCCGACAACAATGGAAAGACTGCCGACAAAACGCCGTCACTCACTCTTACCTCTGCAGGCGGCGACAGCATGCGGCTTGCCGGGACCGAGGCTGCTCTTTCGTCCGCGTCGTTCATCGCCTTTGCGTCTCCCTGCACAACCTTTGACATGACAACAGGACCCGGATGCGACGCGAATAATGGGCTCAAAAAGATATGGATTGAATTCAAGGACCAGATGGGGCATGTACAGGCATCGCATGTGTACGACAGCACCATCTACGACGGCGCTGCGCCCGACAATGACATGACGCTCACCGCAACGAATGTGTTTTTGTCAGATACGGTATTTCTCTCATGGAACCCGGTGGTAATTGATTCGGGGGACGCCGACAGCGTAGGCATATGGTACAAAGCCACTATTTTTCCATCTGGTCCCAATGATCCCACAGGTGTTCGTGCAGGCGTGTATTATAAAAACATAACCAAAGACACGCTTACAGGGCTTTCACCAGGCATCTATTATTTCATACTAACGGTAAGGGATACACTGGGAAACTGGTCAGATACGTTTTCAACAGCGGTTGTTTCTGTATTGATACCGTATGTGATGGATTTGAATGCAGAAGCAGGAACAGGGGCGGGCAATCAGTTTATTCCCATGAGCGGGACTACCGCAGGTGCTGATGCAGCCGCCATAAATGGAGTGGCTGACACTATCACAGGCACAGGTAAACTCCTTTCGGTTCCCCTCCAGAACAATGTTGGCGGCAATGGGCCTATTGATTCCCTGCGGCTCGATGTCTATGCGAAGAATACGGTCGTGAATAAAACAATGGCATTGACCCTTGTTGTGGGCGGCGCCCCGTACGAGGAAGCCTCGGCGCAAACGATCACGACCAGTTATGATTATTACACGCATTTCTGGAGCAAAAACCCTGCGACAAACCAGGCGTGGACCTGGAGCGACATCGACAATCTTCAGGCGGGCATAACCACCAAGACCGCTGGCGGCAGATACTGGGTGGACCATGCCAGGATACGGGTGCTCTACAATCCTCCGCCCGACAATGACATGACCCTGACGGCCTCGGCGCTGAGCCCCACGAGCGTGAAGCTCGAATGGAACCCCTCGGCCATTGACAGCGGCAATGCCGATACCGTGGGCATTTGGTACAAGACAACGGACTATCCGGACAGCGGCAACGATGTTACAGCAACTCTTGTTGGAAAATATCCAACCAATGTCATTGCCGATACACTCACTGGTCTTTCAGCAGGAACAAAATACTGGTTTGCCTTAACTGTCAGAAACAACAAAGGTGTCTATGCTGATACAACAGCGTCAGCGTGCGATACTATCAGATTAAATGCGCCGCCTGTTGTTGAGGGTTGGGACGAGGCTGTAAACATTGTGGCGGCTGAACGGACAGACGGAAGCGGGCTGGTTGATATCACCTACGAAGTGGATGACAATACCGAGGCAAATGCGATTATAACCGCGCAGTACTATAATGGAAGCACGTGGCAAGATATCCCCGACGGAAACCTGTCCGGTGACAAGGGGAGCATTGTCTGCAGCCCCTCAACGCATTATACCCTTGTCTGGGACGCAAAAACACACCTTGGCTCAACTGTGGAAGCGTCAAACTACAATGTCCGCATCATAGCCAATGACCAGCAGAGCAATAACAATTTTGATACCCTTGCATTGGCTGCAAGCAATCTTGTTGTTGATACAAAGGCGCCGGTTGTCGCCACAGCCATAATTTATACCACAGGGAATCCTTCGGCCGATTCGACCGGCATCCGGCTCGATGGTGCATTTACCGAGACAAATCCAGGCAGCAACACCTATTGGTACAAACTTAATGGAAGCGCGTATGTATCAGCCGCGGGAGATAATAATATTGCTAATCCTTCGGCACTTTTGATAAATCTCGCGTTGTTGGGCAGCGATAGTCTTGATGCAGTCAAAGTGGTGCATGCCGATGATTTTGGAAATACGACAACTTCAGAAAATACAACGGTCAGATATGTGAAGCCTATGCGCCCAGACAAGCCAGTGCTTTCAAATGCCACGGATAATTCCGTTGATGCAGCGGTGGATAGTGCAAATGACGAAGGCGAAGGCCTTTCGTATGCCATCCAGGTTGATTCTGCAGGGGCATTAACATGGGTTCAGGCTGATGGAAGCAGGGCAGGATCAGTTATATGGAACACGGTTGGCGGATGGGGGACAAAGACCGTGACCGGGCTTTCGCAGGGGACAAAATATCTATTCAAGGTCAAGTCACGGAACGTGAACAATGCCGCCACAGAGAGCGATTTGAGCGTTGCTGATTCATTGACAACGGCATTGACGGATTACAGTATCCTGACCTGGACCGGGACTGCTGATACGGCCTGGGGGAATGCGGCCAACTGGACTCCTGCCGCAGTACCTGTTGACACCACAGAGGTCGTTTTCAATACCGGTTCGGTGAATTGCGCGCTTGCGGCAAATGTTACGGTTCGTTCATTGACCACGACATCGGGCTATTCAGGCACGTTTGACATTGAGACGTTCACGCTGACCGTCAGCGACAGTCTTGTTCTTTCAGGCGCTTCTTTCAACGCGGCTGACGGAGCCATAGACGTCAACGGCAAGGTGGTAATGACCGGCGGTACCTTTACTGCTCCGGCTGTCGGATCTTTCACCATGGCCGGTGATTGGATAAAGAGCGGCGGCGATTTTATACCTTCATCGGGTACTATTACGTTTGACGGCACTGCGGGTGGTAAGGCCCTTACAATGTCTGCGGACACCTTCTGGAATGTCACGCTGAATGGTGCAGGCGGGGAGTGGATAAGTGGCGACAGGCTGGTTGTTGATGGCAAACTTGCACTGCTTGCCGGAACATTGGATATCTCGGTTGGCTCTGATACGCTGCATGTTGGGGACAGTCTTATTGTCGATGGCGGAACACTCGCCGTGGTCAACGGCGGTCTTGATGCCAATGGCGATGTGGTCATCTCATCAGGAACACTCTCCGGACCCACGGGGCACAGGCTCTGGGTCGCGGGCAACTGGAAACAGAGCGGCGGAACCTTTACCCACACGGGAATTTTCCGGTTTGACGGCACCACATCGGGCAAGACCATTGATCCCGGTGGCACGTCCTTTGTAAATGTTTATTTTGCAGGTACGGGAAGTGACTGGACCCTGCTTTCCGATTTTACCTCGGCGCAATTATATGTTAATCAGGGTACGCTCAAACTGGGCGATGGATTGACCCATAACGTCGGCATGTTCGGCTGCGGGAGTCCCGGGGCCATTGATTTTGACAACTCAACCCTCCGTGTAACCTCCGGTTTGGCGAATTTTACCTCGTTGACCACAGTGACGCCGTCTACTGGTACACTTGAATTTGCAGCAGCCGGTCTCCAGACCTTTACGCCAAAGGATGGTTCTACCTTCCCGCAAATCAACCACACTGGCACTGGTATTGTAAAACTGGCCACAAACAAGCTTCTGTGTAATGGTTTTAATCAAACCGCGGGAAGACTTGACCTCAATAGCATAGATCTTGAAGTAGTCAACGGCGGCGATTTCTCGATAACCAACGGGACGGCTAGTTCTATTGCAGACACCAGCCTCGACGGTACAACCATCACTGTTGCCGGAAATGCTTCGTTCAATGGCCAGGACGCCAACCTGCTTACTTTGAATCCAACCGCCGGCTGGACCCTTGCCGTGACCGGTAATCTAACAGCAAGTTACGCAAATATCGGGAATAGTAATGCGTCGGTTGCTCAAGGATTGGCCGCATTGAGCACGGACAGTGACAACAACAGCGGATGGATATTCGGCATTGCCGTATACGACACCAGCCTTGCTAAAACCACGGTGTATGGTGAGGAGCGGACAGACGGCAGCGATACCGTGGATATTTATTATCAGCTCCTTGATGCGGCTGGTAATGATGATACCATGAGCGTGCAGTATCGGAACGGCGCCTCAGGTACATGGACAGCTTTGACCAATACTACGGGAGATATAGGCGTGGTCTCCGGTGGTGATTCGTCGGTCCACCGTTTGGTACGCTGGCATGCGGCAGGTCAACTTGGAGCATCGTTTGAGAGTGACAGTATGCAGGTGCGGGTTATCGGCAGGTGCGCCGGCGGTGAATACGATACTTTGACCATGGCAGCCGCAGATATTGTTATTGATACTAAAACACCTGGATCAGCGTCTATTGTAATTTCAGACAACAGCGGTTTTACAAACAACGCAACGCCTGCGCTCACCATCGGCGCTTCTGGCGCAGATAGCATGCAATTCAATGTTAATGGCGGCGCATGGACATCGTATATGGTTTATACTACCTCCAAGAATGATCTTGATATTTCCACCGGAGGGGAAGAGCAAAAGAATGTGTTTGTCCGCTTCAGAGACATTGCGGGTCATGAGACCAGCGCGTTGCTGTACGATAGTACTGTGTACGATATTTCAGCGCCAAACACGCTCTCCCTTTCGGTTACGGATAACAGCGGATATACGAATGATGTAACACCTTCACTTACGATTAACGCTCTTGGTGCTGACAGCATGGCATTTCAGGTTGACGCTGAGGGATGGACTGCTTATCAGGCGTATGCTGTTTCCAAGACAGATCTGGATATTGCGAGCAATGGTGTTGGCCTTAAGAAGATATATGCTAAATTCAAGGATATTGCAGGAAACGAGACAGATGGCAGTCTCTATGATTCGACAATAGTTGATACCACGATCCCGACCGTTGCCATACAGAATGCGCCTGCCTATAAGAACAGCACAAGTGCCTTTAACGTCACAATCGAGTTCAGCGAGAATGTTACTGGCTTTGTGGAAGGGGACATTGGTCTTGCCAATGCTTCTACCAGTAACTTTGTTGCTGTTGATGGCAATACTTACACAGTGGATATCACACCCGATGCTGGTGGAAATATCACAATCGATGTTGCAGCTGATGTTGCCCAGGATGTGGCCTCAAACAACAATACAGCTGCTTCTCAGGTCTCTGTGACCTATGATGCTACGGTGCCGACCGTTGCTATCCAGAACGCACCAGCCTATAAGAACAGCACAAGTGCTTTTAATGTAACAATCGAGTTCAGTGAAAATGTAACCGGTTTTGTAGAAGGGGACATTGGTCTTGCCAATGCTTCAACCAGCAACTTTGTCGCAGTAGATGGTAATACTTATACCTGCGATATCACACCTGATGCTGTCGGGAATATCACCATTGATGTTGCAGCTGATGTTGCTCAGGATGTGGCTTCGAATAATAACACAGCAGCGAGCCAGGTTTCTGTTACATACGACGCAACTGTGCCGACTGTTGCCATCCAGAATGCACCTGCCTATAAGAACAGCACAAGTGCCTTTAACGTGACCATTGAGTTCAGCGAAAACGTTACTGGCTTTGTAGAAGGGGATATCAGCCTGACCAATGCTTCGACCAGTAATTTTGTCGCAGTGGACGGCAATACCTATACAGTAGATATCACCCCTGATGCTGGCGGGAATATCACCATAGATGTTGCTGCTGATGTTGCTCAGGATGTGGCTTCGAATAATAACACAGCTGCTTCTCAGGTCTCTGTGACCTATGACGCAACTGTGCCCACTGTTGCCATCCAAAACGCACCTGCCTATAAGAACAGCACAAGTGCCTTTAACGTGACCATTGAGTTCAGCGAGAATGTTACCGGCTTTGTAGAAGGGGATATCAGCCTGACCAATGCTTCGACCAGTAATTTTGTCGCAGTTGATGGCAATACCTATACGGTAGATATCACACCTGACGCTGTCGGGAATATCACCATTGATGTTGCAGCTGATGTTGCTCAGGATGTGGCTTCGAATAATAACACTGCAGCTTCTCAGGTCACTGTGATCTACGATGCCACGGTCCCGTCTGTTACCATCCAAAACGCACCTGCCTATAAGAACAACACAAGCGCCTTTAACGTGACCATTGAGTTCAGCGAGAATGTTACTGGCTTTGTGGAAGGGGACATTGGTCTTGCCAATGCCACGACCAGTAACTTTGTCGCAGTGGACGGCAATACCTATACAGTAGATATCACACCTGATGCTGTCGGGAATATCACAATCGATGTTGCAGCTGATGTTGCCCAGGATGCGGCTTCAAATAACAACACAGCAGCGAGCCAGGTTTCTGTTACATACGACGCAACTGTGCCGACTGTTGCCATCCAGAATGCACCAGCCTATAAGAACAGCACAAGTGCCTTTAACGTGACAATCGAGTTCAGTGAAAATGTTACCGGCTTTGTGGAAGGGGACATTGGTCTTGCCAATGCTTCTACCAGTAACTTTGTTGCAGTTGATGGCAATACTTACACAGTGGATATCACACCCGATGCTAGCGGAAATATCACAATCGATGTTGCTGCTGATGTTGCTCAGGATGCGGCTTCTAATAACAACACAGCCGCAAGCCAGGTATCTGTGACTTATGATGCAACAGTACCCACAGTTGCCATCCAGAACGCACCAGCGTACAAGAACAATACGACAGCTTTTAATGTGACCATCGAGTTCAGCGAAGATGTCACCGGCTTTGTGGAAGGGGATATCAGCCTGACCAATGCTTCGACCAGTAATTTTGTCGCAGTGGACGGCAATACCTATACGGTAGATATCACACCTGACGCTGTCGGGAATATCACAATCGATGTTGCAGCTGATGTTGCCCAGGATGTGGCCTCAAACAACAATACAGCTGCTTCTCAGGTCTCTGTGACCTATGATGCCACTGTGCCGACTGTTGCCATCCAGAATGCCCCTGCGTATAAGAACAGCACAAGTGCCTTTAACGTCACAATCGAGTTCAGCGAGAATGTTACTGGCTTTGTGGAAGGGGACATTGGTCTTGCCAATGCCACGACCAGTAACTTTGTGGCTGTTGATGGCAACACTTACACAGTAGACATTACACCTGATGCTGGCGGGAACATTACTATTGACGTTGCAGCTGATGTTGCCCAGGATGTGGCCTCAAACAACAATACAGCTGCTTCTCAGGTCTCTGTGACCTATGATGCTACGGTGCCGACCGTTGCCATCCAGAATGCCCCTGCGTATAAGAACAGCACAAGTGCCTTTAACGTCACAATCGAGTTCAGCGAGAATGTTACTGGCTTTGTGGAAGGGGACATTGGTCTTGCCAATGCCACGACCAGTAACTTTGTGGCTGTTGATGGCAACACTTACACAGTAGACATTACACCTGATGCTGGCGGGAACATTACTATTGACGTTGCAGCTGATGTTGCCCAGGATGTGGCCTCAAACAACAATACAGCTGCTTCTCAGGTCTCTGTGACCTATGATGCTACGGTGCCGACCGTTGCTATCCAGAATGCACCTGCCTATAAGAACAGCACAACTGCCTTTAACGTGACAATCGAGTTCAGCGAGAATGTTACTGGCTTTGTGGAAGGGGATATTGGTCTGACCAATGCTTCGACCAGTAATTTTGTCGCAGTTGATGGCAATACTTACACAGTGGACATTACACCAGATGCTGGCGGGAATATCACTATTGACGTTGCTGCTGATGTTGCCCAGGATGTGGCCTCAAACAACAATACAGCTGCTTCTCAGGTCTCTGTGACCTATGATGCCACTGTGCCGACTGTTGCCATCCAGAATGCCCCTGCGTATAAGAACAGCACAAGTGCCTTTAACGTCACAATCGAGTTCAGCGAGAATGTTACCGGCTTTGTAGAAGGGGATATTGACCTTGCCAATGCCACGACCAGTAACTTTGTGGCTGTTGATGGCAACACTTACACAGTAGACATTACACCTGATGCTGGCGGGAACATTACTATTGACGTTGCTGCTGATGTTGCCCAGGATGTGGCCTCAAATAACAACACAGCAGCGAGCCAGGTTTCTGTTACATACGACGCAACTGTGCCGACTGTTGCCATCCAGAATGCACCTGCCTATAAGAACAGCACAAGTGCCTTTAACGTGACCATTGAGTTCAGTGAAAATGTTACCGGCTTTGTGGAAGGGGACATTGGCCTTGCCAATGCTTCTACCAGTAACTTTGTTGCTGTTGATGGCAATACTTACACAGTGGACATTACACCAGATGCTGTCGGGAATATCACTATTGACGTTGCTGCTGATGTTGCCCAGGATGTGGCTTCAAACAATAACACAGCAGCTTCTCAGGTCTCTGTGACCTATGATGCCACTGTGCCGACTGTTGCCATCCAGAATGCCCCTGCGTATAAGAACAGCACAAGTGCCTTTAACGTGACAATCGAGTTCAGCGAAAATGTTACTGGCTTTGTGGAAGGCGACATTGGTCTTGCCAATGCTTCTACCAGCAACTTTGTGGCTGTTGACGGCAACACCTACACAGTGGACATCACACCTGATGCTGGCGGGAACATTACAATCGACGTTGCTGCTGATGTTGCCCAGGATGTGGCTTCAAACAATAACACAGCAGCTTCTCAGGTCTCTGTGACCTACGATGCCACAGTCCCGACTGTTGCCATCCAGAATGCCCCTGCGTATAAGAACAACACAAGCGCCTTTAACGTGACTATCGAGTTCAGTGAAAATGTTACCGGTTTTGTAGAAGGGGACATTGGTCTTGCCAATGCCACGACCAGCAACTTTGTTGCTGTTGATGGCAATACTTACACCGTAGACATTACACCTGACGCTGGCGGTAACATCACTATTGACGTTGCTGCTGATGTTGCCCAGGATGTGGCCTCAAACAACAATACAGCTGCTTCTCAGGTCTCTGTGACCTATGATGCCACTGTGCCGACTGTTGCCATCCAGAATGCCCCTGCGTATAAGAACAGCACAAGTGCTTTTAATGTCACAATCGAGTTCAGTGAAAATGTTACTGGCTTTGTGGAAGGGGACATTGGCCTTGCCAATGCTTCTACCAGTAACTTTGTTGCTGTTGATGGTAATACCTATACAGTGGATATCACACCAGATGCTGTCGGGAATATCACCATTGATGTTGCAGCTGATGTTGCCCAGGATGCGGCTTCGAACAACAATACAGCTGCAAGCCAGGTATCTGTCACGTACGACGCCACTGTGCCGACTGTTGCCATACAGAATGCGCCTGCCTATAAGAACAGCACAAGTGCCTTTAACGTGACCATTGAGTTCAGCGAGAATGTTACTGGCTTTGTGGAAGGGGACATTGGTCTTGCCAATGCCACGACCAGTAACTTTGTCGCAGTGGACGGCAATACCTATACAGTAGATATCACACCTGATGCTGTCGGGAATATCACCATTGATGTTGCAGCTGATGTTGCCCAGGATGCGGCTTCAAATAACAACACAGCAGCGAGCCAGGTTTCTGTTACATACGACGCAACTGTGCCGACCGTTGCTATCCAGAATGCACCTGCCTATAAGAACAGCACAAGTGCCTTTAATGTCACAATCGAGTTCAGCGAGGACGTTACCGGCTTTGTGGAAGGGGATATCAGCCTGACCAATGCTTCGACCAGTAATTTTGTTGCAGTGGATGGCAATACCTATACAGTGGACATTACGCCCGATGCTGGCGGAAACATCACAATCGACCTTGCTGCTGATGTTGCCCAGGATGCTGCCTCTAATGATAACACAGCAGCTTCCCAAGTCACTGTAATCTACGATGCAACTGCTCCGACCGTTGCAATCCAGAATGCTCCGGCAGCCGTGAGTTCGCTGGATCCCTTCAATGTGACCTTTGAGTTCAATGAAGATGTCACTGGCTTTGTGACAGGTGACATAAGCCTTACCAATGCTTCGGCCAGCAATTTTGTCGCGGTTGACGGTAATACCTATACGGCCGATATAACCCCAACAGGTGCGGGCAATATAACGATCGATGTAAACGCCTCTGTGGCAATAGATGCGGCGTCAAACGATAATTCCGCTGCAGCACAGGTCGTGGTAAACTATGACACAGGCATCCCCAGTGTTGCGATCCAGAATGCGCCAGCATACAAGAACAACACAACTGCTTTTAACGTCACTTTTGAGTTCAGCGAAGACGTTACCGGGTTTGTGGAAGGGGATATCGGCCTTACCAATGCCTCAAGCAGCAACTTTGTCGCTGTGGATGGAAGCACATATACCGCGGATATCACGCCTTCAGGCGCGGGAAACATTGTCCTGAATATTGCAGCAGGCGTTGCAGAGGATGTGTCATTAAATGGTAATACCGCTGCTTCACAGGTTGTGGTTGTCTATGATGCTGTCGCGCCCACAGTTGCCATCCAGAACGCACCAGCCTATAAGAATAACACGACTGCCTTTAATGTGACAATCGAGTTCAGCGAAAACGTTACTGGCTTTGTGGAAGGGGACATTGGTTTTGCCAATGCCACGACCAGTAACTTTGTCGCAGTTGATGGTAATACTTACACAGTAGATATCACTCCCGATGCTGGTGGAAACATAACGATCGACGTTGCTGCTGATGTGGCCCAGGATGTGGCTTCTAATAATAATACGGCTGCTTCTCAGGTATCTGTGACCTACGACGCAACCGTGCCGACTGTTGCTATCCAGAACGCACCAGCCTACAAGAACAGCACAAGTGCCTTTAATGTGACAATCGAGTTCAGCGAAGATGTTACCGGCTTTGTAGAGGGTGACATCAGCCTGACCAATGCCTCTACCAGCAACTTTGTCGCAGTTGACGGCAATACCTATACGGTGGACATCACACCTGACGCTGGTGGCAACATTACTATCGACGTTGCTGCTGATGTGGCCCAGGATGCAGGCTCTAACAACAACACAGCTGCCAGCCAGGTCTCTGTGACCTACGACGCCACTGTACCGACCGTTGCCATACAGAATGCGCCTGCCTATAAGAACAGCACAAGTGCCTTTAATGTGACAATCGAGTTCAGCGAAGATGTTACCGGCTTTGTGGAAGGGGAGATTGGTCTTGCCAATGCTGCTACCAGTAACTTTGTTGCTGTAGATGGCAATACTTATACCTGCGACATTACACCCGACGCAGGCGGGAACATCACAATCGATGTTGCTTCTGATGTTGCCCAGGATGTTGCTTCTAATAATAATACAGCTGCTTCTCAGGTGTCTGTGACCTATGATGCCACGGTCCCGACCGTTGCCATCCAGAACGCACCTGCGTACAAGAACAACACAACTGCCTTTAATGTGACCATTGAGTTCAGCGAAGATGTTACCGGCTTTGTAGAAGGGGATATCAGCCTGACCAATGCTTCTACCAGTAATTTTATTGCTGTTGACGGCAATACCTACACAGTGGATATCACCCCTGATGCTGGTGGGAACATCACCA
>Ga0208953_1000254_pt1 | contig 53067 bp, 56 predicted proteins | sample RifOxyB2_FD_184033 | JGI IMG/M metagenome (GOLD analysis project Ga0208953, IMG submission 184033) | Groundwater microbial communities from Rifle, Colorado - Rifle Oxygen_injection B2 (SPAdes) | ecosystem: Environmental > Aquatic > Deep subsurface > Groundwater | place: USA: Rifle, Colorado...
TTTTTATCTTATTATCCATCATTATTAGCTTGTTCATAAGCCAAATAATGACATCTTTTACCGTTTCAGGGACATTTCGCGCTGGAAACGCCCCTTATTTCAGGGACATCTTGCATTGGACAAGACTGCCGGTTGAAAAAAAGTGAAAAATATTATATAATACACTTTCTGTTTGGTAATAATAAAATCGAAAGGGAGGACTCGGAAAATGGCGAAGGTTAAAGTTGGGATCAATGGTTTCGGACGGATTGGACGGCAGGTTTTAAGTGCGATGGTTGATCAAGGGGTTTTGGGTAATGAAATTGAGGTGGTGGCAGTTGTTGATATTAGCACTGACGCAAATTATTTTGTTTATCAAATGAAATACGATTCAGTCCATGGCAGATTTAACGGCACACTTGGTACCGACGGTGAGGATGTTTTAGTTGTTAATGGCAATAAAATCAAATGTATTATGGCCACTAAGGAGCCAAGCGGTTTGCCTTGGAAAGATCTTGGGGTAGAGATTGTTTTAGAATGTACCGGCTTATTTACCGCCGCTGAAAAAGCTCAAGGACATATTACTGCAGGAGCTAAAAAGGTCATTATCTCCGCTCCTGGCAAGGGTGGGGTTAAAACAATTGTTATGGGTGTTAATGACAATGAGTATGATTCAACTAAGCATGATATTGTTTCCAATGCTTCTTGTACTACCAATTGTTTAGCTCCAGTTGTTCATGTGATCTTAAAAGAAGGTTTTGGGATTGAAAACGGCTTAATGACCACGATTCACGCTTATACTGCTACTCAGAAAACTGTTGACGGACCATCTAAAAAAGATTGGCGGGGTGGGAGAGCGGCTGCGATTAACATTATTCCATCATCAACCGGCGCAGCCAAGGCTGTAGGAGAAGTCTTACCTGTAACTAAAGGTAAGCTAACTGGTATGGCTTTCCGCGTACCGACAGCTGATGTTTCTGTGGTTGACTTGACTTTCCGCACAGAAAAAGACACTTCTATTGAAGAAATTGATGCTAAATTAAAAGCCGCTTCCCAAAGCTATCTGAAAGGGATCCTTGGAGTAGCTGACGAAGAAGTAGTTTCTTCTGATTTTATTCATGATAATCGCTCATCGATCTATGATTCGTTGGCCACCTTGCAAAACAACTTAAAAGGCGAGAAGCGCTTCTTTAAGGTTGTTTCTTGGTACGATAACGAATGGGGTTATTCTTGCCGGGTAGTTAGTTTACTAAAGCTGATTGCTTCTAAATTATAAGAAGGAAGTTTAATCTTGGCTAAGAAAACTGTTGCTGATATTCCGGTCGGGGAACTGAAGGGTAAACGGGTTTTTGTCCGTTGCGATTTTAATGTTCCTTTAGACGATAAGCAAAATATCACTTCAGATAAACGTATCCAGGCAGCCTTACCCACTATTCAATACTTAATTGATAAAGGGGCCAAGCTGGTCTTAGCCTCACATCTTGGTCGACCCAAAGGCGAAGTTAAAGCTGAATTTAGTTTAGCTCCGGTGCAGAAAAAACTCTCCGAACTTCTTGGCAAACCTGTGGCCATGGCTCCAGATTGTATTGGTGCGGAAGTTAACAAGCTGGTTTCCGGGTTAAAAGATGGGGAGGTTCTTTTACTGGAGAATCTTCGCTTTCACAAAGAGGAAACAAAGAATGATCCTGAATTTGCCAAGCAACTAGCTTCTTTGGCGGAAATATACGTTTCCGATGCTTTTGGTACTGTCCACCGTGCCCATGCTTCAACTGAAGGCATTGCCCATGATCTGCCGGCTTATGCCGGTTTCTTGATTGAAAAGGAACTTAAATTTCTTGGTGAAGCCTTAACTGATCCCAAGAGACCCTTTGTGGCAATTATTGGCGGAGCTAAGGTTTCTGGTAAGCTTGAGGTCTTAAAAAGCCTCCTTGGCAAGGTTGATAAGTTAATAGTGGGTGGTGGTATGGCTTATACTTTTTTTAAAGCTCGCGGCACTAAAGTGGGAAACTCTCTTGTTGAGCCTGATTTAATTAAAGATGCCAAAGAAATTTTAAAAACTGCCATTGATAAGGATGTCCCTTTTCTTTTACCTCTAGATCACGTTGTAGCTGATAAATTTGCTGAAGATGCCAGTGTTCAGGTTGTTCCACGAACTACTATTCCTGATGGCTGGCAAGGGATGGATATTGGACCTGACTCAGTTAAAAAATTTGGCAATGCCATTAAAGATGCTAAAACTATTGTTTGGAACGGACCAATGGGTGTATTTGAAATGGACAAATTTGCGGTTGGTACCATTGCTATTGCTAAGGCAGTGGCTGAAGCAACTGAGAACGGCGCTGTTTCCATTATTGGTGGTGGTGATTCTGCCTCTGCCGTTAAAAAAGCCGGCGTAGCCGACAAAATGTCACATATTTCTACCGGTGGTGGAGCCTCACTCGAATTCCTCGAAGGTAAAGTTCTTCCTGGTATAGCTTGTTTGCTGGATAAGTAAGGGGCTGTAGCTCAGTTGGGAGAGCGCCGCGTTCGCAATGCGGAGGCCGTCGGTTCGATCCCGATCAGCTCCATTTTATTTAAAGAGATCTACCTCAATCTTAGCCGCTTTGATTTTAGCTTTTTCCAGTGTCTCTCTTAAGCAAGTATCTGCTTGGTTAGTATCAAAATCAACCACATCAATAGCGTGAATAATTGTCTGAATCTCCGCTTTAGATGGATCTTGATCAAGAATAATACCAATCTTTGATTTTTCTGTAGTCATTGTGAACCTCTACTATTGTTATCGGGATAACTAGAGCAAAACTTGTGTGGAATAATTAAGTCAGTAGAGAATTGGCAGACATAGCCTGAGGTTTGTCTAAGCCCATCAAATCAAGCACAGTCACCCCAATATCCGGAATAATACCAGTTTCTTTTAGTTTAACATCTTTGCCAATGACCCAGAAAGGGACAGGGTTAAGGGAATGCTGGGTACTGGCAACCATTTTGCCACCTTTTTTTAGCTTCATCTCATCACAATTCCCATGATCAGCCGTAATAATAAATATCCCGCCTTTGTTGACCCAGGCAGGCACAATCCTGCTTAAACATTCAGAAAGCACTGCTACAGCCTGTGTAGCAGCCTCTAAATTGCCAGTGTGGCCAACCATGTCGCCGTTTTGGTAGTTATGAACAATTAACGAGTACTTGCCGGATTCGATTGCTTCTAAAGAGTAGTCGGTTTCCAAATAAGCAGTCATTTCCGGGACCCAGTCATAATGTTTACCTTCTTCGGTTCGTTCTTTTAACTTCATATCTTGGGCCAGATGTCGATCTTCCCCAGGAAATGGGGTAGGTCGACGACCGGAAAACCAGCCGGTTACATGGGCATATTTCTCTGGGCCAGCTAAACGTAATTGTTTTAACCCTGCTCTGGAAACAATTTCTCCCACAGTTTCCGGGATCTCTTTTTCCGGAAAAGCACACAAAGCCCTAATGCCAGGATAGTATTCGGTCATGGCCACAAAGACTAAGCCTTTAATTTTGTTTTGTAATTCCTCAATCTGGCCGTAGGTAGAGTCGCTGATATCCTTAGTCCCTTTTTTGTAGTTGAAGAACTTTTTGTCTTGTTCACAAAATGCAGTTGCAAGTTGGATTGTCCGATCCTGCCTGAAGTTAAAGAAGATCACCGAGTCCTCAGGATTCATACCATTATAATCCCCTATAATAGTAGGCCTGATAAACTCATCTGTTTCGTTGCGTAAGTAGGATTCCTCAATAGCCTGGTGGGCTGTCTCAACTTTGTGCTCACCTTGGCCGCTTACTAAGGTCTTCATGGCTATTAAGATCTTATCCCAAGCAGTATCGCGATCCATGGCAATTTCTCTGCCCATGATCGATTTTATTTTAGCTCTTTCTGTCAAACCAAGCTCGGTGATCTTATCTTCCAGCATTTTTAAGTAGATTTCACCGGCAGCCTTAGGATTGGTATCACGACCATCTGTGAAAAGATGGATAGCAATACTTTTAATTTCAGCTTGTTTAGCTAATTCCATTAAAGCAAACAAATGTTTAATTTCTCCATGAACAGTGCCACCATGACCTTGCAGAATCCCCATTAGATGTAGAGTAGAATTGTTTTTCTGAGAGTTTTTAATGGCTGCTAAGAGGGCTGCATTGTTAAAAAAACTTTTATCTTGAATAGCGACATTGATTCTTTCAATCGATTGATAAACCACTCGACCGGCCCCCATGTTGAGATGATTAACTTCGGAATTACCCATCGTCCCCTTAGGTAAACCAACAGCCAAACCGGACGCATCTAGCTTTGCCAAGCTGTGCTGCTCAAAAAGTTGCTTAAAAAATGGGGCCTGCCCCTGCTCAATAGCGTTGTAAATAGCATTTTTCTCGGCTTTTTCGCCCAAAGCAAAACCATCTAAGATACAAAGATAAACAGGGGTATATTTCATAATGTTAATTATACAATAATAATTTGTTAAAACAAGTTGTTAAAACAAGTTGACAAAATAAAACTCATACTATAGAATTTGAGCAAATGAAAGGTTTATTGTTACTGCTACAATTTGTTGTAGCGATTGTTCTCATTGTTGCTGTGTTACTTCATTCAGCAAAAGGCGAAGGACTTGGTGGTATTGGTGGTTCTGCAAAACTGTTTGGCACACCCAAGGGAATGGAACAAGGCTTGGATAAGATTACCTGGGGTTGTGCTATTTTTTTTCTGGGAATTTCCATTGTGCTTGCTATTTTGAAATAAGAGGGGAGGCAAGATATGGATTATGTGATTTATTTGGCTTTGAACCTGTTGCTGGCTTTGGTTGTTATCTTGCTGGGTTTCCTCGTTGCTAAAGCTTTAGAGATCCTCACCGCTTTTGTTGTCAAAACAATTCAACTTGATACTGTTGCTCAAAAACTGGGTTTTAATAAACTTCTGGAAAAGGCTGATATCAAAAAACCTCTTTCTGAGCTTTTGGGTAATTTAGTCTACTGGTTGGTTATTTTTATCTTGATTACTTCTCTGGGAACATTTTTTGGTTTGGCTGTGGAAATGATTCTCTTAAAGATCTTCAGTTATATGGCTGTTGTGCTACTCGCTGCTTTGGTTCTTGGTGTAGGCCTGTTCTTTGCCGCTTTAATTTCTGGTATTAGCCGGGTGGTTATGGTTAATCTGGGGATTGCCGGTGCCAAGACAGCTTCACGCTTTATCTATTATATAGTAATAGTTTTCACTTTCCTGGCAGCCTTGGCAGAGTTGGGGATCAATACCAAGGTCTTTGCCGATAAGATGGAAGTCTTTATCGGAGCTTTTGGTTTGGCGGCGGCGATTGCCTTTGGTTTGGGTTGCAAGGACATGGCGGCTGACTTTATCCATGATTTGTTTAGGGGAAAATAAATTCCCCTAGCATTCGAATGCTAAAATTGAAAGGAGGTGAAATATAAATGAAGAAAATTTTCGTAGCTTTATTAATTGGTGTTTTCGCTATTGCTGTTGCTGCTAGTGCAGGCACAGCCGGAAAGATCGGTGTTGGTATCGATACTGCTGGAGGAAACTTGGGTGTTGCTAACGCACAATCTCTAGTTGTAAGATACAATTTCACTGATATGATTTCCGCTGGCTTAGGTCTTAACTATAATAGTTATACCTCTGGTGCTACAACAACTAGCCAATTAGGTTACTCTCTACGAGTAAACTATGCGTTGCCAGTTGTTGGTGCTGCTATGCCTTTCGTAGGTTTGCAGTATTCATCTGATGGCGCTACCGCTGCAACAACGATTCTTTCACTTGTGCTTGGTGCAGAAGTTGAAATTAATAATGTTGTTATCGGTGCTGGTTTAATTCCTTATTCATCTACTTCAGCTAGTGGTGCAACAACTAGCGGGTACTCAACAGGTACTATGAACACATCTGGCAGAGCCGGATTCATCAGTGCAGGTTTTTACTTGAACTAGTTTTGTTTCGCTTCTGTAAACCCTCTCCGACGCAAGTCGGAGGGGGTTTTTTTATGGATCACGCGTAGCAGAGCCTCCCTGCCTGCCGGCAGGCACGGTTAGGCTCTGTTGCTTTCGTTTAGATGGTGACCCTAAGAGGGTCACCTACGCGGACTAAATAAGACTTTTTCAGTAGTCTCATGTTATAATAATAAAAATAAAGGGGGTGAAAAAATGAAAAAAGTTTTATTAGTTGTTTTGGCTTTAGCGGTGATTTTTTCTGTCAGTGCACAGGCAATGATTATTGGTGTTGAGGGGACCTCTCCTTACATGAGATTTAATCTCAGTAATGATCAGGCTATTGATGTTGGTGCCACTTATGATTCCAATAATAATGCTGCAACCACTGACCTGCAGATTTGGGCTCGGATTAACAATAAGATCGCTAACTTTGGCGGCATCAGCACTAGCTGGGGTGCAACCCTTTCACTGCGTTCAGATACCGGGTTTACAGCAGCTGGGGCAACCACAACCGTTGGCTTAGCTGGTCTAGTTTCTGCCTCTTATGAGATTATCAAAAATGTAGCTTTGTATGCCAATATTAACTTGGTAACTTTGCAAATGATGAGTGGTGCAACCACTGGTACAAGTTTTGATTTCTTAACCGCCAATAACAATGTTTATTCTGGCGCCAGGATTTATTTACCGTACTAATTATAAATAAGATTCCTATTGGAATACCCCACACTTAAGTGTGGGGTATTTCTTTTATCCAGACCAACTTCCTGCTCAGCAATGATTATGTTAAAATAGTTGTCTGATGGGTCATATATTGTTATTTTTAAGTGCGGCTTTTTTTTCATTGCTAATAACTTTTCCCGTTCTTTGGGGAGCAAGTTACTTCAAATTTAAGCAGTCAATTAGAGCAGAGGGTCCTCAATCTCATCAGAGTAAAAGCGGTACTCCAACGATGGGTGGAATTGGCTTTGTTTTAACAGTCTTTATCTTTGTACTAATCTTTATTGATCTTGAATTGAAACCACAATATTTAGCGGTTCTACTATTAACCCTGGGTTATGCAGGCATTGGTTTTGCCGATGACTGGTTGAAAATCAGCAGAAAGCAGAATCTGGGCCTAACTTTTTGGCAAAAAATCATCCTGCAAACTGGCTTTGCGGCTATCTTTGCTGTTTTTCTTTTGGGTTTTAAAGAAAATCAAAGCTTGCTAAGTCTTCTTTTCTTTTGCCCATTTTCCATTTTCATCATAGTTGGGACTGCTAATGCTACTAATCTCACAGATGGCTTGAATGGTCTTTTGGCCGGTTGTGCCACGATAGTTTTTTTAGCCCTGGCTATTGTTGCCAATAAATTAGGATTTGTTGAAGCTACGACCTTTAGCCTAATTGTCGCAGGAGCTACAGTTGCTTTTCTTTACTTTAATTTTCCCAAAGCCAAGCTATTTATGGGAGACGTTGGTTCTTTAGCTCTTGGAGCCGCTTTAGCTGGGCTTGCCATTGTTATCCACAGAGAATTACTTTTAATTGTAATTGGCGGGGTTTTTGTTCTGGAAGCTTTATCGGTAATTCTTCAGGTTGGTTCATATAAGCTATTCAAGAAGCGAATCTTCAGAATGAGTCCCTTGCACCATCATTTTGAGTTAATGGTAATTCCGGAAATGTATGTGGTTATTGGTTTTTGGGTAGTGGGGTTGGTTTTTGGGATTGTGGGGGTGTTTTTATAACCCTCACCCGGCGTAGTGATTTTTGTATGAATATATTTGTTAATAAAAACATAACCATCTTCGGTCTAGGCAAAAGTGGCCTTGCTGCGGCCAAACGTTTAGTTTCCGTTGGAGCCAAGGTTTTTGCCACTGATGCAAAACCGGCAGAGAAGTTTGATGTTGGAACCATTGAAGAACTGCGGAGCCTGGGGGTTAAGATTGAGCTGGGCTGTCACAGCTTTAAAACCCTTGATGGGACTGATTTAATCGTAGTCAGCCCGGGGATCCATTTAGATATTCCGGTTTTAATCGAAGCACAAAAAAGAAACATCCCGATTATTTCAGAAATAGAGTTGGCATATCAATTTTTGACCAAACCAATAATTGCCGTAACTGGCACTAACGGTAAAACTACCACAACCACTTTGATTGGAGAATTTCTTAAGGCCGCAGGCAAAAAAATTGCGGTTGGGGGAAATATTGGTAAACCGTTAATAGCAATTGATGACACAGATCTTGATTATATAGTTGCGGAAATTAGCAGCTACCAACTTGAGACGATTAAGGATTTTAAGCCCTGGATCAGCTTAATCTTGAATATTCAACCGGATCATCTTGAAAGACATGGTTCTATGTCCGAATATATTAAGCAGAAAGCGAGGATCTTTTTAAACCAAACAGGTGATGATTATTTGATCTATAACTTGGATGATCCACAAGTGGTAGAAATGGTTAAATCAGCCAAAAGCCAACAGATCCCTTTTTCTAAATCTCAAGCTGTAATCATCACCTTAAGGCCGGAAGAGATCAAGATTCCAGGGAAACATAACTTGGACAATGCATTGGCAGCAGCACAAGCGGCTTATCTCTGTGGGGTAGAAAGGCAGACAGTGGCCGAGGTGCTAAAAAGCTTTCCTGGAGTTGAGCATCGCATAGAGTTTACTGCCAACATCAACGGAATTGAATTTTACAATGATTCTAAAGCCACTAACCCGGATTCAACCCTGGTGGCGTTAGATACTTTTCCAGGGCAAGGGATTATCTTAATTCTTGGTGGCAAGGATAAGGGGACAGAGTTAACGACACTGGCAGAAGCAGTCAAAGATAAAGTTAAGTTCGTAATCTTAATTGGGGAAGCAACAGAGAGATTTAAACAAGCTCTAGAGAAAACGGGATTTAAAAATATTAAGCTTGCTGATTCACTGCCACAAGCTGTTCAAACTTCTTTTAATCTTGGCCAACCAGGAGATGTTATACTGTTATCACCAGCCTGTGCCAGTTTTGATATGTTTGCTAATTATGAAGAACGGGGGAGGGTTTTTAAGAAGGAGGTTGAAAAATTAATAATTAAGTTATACATATGCGAAAATCAAAAATAGATTATCTCTTTCTTTTCTCAGTCCTAGCCTTAACAGCTATAGGCTTAATTATGATCTTTTCAGCCAGCCCAACTATGGCTTTGAAGTCTGGAGACCCACTCTATTTCATAAAACGACACATTGTTTACTTACTATTGGGATTTTCTGCTCTGTATTTTGGTTTACGAATTGACCTGACCAAGCTGAAACGTTGGTCAATTTGGATTTTTGTTGGCTCTCTTGTTCTCTTGCTGTTAGTTTTTATTCCAGGAGTAGGAAGAAAGGTTTTAGGGGCTTCGCGTTGGATTGATCTTGTTTTTATCTCCTTTCAACCGTCTGAATTGATCAAACTAACTATGATTCTTTTGCTGGCTAATCTACTAGCAAAAATGGGGAAAGGCATAACCGATTTCTTAAAAGGATTAGGTCCCTTATTGCTATTGGTAGGAGCGGTTGCGGCTATTATTATTAAGCAACCTGATCTAGGTACAGCCATTGCAATTTTTAGCACCTCTTTTATTATGCTTTTTGCCGCTGGTGCAAAGCTGTTTCATTTAAGCTTAATTGCCGGAGTAGGGGTAGCAGGCATAATTGTGCTCTCTTTTACTAGTGCTTATCGTTTCCGACGTCTGGTTGCTTACCTTGATCCGTGGAAAGATCCCCAAGGGATTGGCTTTCATATTATTCAATCGCTTTTAGCGGTCGGTTCTGGTGGCCTGTTTGGTTTAGGCTTAGGGGCTTCCCGCCAAAAGTTTTTTTATTTGCCTCAGCAATTCACAGATTTTATTTTTGCTATTTTATGTGAAGAGCTAGGTTTTATTGGAGGAGCAGCTGTTATTGGTCTTTTTATTTTTTTTGCTGGTCGAGGCATTAGAATCGCTTTCTTGGCCAGAGACGATTTTTCTTATCTTTTGGCTACCGGCTTAATTGGTTGGTTAACTTTGCAAGCTATCATGAATCTAATGGTGGTGGTTGGTTTGCTGCCTACTACCGGAATTCCTTTGCCCTTCATCAGTTATGGTGGAACAGCAACTATTATTAGCTTATTCTCTGTCGGTATTTTACTTAATATTTCTTCACAGACACGGAAGGTTAATTAAGGTGAAAATTGCTATTGTTGCTGGAGGGACCGGCGGTCATATTTACCCTGGTCTGGCAATTGCCGAAGAAGTTAGGCTGAGGGATCCCAAAGCTGAGATACTCTTTTTGGGAAGTGAAGAGGGGTTGGAGAAAGACTTAGTTTCAAGAGCAGGCTATGAGATTAAGCTGATTAAATCACGTGCTCTATTACGCAAGCTGTCTTACAAGGCAATCTCTGCTCCTTTTGTTTCTGTTATAGGTTTTTTTCAAGCTTTGAGTATCTTAAAAGCAAATGCTCCTACTGTTTTATTCTCAACAGGTGGCTATGCTAGTTTGCCAGTTGTTTTAACAGCCAGGCTTTTGGGTATTCCAATTCTATTACATGAACAAAATGTTTTGCCTGGGGCAGTTAACCGCTTTTGTCAAAGATTCTCAAAGCTGAACTTTCTTTCCTTTCCCCAGTCTCTAGAATATATGCGAGGTGAAGTTGTTGGCAATCCTGTGAGAAGGAAAATTCTGGCCGGGCAGAAGGATCAAGCTTGTAAAAAGCTCAAACTTGATAAGAACAAAAAAGTGGTTCTAGTCATGGGTGGAAGTCAGGGTGCTAAAAGCATCAATCAGACTGTGCTTGCTGCTCTTTCCTCTCTACCTGCTGGTGTGCAAATTATTCATCTTATTGGCAAGCGTGATTTTGACTGGGCTGAACACTCTTTTAAGAATTTTCCCAACTATTTTCCCTTTGCTTATCTTGATGATATGCAGGATGTGTTAGCTGCAGCTGATCTGGTAATAAGTCGGGCAGGGGCCACAGCTATTTTTGAATTTTTGGCTAAGGGTTTGCCGATGGTTTTAATACCCTTTCCTTATGCTGCCGGCAATCACCAATTATTAAATGCCCAGGCAATTGCAAAAAATGGTGCTGCAGTAGTGGTTAATGATCAAGATTTCACAGCCAACAAGTTTATTGAACTGCTTAGCAGTTCGGTCTTAGATTATGATAAAATGAGACAAGCTAGCCTCTCATTAGCAAAACCTCAGGCAGCTCAAAGGATTGTGGATTTTATTTATGCTTGATTTTGATATGCAACGGGTTAGACAAGTCCACTTTGTGGGAATTGGTGGATGTGGCATGTCTGGTATTGCTAAAGTTCTCCACGAAATTGGCTATAAAGTTAGTGGTTCTGACACCAAAGAAGGACCTAATACTCTTCGCCTAAAAGATCTTGGGGTAAAAATTTATATTGGGCATGATGCTCCCAATGTACGTGGTATTGATCTCTTGGTTTATTCATCAGCGGTTTCGCAAGACAATCCAGAGCTTTTGGAAGCCCGTGCCAATGGGGTAAAAATCCTGCAAAGGGCAGAGATGTTGTCCTGGATCATGAACCAAAGTGAGACCAGAATAGCTGTTGCGGGGACACATGGCAAAACAACAATTACTGCCATGCTAGCTAAGGTCTTTTTATATAATCGCTTTAATCCAACTTATTTTATCGGCTGTGATATGGATTATGTTGATAGCAATGCCATGCTTGGCACCGGTAAGTTTTCTATTGCCGAAGCCGATGAGTCTGACAGCTCTTTCTTGAAGCTTGCTCCAACAGTTGGCGTTATCAGTAATATTGAGGGGGATCATTTAGAGCGGTTTGGTAATATTGAAACGATTATTGACACTTTTGAGAGGTTTGCTGATCAGGTAGCCAAAGATGGTTTTGTTGTTATTGATCCTAATGATTTAAATAATCAAGAAATAATGAAAAGAGTCAAGGCCAGGTTTCTCACCTACGGTTTAAAGGGTGATGTTTCGCTTTCTGCCGCTGAAGTTCAATATAAGCACTTTGGTTCAAATTTCACCTTGTTGCATGACGGAAAGAATGTTGGTAAAGTGGAACTGTCAGTGCCTGGTTGGCAGAATGTTCTAAATAGTTTAGCTGTTTTTGCTGTTGGTTTTGAGTTTGGCCTGAGTTTTGCTGCTATTGCGGCAGCTTTGAGTTCTTTTATTGGTGCCAGGCGCAGGTTCCAGACTGTTGGTAGTTTTCACGAAATTTCTGTAATAGATGATTATGCCCATCATCCTACAGAAGTCAGAGCAACACTTTCCGCTGCTCGTTTGGGTTGGCCTGGGCGGCGCATAATTTGTATTTTTCAACCTCACCGCTATTCTCGGACTATGCTCTTGAAGGATCAATTTGCTCAAGCTTTTGGTGATGCTGATAAAATTATTATCACCGGTATTTATGCTGCTTCAGAAAAACCGATTTCGGGCATAACAGGAAAAACAATCGCCGATGCGATTAAAGGCAAGGATGTCAAATATATCCCCAGAAAAGAGAAAATTCCTGAATACCTGATGCAAGAAATAAAAGATGGTGATATGGTTCTAACACTAGGAGCAGGGGACATTTATACTATTGGCAAAGAAATATTCTCCAGATTGAAAATGCAGGAAAAGGAAGTTGAGCAGGATTCTCCCTCCGCAAAGACATGAAGTATCTTAAAAACGAACCACTGAGAAAACACACCTCTTTTAAAATTGGTGGTCCAGCTGATTATTTTTGTGTCGTGACCGATCTAGATGAGCTAAGAGAAGCCTTAGCGTTTTCTAAAGATAAAAAACTGAAAGTTTTCATTCTTGGAGCAGGTTCAAACCTTTTAATAGCTGATCATGGTTTGCGTGGTTTAGTAATCAAAGTAGCTTTTTCTTGGATTAAACAGGAAAATAAAATTATCAGAGTTGGGGCCGGAGTTCCTTTGACCAAACTGCTTAAACATCTAACAGAGCGGGAACTTACTGGTTTAGAGTTTTTGGCTGGCGTACCTGGTTCTATTGGTGGTGCGGTGGTGATGAATGCCGGGGCTTGGGATGAGAATATTAGTCGTTATGTCCAAGCTGTTTTAGTTGTAGATCAGAAAGGACGAGAAAAAATCCTCAATAATAAACAACTTGGATTTAGGTATCGTAAATCAAAGTTGCAGTCAGGAAAATTAGTTGTAGTTGAAGTCGTTTTAAAGTTACTTCCTGGTAAAAAAACTAAAATAAAAGAGAAGATTAAGGCTAATTTAGCATTAAGAAGAGCCAAACAGCCACTTGATAAACCAAGTTGTGGTAGTGTCTTCAAAAATCCTCGTGGCAAACATGCTGGTTATCTGATTGAACAGGCTGGTTTAAGGGGATTGAGAGTAGGGGATGCTGAAGTTTCTAAAAAGCATGGTAATTTTATTTTAAACCTTGGCAAAGCCAAAGCTTCAGATGTTATGAAGTTAATTGCACGCATTAAAAAGACTGTTAAAGTCAAACTTGAGCCAGAAGTAAAGATTTTGCAATAAGTTATATTTCATGCTAAAATTTCGTCATGCCTTCTAAAGAAAAAGTCTTAGAACTTAAAAATATTGCCCAAAAACTGCGTCAGCATATTATTGAAATGATTTGTCAGGCGGCTTCTGGTCATCCAGGTGGCTCACTTTCTGCTGCAGACATAGTTGCAGTCCTCTACTTTCACCAGTTAAAACACAATCCCAAGGATCCCAAGTGGGTAGATAGAGATCGCTTTGTAATGAGCAAGGGCCACGCTGCCCCTGTTTTGTATGCAGCCTTGGCTGAATCAGGTTACTTTCCTCTTAAATATTTAACAACCCTACGCCAAATTGGCAGTTCCTTGCAGGGACATATTGATATGTTATCACTGCCGGGGATTGAAATGTCCACTGGTTCATTGGGCCAGGGTCTTTCTGCTGCCAATGGCATGGCCTTAGCTGGACGGTTAGACAATAAAGATTACCAGGTTTACTGTTTGCTAGGCGATGGAGAGTGTCAGGAGGGCCAGGTTTGGGAAGCAGCAATGACTAGTGCTCACTACAAGCTTGATAAAATAACGGCGATTATTGATCATAACAAGTATCAAATTGATGGTTCGGTGGAAAAAATCAAGAATTTAAAACCCTTTGGTGACAAGTGGAAGTCTTTTGGTTGGAATGTCATCTCTTGTGATGGACACGATGTTAAGGCCGTTTGTGAAGCTTTGGAAGAAGGGAAGAATTACAAAGGCAAACCCTCAGTAATTATTGCCGATACGATTAAAGGCAAAGGCGTGGTTTTTATGGAAGAAAAACCGCTGGATTATCATGGCAAAGCCCCAACCGAAACAGAAAAGGAAGTTGCCTTAAAAGCACTTTGTCAGATCATTTTGGACAAGGATGAAAATAAATGAGTGAAGTTAAGACAGAGGCAACCAGAGACGCCTACGGTAAAACATTAGTTGAACTCGGTAAAGAAAATCCCAAGATTGTCGTCCTCGATGCGGATTTAGCTGCTTCAACTAAAACCGCTGATTTTCGTAAAGCCTTTCCCGAGCGCTTTTTTGACATGGGCGTAGCTGAACAAGACATGATTGGCACTGCAGCAGGCTTAGCTGCTTCAGGAAAAATAGTTTTTGCTTCCACTTTTGCTGTTTTTGGTTCTGGTCGAGCCTGGGATCAAATCAGAATCTCAGCTGCATATACTAGATTAAACGTTAAAATTGTTGTGACTCATGGTGGTATTACTACCGGTGAAGATGGGGCTTCCCACCAAGCTAATGAAGATATTGCCATTATGAGAGCTATTCCTAATTTAACTGTCATTGTTCCAGCGGATGCTTATGAAACAGCCAAGGTGATTAGAGCAGCAGCTAAATTTAACGGGCCTATGTATATCAGGCTTAGTCGCATAAAATCCCCACTAGTCTATAAAGACGAAAGTTTTGCTTATCAGATTGGGAAAGGGATTACCTTGCGCCAGGGTAAAGATGTCACAATCATTGCTTGTGGGATCATGGTTGCAAAGGCCTTAGAAGCTGCAGAAGAATTAAGCAAGCAAAAAATTAATTGTCGGGTTGTTGATCTGCATACGATTAAGCCTCTTGATAAAGAGTTAATTGTTAGGTGTGCTAAAGAAACAGGTGCAATAGTAACAGTAGAAGAACATTCTATTTTGGGTGGGCTAGGAGGAGCAGTTGCTGAAGTTATTGTTGAAAACTGTCCTGTGCCAATGGCTAGAGTTGGGATTAAGGACATGTTCGGCGAATCAGGCAAACCTGAAGAGCTTTTAGTCAAATATGGTCTGACTGCTAAAGATATTGCTGCTGCTGTGGGATCTGTGCTCAAGAGGAAAAAATGAAACGGCCAGATTGGGATTCCTACTTCATGAAAATTACTCGGGATGTTTCCGAGCGGGCAACTTGTGTTAAACGTCAGGTTGGTGCAATTATTGTTAAAGATAATCGTATCCTTTCTTCAGGTTATAACGGTTCTCCCAAAGGATTCAAACACTGTGAAGATGTTGGTTGTATTCGTAAAGAAATGGGCCTGCCTTCCGGCCATCGCCATGAACTTTGTCGGGGACTTCATGCAGAACAAAACGCTATTATCCAAGCCGCCGTCCACGGAGTTAAAATTGAGGGGGGAACCCTTTATTGCAATTATCAACCATGTGCTATTTGCGTGAAGATGATTATTAATGCCGGGATCAAAAAAATAATTTATTCCGGTTCCTATCCAGATGAATTAGCCCAACAGATGCTCAAGGATTCCAATTTAAAAGTGGAGCGCTACGAAAAGTAACAGTATAGCAAGTTTCAGGGGACAGGGGAGGTGGTTGGCAGTGGTGGAATTGAATAAGGAGCGGTTTGAAGTGTTATTAGAAGAGATGCGGAGTAATTTTAAGTTGGTCTTCGAGAAATTTGATATTATTGATGGAAAATTTGATGCTATTGACAATAAGTTTGACGCTATTGATAGAAGATTTGATCTGGTTGACAGAAGATTTGATCTGGTTGACAGAAGATTTGATCTGATGGATAGAAAAATTGATAATGTTCATGATAGTTTGAAACGGGAGATCAAAACTTCAAATACAATATTGGATTATAAGATAGAAGAGCATTTGCGTGTTGCCCATGCAAGTTAAAGAAAGGGAGGGTTAGCTATGAAAGTTGGCTATCTTGGTCCGGAAGGTACGTTTTCAGAAGAAGCTTGTAAATTGTATTCCAAGAAAGTCCCGGGCAAGCTTGATCTTTATCCTTATGCTACCTTCCATGATCTGTTAGTTGCCGTTGATAAAGGCAAACTAGCTGAAGCAATTCTACCAATTGAAAATTCTATTGAAGGCACTATTGGTCTGGTTTCTGATATGCTGGTCAAGGATGTTAATTTACTGATCAAGCAAGAAATGGTTTTGCCAATTTATCAATATTTAATTGCTCCTAAAGGGACCCAACTATCAAATGTCACAGATGTTATGTCTCATCCTCAACCTTTAGGCCAATGCACAGATTTCTTAAGAAAACATTTGCCCAAGGCTAAATTGCATCTGGCTTATAGCACTTCGGATGCGGCCATGAAAGTTGCCGCTTCTCTAGGGGGGGGTGGGGGATCTCATGGCAGAGTTGAAGGAGCTGTCTTTGCTGCCATTGGCAACAAGTCAGCCGCTCAATATTATGGTTTAAAAATACTAGCTAATAAAATAAATGCCAAGGATAATAAAACTAGATTTGTGGTTTTAGCTAAAAAGGATAGCAAACGCACAGGCAAAGATAAGACTTCAATAGTTTTTTCCATTCGCAGAGATAGACCAGGTGGGTTGCATGACGTTTTAGCTGTATTTGCCGTTAGAAATATCAATTTAACCAAGATTGAATCTAGACCTTCAAAGAAAGCCCTTGGTGATTATTACTTTTTTGCGGATATGGAAGGTCATCGCAACGATAAAGCTATTGCCGAAGCATTAAGCGAAATAAAACAAAAAACCTCTTTTATGAAACTTTTGGGCTCATATAGAAAAGCTTGAATAAGCATTGCAAAGTTAGGCTTTGAGAGGTAATATTTAACTATGAGTCAAGGAAAGTCAGGATCTAACTTTTTGGAAGGTTTACTTTTTGGTGGCTTGTTAGGTGCTGCTGCTGCTCTGTTGTTAGCTCCCTCCACCGGTGATGAAGCCAGGCTAAAGGTTCATTCTAAAGTAAAAGAATTGGGTTTTGAGGGTATGATTGATCGCTTATCAGAGGCTTTTGATGAGGGCAAAAAAGAGGCACATAAAGTTCTAGCGGAAGAGGAGAAATAAGCTATGCAAACTTATCTGTTCAATATTCTGCTTTTTTGCGGTGTTTTATTATTAATAGCATTGACTGTTGCGGTTATATTAGGAATTATCATGTTAATTGATGTTGTTAAGACAACTAAACAGGTAAAAAGGAAGATTTTGGCGCTGACTTCTGTTTTAGATGTAGTCACACTTTTTGTTGAAGGGATGGGGAGAACTCAAAAGAGGGTAGCAGAGAAATTTGCCGGAGAAAATTCTACTTTAGTCGCTGCGATTGCCGGACTGAAAAGAGGCTTACAGGTTTTACTAGGTAAAAAGGAGGTTGATGAATAATGGGTAGATTTTTAAAGAATTTAGGGCTAGGGAGTCTGGTCGGTTTTGTAATGGGGCTTTTGTTTGCTCCTCAAAAAGGAGAAGAAACCCGTAAGAAGCTGAAGATTTCAATTGATAAAGGCAAAGAAAAGTTTGAAGAGATCAAGGACGAGTTTAAGAAAGAACAGGAAGAGCTTTAAAAAATAATTAAGCTTATTTGATTTAGCACAGGGTGTTTTATCCTGTGCTATTTTTTTGTCGCCTTGCCTCTGCCTGAGTATGAGTGTTATAATCTTTTTTGAGATATGAAACATAAAATCGCGGAAATAGTCAAGAAATCGCTCAAAGATTATCAAGATCTACCTGAAATTGCGATTGATATTCCTCGCAATAAGAATTTTGGCGATTATTCCTGCAATATTGCCCTTATTTTGGCCAAAAAGCTGGAGCAAAACCCTCGAGAAATAGCCTCAAAGCTAGTTGAAAAATTAAAAGAAGATAGTTTGTTTGAGAAAGTAGCTATTGCTGGTCCTGGATTTATTAACTTTACTCTCAAAGAAGCAATTATCCAGGACACAGTTAAGGAAGTAATTAAGCAGGATCATGATTGGGGAAAACTCGCAACCCGTAACCCGCAACCCGAAACAGTTTTACTGGAATACGTTTCCGCTAATCCTACAGGGCCACTCCATGTTGGCCATGGTCGCTGGGCCGTGGTTGGTGATGCGATTGCGAGACTGTTAAGGGCAGCTGGTTATGAGGTTAAGACCGAATATTATGTTAACAATGTTGGCAATCAGATTGATAAGCTGATTGCTTCTGTTAAAGCCGCTAAGGATGGAAAACCCACTCCAGAGGGTGGGTACGGAGGCGCATATATACAAGAGATTGCTAAGCAGAAAGCTGAAAACAGTGAGGAGATTTTGGCTTCAATTATTGAGGAACAAAAGAAAACCCTGGGTCAACTTGGAGTTGCTTTTGATAATTGGTTTGATGAAAGTCAGTTACACGATAAAAATGAAGTTAAACTGGGAGTGGCAAAACTCCATGACCTGGGCATGACTTTTGAAGAGGGGGGAGCAATTTGGTTTAAATCTCAGGAATTAGGGGACGATAAGAATCGAGTCTTGATCCGTGAGAATGGTAACTCAACCTATTTTTCTGCTGATATTGCTTATCATTTAAATAAATTTTCTCGAGCTGATCATCTGATTGATATTTGGGGGACTGATCATCATGGATATGTTGCCAGGTTAAAAGCAGCTTTAAAAGTTATGGGCCTGCCTGTGGATAAATTTGAAGTTATCATCGGTCAGCTTGTGACTCTATATCGTGGCAAAGAAGCGATTAGAATGTCCAAGAGGACAGGGGAGATGGTCACCCTTCAAGAAGTTGTTGATGAAATTGGCACAGATGCCACACGCTTCTTCTTCTCTGCTACAGATGTTAACTCTCACTTGGATTTCGATTTAGAATTGGCCAAGAAAAAGTCTAACGACAATCCGGTTTTTTATGTGCAATATGCTCATGCGAGGGTTTGTTCAATCTTGGAGAAAAACAAGACTGCCGGACTGCCGGACTGCCAAACTACCAGTCTAAAAGATTTAAAAAACCCCGCAGAACGAGCTTTAATGCTCAAGTTAATCTCCTGGCCGGACATAGTTCAAGTTGCTGCGCGTTTGCGTCATCCACAGATGGTTACAGAGTATGGTAAAGAGTTGGCGGCTCTATTTCATTCTTTCTATGAACAATGTCAAGTATTGGGCAATCCTGCTCGAGTGATCCTCGTTGATGCCTCACGGATAGTTCTGCGTAACGTCCTGGAAATGCTGGCTATTTCTGCGCCGGAGAAGATGTAAAAATTCCCCAACCCCCTATCAAAATATTGAAATTCCCGAAACTTTACTCCGATAACGTTTCATGAGAGTTCCTGCTTATAAAGATCAACCTCTAAACCCAGCTCCCAATGCAGCTGCAGCTAGAATTCAGGCAGCTATTGCGCGGGCACACAAAATGTTTATGGTCTATGGTTCACTTTTAACTGATTATGGCCGGAAATCTGCTGGCGTAATTGAACCTGCTTTTTCAGCACTTGAGCAAGGAGACTACAATTCACCATTATTATTGCAAGCCGAAAGGCAAGTTCTTGCCGTTTGGCCAAAGCCGGATGATTTAAGTATTACAGAACATGGTTTGTTGAATTGGTATAACTGGTTTAAAACTTATGATATTAATGATGGGATTAGAATAGGTGGTATTGGTTTAGGACAAGGCTGCTTATTACCATGTCATCATTGTTTTGAGGGGGTCGGGTCAAAAGAGTCTAGAAGCGTACCATTATTTGCTGCAATTAAAAAATTGTTAGTAGACTATAGAGCTACTGGAGGGCCTATGTATTTTGATGTACCAAGAAAAATCAGCTTACTAGATTGGTACGATCCTTTTTTAGGGTTTTCGGCTGCAGACTTAGTTGATTTTAGTTTTAGGGTTAGCCCTTACAAATCTTTACCCAAGGTAACAGTTTATTTGAAAGCCTGGGATGAAAATGATATTCGCACGCAAAGAGGTGCTTATAAATTGGTGAATGAATTACAAAAGTTACCTGATGGACTAAGAAATGTAAGAATATCTTTTCACTTATGTTCCTCAAGGCCTGATCTCGATTTGGTTTCCGCCCTTTATAATTATAAAACAGGACAAGATCAAAAAGCCCTTGATAAACTAGCAATAGCTTATGGTTTAAGCTATGGAAATGTCTTTTTAGTGTTTAATGAGCTAATAGATAGTATTGTTGCCTATTCCAGTATTTACGCAAAATCGGACGACGATGAAAATAATTTTCATATTAATAGAATCCTTGAGGAAAATACCCTAAAGGCACTTTTGGCTGCGCTAAATCACTCTGGAGTTAATATGACAGCCTTAGAATCTTGCGTGAGACATCAACAAATTTTCCTTCGAGGTAGGGGTGCTGATTTTTGGCAACGCCTTAGTCTGGCTTGGCAAAACGACGATAGATGCTTGTCCGCTGACCAGACTGCAATTAGTGATCATATAATTCATGATCCTGGATATCCTCTTGTTGGCCGATTTGCTGATGGACAAGTTAGGGTGCATGAAGCAGAAAAAGTTACTTTCACCTCAACCTTAGATTCGCTGGATCCGCTTGATCAATTTCCGCATGTTCCTTTGTAAATATTTTTGCTTTTTTCAATAATATTTTTGTGCTAGAATCGTAATTAATAAACCCTGGAGGTGGTAATTATGGATGCTGGAATCAAACAAATATTAGACGAAGTTAGTTTGTTGAGCAAGCAAGTTTCTTCATTAGATAATAAGGTTTCTTCTTTAGACGGGAAGGTTTCTTCTTTGGATGGGAAGGTTTCTTCTTTGGATGGGAAGGTTTCTTCTTTGGATGGGAAGGTTTCTTCTTTGGACGGGAAGGTTTCTTCTTTGGACGGGAAGGTTTCTTCTTTGGACGGGAAGGTTTCTTCTTTGGACGGGAAGGTTTCTTCGCAAGGTGTGAAGCTAGAACAGGTTGCGTCTGATGTTAAGGCTGTTGCTGAAGGCCATTCAGTTTTGCTTAATGCAATAAATCGGGTGGATAATAAATTAGAAGGTTTTATGGTTGAAACCAGACAAAACTTTGAGGTGGTTGGCAAGGAATTAAAGGAGATTAAAAGCGATCTAAAAGAACATAGCAGACAAACTCTTGCTACAGCACATGTTTCAGTCTAAAACTAGGAGAAAGCACAATAAAACATGAAATACGCATACTTTAAAGGTAAAATTGTCCCTTTTGAACAAGCTACTGTTGGAATCATGACCCATGCCCTTAATTATGGCACTGGCTGCTTTGAAGGGATCCGTGCTTATTGGAACGAAGACCAGCAACAGATGTATGTCCTCAAATTAGTGGAACACTACATGAGACTAATCAAATCTTGTGAAGCTATCCATATTAAGTTGAACTTAAGCTTAGCAGAATTAGTTGGTGTAACTATTGATTTAGTTAAGAAGAATGGCTACAAGCAAGATCTTTATATCAGGCCATTAGCCTATAAGTCTGAAGAGAAGATCGGTTTGGGTTTACACGGCATTGAAGATGACTTAGCCATCTATTTAGCTCCCTTTGGTGAATATATTGATATTTCATCAGGAATCAAGGTTTGTCTTTCAAAATATCGTCGCATCACTGAGCATTCTATGCCCCAGGGTGCCAAGTTAACCGGTACTTACTTTAACTCTTCTTTGGCAAAAGCAGAAGCCTTGGATCGTGGATTTGTGGAAGCAATCACTTTATCTCATAAAGGTAACGTGGCTGAGGGAAGTGGGGAAAACATTTTCATGGTCAAGAAGGAAAAGCTAATCACTCCCAGATTGTCGGATGATATTTTGCCGGGAATTACCAGAAGGGCAGTGATGGAGATGGCTAGAAACGAACTGGGTCTTAAAGTGTTTGAAAAATCTTTTAAACCTGCAGCCCTCTACACTGCTGACGAGCTGTTCTTCTGTGGAACTGGAGCCCAAATTTCTCCCATTGTTCAAGTGGAAAAGAAAAAGATAGGCAATGGTAAGCCCGGACCAATCACCAAACAGCTGCAGGATATTTACTTTAAAGCTGTGCGTGGCGAAACTCCCAAGTATAAGAAGTGGTGCACCCCTGTCTACTAACATGATCAAGGGTATTGGCATTGATATTATTGAAATCTCCCGCATTAAAGAAGCTGTAGAAAAATACGGTGACAAATTTTTGTCTAGAGTATATACCCCACAAGAAATTGCCTACTGTAAAAGTTTAAATCAATACCGATACCCGGAGCTAGCTGTTCGTTTCGCTGCCAAAGAAGCTTATTCCAAAGCAGTTGGTACAGGCATTGGCGCTGAAGTTAAATGGACAGAGGTTGAGATTATTAACAACGAATTGGGTAAACCCCATATAGCTGTAAAGGGGAAAGTTTTGGAAAATGTTCATGTCAGTTTATCACACAGTCGGGATTCTGCAGTAGCGCAGGTAGTGATTGAGGCTTAGTTTTTAGTGGAATTTCAATTGACTAGTAATCCTCTATTTAGTACCATAACACTAAGTTATGTCCAATAATAAACTGGCTAAGAGCCTAAGGTCTCTTGTTAATGATCGCCTGCTACAAAGAAAAGCTAACAGCCACAAAGGTGATTATGGTCGGGTTTTAATTGTGGCCGGTTCTCAAGGAATGACTGGGGCTGCGGTTTTAGCTTCTCGAGGAGCCTTAAGGTCTGGAGCTGGTTTAACTTATCTGGCTGTTCCCAAGTTATTAGTAAATCATGTTGATTCAATGACCCCAGAAGTTATCACTCTTTCTATCGATAAGATTAACAAGATCCTGCCTGATGCGATTGCCATTGGTCCTGGCTTAGGTACTTCAAAAACAACAAAAAAAATGTTTCAAACTTTGTTTCCCTGCGCTGTTCCAACCATCATAGATGCTGACGGAATTAATATTTTAGCCTCTGATCTTGGTTTATTAAGGAAACAAAAGGATTATCCCCAGGCTCCGGTTATTTTGACTCCTCATCCTGGGGAAATGGCCAGATTGATGGGTCGCCGTATAAGTATTATTCAAAAACACCGCGAAAAATTAGCCAAAAGTTTTGCTAAAGAATATGGCTGTATTGTTGTACTTAAGGGCAACAAAACAGTTGTTGCTAATAGCTCTGGTGAGTGTTATGTTAATACATCCGGAAATCCTGGCATGGCTTGTGGAGGAGTAGGGGATGTGTTAACTGGTCTGATGGCTGGTTTGCTGGCTCAAGCCTTTTCCCCCTGGGATGCTGCAGTTACAGCTGTCTATCTGCATGGGTTAGCCGGGGATTTAGCGGCTAAAGAAAAGACCATGGCAGGGATGACTGCTTCTGATTTAGTGGAGAAGATACCTGATGCAATATCAAAATCTGGCTGAAAACGTTGGCGATAAAGTCGAAGGAATAATTGAAGAGTTTGGCCGGCTGGTTATATTAACTTGGCAGGTAATCAAAGATATCTTTCACGGTCATGTTGATGTTAAATTAACCCTCGAACAAATGGTCAAAATCGGTTTTGAATCATTACCCCTGGCTCTTGTTACTGCTGGTTTTGTGGGAGCAGTTTTTGCTTTGCAGATCTCGAGTGAGTTTGTCCGTTTTGGTGCCGGCAAATTTGTAGGTGGTGTTATGGGCATTGGTATTGCCAGGGAGCTTGGCCCAGCTATTACTGGAATTGTGATCGCAGCTCGTGTTGCTGCTGCTATTACTGCAGAAATCGGCACCATGAACGTTACTGAGCAAATTGATGCCCTAAAAGCCTTGGGTAGTAACCCAGTTCGATATTTAATTGTACCTCGTTTTATAGCTGCAGCAGTCATGCTGCCAATTTTAACGATCCTAGCCATTATTACTGGTTTTGGTGGTGGTTACGCTGTAGCTTCTTTTGTCAGTAAAATTAACCCTGTTGAATATATGGAAAATGCCCAAAGCTTACTAAAACTTTGGGATATCTTTGGTGGATTAATCAAAACCATCTTTTTTGGTATGATTATTGCCATTATTGCCTGTTATCGAGGGTTAAAAACCCGGGGTGGTGCAAAAGGTGTTGGAGAGGCCACCACTTCTTCAGTAGTTTCAACCTTGATCAGCTTGTTTATTGTAAATTATTTTTTGTCGATTTTGTTTTTTAGATAGAGAAATTTCCCACATTTTAATGTGGGGTGGGAGTAACTACCCCATAATGAATTATGGGTAATAAGAAGAATGATTGAATTAACAAATTTAACTAAATATTTTGGCAGTCTTAGAATTATAGAAGACATTTCTTTTACTATTCCCAAGGGAGAGAGCTTAGCTATTATTGGGCCTTCTGGCTGTGGAAAAAGCACCTTGCTTAAGCTTTTAATTCGTCTAGAGCAGGTAACGAAAGGCTCAATTTCTATAGATGGCCAAGATATTGCGAAGCTTTCCGAAGAGGATCTAAGTCTACTACGTAGAAAAACTGGTTTTATCTTCCAGACTGCAGCTTTGTTTGATTCGATGAACGTTTATGACAATGTTTCTTTTGCGCTACGTGAACATTCAGGGAAAAATGAGACTGAAATAAATAACATAGTTAAGGAAAAGTTGGCTCTGGTTGGCTTAGAAGGCAAGCAGGCTATGATGCCGGCAGAGCTTTCCGGTGGCATGCAAAAAAGGGTTAGCATTGCAAGGGCCCTGGCTTTTGATCCTAAGATAATCCTTTATGATGAACCAACCACAGGGCTTGACCCAATTACGTCTGTCACAATAGAAGATTTAATGTTAAAATTAGCCCAAGAATTAAAGGTTACGTCCGTTATTGTGACCCATGTAATGCAAACAGTAGAAAGAGTTGCCAGTAAAGTGGTGATGTTGCATGAAGGCAAATTTATCAATACTGGGACTCCGAAAGAAACCAAACAGTCTACTGATCCGATTGTGAAAAGATTTATTACCGGTGGATTATCTCTCAATAAATAAGGGGGACTTTTGAAATGGATCGATTAACTGTGACTGCACCAGCCAAGGTTGGTTTATTAACTTTGGTAGCCTTGATTCTTCTGGGAATAATAGCTATTTGGAAAACCGATATTTTTATGATCAAGCAAGGCTACGAGATGATCGGCTCATTTCAAAACATTGAAGGATTAACTATCGGCTCTGAAGTACGTTACCGCGGATTTACCTCAGGTAAGGTGTTGAAGATTGATCCTGGACCAGAAGATATCAGGGTTTATACGGTAATAAACAAAACGATCAAATTCCCGGCAGATTCTTTTTTACGAATAGCCTACGATGGCATTGTTGGCCAGAAATATCTGGAAATACGTCCTGGAACCTCTGAAATGGTTTATCAGCCTCCCAAGATCCTCTATGGGATTACAGTTTCTGGTATTGTTGATTTTGTTGATATTGGCGCTCAAAACCTACAAGAAACTAAGGCAATATTGGAAAATATCCGAGCTATTATTGAACGTCCAGACTTACAGCAGGCTTTTATCCAGACAATTTTTACTGCCAATAAGGTTTCTACTGATTTAGAAAAGCTTACTACCGAGCTAAGGGAAACCAATCAGGGTATTCGAGATGTAGTTACGGATCCTCAATTTCAAGCCAGTTTAAAGGGAACTATTAGAGAAACAGATAAAACCCTTTCTTCGGCTAATAAGTTCTTTGCTGATATCAGGCAAATTAAGCTGCGCGCTTCCGGCGGAGTTGATATAGGCACAAGGGCTAATGGAGTTAAGAGCAATGTTGATATTGTTTCTAATAAAGATTCTTATATAAGGTTTGGTATTGGAGAAGGACCTACCAGGCGGTTGAGCTTGCTTGATATTCTGGCTAGTTCTAAGGTTAATGAAGAGTTTGGTTTTAGACTTGGTGTTATCAATAGTCAGCTTGGTGGTGGATTGGTCTTTTTTCCTTCAGCAAGAGTTACTTATCGAGCTGATATTTATGATATCAATAATCCTCGACCCAACTGGCCCAAGATACGGCTTGGAGTTGGCTACGAGTTTAGAGAATACATGGATCTAACCCTTCAGGGGGATGACCTCCTTAATGAAGGCTCACGCAATATCAGCTTAGGTATTTTGGTTAAGCCAGTAGGGGAGAACGTGTTTTAAGGTCTTAAATAAAGGCCCAACAGTCTAAATTACAGTACTTTTCTCTTATACGCTCTGTTGTATTAACTTTTTCTTATGCTACTCCTAAGAGACACTCTCTGAAATATTGCCCACTGATGCTGGAATTACCAAAGGAAACCCTGTGAGGGGGGCATAAAAATAGCCTTATTTTGCGAAACTATCTATGTCGCATAATATATCTTATGTCAAGTTGTGAGCGGGTGATGATTAGCTGTTTTTAGGCTTTATTATGCTAAAAAGTAATCGTAACCAAGGTTATCCACATGGGATATGTACAGAAAAACAAGCTCAAAGGAATAAGATCAAAATAAAATATAATTTTCAATTTTAGCCTCCGGGCGCCCTATTGGGGGTTGCCGATCTTTGAGCCTTAGAGGAATTACCTGTCATTTTTAAAGAGTTTAATGATTCAAGTAAAAAATACGCAGATACTCAAATATTTTGGGCCAAAGTACTAGCTGCTGCGACAATCATATTGGCGTTTGCAACAAATGTGCTGTCCATAAGAAGAAAATGCACCTCCTAGTATGTCCAATATATTGTCGACAGATTTAGGTGAAAATTCATAAAGAGATAATCTTCACCTGATTGCTTTTCAATAAAGCCATAAACTTCTCAACAATTCCCGGCAGCTCATTGCCATTACCATGTATCAACACAATTGCACCATCTTTAATCTTTTGGCCTTTACCTAACCAAACATCAGCGCCTAAAACAGTATAACCAAGGTCACTTAGCTGTTTTAAGCGTGTTTTATTGGCCACTAGACCGGGAAAACGATAATATTTTGAGGGTTTAAGGCCATATTTAATCATAGTGGCTTCGTTTTTCTTAAGATCACCCACAAAATCAAATTTGGGATTAGTGCAAAAGCCATGATCAATCGGATGTTCATAAGAATGGTTGGCCCAGGTAATATCTAACTTAAGTTTCTTGATCTCTGTCAGCTCTTTTTGATGATGGTCTAGCCAGCGGCCGGAAACGCAAATAACCACTGGCGTTGCCCTGCCCTGTTGTTGGGAAAAATTTTCCAGGGTCTGGAACAGAGTTTTTTCGTAGGAGTGACTGGAGGGACATAGGTCGATGGTGAGAATAATGTTTTGAGGAATTACTGCGCCAAACACAGGATTGTTAAAGAATAAAAACAGGCTTAATAAAATAAATGTTAATTTAATCAATCGTGACAACCTTATTTCTTGAAGTCTGCCCCTGAATAATACTAATCGCGTTTTTTTTAACCTTAAAATGCTTTGCCAACAGTTCAATCAATGCTTTGTTAGCTTTGCCATCTACAGCCGGGGCTGTAACTTTAACTTTAAGCTGGCCAGCAGCTTCAATGATCTGGTTTTTCTTGGCATTAGGAATGACTTTAATGGTTAGCTTTTTCATTTGTCTTGATAAAACCTCTGCAATTCATCCCAAATTGGCTGGTTATCCATTAAAGATACATTGGTCTTATTCTTCCAAAAGTATTTTTCATATAATTGGTCAAATTTGTTTTCTTTGGCTGCTTTTTCAGCCCAAGGCTGAAATTGATAGGTACCATCTGGATTATAAATTATTTGATGTTTTTCAGTAAGTTCACCATATAAGCTGGCAATCCACAGCGGCTTAGAAAAGGCTGCAACAGCATTTTTATATTCCCAGTAAATAGCAGAGAGGTTATATTTTTTAAACAAAGCATGCACATGTTTTAGATATTCAACCTTTCTCTCTATGGTCTGTTCCCGGTCTAGCCCATATTCAGCCACAATAATTGGGGCCTGGCCAACTGTTTTGGCCCACTCTACCCTGTCTTGTAAATATTTTTCCACAGCAACTTTATCGTAATTTGCTCTGCCTAAGTGCGTAAATTCGTACGGTTCATAAAAACTAAAGGCGTAAACAACATTATTGTCGTTAACTTTAACAAAACCTCGTTCCCAAACTACGCTTTGAATTCCGCCATCCTCATTAGCGTTTCTTTCCCTGCTATTATATTCCGGCACAAAGATAATATGTTTTTTATCAACAGCCCGAATAGCAGCACAGAGCTCGTTATTTTTCCTGGTATATTCTTTTATTCCTCCGTCTGCATCACTGGGCAATCTTGGTTCATTAAATAAATAATAGCCAGCTACACCTGGCTGGTCTTTTAAGTTTTTAGCCAGATATTGCCACATAACAAGGGTATCTTGCCAATAGTTCTGATCCTCAAAAATTGATTTGAGCCTGGTTTTAACTGGTTTATCACGTTCAAAATTGTCATTTTGCACATCCAGGCCTTTTGGATTATGCAAGCTGACCACAACATAAATGCCCAGTTGATCAAATTTCTTAATGTGTTGCTTTAGTTTTGCTAAGTTAGCTTCTTTAAAAGGATTATCAAGGCTGAAAAGTTCATTATTAATAGCGTAGCGAACTACTTTAGGTCCTAATTCTTTAAGCCGCTCAAAATCAGCAGCAGTTAAAACCCAATCATCCTGAACTTGTGGCCTGATCATGGGATCATTGCCCTGGGATTCAAGGGAATCTGAAACTCCGGTAATCCAATACCCCCAAACGTTGTTGGAAAGATTGATGCCATTGAGTGTAATCTTTTGGCCGTTTTGATTGACAATGTTTAAGCCGGAGACTTTTAGCCAAGGGAGATCAGCAAAACTTGGGACGGATAAGACAAAAAATAAGAAAAGACTGATTATTGTGCGCATGCTTAAATTATTTTACCATAGGCAGTTGATTCTTGGGTTGTTTTTGATCGGCTAATCTTATATAATCTTATATAGTTAAAATATAGGATTAAGAACATGCCATTTAAACGTTTTAATAAGAGACTTGATAACTTGCCCGCTGAAATCTGGAGTAAAATTGCCCAGATTGACGAACTCAAAGGGCAATGGATTGCTGGTGCAAAGTTAAGCCCTCAAGTCCTCGGGCGACTTAAACGCTCCGTACTGGTTACTTCTACTGGTGCTTCTACACGCATTGAAGGTGCTCGCTTATCCGATGCTGACGTTGAAAAGTTGATTAATGGCATCTCCTTGCAAAAATTCTCCAACCGCGACAAACAGGAAGTTAAGGGCTATTTTGAGCTGCTCCACAATGTCTTCGATGCTTGGGGGCACATCCGTTTTTTTGAAAACAGCCTTAAACACCTCCATAAAGAACTATTGAAATATGCTGAAAAAGATGAACGACATAGAGGTGAATACAAAAAAAAAGAAAATAAAGTTATGATGGTTGATGCTTCTGGTAAGGCTATTGGCACGCTTTTTGATACGACCCCAGCCTATCTTACTCCCAAGGAAATGCTGGAGCTGGTTGAGTGGACCCAAATTGTCATTAAAGATAAGAGATATCATCCACTGCTTATTGTGGCAAATTTTGTGGTCGAATTTTTAAACATCCATCCTTTTGAGGATGGTAATGGCCGGCTGGCAAGGATTCTTACCAACTTGCTTTTATTGCAAGAAGGCTATTTATATATGCCTTACATCTCTCACGAAAAACTGATTGAGGATAATAAGCCGGAATATTATCTAGCCTTAAGAAAAAGTCAAAAGACATTTAAGAAAAGACAAGAAAATATTAAACCATGGTTTAAATTCTTTTTAACTATTTTCCTGCAACAATCAAAAATGGCAGTTGATCTACTGTCAGCTGAAAACATTGAAAAACTACTGTCACCAAAACAACTGGCGGTCTGGCAATATTTGCAAAGCGTTGATGAAGCCGCCCCATTGGAAATAGCCCGAAAAGCCAAGGTTGCCAGACCAACCGTCAACCAGGCATTAGATAAATTGCTGTCATTTAAAAAAATAGAACGTCTTGGTTTGGGCAGAGCTACCCGCTACCGAAAAATTAGCTAACAAAGTTAACCCAGCCCCAACCTTTTAAAAATCGTTTCCACATTTCGTAAATAATAATTAATATCAAAAGCCGCAGAAATTTCTTTATCAGATAAATGTTTCCTGGCCTCTTTATCCTCTAAAACCATATCTCTTAAGTGCTTACCGGTTGCCCTGGCTTTCATAGCAGCTGTTTGTACTATTTGATAAGATTGCTCGCGCGTTAACCCCTTAGAAGTTAAGGTTAACAATAAGCGCTGTGAAAAAGTTAAACCTTGCGATTTTTCAATATTTTCCAGCATCTTCTTAGGATGAACAACCAGATTATCAATTATCCAGGACATTTTTTGCAGCATGTAATCCACTAAGATAGTGCTGTCCGGCAAACAAACCCGCTCAGTTGAAGAATGACTAATATCCCGTTCGTGCCATAAGGCAACGTTTTCAAAAGCAACCATAGCATTGGCCCGAACAATTCTAGCTAAGCCGCATACCCGCTCACAAGCAATAGGATTTTTCTTGTGTGGCATGGCTGAGGAACCCTTTTGACCCTTTTTAAAGGGTTCCTCAACTTCGCCAATTTCAGTTTTCTGGAGACCGCGAACCTCCAAGGCAATCTTCTCTAACGTTGCTGCAACGATAGCTAGAACCGCAGAGAATTCAGCATGACGATCACGTTGAATAATTTGGGTGGAAATAGACGCAGGTTCTAAATCCAACTTTTTGCAGGCAAGGATCTCAATTCGAGGATCAATATTTGAATAAGTACCAACTGCACCAGAAATCTTACCGACGCTAATATTGCGACGAGCAATTACAAGGCGCTCTCTGTTTCTTTCCATTTCCTTGAGCCATAACGCAAATTTTAGCCCCAAAGTCATCGGCTCTGCATGAACACCATGTGAGCGGCCCATCATCACTACCGCTTTAAACTTTTTAGCCATCTTCTTTAAAATCTTTGTAAAACCATCAATGTCTTTAATAATAATGTCAGCTGCGTCCCTCATCATTAAAGAAAGTGAGGTGTCACCAACATCCGAAGAAGTCATCCCCATATGGATGAAGCGGCTGTCTTTGCCAACATTTTCCGCTACGGCAGTTAAAAAGGCAATTACGTCATGATCAACGGTTTTTTCAATTTCATTGATGCGCTTAAGGGCAAAATTAGCCTTCCTCTTAATGGTCAGAATAGACGCTGCTGGAATTTTGCCTAATTTTGCCCAACCCTCACAAACAGCCAGCTCTACTCGTAACCAGGTGCGGAACTTGTGCTCCTCTGACCAGATTTCTTTCATTTTCGGTAATGTATAACGGTCGATCATCTCTTCCTCCTAGGAGCGACAATCTTTAGATTGTCGACTACAATAATTTGGTTGCGATAATTTTAAATTATTTTATTGCCATACTTTCGATTTCATCCAGCAAGGCTGCAACCATTTCAGCTTCCGGCACTTTTCTGACCACTTCACCTTCTCTAAAAATCAAGCCAACTCCCCTACCACCTGCTAGCCCAACGTCAGCATCGGCAGCTTCGCCTGGGCCATTAACTTCACAGCCCATAATGGCAACGGTTAATGGTTGCTTAATATAACGGGTTTTTTCTTCTATTTCACTGGCAATTTTACTAACATCAATATCTGTGCGACCACAAGTTGGACAAGAGATAACTGTGATGCCATGAAAAGTTAGTTCTAGGGATTTTAAAATTTCATAACCAATGCGAACTTCTTCTACGGGATCACCGGTTAAAGAAACTCTTATGGTGTCACCAATCCCGTGGGCTAAAACTGCACCAATGCCAACTCCGGAACGAACAATCCCAACTCGCGGGATCCCAGCCTCAGTTAAACCGACATGCAGAGGATAATCAATTTTTTTAGCGATCAGTTCATAGGCTTTAATGGTGGTAGGAACACTAGTCGCTTTAATAGAAACAACAATATCGTGAAAATCGAATTTTTCCAGCAGGCTAATATTGATCATGGCACTTTTAACGAGACCCTCTGCGGTAACGTGACCATCATATTTCTGCCGGATCTTTCTCTCTAGTGAACCGGAATTTACCCCTACTCTGATTGGAATCTTGTGGGCCTTAGCAGCAGCAACAATGGCTTTAATTTTATCTTCATCCCCGATATTACCAGGGTTAATTCTCAGTTTATCAACACCAGCCTCAGCTGCAATCAGAGCGTACTCGTGGTTAAAATGAATATCAGCAACCAGGGGAATATTGATCTGTCTTTTTATCTCTTTTAAAGCTAGTGCAGACTCTCGATCTGGCACTGCACAGCGCACAATTTGGCAGCCAGCATCTTCTAAAGCCTTAATTTGAGCAACTGTAGCATCAATATCAGCGGTATTTGTCTTGGTCATTGACTGGACAGCAATTGGGTTACCACCACCGATCTCTAAATTGCCAACCTTAATCTTTTTAGTCTTGTCTCTGGTTATTAGCATAATCTTGCCCTCCGTTCTATATGTCGTTTTTGCCAGTCAGTCTCTTAAAGGCTTCCAGGTATTTCTCGCGGGTTTTAACGACAACTTCATCAGAGAGAGGTGGTGCTGGTGGCTCTTTGTCCCATTTAATGGAGATTAAATAATCACGGACAAACTGTTTATCGTAACTAAATTGCTGGCCACCAGGTTTGTAAGTATCTTTAGGCCAGAAGCGGGAAGAATCAGGTGTTAACATCTCGTCAATAATAATAATTTGATTATCTACTTTACCAAACTCAAATTTGGTGTCAGCAATAATAATGCCTTTGGTATCGGCATATTGGGCACATTTGTTATAAATAGCCAGGCTTTTCTCTTTCAGAAAATCAGCTACTTCCTGCCCGACTACATCAGCAGCTTCTTTTTGACTAATATTAATATCATGACCGGATTCAGCCTTAGTTGACGGTGTAAAAATTGGCTCCGGCAACTTATCTGATTCTTTAAGGCCGGCCGGCAGCTTAATACCACAAACTGATTGTGATTTTTGGTATTCTGCCCAGCCCGAACCGGAGAGATAGCCACGAACAACACATTCAATAGGAATCCCCTTGGTTTTCTTGCCTAACATAGAACGTTTGTCCAATTTGTCACGATATTTTTTTAATTCTTCCGGATAATCGTCAACATTAGCAGCAATAACGTGGTTAGGAATCAAATTTTTGGTCAAGGTAAACCAAAAAAGAGAGATTTGGGTTAAAATCTTGCCTTTATCAGGAATTCCGTTGGGCATGACAGAATCAAAAGAAGAAATCCGGTCAGAAGCGACTAAAAGGAGCTTATCACCAAGGTCAAAAACATTTCTAACTTTACCCCTGATGAAGAGTTTGAGCGGTAAATCAATATCCAGAATTACATCATTCATTCAAGAAATATTATAGCATAATAAATTTGAAAGCGAAGTAAAATTTGGGGTGTCTTCCCTATCCTTTTAATCCCTTAGTAAACACCAGCCACAAAAATTTAGGCAAAGCCAGCTGACGTTTCCATCTCCAGGGTTCTGTAACTAAACGATAAAGCCATTCAATATATAATCTGCGAAAAATCTTGGGAGCGCGCTTTTTATAACCGGAAATAACATCCATACTCCCCCCTACTCCAACACAAACAGGCACACCTAAGACCTTTAAATATTTGGCCAGCCACTTTTCTTGACGGCCAGCACCTAAACCGGCAAAAAGAAGATCAGGTTGAGCTGCTTTAATTTGATTGATAATCGTCCCATCATGCTCAAAATAACCATCATGCACTCCCACAATCAATAAGGAGGGAAAGCTGTTTTTTAAAGATTCTGCAGCCTTTTGAGCAATCCCTGGTTTGCCACCCAACAGATAAATTCGATAATGTTTTAGGCTGGCCATTCTAACTGCCTGCAGCATAAATTCAATGCCAGCCACCCTCTCTTTTAAGGGCCTTCTTAATATCCTTGAAACAACAACCAGGGAAATTCCATCAGGCAGGCGGAGGGCCGCACTTTTAATAATTTGTTTAAGCAAATTATCCTCTTGGGCAGCAACAATCATTTCCGGATTTGGGGTGACAACCAAGTGCGGACCTTGCGAAGCAATCAACTCATCAAGCTTGTCTAAGGATTCCTTTAGAGTTACGTTATCGACCGGGATATTTGCGAAATCAACTTGCATAATATTTATTATTTTAACACTAAATAATCTGTTAATACAACGCAAGTCTTTCCTCTATTAATACGATAGATATATAGAGGGTAATTTATGTCAGGAATAGATCTAAATGGCTTGAGACCATCAGGCTTAACCCCAGCAACTTGGCAAGGGATTATAAGTTGGGAAGCCGCCTTACCTGAAAACGAACTTTTGGGGGAACTTTCCCCAATTGAAATAAAACAATTGTATATAGAAAAAGGTCCGCACATCGTTGCTGATATTTTAAGTACCGAACCTGCTCGTTTAAAACATCTAACGAAATACCTAACCCCCTTACAAAAAAAAGAAGTCAACAAAGACATCGTTATTCCAAAAATAAAAGGTGCAGAAGTTGATTTTATTCATCCGGCCCAAAGAAACACAATTTTGAAAAGGGCAAATACGGTTGATATTAAAATGGGTGAATATGCTATAAGCAAGGGTGATGTTGATCTCTTCTCAACAGGAGCAGGCCCATGCGTTCTTTTAGTAATTATGGATAGAGAAAATAATCTTTATGCCCTGGCTCACCTACATGGCAGTCAGGATTTTCAAGGTAGCGTTCAAACCCTTGTAAAAGAAATGATTGATCAAGGGGCTAAACGTGAAAATCTAATTGCTATTACTGGGGCTGGAGACACTAAGAAATTTTCTCAAAATCCCAGATCACTCGCTAAAGCAGTAAGACGTGAGGCAATCCCCATAAGAAAAACCCTCTGGAATTTAACCATGGGAGAGTTTTTAATTAATCGACAAGGTGAACTTTATTTTGGTAAGATGGGAGCTTTTCGACTAACCGGCCAGCAAAACCAAGAAGGAAGTCAACGAAGGAAAGTTCTCCCCCAAATCAAGCTTAGTTATTTGCCATGAGTTCAATCATGCCAAAGTTAAGGCGGGCTTTGGCCTGAAGTTTTCTTAAACTAAAGTCTAAACTCTGTTTAATGCCAACGCTATTGTCCAATAATTCTTTAGCAGTTAAGACAATCTCCGTTGGCACTAGATCCTTAATCTCAAAACATGGTAGAGAAACTTCTTCCATAAAAGAGGTGACTTTAGGGTCGTAAGCTAAGCCAATAGCTGGGACACGAGCAAGGGCCGAAAAGATTAAACAGTGCAAACGCATCCCTACAACCAAATCTAGTTGGGTGATGATTGCCAATAATTCTCTGGGCCGATATTCGCGGGAAATTACTGCGGCAGAACTGGTCATCTTATTCATCACCTGATTAATAACCTCAATATCTGTGGAACGCTGGCAGGGAATAAAAATTATCTTTGCTTGCAAAGTCTCAGCTAAATTATCAGCCAGGCCTGCCAGTGTTTCCACCGGCAGCTTAGCCTTGGTTAAATTGCGCAGAGAAAAACCAATCAAACGTTGCTTGTTCTTCTTAATACCAGCCTGTTCCAACAAGGGTTGACCTTCTTCTGGTTCTAAAATAAAGGTAGCATCGGCAGTATTAAGTATTTTAGGATTTTTAAGTTTAAGTTGGTTCAAATAAATAAAAGAGTTGTTGTCACGCACTGTAATTAAATCCACTTTTTCCAGGGTATTTTTTAAGAGGAGTTGATTTACCCTGCTTTTGATGGGGCCAATGCCCTGGGCAAAAACATAAACCTTCTTACCTAATAATTTGGCTAAACGAATTAAGCCCAGATAATACAAGAGACTGCGTGAACTAGTTTTGTCTTGCAACAAGCCTCCCCCACCAGAGAGGAAAACATCACAGTCTCTAAGAGCTTTTATTGTCTCTCTAACTTTGTTACGATTAATTGCTGGAATACAATGGCAAGAGGAAGTTTGTTCTGGGTTTTGGGATAGAACAGTTAACTTGATCTCTTTATCATAACCACCGAAACCCTCAATGATTGAGGCCAAAATTGCCTCATCACCAAGGTTGCCAAAACCGTAATAACCTGAAACGAGTATTTTCATTCTTTAATCAACCAATTGCCAAGAAGGGCAACAAACAAGCCAATGATTAGGCCAAGAATTAACCCGTTCATTGTTCTTGCCATAGAGACAAAAACAGGCGTATGAACATGTGAGAAAGAGTTGATGATCGAAACAGGTGCAATTGTTCCTAGGGCAGCTAAAATCCAGACCCACTTACGCTTGCCATGCAGAATTGCGCTTGCCGCCATAAGTAAAAATGGATAACCAACAAGAAACTCTTTGCTCCTGGGACGAACAGAAAGTACAGCTTCCAGAAAATTCCTAAAATGCTTTTCCAGAGCAGGAACTGGGACAACAAAATTACCAGAGCGGGCCAAATAAACCCCTAAGGCTCCAAGAATACCCAGCCCTACCACAATTGAGATCATCTTAACTTCAGTGTTTAAGAATTGGGCAATCCTTTCTCTAAGGGTTCCTGTGTTTTGATTCAAGATAAAATATAAAACCACAATCATCAAGGGAACAAGCAAAGCAATCTTAACCCCGAAAAAAGTTTCAGCGCCAATCATAAAACGTGAATCGGCCAGCAAACCGACTAAAATAAAAACCCCCACCATGGTTTCTGCCACAACATTTACAACAACCAGAATAAGATCCCAAATAATGAATGCGGAGCGTTTCGGCTTAGAAAAGGCAGAAATCACAGCTAAAGCAGGGAAAGTTATTGCCGCCAAAAGTGCCAACCCCTTTTGCAATTGGATAGAAGGAATAACTGGCATGGCCAGGCCTAAGCCAACAAAAGACACCAGAAATAAAGCTAACACTACAACAATATTGAGGGGAATAAAAAAGTTTAAGAGAAAAATAACACCGACAATAACGCCACTTCCCAATAGTCGTAATTGCCAATCGTCAATTCTTAAATTGCTTTTTTCTGAGTTTGGTCCGACGGTGAACCCGGCATTATTAAGACTGGTTTTGACTTCTTTTATAAAATTAAGGTTATAGGCAACCGGGTAAGCGTCAACTTGTGGTGGTAAGAATGTTCGGATGTAGATTAGTCGAACTTTACGCTCTTTGGCAGCCCGAACAAAGCGATTAACTGCTTCGGCTTTGCTAGTTTTCTTCATTTCATCACGAGCAATGCTATGCACACGCACAGACCATTGTTCCATTAACCGCCGTAAACTTTGATCACCCTTTTGCCGGATAATTTCAATATAGCCGTATTGGAGCTGGTTTTTCATCAGTGCATTTGCCAAAGAAGGGATATCTTTTGGATAGCCAAGCAATTGATCTCCATCAAAAATAATTAAACTATACTCTCTTAGAAGTGCTATTTTGGGCTCAATATTACCCAGGTGAAAATGGGCATTATTCCAAACCCTGGGAACAATGGTAAAACCTTGTTGCTGCAAAAACTTCTGCTGGATTTCAGAAATCCCTAAACCCAATTGACGCAGCTCTTCTTCTGCTTCATCAATTTCCAAAATGTCGCTACCAAAAAACTTGATTATGCTTTGCCCCAAAGCAGCTTCCAGTTGACAATAAATGCGCCTCCTTATCGGCTCGGAGGGTATATATATGTAGGTACGATTAGCGATGATTAAGTTCTTTTTGACTAGTTGGCTCAATGGTTGGGGCAAATCCTTAAGTCTTAAAAGCCCACTCCCCTTAGCATAATAAAGTTCTCCCAAGGCATTGGCATCAGGTAGGGTTTCTTCCAACACACCTACCGAAGTGACCCCGTGTTTTTGCAGTTCAGCCAGAATTTCTCCCAGTGGTTTTTTTTCATAAGCAGCAACTTGTTTAAAGTCATTTAAATCAACACAAAGCTCAACAGTTCTATCTTGAAGTTCAACAAAGTAGCGAGTGTAGGTTAGATAAGTGCCTAAGACTACCGCAGCAGTTAAAATTAGAACCAAGATACTCTTGCCGATTCTGTCTAGCATGGGGTAATTATAGCAAAAATTAAGGCTAAGGGTACAGTGTAAGCGCCTATGCCTTTGTTCCCTTCAACATCCCTTCTATAAACGGATCGATGTTGCCATCAACAACTGATTGGACATTGCTGACTTCAACGCCAGTGCGGACATCTTTAACCATTGTATAAGGTTGAAAAACATAGGAACGGATCTGACTCCCCCACTCTATTTTTTTTCTTTCACCAGCCAACTCATCAATCTTTTCCTTTTGCTGCTCTTTCATCATCTCATAAAGCTTAGCCTTTAAGACCTTCATGGCACATTCACGATTGATGGTTTGGGAACGGCCCTCTTGGCTCTGTGAAACAAGACCAGTGGGGAGATGGGTAATCCTGACTGCGGAATCGGTTTTATTGACATGCTGTCCGCCCGGACCGGAGGCGCGATAAGTATCAATTCGTAGTTCGGAAGGATCTATATCCAGACTAATCTCTTCCGTAATTTCCGGGATCACTTGTACAGCGGCAAAAGAAGTGTGACGCTTATCATCAGAGTTAAAGGGGGACAAGCGGACTAAACGATGAACTCCACCCTCAGATTTTAAATAACCATAAGCATATAGTCCAGAAACAGTTAGAGTAACACCTTTAATGCCGGCCTCATCACCATAAGAAATATCAACCATTTCAACCTTATACTCTTTGTTCTCTGCCCAGCGGGAATACATTCTTAGCAAAATTTGGGCCCAGTCTTGCGCATCAGTCCCACCAGCTCCTGCTTGAATAGAAAGAATGGCATTGCTTTTGTCATATTCTCCACTTAAAAGAGCAGCTAGTTCCAAAGTTTCACAGAGTTTCTTTAGACGTTCAGTTTCCAGTTTCAGATCTTTTAGGTCACTCTCGCCTGCCATTTCAATTAAAGTAGCTAAATCATCAACGCCATTTCTAACTTCTTCATAACTAGCCAATTCTTTTTCCAGATATCTCTTATCCTGCATAATCTTCTTGGCCCTGTTCTGATCTTTCCAGATATCCGGATTAGCAGTTTCCTGTTCCAGCAAGCCCAAAGATTTTTTTTTGTCTTCAATTTTAAGGATTGAACCAAGTGCCTGGCTTTTAAGTTTTAGTTGTTTTATTGCTTCTTTGAGCTCGTCGAGCATTATTGTTTCTCTTTCAACATACAACACTTCTTATACTTCTTGCCTGATCCACAAGGACAAGGATCATTGCGGCCAATTTTAACGGAGGTAGCTGCGGAGACACTTCTCTCTTGTTTCTGCGGAGCGCCATATTGAACCTTCATTCTTTTAGGAGCAACATTTTCTTCTTCAGCCACCTGAACACGAAAGATCATCTTAATAATTTCTTCACGAACCCCTGCCATCATCTCATTAAACATGGCATAACCTTCAATCTTGTACTCGACTAAAGGATCACGACCACCTACCCCGCGCAAACCAATCCCTTCTTTCAAAGAATCCATATTATGCAATTGCTCAATCCAAGCAGTATCAATCACTCGCAGCATAACCAGCTTTTCAATCTCCCTCATGTGCTCAGGACTAATGTCTTGTTCTCGAACTGCATAGGCTTGAGATAATGTTGAAAACAATGATTCTCGAACTTCATTGAGATCTCGAACATCTTTGACCTTGTCTAATCCTTGAATAGGGATAATTTCGTTAAAAGAATTAATTAAACCATCATAATCCCATTCATCAGGATGGATTTTTTCCGACAAGAACATGCCGGTCTGTTCTTTAACTACTTGCCCCATCATTTCTAAAACCTTGGCTTTTAAATCCCGGCCCTCAAGGGTTCGACGACGTAAAGCATAAATGGTTTCCCGCTGCTTATTCATCACATCATCAAATTCCAAGACTTGTTTACGAATAGAGAAGTGATACTGCTCAACTTTGTTTTGAGCATTAGCAATTGCTCGACTAATTAAACCGTGTTCAATTGGGGTATCTTCTTCGATCCCCAAGCGCTCCATCATGCTGGCAATCCTGTTAGACCCAAAGAGCTTCATCAAATTATCTTCCAGTGAAACATAGAAACGAGTTGAGCCTTTATCTCCTTGTCGACCGGCACGACCACGCAACTGGTTATCAATGCGACGACTTTCATGACGCTCGGTAGCAATAACATGAAGGCCGCCAATTTCCGCAACACCTTCGCCCAAAACAATATCTGTACCACGACCAGCCATGTTTGTGGAAATTGTCACATTCCCCTTTTGACCAGCCTGGGAGATAATCTCCGCTTCCCGTTCATGCTGCTTAGCATTTAAAACATGATGAGGGATACCCCGACGCTTTAACATTTGCGAGATTAATTCGGAATCTTCAATCGAAATAGAACCGACTAAGAGTGGCCGACCATTTTTGTGCCAATCGGCAATTTCATCAATAACCGCGCGAAACTTAGCCCGTTTATTTTTATAAATAACATCAGACATATCTTCCCTGATCATCGGCTTATGAGTTGGAATAACTAGAACTTCTAATCCGTAAATTTTCCAGAACTCTGATTCTTCTGTTTTTGCCGTACCGGTCATGCCGGCTAATTTATCGTAGAGGCGGAAGTAGTTCTGAAAAGTAATCGTTGCTAAGGTTTGAGATTCCTGACGGACTTGGACATTTTCTTTAGCCTCGATTGCTTGGTGTAAACCTTCGGCATACCGTCGCCCCTGCATTAAGCGACCAGTAAATTCATCAACGATAATAATTTCTCCATCTTTAACCACATAATCAACATTCTTTTCAAACAAGTGACGGGCCCTGAGCGACTGAGTGATTTGGTGGGCCAAATCCATGTGTTGAATATCATATAAATATTCAATATTCAACATTCGCTCAACTTTCTTGACCCCCATCTCAGTTAAAACCGCGTTTTTAGTCTTCTTATCGGTAGCAAAATCACTTCCTAAAATCAGTTTCTTGCCAATATCATCCCCCTTCATAAAACCCTGGATAGATTGTTCTACCATGCCGGAAATAATCAAAGGGGTGCGGGCTTCGTCAATTAAGATACTATCAACTTCGTCCACAATGGCATAGTGCAGTTCACGTTGCACACATTGCTCCAGCGAAAAAGCCATATTATCGCGCAAGTGGTCAAAACCAAACTCATTATTCGTGCCATAAGTTACATCGGCAGCATAAGCCACTTTTCGCTCTGCCGGCTCCATCCAATGCTGAATTACGCCAACATCTAAACCAAGCATTCGATAAATGGGGCCCATCCACTCACTGTCTCTTTTAGCCAAGTAATCGTTAACCGTCACAACATGGGTCCCCTTACCGGTTAAAGCATTAAGATAAATTGGTAAGGTGGCTGCCAGGGTTTTACCTTCTCCAGTTTTCATTTCCGCGATTTTACCCTGGTGCAGGATAAGTCCACCCAGCAGCTGTACATCAAAGTGGCGCAAGCCGGTTGTTCTAACAGAGGCTTCACGAACCAGAGCAAAGGCCTCAGGCAGAAAATTATCCAGGTTTTCGCCAGCGACTGCTCTTTCTTTTAAGGCTGCTGATCGGCTTTTTAGTTCTTCATCAGAAAGTTTTTGCAGGGCTAGCTCTAAGGAGTTAATCTGAGCAATGATTGGTCGCAGTTTGACCAGTTTTTTTTCATCGGAATCACTAAGTAAATTTAATACCCATTTAAAAATCATAATATACTACGTTTGAAGCCAGAAGTGGGATAAGGGTTTAGATGCCAGTATAGATGTTGGGTTAAGAAGTTGGTCTCTATCTTACTTCCATCTTCCAATTCCCATACTGGCTTCCTCACCCTAACCCAACTTCCGATTTCCATTAATTTAGGGTTCAATCAGTCCAAAATCTCCAGATTTACGGCGATAAACAACTGCGGGGATTTGACTTTGCTTATTGTTAAAGAAGATCAAGTTTTGCTTTTTCTTTTGCAACTCTGCTACTGCCTCTTCCGGCAGCATCTCTTTGCCTTTGGCTAAAAGTTTCATGGTCTTTTTGTCTTTCTTTAGGACACAGATAGAATCATCCGCACTGTTGCGAAAAGCCAAAAAGTCTTGTTCCATTATTTTTAATTCATCTTTAGCCTCACCCAAACTCATCGGCTTGCGAGCAAAAGCATCAACTTTAGCCAAAATTGGACTATCGACACTCTCATCTTGAATTCCATCAAGATCTTGGTATTTTTTCCTGATAGTTTCCCGCTTAGCCTTTTTTAAATGTTTTTCTTTATGACGCTTAATCTGGCGCTTAACTTCATCAACCACTAAATCTGTAGCCGCATAAAGGTCTTTACCAGCCTCCAATGCCTGAACAACCTTTAAGCCTGCCAACCAAGCCCTAATTTCGGCCACTTGCTTATGTTCCTTATCGTTAATTTTTCGTACTTCAAGAACAACCTCAACTTTTTGAATATTATTAAAAAACTCCTCCAGCTTAGCAACTTTTTGCTGGACATACTCCTTGAGTGCTGGGGTAAGTTCTGTTCCTCGAGCCGAGATTGTAATTTGCATGAAAGTAAGCCTCCTTTGTGAGTTTTTATTATTCTAGCAGAGTCAAGCCTGATGCTCAACAGCTCTTGAGAGCGTTAAAATTTCCACCCTTTTTGCTCCAGCTGTCTTTAAACACTTACTACACTCGGCAATAGTTGCTCCTGTTGTGTAAATATCATCAAGTAACAAGACTCGTTTGTCCGCAACCGAATGGTTGTGATTGACCCGAAAGGCCTCTTTAATATTATGAAAGCGTTCTTCTCTGGCTAAATCAAATTGGGCTTCAGTATCTTTGATCCTTTCCAGGGCAGGTAAAACAGGCACTTCAAAGTATTTCTGCATAATTTGAGCCACAAGTGCAACTTGATTAAAACCGCGTTCCTTCAACCGTCTCTGATGCAGAGGCACCGGAACAATAGCATCAATTTCTTGCATATTAATACTAGGGATATGGCTTAGGTAGTTAACCAATAAAAGCCCCAAGGGATCAGCCAGTCTTTTTCTGTTTTTAAACTTAAAACGATGAATGGCTTCTTTTAGAGCGCCTTCGTAAGTTGAAACACTATGAATACCAAGATGGGGTTTCATATATTTTATTTCAATAAAACAATCCTGACACATGGCTGCTTGACTGTTTTTGCGGCAAACTTCACAGCGGGGGGGGAAGATTAAATCTAGTAGCGAAGTTAGTAACTGTTTCATGGGATTATATTATAACATGACTATGGTAGACAGAACATCAGTGGATCAGGATACCAGAACTAGAATATCAGATTATTAGATAATCAGGAAATCAGATAATCATTTTCTGTTACTCTGTTATTCTTTTCCTCTGATACTATTGATCTGATACACTGATATACTGATATTCTCTAACCCAATTGATTCGTATTAAGCCGTATGCTATCATAGCCTCACCATGAATTGGGAAGACATAATGTCTCTGTTGGAACAAGGTGAAGGTCAATCAGTAGAATTCGAAAAATCTATCCCCACAGAAGATGATATTGCCCGTGAAATAGTTGCGTTTGCCAATGCTGATGGCGGCAAGATTGTTTACGGTATTGACGATAAAAACAAACATTTGGTTGGGGTTGTCACCAGCCCGGATTTAAAAGAAGAGATTGAAAGTATTGCCAAAAAAAATTGCTCTCCCCCCATTGCCACAGAAATAGAAATCATCAACAAGGCTGGCAGCGAGATAGTAGTTATAAGCATTGCCGAGGGTGATGATAAGCCTTATCGATCTGATGATATCTGTTATGTGCGTGACGGTAACGTTTCTCGTCCGGCCAAGGAAAACGAAGAAAAAAACATGACTAACCCTTGGTCCGGGAAAGGTTTAAACAAAAGACAAATCAGGGGTCTATCAATGATAACCGAACATGGCAATATTACTAATCGTGAATACCGCCAGGCTTTTAATGTTTCCCACAAAACTGCGCATTTAGAGTTGACGATGATGGAAGATAAGAAGTTAGTTGTTAGCGAAGGTGCCGGCCGCTCCACCCGCTACATTTTGCCACGGCAGGCGGATAGTTAGGCCTTAAAAAATAAATATCGCGTTAAAGCCCTACTGCCACTTTTTTTGATAATCTTATGTTTCGCCCCAAAGAGCAGGTCTCGGCTGGCAGTAGCAGTAGAAATATCTTTGTGGAAAGCCACATAGTCTTTTCTAGAGAAAGTCTTATTTTGGAAGTGGTCTTGAGCCAGGGCTAACCTGCTTTGTGTTGTTTGTGTTTGGGGTTTAATATTAACCAGCAAATCTTCAACTGCTTGATAAATGACTTTTAACATAAATTCTATAAATTGGGTCGAATCGCCGCTTTGATCTGCTTGCCCCAAAACTTGATAATATTGTTTTTGTTTTAGCCTGACAATTGATTCAACCGGGATATATTCAAAAAGCGGGTGGAAATTAGAGAGGATTGCAGTTTGCCAAAGGCGCCCAATGCGGCCGTTACCATCTGAAAAAGGATGGATAAACTCAAACTCATAGTGGAAAACGCATGATTTTATTAAAGCATGGAGATCGTCCTTTTTTTTTAAGAAAGCAAAAAGATCCGCCATCAATTTAGGAACCATTTGGTATTTTGGTGCCAGATGGGCAACCTCTGCCCCTTTGAAAATACCTACGTTTCTTGAGCGCAGTGACCCGGCATCATCAGTCAGGCCATTCATCATAAGGGTATGGGCTTTGAGCAAAGAACCAAGTCGGCCAACTTTATAAGTGCGGATCAGGTCATAAGCCTTAATAGCATTTTTCACTTCCAAAATATCTTTTTGCGGTCCGATTACCCTTTTACTATTTATTATGTTCGTAACTTGTTGTTCGGTTAACCTGTTACCTTCTATGGCTAAGGAGGAATAGATTGTTTTGATCCGGCTCTGTTCCCTTAGTTGGGGTTGGGGCACCGGCACTTTTAAACCTTCAAACTGGCCCAAAAGGCGGGTGATCTCGGAGCAAAGGTTTACAATTTTGGCCGTTATGGTAAAAGGCGGATATTTGTTAGGCATATCGTGATAGTATCATATGATACTATCAAAGGCAAGTATTTGTAAAGAGTTATTTAAAACTATTTAAAACCATTACCCCTATCGTAATACTCTAGAGGTCCGTCTAAGGCAGCGAATAAAAGAATGCAACTCCACTCATCTTTACTCCTTGCTGAAGTAGTTTCATTATAATCATAAACCTCTCCAGTTCGTGTATCTAGAATAATACTTCGGGCTTCATGTATGTCTCCAAGAATATCTTGTTCAACGATAGAAATATCATTATAATCTAAACCATCACGAATATCATAAATAATCTTCTCAGAATGATCGTTTTGCCCTCCAATTATTCTTGCTTGGATGTTTTTCGGATCAACTCCGTGGGTTTTTAGTTTCGCCAATATTACATCAAGAGATTTTACCATGGTAGTTGACATAAAATGAGCAACCATTCCTGTTTTCGTTGTCGGATCATATAAAACAAGAGCAACACAGGGACCAATTCCAAATGTTTCGATATAAGGAGATCTACCTTCGCCAGGACGGGTTATCGTATATTCTTTTGGCCCAACCTCAATCGCTCCTGGCTGATCGTTCATTTTACCTCTAATTCTGGTTCGCATAGGTTTAACCACTTCTTTCAAATATTTTTTTAACAATACTCTCTTAGCAGCAGCCCTATTTTGTTCAGCGATATCTTTAGGAGTTAGTTTGGGCAAACTATATGCGATTCTTAAGTCCTCTGCTATTGTTGCTCTAATTTCCCAGAGAGCAAATGATACTGTTTTCTGGGACTCAGAATCAAAATCAATAGAGTCTAGTTTTATTACCTCGCCTTGTTCGCTTATTCTCATTTCTATAGGTATTGACATAGGATTTTCTGTTCTTAAGAAAACATAATAGTCATTAAATTTCCTAGTTAAGTGAATTGCCCCACTACTCCCGATCGCTAGATCAAATCGATCCATATATGTCATACTCTTAAGATTTCTACCTTTTAATAAGCCAAATAAAGCAACTTCAATCAATGTTTTTGCATATTTTTGTCTTTGCTGAGGATTTAGGCTCTTGATGTTTTTACTACGTAGAGACTGCCTCAAAGCATTTATAGCTTTATCAGTCATCTTTGATAAAATATTTTTTCTCTCTGCAAAGGGTGCCGAAATGTAATCTGCACAAAATGCTCCCTCATTCCGAATAAATTCTTCTTCAGAAATTTTGCTGTCATTTTTACCGATTCCTCTAGAACCGAGATCATATTTTGAAAATATTCCAAGACCTTCAATTGTTGTCATATTAGCCCTCTACCCTTATATATGTCGTATTTAAAGACAAAAAACTTGTGTTAACTTCTTGAAGACACATTGCACAGTTCAACATCATCCTTTTCTGGACGCTCAACCCGCTATATTTTACCGCAGCAAGCGGAAATGTAATTAAAAACTCTGCTTCTCTCCCACCCGATGCACCTTAACTAGATTAGTAATCCCTGGTACATGAGTAGGAATCCCGGCGGTTATGACAACTAGATCGTGTTTGCGCAGTTTAGCAACTTTCTTAATCGCAGATTCAGCGTGACTAATCATCTGATCAATATATTTAAAAGACTTAATGCAAACCGGTTGAACACCAAAATATAGAGCCAAACGACGCAAGGCTTTCTCATTAATAACTACACCAAAGACCGGAGTGCTTGGCCGCTGTTTTGCCACCCGCAAAGCAGTTGAGCCGGTTTCGGTAAAAGTAACAATAGCCTTGGCTTTTAAAGTATTGGCCAACACACAAGCAGAATGAGCCACAGCCAGATCAAGATTGTTTTTCTCTGGCTCAATTGCCTGATACTGCAAATCATTTTCTGCTTCAGCAATAATTTTGACCATAGTTTTTACAGCTCTGACCGGATCTTGGCCCACAGAAGTTTCTTCGGACAACATCACTACATCCGTGCCATCAAAAATAGCATTAGCGACATCAGAGACCTCCGCCCTGGTCGGATGCTCATGATCAACCATTGATTCCAGCATTTGGGTTGCCACAATTACCGGTTTGCAGGCTTTCCGACACAAAGCAATGACCTTTTTTTGAATTTCCGGGACTTTTTCCAGCGACATTTCTAGGCCAAGATCACCCCGCGCCACCATTATGGCATCAGCCACAGCAACTATTGCTTCTAAATTATCAATTGCTTCTGGTTTCTCCAATTTAGCAATAACAGGAATATTAACTTTGTGCCGTTTCAAGACTTGTTTGACCGCTAAAATATCTTTGGCCTGGCGCACAAAAGATAAACCGATATAGTCAACTTTGTTTTTAATAGCCCACTCAAGATCCCTTTTATCTTTAGCCGTTATAGAAGGCAAGGAAAGTTTTGTTTTTGGCAGGTTTACTCCTTTATGTTCAGACAAGACCCCGCCATCAACAATTTTGCACTTCAGGCCAAGCTTATTTTTACTAATAACCTTAAGTTCAATAGTAGCGTCAGCAATTAAGATCTGGTCCCCTACTTTAATATCAGCAATCACACTGCCGGGAGAAATTGAAACCTGACGAGAATCACCCTCAAGTTGCTTTCCCGTTAAGGTTATTATGTCACCAGTTTTTAGTTCAACGGCTCGCTGACCAATAAGCAGACCTGTTCTAATTCTCGGACCCTGTAAATCAGATAAAACAGCAATTGAAGAATCAATCTTTCTCAAAAGGCCAATAACTTTGGCATGTTCTTCGTGAGTGCCATGAGACAAGTTTAAGCGGGCTATATTCATGCCAGCCACAATCAGTGATCTAAGTTTATCTTCGGAATTACTAGCGGGCCCAATGGTGCAAATTATCTTTGTGCGCGGCATGGAACCCATTGTAGCAAAGAACATTTTTTTTTGCTATAATAACTTTTTGTTGGAAAGGAGAAAAAGTAAATGAGAAAACCGCTGCTCGCTGGAAACTGGAAGATGAATAAGACGATTGACGAATCTGTCGCCCTGGTTAAAGAATTAGCCCCCCTAATTAAAGATGTCGCTGATCGTGAAGTTTTAGTTTGCCCAACTTTCCCTGCCCTAAAATCAGTTGCTGATGCCGCTGCCAACACTAATATTATGTTGGGTGCTCAAAATATTTTTTGGGAAGAAAAAGGGGCTTTTACGGCAGAAGTTTCTGGACCAATGCTTGTTGCTGCCGGCTGTAAATATGTAATCATCGGCCATTCAGAAAGACGGCAATACTTTGGGGAAACTGATGAAACTGTTAACAAAAGAGTTAAGGCTGCTTTAAAATTTAATTTATTGCCCATTGTTTGCGTTGGCGAAACCTTAGAGCAACGAGAAGCCAACGAAATGATGAAAGTTGTTGAAACCCAAGTCAAAGAAGGAACAAAAGACCTTTCAGCTGATGAGTGGAAAAAAATAACAATTGCTTATGAACCTGTTTGGGCAATCGGGACTGGCAAAACGGCTTCACCAGAACAAGCTGAGGAAGTTCATGCTTTTATTCGTGGCTTACTACCTGCAGAAGTCAAAGATTCTGTTAGGATTTTATATGGTGGTTCGATGAAACCAGACAATGTTGCCGATTTAATGGCTAAAGAAAATATCGATGGCGGACTGATTGGCGGCGCTGCACTTAAGGCTGCTGACTTTGCTGCAATCGTAAAGTATTAGAAGATTGAAATGAGGTTTTAGGTGCAGATGCCGGTATAGAAGATAGAAATTGGAAGTAGAAAATTGTCCTGATTCCATTTATCCACTTCCGAATTTCCATACTGGCTTCCACAACAAAATCCCAATTTCCAACTTCAAAAAATAAAGGAGAAAAGAAGATGAAAGAAGCGTTGTATAAAAAGTTAGGGTTGGTTAATACCAGGGAAATGTTTAAAGGGGCTATTAATGGAGGTTACGCCATCCCGGCGTATAACTTCAATAACATGGAGCAGCTGCAAGCCATAATTGGCGCTTGTGCTGAAACTAATTCCCCGGTTATTATCCAGGTTTCATCCGGAGCCAGAAAGTATGCCAACCAAACCATGTTGAGATATATGGCCGAAGGCGCAGTGCAAATGGCCAGAAAGGATTTCAAGAGCAATATCCCCATTGTTCTCCACTTAGACCATGGTGATACTTATGAGCTTTGCGTTTCTTGTATTGAATCAGGCTTTTCGTCGGTGATGATCGATGGTTCGGCCCATCCTTACGAAGAAAATATCGCTTTGACCAAAAAAGTTGTTGATTATGCACATCAATATGATGTCACTGTTGAAGGTGAGCTGGGTGTTTTAGCCGGGATTGAAGATGATGTTAAGGCAGAAACACACACTTATACTGATCCAAAACAGGTCCAAGACTTTGTCGGAAAAACCGGCGTTGACAGTTTAGCTATTTCTATCGGAACTTCACACGGAGCTTATAAATTTAAACCAGGTCAACCTGTTCCCCCACTCCGCTTTGACATCTTAAAGGAAATCGAGAAAAAGTTACCTGGCTTTCCAATTGTGCTCCACGGTTCTTCTTCTGTGCCACAAGAATACGTGCAAATGGTTAACAAGTACGGTGGTGCGATGAAGGATGCAGTTGGTGTGCCGGAAGAACAGTTGCGTGAAGCTACTAAATCAGCTGTTTGTAAAATCAACATTGATTCTGACGGCAGATTGGTTGTGACCGGTGTAATTAGAAAAGTTTTTGTCGAAAAGCCGGCCGAGTTTGACCCGAGAAAATATCTTGGACCAGCTCGTGAAGAGTTGAAGAAACTCTTAATCCATAAGAATCAAAATGTATTAGGATCAGCAGGTAAGGCGTAAACTAACTCACCCCCTGACCCCCTCTCTTAGAAAGAGAGGGGGAAAATTGATAAGAAAGGAAAAAGACAATGAAAGTACAGTTCCAAGGCAAAGAAGTAAACATTAAAAAGATCGGGATTCTAACCGGTGGTGGTGATTGTGCCGGACACAACGCAGTAATCTACGGATTGCTACGAAGAATTAACCAAGCAAATCACACCCTGCCTAAAGAAGAGCAAATGGAACTGTGGGGTTTACTTGAGGGCTGGAAATCTCTCACCAGGAACCCAGAAACAGAAAAAGACAAAATAATGGTTAAGCTGACTACCACTGATTTAAAAGACTCCTATAAAGTGTCTGGGACAATTATTCAATCATCACGAACCAATCTCTTTTCCAAAGCCAATCTTGAGGCCAAAGCCCCGGAAAAAGCCATGGAAAACGTTAAAAAGCTTGGCCTTGATTGTTTGGTAGTTCTTGGCGGCGATGATACCTTAGGCGCTGCAGGTAAATTGGGCAAACAGTTTACCTTCCCTATGTTTGGTGCCCCCAAAACCATGGATAACGATGTTTTTGGCACAGAGAGAACCTATGGTTTTGATTCCGCGGTTGAAGAGAGCGTTCATTTTATTGAAAATATTATGACCACTGTTCGCTCTCACAAACGTTGTTTTGTAATTGAATTAATGGGCCGACACGCCGGCTGGGTTGCCCTTTATGCCGGAATTGCCGGCGGTGCCGATTTAGTCCTCCTGCCAGAAGAAGTTGTTGATATTCGTCAAGTGATCAAGAAAGTAGAAAAAGCCATGGCTTTTCAGGGTTATTGTACTATTGTCGTTTCTGAAGGGGCTCATCTATTTAGCAAGAGCTATCCTCAAGATGTCAACGACAGCAACAAAAAACTATTGGACGAAGTTTTAGCTGATTCTAAATATGCGTTAGTTAAAGCACGCCATTCATTACCGAAAAAACTAGACTCTTTTGGCAATGAACAGCTTGGCGGCATTGGTGAATATATTTTTTCTATCCTGGAAAAGCATACCAAAGGCATTGAATATCGTTTGCAAAACTGCGGCCATGCTATTCGCGGCGGCCGGGCTCATGTTAGTGATCGAATATTGGGCCTTAGATTTGGCGATGCAATCTTTGACTTTATGCTTGATGGCAAATTTGGCACTTACCCTGGCCTTGAAGCTAACCAGATTGTGCCCCGTGATTTATTAGAAGTTAAGGGCGGAGCTTTTATTCCTGAAGATAACCAACTCTTCAAAATGAAAGATGCGGTTGATTTTTATTGATCAGCTAATATTCCTATGAATTCCGCCAGGCGGATGATAGCAGTCCCTCGAAAGGATTTTAGCACCAATAAATCTTTATCACCGCTAACAAGGTAGTCAGCTTTAGCCGCTACGGCACATTCCAAAAATTTATCATCAAAATGATCGCGGCACATCTCTATCTTGATCAGTGGTTTTACTTTTAGCGCATTTTCCAGCAGCAATAAACCTAGCTGGCGGATTTCCTTTTTGCTCATTTTTGTCAGCTGGCGAATTCTGGGTCTCGACAAAACTTCTAGTGTCTCTTTAAGAATTGCCTCTGAAATTACCAGTTGGAAGCTATTGTTTTTTAAAGCGGCAAAAACTGTTTTTGCAGTCTCACTTCGTTTAATAAAGAGGCTGACAATGATATTAGTATCAAGAATGATTTTTAGCATTTACTAGGCGTGTTTCAGCTACTGCCTTGTCTATTTCCCGTTCCAGTTTTTTTGCTGAAGTGTTTAATGTCCTTGTCCAGATTTTGTCCAGAAAATTATCAAGTTTTTGTTCCCAGCCTTTACCGGCCAGCCATTTCTCAATTGCTGCGGTAGTAAAACGCCAACACCTGCCAACTCGCATGGCTGGGATTTCGCCCTTTTTCGCCAAACGATAAACTGTGATTGGCGAAAGTGATAGTAATTTGGCCACATCTATAACAGTTAAAACTTTTTCCATCTGACATTACCTCCTGTGTGCTTTGTTATACTTTAGTTTACTATATTATACTTTAATTGTCAAACTAAACAAAAGAGAACTAAACAAAAGAGAAAGCAAGCTAAGCCGCAACAATAACCCTTTCTTCTTGCTGCAAACTTTGTCCCAACAGATTAATATTTCCCACAGTAGAAGGACACAGCCGCTTGCACTGCGGCGCGGTTTTCCATTTATTACTCAAAAAATATCCTTGCAAGATTTGCTCCAACGTTTGTTCAAATAAAGAGCCTAAAGCAAATTCAGGTGAAACAGTGTGGGCACAAGGATAAACCTGGGCATCTGGCCCGACTGCCGGCCAGAAAAATGGGGCCAGGCAGCGATCAAGAGTTTCTAGGCGGCGTGGATCTAGCGGGGATTTCATCGTGACCTTCAAACCTTCACCAGCATATTGAGCTTTTAGCTTTTCCACTAAAGCCAACATTTGTCCGTGAAATCCAATATCCCTATTATTAAGATCAACTCTCAATCTTAGTTCATCTATGGGATAAGTAAACGTTTCGTAAGGAGGAATTAAACTTTGGTCTAACCTCGACATTTCTGTTTTTAACTCATTGAACCTCAATTCTTTTAATAAATCGGGCAAACAATGGTAATTAGCTGGGGTAAGGGTAAAATTACCAACTATTTCCATGGGTATAGGTAATTTATCAGAAATGCCCAATCGTGCCAGATAGGCTGCTGGATAATATTCGTCCGGCCCCTTGGCCCATCCTCTATAATAAACAAGTTTTCTAAGTGTTGCCATAACCTGGTCAAATTGACGGGATTGAAAATCAGCAAAAGAGAGATCAGGATTGTAGGCAGCATTTAAATTGATTTGTACAGAACCGATTAAAGGCAGAAAAACAATAAAATCATAATTGACTTCTTTGCGAAAGCCAAAGTCGTCCTCCCAACCATGAAAACCAAGACCATTGGTCAGCAAACTAACCTTTGGCGCCAGGCCTTTTTTTAAGAGATGAATGATCCCCTCTACAGTTGTATTGGTAGCCCAAGGGATAGTTGGCCTATCTTCTTGATAATCAGACTTAACCAGACAATCTCCGGTAAAGCCGGCAATATGGAGATAGGGAACGTGATCCGGGGTAATTACTCTATCTAGTACGCCCGCAATATTACCGCGATTTAGTCTTTTTTCCACCCTTTTTGCCTGGCTATCACTTTTACCAATACAGTGTGCGCAAGGACCATTGCAAGCCTTTTCCGGATGAACATCTACATGGGTTGGCCTAACCAAACCATTTTGCAATAAGGGTCTGTTGCGAAAGTAGTAAAAAAAGAAGCTTCCTGCCATTAGCGGTTAAATTTTCAGACGCTCCGCTAATAGTTTTGGGCTTTTAGTTCTCCCGGCTCATCGAAATTAGCCATTTTGGATACAC
>Ga0208953_1000258_pt1 | contig 52052 bp, 42 predicted proteins | sample RifOxyB2_FD_184033 | JGI IMG/M metagenome (GOLD analysis project Ga0208953, IMG submission 184033) | Groundwater microbial communities from Rifle, Colorado - Rifle Oxygen_injection B2 (SPAdes) | ecosystem: Environmental > Aquatic > Deep subsurface > Groundwater | place: USA: Rifle, Colorado...
AGCGCCGGCCGCAGCCACACTGATGGCGATAACAATGCTTTCCTGGGATATAATGCGGGCCGTAGTAATAGTAGGGGCACTGGCAACACTTTTGTGGGGTTCCAGGCCGGCTTTAAGAATACACTACCCTCAAGCAACACTTTTGTGGGGGCCTATGCCGGCTACAATGAAACCACGGGGTATGCCAACTCTTTCCTGGGGTATTATGCCGGAGGCACAAACACCACTGGCAACGCCAACTCTTTCGTAGGATGGTTTGCCGGCGGTGCAAATCAAACTGGTGGGAGTAACACTTTTATGGGGTATAATGCGGGCCGTAGCAACGTTTCGGGAGCAACCAATGTTTTTGTGGGGCAATCTGCCGGCTACGCCAACACGGTCTCAAATAATGTTTTCGTTGGGGGTAGTGTCGGTTACAACAATAATACTGGGAAGGAGAATGTTTTCTTGGGATCTCTTGCCGGTTACTATAATACTGCGGGTGGAAACAACACCTTGGCGGGGTATAGGGCGGCGTTCAGCAATACCACAGGTTCCACTAACACTATTGTGGGGTATATGGCCGGTTATTTCACCCAGACAGGTTCGGCTAATGCTATATTCGGCAATGACGCGGGTTTTGGCGCAACCGGCCAGTCCTTCTCCAGTTCAACGCTTGTGGGGTATAGGGCTGGGTTCGGACTTACCACCGGCAGTGACAATCTATTGTTGGGTTTCAAGGCCGGGTACAATATTACCAGCGGCACCGGCAACATAATTATCGGCTATAATGAAGCCGCGCCTGCCGCCACGACAAGCAATCACCTTGATCTCGGAGGTGTTATTCACGGCGATCTGGTTTCCGGAAACGTCGGAATCGGTACCACGGCGCCGGGCGCAAATTTGGAAGTTCAGGGACCTGTCCAGATCGGTAATGATAATGTAACCGCTTATAGCCTTAAATTACAGAGATACAATGCCAAGAGAGCTGTCGCTCATTTTTATACGGATCAAAATGATAATCCCTCGCTATTATATGGTGAAAATCTGGTTTGGACCGGAGAAAGGGCCGGAACGGTTGATTCAACTTTGGCATATAAACCTTACTATGAGGCGTTTGTCCCAAGCGGCGGTTATAGGGAATTTGGCTATGTCAATGCGACTTCTGGTGGTTTTACAGGCACAGCTTTGGTACCAAGTTTAATATTGAAAAGTGACGGCAAGGTTAGTATCAGTACTACTACTATTCCCAGAGGCACACTGCAAGTTTCCGGGCCAAACTTCGGTACCTTCTTAGCTACCGGGGATAACCCCTTATCGGCGGCGGTGATGGCTTACGGGAATATTCTTTCCGGAGCGCACAATCCAGGAACAAGCGCTTTTATGGGCTTAACCGGGCGTCATGCCTCCGGTGATTACTCTCTCGCTTTTGCCGGCATGAAAGGTACGTTTGGGGGAAGCACAACCGATGTTACTTCGAGGTTGGATTTTTATACAACCGCGGATAATACCCCCGGGATAGCAATGTCGATAGATACAGCCGGAAATGTGGGCATTGGTACTACGGCGCCAACGTCGAAATTGGTTGTTGCAACAGCAGTTGCCGGCCAGATAGCCGTTTACGGTAACCAAACCGCTACCACGGGAACAAATTATGGAGTAGTTGGGTATGCGACAGGCGCCGGCGCGGCAACAAATACTGGCGGGTATTTTTATGCTACCGGAGCGACTAATAATGCCGGGCTTGTAGTTGGCGCCGGCAACGTCGGCATCGGTACTACGGCGCCGGGCTATACGTTGACCGTAGTCGGAACCGCCTGGGTGACAAGCTCTGCCTGGTCCGGTTCGGATAAACGCTGGAAAAAGGACATAATTCCGTTGCAGGGTTCGTTAAGCAAAATTATGCGGCTCAACCCCGTGGACTTTGATTGGCGCAAAGATGAATTCCCCGATTTAAATTTCGGCGAAGGCCGCCAGATAGGATTTATCGCCCAGGAAGTTGAAAGTGTCATACCTGAAGTGGTTACAACCAATAAGGAAGGCTATAAAGGCATATCTTACGAAAAAATAGTGCCGGTGCTTACCAAAGCCGTTCAGGAGCAGCAGGCGCAGATAGATTCCCAGCAAAAGGAAATAGTTGAGTTAAAAGCGAAAATATCCGAGATTACCGGCCATTGATTCAGCAGTCTGCTGGTCCCTTTTTTTAGAGGGTTTATCTTCCCGGTCTTGGCTGAAAAATCCAATTTGCAAAAATATAGCCGCTTTTGTTAAACTAATGCCATGAGCACGGCTAAGCTTATCCTTTCGGCGATCATATTGTTCCCCTCCCATGTTTGTTCCGCGGAAACCAAGTTGGAAATACCGGCAATTCCTGAGCAGATCACAATAGAAAATGTGGCGAACGGAAAAATATTGGCCTATTTTAAAAATGTCGGAGAGCCTGTCGGCATCGGTAACGTCCTGAAGCCGCTTGAAGAAGACCTTTCCGTCATAACGGTTCCCGGTTTTACCGCCGCGAATTTCTTCAAAAAAAATTCCTGCGTGGTGGCTTCCGCCGCCAACGCGATACATATTAGGGTAAGAGAAAACGCCGGCGGCATGGCGATGCTTTTCTCTTTCGTTCCCAAAGAATATTATTCACTGGATCGTTCAAGCTACACAAGTTATTCCGGAGCCTCGGTTTATACGGATATTCCAGGCGGGACCGGTCTTTTCGGCAGGGAATATTCGCCCTTCCTAGGCAATGAGATTCTTGTGAAAAGGGACGGGAACTGGACTAAAATGGATTCTGTTCCCGGCTATAAGCCTAAACTTGGCGATGTCTGGGCGATAAAAATCAGCCCGCCCGTGAAGCAAATTACTGAAGTTCGATTCCAGAACAAGATCAATGGCGAGGTTACGGTTAAATTTGCGGACGGAACGGACCGATTGGCGGCGAGGGTCATAAGGCCCGTCCAAGGAGTGGGCGGATTTACCGGCGCGGTTTTTGCGGGCAGCGGGCAGATGCGTGCTCAGCATCCGGGTGTGGTTGAAATCGCGACCAGTAAACGGTTTGAACACGTGGACGCGGCATTTAATCCTCCTCCAGGGGAAGGCAAGCCCAGCGCGTTTCAGATCGTGCCGTTCGCTCACACTGAAGATTATGCCGGGCCCGGCGACGGCTTCGGCGGAGAAGGCTTTTTCGGTTATGCGCGCACGGTGCCCGTGTATATGCTGCTGGACGCGCCAGGTACAAAATTTGAAACGCTCGATAAATTCGCGGACGGAGACCCCGCCGCCGCCCTGAGGCGCCGGTTTATGAAAGAGCTTCGGAAAAACAGCATATCCCCCCAGATGCTTGCCTCTTTCAGCGAAATTCCTTATGCAAAAGAAGTCGCTGCCAGGTATAAAAACATCGAGAACTATTTCGAAATAGGCGACAGGGACGGCTCCGCGGTGTTCGGCAGGCTTGTGCGTCCCGCGGAAAAGGAAGAGCCGATGTACGCGCACGGGCTGCTTTTCGGCGAGGGCTGGCTGCGACCGCGCGAAGGCGAAATTAAAGTCAGGAAAACAGGCTCATCCGATTTCGTGGCGCCGCCTGAGTTTAACCAGGGCAAGGATTTGAAAGCTTTGGCCGATTGGGAAGAGATCATATTATATCTGCCTCTGAGAGGAGACACAAAATGACAGGACTGCTGATATTGGCTGTATTCGTCGCGCTTGCGGTAATGATGTATCTCGGCAAAATGCCGGCTATTCTGGCGCTGCCGGTGCTGGCCATCGCGCTGACCCTCGCGGCGGGAACGCCGTTTTACTTCGCCGCCTCATCCGCGGATCTTTCTTTTCTGAACCGGCTTTCCGGAGCGTTGAGCGATTCTATGCAGCTTGCTTTCGGCGTTGTGGTTGCCGACGGCATAGGCCGGCTGCAGGTCGCTATCTTCACGGTCATGATCGGCGGCGTATTCGGATATTTTCTCAAACTTTCCGGAGTGGGCGAATCGCTGGTCAGGAAAGTGGCGGAGCTTGCGGGCGATAAGCCCTTCAGCCTGTGCCTGATCCTGACTCTGGTAGTCACCTTCCTGTTTACGACCCTTTCCGGCCTGGGCTCGGTCATTCTGGTGGCCAATGTCTATTTCCCGGTGCTGCTTTCGCTCGGAGTCCCACCGCTTATAGCGGGATCCCTGTTCCTTATGGGGTTTTCCCTCGGCGGCGTGTTCAACATCGTGAACTGGGCTTTTTATACCGATCTTCTTAACATGTCGCAGCAGGATGTGATGAAATTCGCGCTCCCCTTCGGAATGATCTTCTTTGCGGTACTGCTTGTCTTCCTTGTGGTGGAATTCAAAAAGGCGAGGCTGCCTGTGCCGGTGGACTCGCTTGTCAAATCCGTGTTGGGGATCATACTCCTTGTGGCGCTGGCCGTCTGGCTTAAATCGGGCGCGGTTTTAGGCGAAAGCTCGTATGCCGCGATTAAAATGCTGTTCAAGATCTCCATGATCCTTCTCTTCTGCCTGCCGCTGACGACGAAAAAATATCCATGGCTGGCCATGCTCACGCCTTTTATTCCGATAAGCCTTGTGCTTGTTCTGGGCTGGTCTATCAACCCGGCTTTTCTTCTGGGCATAGCTTTCCTTTTTATCGCCATAAAAAACCAGCCGGGGCAGGAATCCCTGAGCGGCCGCTCGCGCATGCTTATACAATCCATGATCGAAGGCATGCAGAGCGTGATTCCCGCGGTGGCCGTTATGATGGGGATAGGCATGGTTCTTATCTCCGTAAACCAGCCGCCCATAAAAGCCAGCCTGAACCCCCTGCTCTTAATAGTGCTGCCCCAGAGCAAACTGTACTATATAGCCTTTTTCACCGTGCTCGCGCCGCTTGCGTTATACCGCGGCCCGCTCAATCTCTGGGGTATGGGCAGCGGTTTGATGGGGCTTATGCAGCAGACGGGGCTTTTATCGGGGTTTTCGCTTTTGGCGGCGTTTTTCTCTACCGGGCAGATCCAGGGGGTGTGCGACCCGACGAATACTCATAACGTGTGGATCGCAAACCAGCTTAAAATAGAGCTTAACGCCATACTTACGAAAACACTGCCTTATATCTGGGTGCTGGCATTTTTAGGATTAATACTGGGGGCTTATGGCGGATAAAGTAAGGATCGGAATAGACGTAGGCGGAACATTCACCCATGCGGTGGCTTTGGCCGGCGATAAATATGAAATGCTGAGCCAATCCAAGGTCCCCACAACCCATACGGCCGAAGAAGGGGTTGCGCTAGGAATAATACACAGTCTTGAAGAGATAATGAAAGCCGGCATTAAACCGTCGGACGTTATCCGGGTGGCTCATTCCACCACCCAGGCCACGAACGCCCTTCTTGAAGGCGATGTGAGCGTGGTCGGCATCCTTTCCGTCGGATACGGCCTTGAAGGCAAAGGCGTGAAATCGCAGGCCAATCTTGATCCCATAGAGCTTGCGCCCGGCAGATTTTTGAAAATATTACACCGGTACATAGATTCAAAAGACGCTCCCGACGATAAAACCATTTCGGCGGCGTTGGACGAACTTGTGAAAGAGGGCGCGGGCGCGATAGTGGCCGCGACCGCTTTCAGCGTTGATAAACCTGAAATTGAAAAAAAAGTAATGGAAACGGCCCTGAGAATGGGGCTTCCCGCCACGGCCACGCATGAAGTGTCCCAGCTTTACGGCCTTAAGGCCCGCACCAGAACCGCCGCCATAAACGCGGCCATTCTGCCGAAAATGATCCATACCGCCGTGCAGACAGAGAAAGCCGTCAGGAAAATGGGCATCACCGCCCCCCTTGTGGTGATGCGCTCCGACGGCGGCGCGATGGATATAAACGAAATGAAAAAGCGCCCGATACTAACGCTCCTTTCCGGCCCAGCGGCGGGAGTGGCCGCCGCGCTTATGGCCGCTAAAATTTCCGACGGCGTTTTTCTGGAAGTGGGCGGCACCTCCACGGACATCTCCTGCATAGTCAACGGCCATCCGTCTATAAAGATGGCCCAGGTGGGCGGCCACAGGCTTTATCTTGACACGCTGGACGTGAGAACATTGGGCATAGCGGGCGGCTCGCTGTTCAGGATAAACGCGCACAAACATGTTGAAGGAGTCGGTCCCAGAAGCGCGCATATCGCGGGGCTCAAATACAGCGCCTTTCCGGGGGCAAAACCTATAACTGAAAAAGCGGCTATAAAAATGTTTTCTCCCGGAGCGAACGAGCCGCCGTGCTATACCTCCATTGAAGATGACGGAGGCAAGTGGACGTTCACAACCACCGACGCGGCGAATTTTGCCGGCCTTCTGCCTGAAAACGATTATTCCAGGGGTGATCTGGCCTCGGTAAAACGCGCGGCCAAGCTGACGGGAGATTTTCTCGGCATAACTCCCGAAACGCTCGTGGACCGTATAATGGAAAGCGGCGCCAAACCGATAATAACCACCGTTTCCGAACTCCTTTCGGAAAAGAAACTGGATAAGGACAGGATCCGGCTCGTGGGCGGCGGAGGCGGGGCAAGCGTCTGGGTCCATTATGTCGCTAAAAAAATGGGATATCCGGCTGAACTGATCGAATACGCCCCCGTTATCTCGGCGATAGGCGCCGCCATGGCCTTATTGCAGGAAACCGTTGAAAGAACGCTTATCGACCCCAAACCGGAGGATTTTGCCCAGATACGGCATGATGCCGAAGCCGTTCTGATAAAATCCGGCGCAAGCCCGGAAGCTATCGAGGTCCGGGTCGAAGTTGACAGCCAGCGCGGCATACTCAGGGCTACGGCCGTCGGCTCGCATGAAATGACGCTTGCCGGCACAAAACTTACGGAAGACGAAATGAAAGCTAAAGCCGCCGAACTGTTGAAATCCGATATCGGCAAAGTCGTAGTGGCGGCAAAGACCGCTAACTTTTATGTGTTTCAAGCCGAAGTTGAAACTAAGAAATTATGGGGCCTCATAAAAACGAAAAGAAAGCCATGGGTTGTGCTCGACCAGCGCGGACGGGCGCGTTTCGGCGCCTCGCATGGCGAAATAGTCGTTATCGAGGCGAATCATCTTTTGTCCGCGCTTTCTTCCACTCTTGAAAAATATTCAGCGTTCGGCGATGCCGGTAAGATCCTGCCCGCCGCGTTTCTGGTCACGAACAACCGGACGGTGGATCTTTCAGGGCTGGTCTCGGCCGAGCAGATGGCGCCCATCTGCCAGGAAGAACTAAAGAAAATGAAGATGGAAGATAATGTGGTTATCGCGGTCAATCTGGAAGGAACTATATGAGCAAGATCAAACAGCTGCTTGATAAAAAAAAGTTTTTGGTGGTGGTAAGCCTTCCTAAAAACGATCCGGCGCTGGCGCGGGCGGCTTTTGACGCCGGCGCTCATGCGGTAAAGGTCCACACGAACGTGACGCACAAGGCGAGCGGAACTTTTTTCGGAAGCTGGAAAGAAGAAAGAGCCGTCATCAGCCGCATAATCAAAAACGCAAAAGGCCCGGTGGGGATCATGCCGGGGTCTGCGATCGTGCCCTCGTTAGACGAAATGAAAGAAGCCTCGGATCTGGGTATTGATTTTTTGGATATATACGATTTTGACATGCCCGCCTGGATGCTGAAGCTTAATATGGGTAAAATGATAGCCGCCGGCCATGAGTTTACGCTCAAACGGGTCAGAGCTCTTGAAAAACTCGGAATGGATTTTCTTGAGGCGTCAGTGGTGCCTTCGGAATTATACAGAACCACGCTTAAAGTAAAGGACCTTGAGAATTATTCGCTGCTGGCATCGGCGGTAAAAAAGCCGGTCCTTGTTCCCACTCAGAAAAAAATAGAGCCTTTTGAGATTCCCCTCCTGAAGAAAACCGGCGTAAGAGGAATTATACTGGGCACTATCGCCATAGGCGGCACTCCTGAAAGTTTTGCCGAGCGAATTCCGCTATTTTTAGATGCCGCAAAATAAAACCATCGGATTTATTCCCCAGGACAATAGGCCTGTTTCTTTCCGCCAGCCTGTAATGGCCGCGCAGGTTGCGGGCTATAAAATTATTACTCCCCCCTCCGGACTTCTGGGATACCGTACAAAACCCGGAGACTGCGATAAAATATCGGAATGGTTTATTGAGAACTTTTCAAAGGCGGACGGCTGGGTTATCTCGCTAGATATGCTGGCTTACGGCGGGCTCGTTGCATCGCGCGAACTATCTAAAGATCTTTCAGACTGTATGCGGCGCATAGATAAAATATCGGAAGTCAAAAAACGCTTTCCCGCGATTCCTGTTTACGCTTTTCAGGCCATACGCAGGCTTTCTATCACGGTAAAATCGTCCGCCGATCTGCGCAACTGGAAAAAGCATCACGAAAGCGATCTTCTTAAAAAATACCGGGCCAGAAATCATAAAGTAAATCTGCGCGCGATAAAGTATCTGCAAACCGGCGCGCTGGACAGGCTCTCGCTTTTGCAGGAGGACGCGCGGCTTGGCGGGCCGCAGTTAAAAGAACAGAAAGCGCTGCTTGCTTTTGCTGCGGCCTCCAAAACGCGTAGTAGGCTCTGCATAACCACCGGCGCCGATGAAGGCGCGCTGGTTTTGATCGCGCGGCTCATCAACCGGTTCGAAGGCAAAAAACCTAAGGTGAAAGTTATTTTTTCATCGGAAAAAGGCGCGGATCGGATAGCCTTGTATGAAGACCGCCCTGTCAGAGAAACGGTTCTCGGGCAGTTAAACGCGCTCGGGGCGGGAATTGCGGTAAATTCCGCAAAGCCGGATTTCGAATTATACGTCTGGTGTCCCGACAGGCCGTGTGTTGACCTTGTATTTCAAGATAGTATAAACGGCGATTCTCTTGAACTTATCCGTTTTGCGAACAGGATCCTGAAGTCCGTTCGTAGCGGCCGCAGGGCCGTAGTGGCGGACCTGGCTTACGCGAATGGCGCGGACGCTGAATTATGCCGGATCATTTCGGATACGATAGGCCTGACCCGTTTGGCCGGGTATTCCTCATGGAACACCGCCGCAAATGCGGCGGGTTATGCGGTCGCGCAAGGCGCGCTAAAATTTAAAGATAAACACTTCCTCGCCCTGAGGTTCATAGAGGATTGGGGGTATCAGGCTGAAATAAGAGCCGCAGCCGACCGATATGTGAAAGAGGTCTTGAAGGGAGATGTGTGGAGCCTGACCCCGCGGAAAAAAATCCAGACCGAAAAATATATTAAAGCGAGGCTTTGCCGCTGGGTTAAAAAAAATCTCGGCCGCTTCAATATAAATTCCTTTAATGCCGCCCTCCCCTGGGCGAGGACGTTCGAAACGGATATATGGAATATATCGTAGAACCCGAAAGAAAGACACCGGTCTCCGCCTCCTGCGGGGTTCTGGTATGCGGCGGTGGAACCTCCGGAGTATGCGCCGCGATCGCGGCCGCCAGAAACGGCGCCAAAACGATATTGGTCGAAAGAGAAAGTTCTCCCGGCGGGACCCCGGTGCATTCTCTTGTGACCCCGCTTATGACTTTTCATGCGGGTTCGGGCAGGCAGATCGTAAAAGGCATAGCCGAAGAACTTGTCCGTGATGCCGTAAAGATGGGCGGCTCTCCGGGACACGTGCCCGACCCGCTGGGCGTCGCCGCCACAATAACTCCGATCGATCCGGAGATCCTTAAAATCTGCATAATGAAAATGTGCGCCGGATCCGGAGTGGAGCTTTTTAGCGATAGCTGCATTTCCGGAATTCTGAAGGCGGATAGCGGCGTGACCGGGATAATTATTGAAAGCAAAGCCGGAAGGCGGGCGATAACCGCCGGCGTAACAATAGACGCGACCGGAGACGGCGATGTAGCGGCGGCGGCCGGCGTCCCTTTTTCGGTCGGAAGGGAACAGGACGGCAAAACCCAGCCTATGACGCTGATGGCGGTGGTGGGCGGCGTGGATAATAAGAAAGTCCGCTCGTATATCGGAAATCATCCCGAAGAGTTTGTCCTCAGCGCCTATGCGCGGAAAAATATAAATAAAATAAAATTTCTGGCGGTATCGGGTTTTTTCAGCCTCGTGAAAAATGCGCAAAAGAAAGGCGAGCTTGAAAACTTCAGGGACCGGGTGCTGTATTTTGAGATGCCTAGATGCGGAGAAGTCGCGTTGAATATGACGCGGATAACCGGGATGTCCGGCCTTGATCCGAAAGACATCTCCCGAGCCCAGCAGCTGGGGTTTGCGCAGATGTCGCAGTCTGTTGATTTCCTGAGAAAACATGCGCCGGGATTTGAAAACTCATATATTGTCAGGATCGCGGAAAAAATCGGCGTGCGCGAGACAAGGCATATAAGAGGACTCTATACGCTTACGGCCGAAGATGTGCTGTATGGACGGGATTTTAAAGACGCCATAGCTCGCGGGGCGTTCCCGATTGATATACATTCCCCCGACGGTTCCTCGCTTGAGATGAAAACAATGAAGCCCGGAACCTCCTACGGCATTCCATACCGGTGCATGCTGCCGGAAAAAGTTGAAAATCTTATCGTCACAGGCAGGGCCATTTCAGCCACTCATGAGGCAAGCGCTTCGGCCCGGGTTTCGCCCACCTGCATGGCTTTAGGACAGGCCGCCGGCACCGCGGCGGCGATCGCGGTAAAAAAGAAAATCCCCCCGTCAAAAATATCCGTCTCCGAACTTAGAAATACTCTGAAAAAGCAGGGCGCGGTTGTTTAGCTTGAAAAATTAAATTTAATTTCCCCCTTCGCATGGGCTCAGAGGCGCCGTGGGGAATTGTTCCATAAAGGCATAGCCAGGACCCCGCCAAGGCGCCCTGGTTTGTTTTATTTTTCCTGCTGGAGTTTTCCGAAGGAGGTTACGCCGATATATGTGGTCGCCAGGCAGAAACCGGCTATGGCGCCCAGATCCGTCCACGCTGAGAACGCGCCCTTGCCCAGCATGATGATGCGCATGATGTCCACGGCGTAGGTCACCGGATCTAAAAGACTGATCAGCTTTATATACGGCGCGGCGGCGGCCAGGTCGAACAGCGCCCCGCTGAAAAAGAAAAGCGGCCAGGTCAGGAAACTCATCACAAGGCCGAAACCTTCCATGGATTTCATCTTGGCGCCTATGGTCAGGCCAAGGTTGACTATCATGTAGGATACCGGGAAGGCCGCCAGCAGGCATAATCCTACCTTCACTATATCCAGCGGCAGTATAAAGAACGCGCCTATAATAAGCAGGATAAATGTTTCTATTATAGCGCCCAGCATTCCGCCGAAAGACTTGCCGATGAACAGCGTGGTTCTGGATATCGGCGCCGCCAGCACTTCTTTCAGGAAATCCAGCCTTTTGTCCCAGATGATATAAAGTCCGTAGGTGATAGACGTGAAAAGTATTACCATCGCCAGAATGCCCGGGAAGATGAACTGCTGATAAGTGAAGCCAGCCACTGGGCTGGTGCCTGCGGCCATGCCCCGTCCCATCACGAACAGGAACAGCAGAGGCGAGACTAAAATGGAGATGATGCGTTCTTTCTCCCTAAAAAATATTTTCGCCTCTCTCAGAAGCAGGGCGTAGATGGCGTTAAAGTTAAACATTGTGATTTTAAGGTTCAAGGGCGGGCCGGGGGAGTTTGCTCTCAAAGTCGTCCCATCCTTGTAAACCCTCGTATTTTATTTCCTGGTTGACTTTGCCGAGACGATCCGCTGGAAAATACCGTTGTTCTCCACGTCGTCCTTTATCTGGTGTCCGGCGAATTTTAGGAAAACGTCGTCCAGCGTTACCGGCCGGACCTCCACTTCTTCTATGGCGCCCGCGGAGTTGAGCAGCGCCTGCAGGTTCCTGCCGGAATCGCTGATGCTTATCTTGAATCGTCCGTCTTCCAGCTCCACGCTGTTGACAAAAGAGAGGCCGCGCACCGCCTGGGCGTTTACGGCGCCTTTTATAAAAACCAGATCCCGGCCAACTTTTCTCTTCAAGTTCGCGGGGGTGTCCATTTCGATGATCCTGCCCTGATAGATGATGCCGATGCGGTCGGCCAGATTGTCGGCCTCTTCCATGTAATGCGTGGTAAGTATAATGGTGGTTTTTTTAGCCGCCTTCAGCCGGCTTATATAGCCCCAGATCGTCTGGCGGCTGACGGGGTCAAGGCCGAGCGTCGGTTCGTCCAAGAAAAGTATTTTGGGTTCGTGAATGAGGCCGCGGGCTATCTCAAGACGCCGTCTCATGCCGCCGGAATAGGTCTTGACGAAACTGTCGGCCCGGTCGGTAAGATTCACCAGGCCCAGCATTTTGTCGGTTCTTGGACCTATCTCCGGCCGAGGCACGCCGTAGAGCATGGAATGCAGATACAGGTTTTCCCGGCCTGTCAGCAGGTCGTCCACGCTCGGCTCCTGGAAGACTATCCCGATGTTCTTTCTTACTTCGAGCGGCTGGCGGCGTATGTCGAAGCCGGCCACGGCGGCCGAGCCCGATGTGGGTTCGATCAGCGTGGCGAGCATGTTGATGAGAGTGGTCTTGCCGGCGCCGTTGGGGCCAAGGAGTCCGAAAACTTCTCCTTCGGGTATCTCGAAAGAAATGCCGTTGACAGCGGTGACTTCCGCGAATCGTTTCACCAGATTATCGGTCTTGATGGCGGCCATAAGTAAATTTTACTAAAAACGGCGCTCTCGCGCGCCGGGCGCCGCAAGCATCGGGTGTTCAACCGAAGGGAGATGAAAAAAAGCGCCTGAGATCGGAAAAACCGGGTTCATTGTTTATTTGTCAGCATCGGTACAAAGCGCACTTCGGTGATGAAGCTTTCTTTTATGTCCGTCCCATCTTTAGTATAGAGCATAAGGCGCTGGGCGCCTCCCTCCTCTCCGATCGGAACCGCCATTCGTCCTTTGTCGGCCAATTGGTCCAATAACGTTTTCGGCGCTTCAAGCGGCGCGCATGTTACTATTATTGCGTCAAACGGCGCGTTTTCCGGCCAGCCCGCGGCGCCGTCGCCCGTCCTGAATCGTATCTTGGAGTAGCTTTCGGAGGCCAAGGCCGCTTTTGCTTTCGCGGCCAGCGCCGGAAAGAACTCCACCGTATATATTTCCCCGGCCAGCTCAGCCAGAACGGCCGTCTGATAGCCGGAGCCGGTGCCTATTTCTAAAACTTTTTCCCCGCCCTTTAGCGCCAATAGTTCCGTCATCAAAGCCACGATATAGGGTTGTGAAACGGTCTGGCCTTCGGCAATGGGCAGAGGCTGGTCTTCATAGGCGCGGGTTTTGAGATAGTCGTCCACGAAAACGTGGCGCTTCACTTTTTCCATGGCTTCCAGGACCATGCCGTCTTTCACGCCGCGTCTGATGATCTGGTCTTCCAGCATTTTTCGGCGGATAAAAGCCTGGTATTCTCCAAATTTTGTGTTAAGGATGTGTTTGAACATAATCTCCAACGATCAACAACTATCTGCCAACAACCCCCTCTTTCCCTTCTCACCAGATCCCTTCTTTAACCATGAAGCAGGCGGTTATGGCGTTTATATCGTATTCTTTAGCTTTCTTCACGGCTTTGGCGGAGTCGGAGCCAGGCTGCATCCATAGATTTTTTATGCCGAGCTTATTGCATTGCTCCACCACTTTTTCGGTGATGTCCGGGGGTACCACGGTAATAACTAGATCGGGCTTCGTTTCTATCTCTTCCAGGCTTTTATAGATGTTGCGGCCCAGAATGAAGCCGCCCTTCGGATTTACTCCCTTGACCGGATACCCCGAGTTCAGTAGATCCCGGAATATCTTGTAGCCATATTTGCCGGCGTCTTCAGATACTCCCACGACCGCTATTAGTGTATAAGTTTTGGAATCCATTTTTTCTCCCTTCGTGACCGCTATTTCGGCGCGCAATGACATTTTTATACATGCCTGCCGAGGTGCGGCTATAGGCCTGAATTTAACCGTTACGCGTTTTCTCTTCCCAGATCCGGTATTTTGGGAAATATGCGAATTCAGTCGCGGCGGAAAAAGCGGCTAATAGATAGAAATCCCAACGGTTTCCGGCCAGGAAAAAAAGCATGAATCCCAGAAAAGCCGGGATCTCTCCCACGGCGGCGGTAATTACGGTCCGCCTTATGAGCGCCCGGACGGCTTTTCCGGGAGGTTCAGCCCGGTCTTCTATGCCCGGCCTGATGAATTTTAGCGCGAAGACCGCGCCCGCGCCCAGGATGTAAAAGGCGTATCTTACGGCGCCCGCAATCGGTTCCGTTAACGGCGGACTGAACGGCATTGAGCGGGAGACCGCCTCCACCGCCAGTGCGTATACGAAGATGGCGCTGATGATGCCTCCGTTTATGACGGCGGCGGTGAGCCAGGCTTTCCTAAGGTCCTCTTTTCTCATGGGTTTCATTCATTATTTTGCTTCTCCGATTTTGTAAAATTCCACGCCTTGCGAGTTTTTGTGCGAGCAATCCACGAAAACTCTGCCGTAATATTTTGATTTTTTATTGGAGAAGTAAATCCACTTGCCGGTGTCGTTGAAAGCCTGTGAGTAGTCCGCGTCGTAATCCCTGGAATCTATCTCCACTAATTCCGCCGTTTTGGGGTGGCCGGCGACGCTTACGGCGGGGATGGCGGGGATATACTTAGGCGCCAGATCTTTCAGATGGGCGGGGTATTTCCCCTCTTCTTTCAGGAAGTTAGAGAGGGCGAGGGTAATCTCCGAGATGTCCAACAGCGTTTCGGTTTGGTGGGAGATCTCCTCTCCGTCTGCCGAGGATCTTTTTTTGCCGGACTGCGGCTTAGGGTCTATAGCCACAGGAATCAGGCTGCGCCACGCCAGCTCGTCGTTTATGGCAAGGTAAAGATCTCGGGTCGCGAGTATGGCCGATCCCGCGTCGGCGGCCGGCAGACGGTCTTTTAGTTCTTTGAGGATCCTGACGCTGCGCAGGACGCTTTCAAGCAGGCCGCGGTAATTTTTTATACTTTCCCGGTCAGGCTTGGGTTCCGGAGCCTTGAAATATGCCGCGGCGGCCTTATTTACGGCTTTGTCCAGTTCATAGGCTTTTTTGAGGGTATCTGTCGAGATGCGCAGGCCTAGGTTCTCATAAAGTGAGGATATTATTTCCAGCCGTTCAGCGGTGCCGTAAAGCAGGGTGTTTATTTTTCTGGGATCTATGACCGCCGGTTTTGTGGTAACGGGCTTGCGGCGGTTTTTTTTCTGTTTTTTTGCGGGCTGTGCGGCCGGCGCGGCCGCCTGGTGCGCCGCGGTAATCGGTTGCTGGCCATAGACCTTTGTCACGGCGCCCGCGCATGTGTTGAGCAGGATTGCTGTGGTGAAAAAAGTCGTTAAAAATTTCATATGCGGATCCCTAATATCGCTTAATACTTAAAGAGTTCGACGCCTTTGTCGTCTTTGTGGGAACAGTTCAGGATCAGCATTCCGAAGTCGGCTGACGCCGGATCCGTGAAATAAAGCCAGCCGCCGGTATCGGTGACCGCTTTTTCCTGATCATGTCCGGCCTCGCGGGCCAACGTCAAGGCGCCGGTCTTTGCGTGCCACGGCAGTTCCAGTTCCGGTACGGTGGAGATGTATTTGGGAACAAGTGCCGCCGGGGTCTCCGGATATTTGCCTTCGGTGTCTCCGTAATAGGCGATCAGGAGCGAACGCATGTGGAGCAGTTCCGCTTTAGCCGCGGCGATCCGTGTTGTTGATAGCAGTTCTTTTTCCCGCTCTTCCAGTTCACGGATAATGTCGGGGCCGAGCAGTCCTGTTATCCTGTCGTCAAGCTTGCTTATTTCTCCGGCCACATTATCCAGCTCTTTCTGATCCACCAGCGAACCTTTGCTCAGCAAAGCTGAAAGATGTTTTAAGGCGCTTAGTATTTCCGGAGAGTATCGCGGCGGCTGTGCTACGGAGGGAGTGATCGCGGACGCAGGCGCTGTTGAAGCCTGCTGGGCCGCAATCATGTCTTTGCCGGCCCCGAAGGACGGCGCTAAAATGGTCGATCCCAAAAAAGCGGAGATAGCGGCTTTCTTCAGCACTTTTATCCTCCAGGTTCGCAGTCACACCGCCGGCTTATCTGTTTTCGGAGAACGCGGGATCTGCGTAGGCCCGAGCTGAAAACACGGGGCTTATGGACATAATCTCGTTAAAATTTCCAATTTTCCAGTTCTGTTACAAATTTGTAATCGGTGAGGTCGAACTGGATGGGCGTTATCGATATCCGGCCGCGGCGTACGGCGGCGACATCGCTGTCGGAGGCCGCGTCCTTCTGGTCCAGGGAGCCGGTGAGCCAGTAATAGGTCTGGCCGTGCGGATCCGTGCGTCTGTCGAACCGGTCTTTGAAGAGGGTATGGCTCTGCCGGGTTATGCTGACACTTTTTAGCCGGTTCACCGGCCCGACCGGAATGTTCACGTTCAGCAGGGTTCCCGGCGGAAGGCGGCGCTTGCGCGCGGCGGCCGCCAGTTTAACGGCGAAGGATGCGGCGCGGCTGAAGTCGGGTTTTACGAACGTGGCGAGCGAGATGGCTATGGATGGGATTCCGAACAGGGCGCCTTCGGTCGCCCCGGAAACCGTGCCGGAATATAGAATGTTATAGCCCATATTCGCTCCCAGATTGATGCCGGAAAAAACCATATCCGGCTTTTTTTTCATGATGGAGCGTATGGCAAGTTTAACACAGTCGGCCGGGGTGCCGCTGGTCGCGTAACCGAAGAATTTCCCCCGGCGCCTGGCTTCGTTCACCCGTAACGGGTCAGTCAGAGTTATAGCGTGTCCCACGGCGCTGCGCTGTGTGTCGGGGGCGACAACGGTCACCTTTCCCACTTTCCTCAGGGCCGTGTAAAGGGCGAAAATGCCCTCCGAATATATCCCATCGTCGTTTGTTATGAGTATTTCCATAATTACATTTCCGACTGTTTCAGGATCTGATTGTAAAGGAATTCCGCGGCCAGGCCGGCGCCCATATCACGTGCGGTGGAATTGATTGTGGCGCAGAGGTCATGCTGGTAAACAAAAGGCCTTTGTTCTGCGGTGGAAGTTACCCGTTTGCGTCCGGAAACATTTATAACATGCAACATCATCATCACCCTTCCGGCGTAGCCCAGGCAGTCCGCATAATAGGCGACGGCGAAGTCCAGGACGGATTTCATAAATCGGGTTGTATCTTCGGGCCGGAAGATATCCTTTCCGCCGTAACGTTCGCGCCAGGAACGATCCGCGAACGCTAAAACTCCGTTTTTGTAGAAACAGGCCGCCTGTATAGCTTCTTCGCCTTGGGCATGAGCGTGGTAAACGGTGAGCTTGTTCAGGGTCTGCCCCTCCTCCGAGTAGATCGGCGCGGCAAGAGGTATGTCGCGATAGCGGGCCTCCAGCCAATCTTTATGCTTGGCGGCGCTGAAATTGTACTGCATGGGTTCCACGGGATGGATGGTGAGGGCGGTATAAAGTTCGGAGAAGCCGTTGAATATCCATTCCGGGTCGAAAAGATCGAAGAAAATTATTTTTGCCTTGGCATGGGCGGCGGGCGCCGCCTGACGGTTCTTTCGCAGTTCGCCCGCCCCATACGGGATATAGGCGTAGACTTCCACATTGCCCAGCAGAACGCCTCCGGGGACGTAAAGTTCTTTTACCGAATCATCCAGCACGTCGTATACTTCCGCCGGGATGATCAGCACCGAGCCGCTGGCCACCTTGCGCGCTTCATCTTCAAGACGAGCCGCCAGTACCAATCCCGAACTTTTTATAAGTCTGCCCACGTCCGTCCAGAAGCGGGCGGGCGAAGACGCCGCGCCGATCCTGAAGCGCCGCTCAGGCAGTATGGCGTACAGCCGGTCCAGAATGGTTCGGGACATGGCTTCTCCGGAACGCATGATGTCGTCCTCATCCCCGGTGGTGCCCAGGAATGCCACGGCTCCGTCGCCTTGCCAGGCGCCTATGATTCCGCCCCACTGCTGAACCTCTTCCACCACGGTATTCGTGTAGAGGCTGTTGAGCTTCCTGTATTGTTCAGGGCTTATGGAAGCCACTATCTGCTCGCTGTTTATCATGTCTACGCGCATGAAGAACAACTGGCCGTAATCTCCGTTCTTAAGCATGTTCCTCCGGCCTGAACCCCGCGGTTCTTTTGAGTTCCTTAATAATCATATCCGATCTTGCTTCTCCGTCAATAGCGATATTTAAACCGTACTATTATGGCCTCTGTATGATACACTCTTAGTTCTTGGTTCCTTATACAGCCTTCGTGCATTCATTAACTTCCCGCTAAGGCGTGATATGCCTGCCATTGTCGAAAATGTCGGAAAACATCGGCGCATTGCTGAATAATCCTCACCGCCGCTGCGCAGTTTATACAACTTACGATTCCGAGTCTCATTATATAATATTATATATGGCCGGACCGGAAAATGTTCCTACGGTAATAGCGCGCAAAAACACAATCCTGCGCTACCAAAAGGAGATGGTTGTTGCTACCGCCGTCTATCCGCCGGACTCTTCCCGGGAAGAATTCCTTAGCCTGTTCCAGCGGATATTTATGTTCGATAGCAGGACCCCGCCAAAAAGTCAATAGAAAGTGGAAACTGGTAATCATATTCCGCGTCGGATTAATGTATCATAATGGTGCAGTGAACATCTTATTCAGGGGGTAATTTAGAGTGAAAATCTTAGTCGCATATTATTCTATGTACGGACACGTTTATCAGATGGCTCAGGCCGTAGCCGAAGGCGCGGTGTCGGTAAAAGGCGCGCAGGTAACGCTAAAGCGCGTGCCTGAAACGCTGCCCAAAGACGTGCTGGAGAAGATGGGCGCCGTAGAGGCGCAGAAGGCTCAGGCCAAGGTGGAAGTTTGCGCGGTGGAAGATTTAGCCGCGTCTGATGCTATAATTTTCGGCACACCTACGCGCTTCGGTAATATGTGCGGCCAAATGCGCCAGTTCATGGACGCCACCGGCGAACTTTGGCTGAAAGGCGCGCTGGTCGGCAAGGTGGGCGGCGTGATAGTAAGTTCCGCCACGCAGCACGGCGGGCAGGAGTCAACCATCCTTTCCTTCCACACTACGCTGCTTCATCATGGAATGATAGTGGCGGGGCTCCCGTACAGTTTCCAGGGACAGATGGGTGTAACGGAAATCAGCGGGGGGTCGCCCTACGGCGCCACCACGATAGCCGGAGGCCGGGGCGAGCGTATGCCAAGTAAGAATGAGCTGGCCGCAGCCCGTTACCAGGGAAAGTATGTGGCACAGCTGGCCGAAAAACTTTCCGGCTTTAAAATGGGCTGACAGTCTGTTGCCTCCATTCGGGTTTTTTGGCCTGTTTTTGCAGGACCCCCCTTCCGGGGAACTTGCCTGCCGGCGGATAATCCTATGGCGGTGCAGTGACAGGAACTGTCTCTATCATACGGTCACCGCATCGCGGCTTCCCCTGCTGCGTCTATGCGCCGCCCGACTCCCGGCCCTTCTTATTGAGAATGCCCGTTTCGCATATCTATTGAGCTTTCCCGATTAGGTGAAGCATTGGAGGCCCAGATTCGGATCGGATGTGAAGCGCGATGACGATGGCATACTGTCTGTATGTTGAGGAAGAGCAACGAAACAGCCGGCCAAAGATGAGCCTCCCCCATGGGCCTGTCCGTATTTGGGCTGCAACTGCGTCACTCGTCGCTTACGTACCAGTGGTACGCTGCGCTCCTTGTTTTACGCTCCAAATACGGATAGCCAAAGCTTCAACCTAATAGGGAAAGCTAAGTAGGCATTAGGTGTTATGAAATATTCGCGTTACATATATTCCGCTGCCGCTTTGCTGGTATTCACCGCCTTAATTTACCCGGCGATGCGGAGGAGCCCTTCTATGAGCGGCAAACAAAAACCTGACAGCTTCTGCGCTTTTTCAGAAGAGGAATTAAAGCGAAAACTGACTCCCGAACAATATCGGGTGGTACGCGAAAAAGGCACAGAACAGCCTTTCAATAATTCTTACTGGAACAACGAGCATCCGGGGATTTATGTGGACGTGGTTTCCGGGGAGCCGCTTTTCAGCTCCAGCGATAAATTTGAGTCCGGCACCGGTTGGCCAAGCTTTATCCGGCCTGTCAGCAAAGATGCGCTCGTCTCCGCCAAAGCCTCTTCTCTGGGTATGGAGCGCACTGAAGTCAGAAGCCGCACGGCGAAATCCCACCTGGGACACCTCTTTGCCGATGGGCCGAAGCCTACGGGGCTTCGCTATTGCGTCAATTCCGCCGCGTTGCGGTTTATTCCGGTTGAAAAATTCGCTGAGGAAGGTTTGGGCAAATACCTGTACCTTTTCCCGCAATACACTGAGAAGCTGGGATATCAGACGGCCACCTTTTCCGCGGGCTGTTTTTGGGGGGCGCAGGCGTATTTTAAAAAGATCCGGGGCGTGCTGAGCGTTCGCGCGGGATACACGGGCGGGTATAAAGCGACCCCGACTTATGAGGAGATCTCTTCCGGAAAAACCGGGCATGCCGAAGCGGTCCGTATCATTTATGACCCCAAAATAGTATCTTTTGACCGTCTGCTACGGCATTTCTGGAAGATCCATGACCCCACCAGCTTTAATAAGCAGGGAAATGATGTTGGTTCACAGTATCGCGCGGCTGTTTTTTATGGCGATGCCGGGCAGAAAAAGCAGGCCGAAATGTCCAAAACAAAATTAAAGGAAACGGGCGGGTATTCCAGGAAAATAGCCACGGAAATAGTGCCCGCAAATGAATTTTATCCCGCCGAAGAATATCATCAGGATTACCTGGATAAAAACCCGGGCGGTTATTGCCACATAGACCTGGACAATATTGAGTGATTAATATGGCTGCCCATGTATAGGCGGTAAGATCAAACATGGAGTATGCAGCTATGAGAACGCGGAAACGGTCATTCCGGCTTCCCCAATCCGGCAAGCCGGTATAACCCTTCAGGATTAGGCCTGGACCAATCGCGGCCGCAAGCAGAAGATCGTGATTCGGCAACTGGCTCTGCAAAAATAAACCTGCCGGCCTGATTCTTAAGCCGCCGACTTTGATATGATGTCCTAGGAGGATATATGAAAATCGGATTAATAGGTTTGGGCCGCATGGGCTCAAATATAGCAAGAAGGCTTTTGAGAAAGGGTCATAAGGTCGCGGTTTACAACAGGACGCCTGAAAGAACCGCGGCACTTGAAAAAGAAGGCGCTATCGGCGCCTACAGTCTTGGGGAACTTTCGGAGAAACTTGATGCTTTAAAAATAGTATGGCTTATGCTGCCGGCCGGCGGGGTCACCGAAACTTATATCCAAAAATCCGCCGCCCTGCTTAGGGCCGGAGATATTCTGATAAACGGCGCCAACAGCCATTATCGGGATTCAATAAAAACCTATGAATTTCTTAAAGCCGGAAAAATAGGGTTTCTGGACGCGGGAGTCTCCGGCGGTATCCGCGGTCTTGAAAACGGTTACTGTGTCATGGCCGGAGGAGAAAAGCCCGTATTTAAAAAAATCGAGCCACTGTTAAAAGATCTCTGCTCCAAAAACGGCTACATGCATTGCGGTTCCCCGGGCGCGGGGCATTTCGTGAAAATGGTGCACAACGGCATAGAATACGGCATGATGGAAGCCTATGGCGAGGGTTTTGAACTTTTAAACGCCTCCCCCTACGGAGGCATAGATTTGGCTGAAGTATCAAAATTATGGAATTCCGGATCCGTCATCCGATCCTGGCTTCTGGAACTTGCCCGTGAGGCGTTTAAAAAAGATCCCGGTCTTAAGAAGGTAAAAAGTTACGTTGAAGATTCCGGCGAGGGCCGCTGGAGCGTGGAGGAAGCCGTACGCCTGTCCGTGCCAGTACCCGCAATAGCGGCTGCGGTGTTCAAACGCTTTCGCTCCAGACAACGGAGCAATTTCTCCGACAAGCTGCTTGCCGCCCTGAGAAATGAATTCGGCGGCCACGAAGTTAAAAAGAGTCGCTGAAGCCCGCTTAAATAATTACGCGGGTCTCGGTAAGCGAGACACGAATGCCGGATACCATAGGTTTTTGCCAGGAAACACGCCCGGAAAGCTGCGGTTTCATACTCTTCGGCGCCACGGGGCATCTGTCCTACGGGAAAATAATACCGGCGCTCTTCGGACTTTGTAAAAAAAAACTTACGCCAAGGGATTTCTACTTTCTTTTCGTGGCCCGTACGGCCATTGAGCGTGCTGATTTTGAAGAACGCTTAGCCGCCGCGATTGTCGGGACGGAAAGCAAACCCGCGCTTCCGGAACTAAAGGATTTTCTGGAGCGGGTGGAATATATTCAGGCCGACTACGGAAACGATGATTTTTACCGGCGTCTGGTAAAGCGCCTGGACGAACTTGACGCCAAATTCAACATCAAAAATAAGCGGCTGTTTTATCTGGCCACTCCGCCGTCGGCTTTTGAGCCCATAACTAAAAAATTAAAGACCAGCGGCCTTCTGGCCGATCCCGGGAACCGCGCCGGTTGGTCCCGGGTGATAATAGAGAAGCCCTACGGCTCAAGCCTTGAAAGCGCGTGTTCGCTTGACACGGGCCTCAAGCAAGCGGTATCGGAAGGGCAGATCTATCGTATAGACCATTTCACCGGCAAAGAAACAGTGCAGAACGTTCTGGCGCTAAGGGCGGCCAATAGCGTCTTTGACGAAACCTGGAACAACGGTTTCATAGACCACGTTCAGATAACTGTTTTTGAAGAGATGGGGCTTGAAGGCCGGGTTGGCTTCTTCGAGCATATGGGGCTGGCTCGGGATATGATGAGCCACATTTTCCAGCTGGCCGCCATAACGGCGATGGATCTGCCGGCTTCCTTCAGGGATATGGATTTTAAGAGTGAAAAAAAACGTTTTTTCGAAAGTATAACCGGATTGGATAAGGAATCCGTATCCCGCCAGGTGGTGCGCGCGCAGTATGAAGGCTATCTTAGGGAACCCGGAGTGGGCGCCGATTCAACAACCGAAACTTTCCTGGCTTTTAAATTCCATGTGGACAACGACCGGTGGCGCGGAGTTCCGTTTTATGTGCGAGCGGGGAAAAAAATGGGCGCAAAGAAAACAAAAATAGATCTGATTTATAAAAAGCCGGTTCATGGCATATTCAAACCCATGGACATAGGCTCCCCCAATGTGTTTTCGTTTACCATACAGCCGGAAGAAACAATGGCTTTTACCCTTATCGCCAAGCATCCGGGACCTAAACTATGCTTTACCCCGCGCAAGATGGAGCTTAACTATCGTGTGCATCAGGAGGAATTATCCGCTCCCACCGATTATGAACGGCTGCTCATAGAGGCCATGGCCGGAGATCAGACGCTTTTTCTGAGCGCCTTTGAGATGCAGTTCATCTGGGAATTCCTTTCACCCATGCTGGAAGCCTGGGCCGGGGATTCAGGTTCCGCGCCTTTGTTTGTTTACCCCGGCGGTTCCGAGGGCCCATCGGAAGCCCGGGCTCTAATTGAAAAAGACGGGAGGAAATGGTTGTCATCCGTTTTATGACGCGAATAATCTGCCGTTTCAGGAATGAACAGGCCATGGCGGGGAAAGCCATTAAAATTTTTCGGACGGAGTATGAAAAAGCCGTCCGCAAGAACGGCTTTTTCAGCGTGGTATTATCCGGTGGAAAAACGACGCGTCGCTTTTTTAAAATATTAGGCGCGCAAAAAGGCCTGGCCTGGAATAAAATATATTTTTTTTTCACCGATGAAAGGCTGGAGGGCCGGAACCTTAAGCATAGTAATTTCAGGGCAGCAGATGAGCTTTTGTTTTCAAAAACGGACATCCCCCGCTCCAACATCTGCGCCATTCCGATTTTTTCGGACCCCGGTAAGGCCGCCGAGGCCTATGAAAGGACGATCCGCGCTTTTTTCCGCGGAGGTGCGGCGGATTTCGATGTGGTTTTTTTAGGTCTTGGAACGGACGGGCACACAGCTTCTCTTTTTCCGGGCAGCTCCGTGCTTCGCGAGAGAAAAAAGTTAGCCGCCGCGGTAACAGCGCCGGTTTACGTCAAACCCCGCGAACGCGTCACGCTCACCCTGAAGGCTCTTAATTCCGCCAAAACCGCCGTCTTTCTGGTGTCGGGAAAAGGAAAAAAAGAAATTTTCGCCGCCTTAGCCTCCGGCAAAAAAAAACTGCCGTCCTCCAACGTCAGACCGGCGGTAAAACTTTATTTACTCTACGCCGCCAATGCCGCTAATTACTGCGCCGCACGCAATTAATTCCCCCGCTGAAGGCCCGGATTTGCGGATTGTTTTGGTGGGAAAAGTCTGAAAATAGTGATAAATGTCCATCGTGTGGCTAATTGCGTCGGCAAAGGTAACCCCCACGATCTGGTAACCATCGGTGTTTATCCGAAAACAACCATTTTTGAGGTCTCAAACGGTTTTTTAAAAGTGGTTATTACGGCGCTTGTTCCGCTTTCTAAAAAGATGAAAATTGCGGGTTCAAATCGAAAGCGGGATTTTCTTTTCGCACCATTTCGGCAGGGTAAAAGTGAAAGTCGTTCCCTTTCCCGGTTCGCTGGAAACGGAAAGCGTCCCGTTGTGCCGCCTTAGAATTTCCTTTACGATAAAAAGTCCCAGGCCGGTGCCTTTTTCCTCTTCAGTTACGGGTTTTCCGAATTGCTTGAACTTTGAGAAAAGCTTAGGCTGGTTCTCTTTGGAAATGCCTATGCCGGAGTCTTTTACATAACATTCGATTAAATCCGCCTTTTCGGACACGCCGATTTCAATACGCCCTTTCTCCGTGAATTTTAATGCGTTGCTCAACAGGTTCGTAAATACTTCGGTAATGCCGTCAATATCCACGAGGGTCTCTATTTTGTCCGCCGAATATCGGCCCATGAGTTTGATATTACGGCTTTTAGCCTGGGAGGAAAACAGTGCAACAGCCTCATCGGCAAGTTTTACAACATCCGCCCTGGTTTTTTTAAATTCGGAAGTACCGGCTTCCAGCCGGGACATTTCCAGAATTTTGCTGATAATCCTGTCCAGACGTTGCGCGTCGCGATAAGCTATTGATAACAGCTTTTTTTCCACCTCGTCCAGTCGCCCGCCCCCGCCCTCCAGAACTATTTCGATTCCGCCCAGTATGGCGGTAAGCGGTGTTCGTAATTCATGGGAAACAAGGGGAGCGAAATTGTCCTTAAACTCTTCCATCTGTTTGCGCCCTGTTATGTCTTTTGCGACAATGACTACGCGTTGCGCCTTGCCGCGGTCCGGCACAGGAATGCATTTTATCTCCAAAAAGCTTTGTTTCCCATTCCATAGACACGGTTCTTCGAAAGTAATTATCGTCCCTTCCGAAACCGCCAGCCCGCAGATTTTCAGGCTCTTGGGGGGCAGGACGGAAACCGCGGCCGTAAGTTCCCTGCCGATGTCCACCTGGCCCGCGCCGGCCGCACTAGCAGCCTTCTTAAACGCGCTGTTTGACATGATAATACGTAATTCCCGATCAAGCACGACTATAGCGTCGTCTAGCGCGTCTATCAGCGTGCGATAGCGCTCTTCCGAAGCGCGCAGGCTGGCATCTATGCTCTTGCGTTCCATGGAATACATTATTACGCGGGACAGAATTTCGCCTGTCACCGTTTTTTTTACCAGGTAATCCTGCGCTCCCATACGTACAGCCTCCATCGCCACGGCTTCATCTTCAAGCCCGGTAAGGGGCACTATAGGCGTATCGGGGGTGCGGCTGCAAACGGCGGTGAATGTATCAAGTCCTGAGCTGTCCGGCAGGAAAAGGTCCGAGAAAATTATGTCGTAATCCGTTGTTCCCAGCAGCTTAAGCGCTAAGAACAGGGATCCGGCGCCCGTAACCTCGAAACTGCGTCCGCGGCTTGAGGCGTCGGCAAGGAATTCCTTCATGAGTCTCAGGTCGGCTTCGTTGTCCTCGATTATTAGGACTTTAATGTTTTTATTTTCCATAAATCACTATGCCTCCTGCAAAATGCCATCTCGGCGATGTTATGTATCAGAGTATATCAATCAGGGCCGGGTTTATCAATTGCCCGATTCCGTCTTTTATTGATGTTTTTCCCTATATTAAGTCAATTCGGTTGAGTCAGGACCGGGGAATCGGGTGCCTCTCGACTCATACGGTGTCCTTGAAAAACAAGGGATAAAAACCTTCCGGGGGATTAAAGTCAAAAGAAAGGCGAAATCTCCACTTACAATAACTTCGTTGTTTCGGTATCATTATACCCGATGCATCTTGTCGGAGAATCAGCGAATATGATGGTTGCTGTAAAGAGTGAAGCTATGAAGTGTTATGGGGTGTCTTGTTTAACGTTATTTATTTATCCATAATAACGGTATTGCTTAAATCAAAAAAATCGGTTTGAGGCCGAAAATTTATTCATGAAAAAGAGAAGAATGAAAAAAAATCCGCCCAGGCAGGAGAAAATACTCCTTGTGGATGATGATGAGGTCTTCCGGGAAGAATTTGTGGAATGTTTCAGCGGATACGGGTTTATTCAGGCGGCTGACGGGGGTGAAGCTCTGAAGATTTTGAAAAGGCCCAATGAGATTGACCTTGTTATAATGGATGTACGGATGCCGGGGATAGACGGCCTGTCCCTGCTTGAGAAAATAAATGAGATCGCTTCCGGTGTGGGCACGATAATCATCACCGGCTACAGTTCCAAAGAGGTGGTTTTAAGGGCGTTAAGAGGAAAGGCGGACGACTTTATGGAAAAGCCTTTTGACCTTGAAAAGGCCCGTGCCGTAATTGATAAGGTGCTGAACGCCAGAAAAGAAGGATATCGCAACGACGCGGCCGATACCGCGGGCAAGATAGAGCACGTCAAACGCTTTTTGAACAGAAATTCATCCCGGAAAGTTTCCCTGAAAGACGCGGCGGGGGTCGTGTGCCTGAGCCCTAAATATCTGAGCCGGATATTCCAGGAACACGAAGGTACGGGGTTTAATGAATATAAGCTGGAATTGAAGATGACCGAGGCGAAAATTTTTTTAAAACAGACCGCTTACAACGTGGATCAAATCTCAGATAAGCTTGGGTACCAAAACACCGAGTCTTTTATACGGCAATTTAAAAAGATCGCCGGCCAGACGCCCGCCGCATACCGCAAAAAAATACGTGGGAATGCCCGTCCCAGGTAAAATTTCCGAGATTCACTCGATCAGCCCTCTTCCCCCCCGTATAACACGGAAAAACTCACCCGCTATAGGATCGTGCCAACATGCGGAATTTCGTCATGAAAGCCTTATATCTGACGGGTGGTAGTATGTGCCGCAACACGCATGGTTGTGCCTCAGTATCGGGTGCCCGCCGCGCCGCACTGGCCGGCGGATTTTTCCGGGTTGCGGAAAAAAGTCAATAAAAGGACGAAACGACCAATTATCTCCTTCGCCGGATTGCGGTATCATAAAACATGTAAATTCCGCGGCAAGGAGAGTAAAATGCAATACGAAAGAAAAATCGTGCTGTTAGTTGACGACGACAACGAATTTCTTTCCGAACTCCAGGAGGCGCTGGCTTTGAGCGGCTACATCCCGATAGCCGTCTCTAACGGTCGGGAAGCGATGAAAGCGGCGCGGAAAATACGGCCGGACGTGATCCTGCTCGATTTAAAACTGGGGAATGAGAACGGTTTTGCAGTCGCCGCCAGAATCAGAAAAGATCCGGTCACTACGAATATCCCTGTTATTATGATGAGCGGATCTTTTAACCCCTTGGACCACTCAAATCTGCTGGTCCCGTCTGCCGCCAATATATATCTGAATAAACCTTTCAGTCAGAAAGATGTCGTCCGCGGCATACAAACTGCTTTAACGGATAAAACGGAAGCCCCGTTCGATCTAATGAAGCATCTTCTGCTCGACGCATAGTGGAGAAAAGTCGGGAAAAAGTTGAAGCAGCCGCTTCCGGCACGCCATCATTTTACGGTAATTTTATACGTAGCGGAAAACCGGGAGGAAATTATGGAAAAAAAGAAAGAAGAACTTGTAAAGGCGCTTAACGAGGCGCTTAAGCTCGAACATGCGGCCAGGATCCAGTATCTGGCCCACGCGGAACTGATAAAAGGGGTCGAGTCGGAAACGGTCATTAAAAGGTTAAAGGAGATAGCCTGCGACGAAGAAAAGCATGAGAACAAGTTCCGGACCCTTATAGGCGATTATCTGGGTGGCGAACCGGTAATGGAATTTGGCGCGACTCACAGGGCGGAGGATCTGCCCGGAATTCTGCGGGTCAATCTTAAAGGCGAGAGGGAGGCTATTGATATTTATAAGGCCATATATAAGAAGGCCGTGGAGAGCAAGGATTTGCTGCCGTATGAGTTTGAAACGATCGAACATGAACTGCGGCATATAATAATCGACGAACAGGAGCACGCGGCTGAATTGAAGCGCTTGCTGGGAGAATAATCAGTTATCGCGCCGTCCGTAAATAAGGAGGGTAAATTATGGCTGACATGAAAAACCTGCTGCAAAACGCCGACTGGAAGACTGAAAAGCACACTCCGGTCATTGACGCGCCTGAGACGGTAAAAAAGGGAAAAATATTCCAGGTCACCGCCGCTGTCGGTAAAGAGGTGGCGCATCCGAATACCACCCCACATCATATCCGCTGGATCATCCTGTATTTCAAGCCTGCGGACGATAAATTCCCGTATCAGATAGGCAACTTTGAGTTTACATCTCACGGGGAATCCGCGCAAGGGCCCGACACCAGCGGCGTATACACCCATCATGAAGTGACGGCGTCCTTAAAAACGGATAAACCCGGGACTATTTATGCCCTGAGCTACTGCAACATCCACGGCCTTTGGCATAGTTCAAGGGAAATACAAGTCGGGTAGTTTTTTAATCCCAATTTTATGGGCTTAGGCTTACAAAGGAGGCATAAGCCCTGCTGCCGGGGGCGGATTATGTGTGTGGTCTCGCCGCTTCCGTTTTTGTATTATGTGTTGTAAGTTTTGAACGCTGTCGTTTACGCAGTCACAGAACAAATGAGTCCTGAAAATAAAAGAAAAACAGCGCCGCTTATGCCGCTTGGAACGAGATTCTCATGTCCATAAGACTGAAACTCCTTATTTCCTACCTGTCCGTGGCCTTGATTCCGGCGTTTTTTGTCGGAGTTTTAACATTCCATAATTACAGGGCCTCTTTTGAGGCCAGCCAGATCTCGGACATGGCGGACCTCGCCGCGCTTAAGGCGGATAAAATTGAAACTTATTTTGCCGGACTGAAGACCAACATGGAAACGGCCAGGGCTTTTTATAATATCAGAAAAAATCTCCCTACACTGGTCAGTTTCGCCAACACCCCTTCCGCCCAGGAGTTCCTTGACGCGAAAAAAATGCTGGACGGACAACTGCAGCCTATGCAGTCGGCTATGGGACTGTCCGATATTATGCTGGTCGGTCCGTCGGGAAAAATTGTTTATTCAAGCAACCCGGCGCACTCCCGGAAAGATTTTTTAAACCCTCTTTCCGATCCCGGCCAAAAGGCCCTCGCAAAAGGTGAGAATGGGGTTTACATTTCAGATGTCTTTCTAAACAAAGCGGAAGCCGGCGGGACAAGAATGCTGGTCACCGGTCCCGCTTATGATCTTAACAATGTTTTCAGCGGGGTTATTGTTTTTGAAGTAACTATGGCCCCAGTTTATAAGCTTACCTTGGACAGAACCGGGTTGGGCGCAACAGGGGAAGTATTGCTGAGCCGGAAAATGGGTGATAAGGTGGTATATTTAACCCCCCTCAGGTATGATCCGCACGAGTCTTTTAAGAGGACCATTACTATTGGAAGCGCGGAAGGCATTCCCAGTCAGAAAGCCGTTCAGGGAGAAACCGGGTCGGGCCGTTCCATAGATTACCGAGGCCGCAAGATCATTGCCGGCTGGCGGTATCTTCCGTCTCTGGACTGGGGAATTGTGGCGAAAATGGACTCTGACGAGGCGTTCGTTGCCGTGGATAACCTCCGGCGTTTGCTGCTCATCATTCTGCTCTTTCTTGTTACTGTATGCGGTGTAACGGCGGTTTTACTGGCACAGTCAATTTCCGGCCCCATAAAAAAACTTTCCGAGGGCGCGGCGGTCATCGGAGGCGGTAATCTGGACTATATGGTCGGGACCGCTCATAAAGATGAAATCGGACAGCTTTCAAGGGCGTTCGACGAAATGACCCGGAACCTGAAGAAGACCACCGCCTCCCGAGACGAACTGGAAAAAGAGGTTTCCGAACGCAAAAAAGTTGAAGCGGCCCTGCGCGAAAGTGAAAAACACCTGAATAAGGCTCAGGAGATAGCCCATCTGGGCAGCTGGGAGCTGGATCTCGTGCACAACAGGCTGTCCTGGTCGGACGAGGTATACAGAATATTCGGCCTGAAACCGCAGGAGTTCGCCGCCACTTACGAGGCATTTCTGGCGGCGGTGCATCCCGACGACCGCTCCACAGTGGACGCCGCCTATACCAACTCGCTCCGCGAGAACAGGGACCACTACGAAATAGAACACCGTGTGACAAGAAAATACAGCGGCGAGGTCCGTGTCGTTCAGGAAAAATGCACGCACATCCGGGATGCCTCCGGCGCTGTTGTCCGGTCTGTAGGAATGGTGCATGACATAACCGAACATAAAAAAGCGGAAGAGGAACTCAGGCGTTCGAACGAAAATCTGGAGCAATTCGCTTATGTGGCTTCACATGACCTGCAAGAGCCGTTGCGGATGATGGCCAGCTATTCCGAACTTCTGGAACGGCGTTACAAAGGCAAATTGGACTCCGATGCGGACGAGTTCATAGCTTATATAGTGGATGGGGCCAAGCGCTTGCAAAGATTGATAAACGACCTCCTGACTTACTCCCGGTTGGGCCGCACCGGCAAGACTATGAGTGAGTTGGATTGCAATTCCATACTCGGCCGGGTCCTCAGCAGTATGAAGACGGCTACAGAGGAATCCGGGGCGATCGTGACCAATGACCCGTTGCCGACGTTGACCGGCAATGAGAGCAATTTTATCCAGCTGTTTCAGAACCTTATCGGAAATGCCGTAAAGTTCCGCGGGGTCGAGCCGCCGCGCGTTCATATCGGCGCTAAAAAGAATGGCGGCGACTGGCTGTTCTCCGTAAAAGACAACGGCATAGGCATAGAACCGCAATACAAAGACCGCATTTTCCTGATCTTTCAGCGCCTGCACGCCAGGAGCGAATACCCCGGCACGGGGATAGGGCTCTCCATCTGCAAGAAAATAGTTGAGACTCATGGCGGGCGGATCTGGCTGGAGTCGGAATCCGGCAAAGGCTCGACTTTTAATTTCACTATACCGGCGAAAGGAGAACTTGAAAATGACCAATGAAAATTATGTGCTTCCCATTGAGATACTGTTGGTGGAGGATAACCCGGCCGATGTGCGCCTGACCACAGAGGCCCTTAAAGAGGAAAAAGTTTTAAACAACCTGAATGTCGTCTCCGACGGCGTAGAGGCTATGGCCTATCTGCGCTCGGAAGGCAGATATGAGAAGGCGGTACGGCCCGACCTGATCTTACTGGACCTCAATCTCCCCAAAAAAGATGGGCGTGAGGTGCTTAAGGAAATAAAAGACGACCCCTCCCTGAAGGCCATCCCGATAGTGGTGCTGACGGTGTCAAAATCCGAAGAAGATATAATAAAATCATACAATCTGCACGCGAACTGCTATATCACCAAACCCGTGGACCTTAAACAGTTCATAAAAGTGGCGAAATCCATACAGGATTTCTGGCTGACAATAGTAAAACTGCCCCCCAGAAACGCATGAATTCACGGGAGGCGGCAACCGGTTTAAAGCGTATGGATGACAATTGCCTAAATATCCTTATCGTAGAGGATAACCCGGGAGACCTGCGGTTGGTGCGGGAATTTCTCAGGGAGTCCCCTGCCCCCGGTTTTAAAACGGCGCACTCCGGCTGTCTCTCCGAAACGTTGGAAATCCTGACAAAGGCCTCTTTTGACGTGGTCTTGCTGGACCTTGACCTGCCAGACAGTTCCGGGCTGGGGGCGCTGGAAAAGATCGCCGCCGCCAACCCGGAAATCCCCGTAATCGTCCTTACCGGACAAAACGACGAATCCCTGGGGCTGGAGGCCCTGCAAAAGGGGGCAGGGGATTATCTGGTGAAAGGTCGGATAAACACGTACCTCCTGACGCGCAGCATCAGATACTCTATCGAGCGAAAGAAGAAGGAAAAAGAGCTGGGCGCTCTCAACCGGGCGCTGAAGGCGCACAGTGACAGCAGCCATGCTATGATGCGCGCCGCCACAGAAGCGGAGTATCTTGAAAAAATCTGCCGCATTATCATGGAAGACTGCGGCCACGCCATGGTTTGGGTGGGTTTTGCCGAAAATGACAAAGCGAAGACGGTCCGTCCCGTGGCGCAGGCAGGCTTTGAGGACGAATACCTTAAAACGCTTAATATCACCTGGGCGGATACTGAGCGGGGCAGGGGGCCTACGGGCACGGCCATCCGTACGGGCAAAGCGTGCGGCTGCGGGAATATGCTGACCGACCCGGCCTTCACGCCCTGGAGAGCGGAAGCGCTGAAACAGGGCTACGCGTCTTCGCTGGTCCTCCCCCTGAATACCGGCGGCGTGATTTTAGGCGCGCTGACCATTTATTCCGGAAAAACCGACGCTTTTTCGGAAAGTGAAAAGTCGATGCTGTGGAAAATAGCGGATGATCTTGCTTTCGGTATAATGGCTATCAGGCTGCGCCTGGAGCGCAAAAAGGTGGAGGAAATCCTCCGCCGCGATAATGAGACCTTTGAAAAACAGGTCAGGGAGAGATCCCGGGAATTGCTGGATGCCCAGCAGGAACTTGAAAAGGCGAGACGCCTTTCTGATATCGGCACTTTATCCGCGATAGTCGCCCACGAGCTTCGCAATCCTTTGGCCGCTATAAGCATGGCGGCTTCCAATATCAGGAGAAAAGCCGCCAACCCTCTGCTGGATAAGCATTTTTTTAATATTGATAAAAAAATAACCGAAAGCAACCAGATCATAAACAATCTATTGTTCTATTCGCGGATAAGAATGCCGCAATTCGAGAGAGTGGATATAACCGCTATCCTTGAAGAATGCGTTGAGAACTTGCAAAGCCCCCCTGCACATGAAATAACGGAGCGGGTGGAATTTTATCTTTCCGAGAATAATTTGATCGAAGCCGATCCGTTGCAGATGAAAGAGGTTTTTTCAAATATCCTTGATAACGCCCGCGACGCCATCTCCTCCAGCCCCCGCGGCAAGATACACATTCGCTCCGCCGAAAACGGCAAAACCGTAGATATCCGCATAGAAGACACCGGGGTGGGGATAAGCAAGGAGAATCTGGATAAAATTTTCGAGCCGTTTTTTACCACTAAGGCAAAAGGCACTGGCTTGGGCCTTTATGTCTGTCAGCAGATACTAAAACTTCACGGCGGCGGTATAACCGTTGAGAGCGAACCCGGCAAAGGAACCGTTGTCGGGATAAACTTGCCCAGGGGCCATAAAAATGTCGAAAAAGATACTGATCATTGACGATGATCCGGAGTTATGCGAAGAAATGGCGGAAATTTTAGAATCCGAAGGTTATTTGGTGGACAATGCCTCGGACGGAGTAAAAGGAATGGAACTTCTCTGGAAAAATATTTATCATGTTTTTCTCCTTGATTTCAAGATCCAGGGCATGACAGGCATAGACTTGCTGAAGGAAATAAGGAAGAAAGACCCGAAAGCCGCGGTTTTTTTTGTTTCCGGAAGACCGGGCCTTGACGCGATTCTCGCCGCGGAAAACCTGTCGGATGCGGTTAAAGGAATAATAGAAAAACCTTTTGATTCACAGCTTCTTCTTGAAAAGATCGAAGCGTGCCCGACTTACTAAGCGGCCGGCAAGAACTTCTTCTCCCTATATTCAGAAGCCGCCTATTGCTGTGTTGCCGTCCATTTACCGTCTTTTGTCTTTGATAACTTAAGCTTTGCGCGGCATCTGGGGCATATAATAATATCGCCTTCTTTTGCGCCTTCCGGAACGATGTTTTCCTGTCCGCATACGGAGCAGCCTACAGCGGAATTTTCGATATATGTCATTTTAACGGGTTTAGGGCTCTGTACTGAGATCATAACTATTTCTTTATCCCCGGAATCCACAAGCCCATGTGGAGTATTCGCGGGGCCGTAAATAACGGAGCCGCTGTTAACCATAATCTGGTAATTGCCGACCGTAAACTGCCCCCTTCCTTCGAGGATATAAAACAATTCGTCGGAGGCCGGGTGTTTATGAAGCTTTAACACTTGTCTTGGCGACAAGAAGTATGTGTTAAAAACAACCTTATCCGTTGTAAGCGGCACTTTTTTTAACATCTCATTTTTGCCGAACTCCCTGATATCGGCGATGTTTACCGTTTGAAGCTCGTCTTTTTTCGGCGATACAATGCCGGTGGTGTCTTCCGCGAAACCTGCCGACAAAGCTGTAAACATAATTAATATGCTGAATAATAACTTTTTCATTTTTTTGCCTCCCATGGCATTATTTAGCGTTTGCTATAAGGAAAATATCCCAAAAAGACCCCAACGACTTACTGTTCTTTTTCCGCCAAGAACCGACTTTCCTCTTTTCTTCCCATCTCCACTCACGGGAGCTGTTTTAACGTGAATGCCGCACAGTCTTAACTATGCGGTCATCCGGGTTACGCTGATTTCGAGCTGTCGGGAATCCGTTTCATTCTTCGACACCGCCCTGATGGGCAGGTCAGTGCCGCCGTCCGGCAGGGCGAAACGCATAGAGAACGTCCCATCCGGATTAAGCTTCACTTTGCGCCCGGCAACGGTTAAAAAAGCGTCCGGCTCCGTGGCTCCGTACAGTATAAGCTCACAATCCGCCGCCAGTCGGAACTTTTTTTCATCGAGTTTTTGCGGGGCTTGGGAGGAAAGCGAACCGACTCCCCAGGACGCCGCACTGGAGAACACGGATCGCAGCATCTCCCATCTCCGGGCCAGAGACTTGGCTACTTCATCCGAGCCTTTGCCGATATACTCCACTCCGGAAAGCTGCAGCAGCCTGTCAAAGTCGGGAGAGACTTCCATCCACCGCTCTTCCATGGCGTCTGAAACCCGGCCCGTGGGCAGGATAATCGTATTACTCTTTACTATACCGAGGAAGTCTCCGGATGGCGGTATAAGGCCGAGCTCACAATAATAGGACCGGCCTCTGTTCTGAGCGTGAATATACCAGCTCCCGCTGTCGAGAATGACGGGGATATCGAAATATTTACCGCTATCCCCGGCGGCTGAGGCCGTGTCGTAAACGCGAACCATCTGTCGGGATTTTTCGAAAATATCAGGGCCGTGTTCGCGGGCGATATAAGCCTTTGAGTCCGCGGTTATTTCCCAGTAGATGAACATCCAGTCTGGGTCCCTGGGTATTAAAGCCGCCATTGTTGCCCCATATCCTTCCGGAAGAGATCTTGAATCGATATCCGGCCGGATGTTTTTATCGATCAGCACACCTGATGAAGGCATAAATATTCCCCTTCGCAGACAACCCACCCCCAGGCGGGTGTTAACATGATTATTACTATTGCCGTTTGTCAGCCCTAAACCCCCGGAGAGATTTCGGGCTGAATCTGGATTGTTTAGTCATTTCAGCTTTGGTTTCGGTTTTTTTCCGCATCTTTTCTTTCTTCATGCGGGCCTTTCCCACTTTGACCGATTTAACCATGGGATTGGCCATAGCTTGGGAACGGTCGGCAAATAATACTATTCAGTCACATTTCAAGACTGCGGCATCTTTATAATACAGAAATACGGCAAAACGGATAATCGGCTGTTTCCGCTTTTAATTGACTTTTTTCGCTGACCGGAAAAGAAAGTGCTTTTATGACGGCCTTTAGTAAAAATCTTTGAAGGCCGGAGCGATATCGATGTGGCTTATATCGTAATCCACCAGCGGCTTCATTTTGTCCAGGCCGCTTAACTCGCCGTAGGAAGGCTTTTCGGACTTGTAAATTATGCCGAGCGGTATCCTGTCCCCCCACTCCGCGGCTTTTGTCTGCGCGGTGGTTTTGTCAGCCGGATTATAATCTCCAGGAAGTTTGTAGCACCGTTTTGCGTACCATTCATAGGTGTTGAGTTTGTTGAATGAGACGCAGGGCTGCAATACGTCGATCAGCGAAAAACCCTTGTGATTTATCCCCGCCAGTATCAGTTCCGCGAGGTGCTCTTTTTCTGCGGCAGAGCCGCGCGCAACGAAACCGCAGTCCAGGGCCAGGGCCGTCTCAAGCGGCCGGAAAGGGCTCAGTATCACGCCATTCGGCTGTATCTTTGTTTTCATATCCGGTTCCGAAGTGGGCGAAGCCTGGCCTTTGGTAAGTCCGTAGATCTGGTTGTCGTGGACTATTACCGTCATGTCTACGTTGCGTCGGATATTATGTATGAAGTGGTTTCCGCCTTCTCCATAGCAGTCCCCGTCGCCGGTGGTTATGACGACGGTCAGGTCGTTATTGACTATTTTGGCGGCTGCGGCAGCGGGCAGGGCGCGTCCATGCAGGCCGTTGAAGAAATTGGCGCGGATGTAATGCGGCAGCTTGGCGGCCTGGCCGATGCCCGAAACGAACAGATACTCTTGCGGCTTTTTACCGAGTTTTGAAAGCGCCAGTTTAATGGAGCCCTGTATGCCAAAGTTGCCGCAGCCGGGGCACCAAGCAGGCGGATCATCGGAATTAAAATCTTTTATATCCATATTTTCCCCTTATAGTTGTGCGATAGGATTTGTGTCTTTAGATTTTGAGGCCGAGTAAAAGTTCGCAAGTGCGGAAAGCGTCTCATCCAAAGTGAAAGGCCGCCCGTCATATTTAAGTATGGAGCCGTCCGGAGTTATGGACGTTTCACGTTTTATGAGCCGCGCAAGCTGGCCGGAGGCGTTATTTTCCACCGTAATCACGCGGCCGGTTCCCTTGAGCGCGGCATACGTGGCTCCCGCGGGGAAAGGCCAGACCTGCGAATAATGTATGAACCCCGCATTTTTGGCGGCTGCGCATACTTCTTTCAAAAGGCCCAAAGTGGAGCCGAAACCGCAAAGCATTGTTGCTGCGCCGGGATTTACAACCGTGGGTGGCAGTATCTCTTTAGAAAGCCCGGCCATCTTAAGGTGCAGCCGTTTGTCCGTCATTCTCACTCTTACATCTGCCAGTTCGGTTATGTGACCTTCCGGGCCGTGTTCGTCGCTGTCGGCCGCGGCCAGGATATTGGAGCGGCCAGGTAAAACCCGAGGCGAGATTCCATCGTCGGTATAGGCGTAGCGGTGGGTATCGGGATCCGATCCGGTTTTGAACAGGCGTCCCCGGTCCTGCGGTTCTACTGAAGGATTGGGCGGGCATATGTTCATGTACGATTCGGCCAGGTATTGATCGGAAAGAATAATGACCGGCAATTGGAAGCGTTCGGCCGTGTTGAATGCGCGTTTAGCTATAAGGAAGGCCTCTTCCGGCGAGCCGGGGGAGTATACGGCGCGGGCGAATTCTCCGTGCCCCGCGTGCAGCGCGAATTCCAGGTCTCCCTGCTCGGTTCTGGTCGGGAATCCGGTGGCGGGTCCGGGCCTCATGACCAAGGCGATAACCACAGGCGTTTCCGTCATGGCGGCCAGACTGAGCCCCTCGCACATGAGGGCGAAGCCGCCGCCGGAGGTTCCGGTCATTGCTCTTACGCCGGCAAATCCGGCTCCGACGGCCATATTAATGGCGGCTATCTCGTCTTCGGCCTGCTCAACTATTATGCCGTACTTCGCGGCATAATCAGCCATGGTGTTCATGATGCCTGTGGAGGGCGACATCGGGTAGGCGGTATAAAACTTGCAGCCGGCGGCTATTGCGCCAAGGGCCAGCGCCTCATTGCCCGCCAGCAGGCAGGCTCTTTCATGGGGCGCGCCGGTGATCAAGAATGCGCAGTCCTTTATTCTACCGGCGGCATAATCAAAGCCTTTGCGGACGGCCAGTTTATTATTCTCTATTATCTCAGAGCTTTTCCCGCTGAATTCTTTGTTCGAAACTTTATAGGCCGCCTCCGGCCCTTCGCAGGTTATGGCGGTAAAAATGCCCAGCGCCACGGAGTTGGCGTAGATGGGGCCGCCCGCTTCCAGCGCCAGAGAGTAGATGGGCGCGGAAAGCCAGCCTTTTTCCAGGTTTTTTATGCCGTACTTTTCAGCGTCCATGATCAGCAGGCCTCCGCCAGCCAATGAGCCTTTATTAGCGGCGACCGCTTCTTTGTCCAGGGCTATAATAATATCGGCTTTATCGCGGGGAGAAAAGATGGGTTTGTCGGCCACTCTTATCTGGAAAAAGTTACTTCCGCCGCGTATTCTGGACATGTAGTCCTGGATGGCGAAAATATGGCGGCCGGTATCCTTATACAGGCGGCACAGCATCGTTCCCACGGCGATTATTCCCTGGCCCGCTTCACCGGCTATTCTTATGGAAATTTCACTTCGCATTTTTCCCCTCCTCATTGGTCCGGAATGTCCGGTTGATATATTTTCAGCAATCTGCCGTAAATCCCCGGGGCTTTCAAGCCCGGGGATGATCCCCCACCGGGATAAATTGTTTTGCTAAACTTTCCTGAGCAGGAAGGCGTGCGCCGACATGCCGGCCCCGAAGGCCAGCATCACTACCAGCTCTCCGGGACGCAGCCCCTCGCGCTCCATCTTCTCCAGTATAAACCAGATAGTAGCTGAAGACATGTTCCCCAGCCCTGAAAGCACCTTTCGTGTGCAGCGCATATCTTCATCGTCAAGGCCCAGTTTCTCCTGCACGGACCGTATTACGTTCTCGCCTCCGGGATGAACGGCCCAGCGGCTTATGTCCCCGCGCTTGAGACGGTTGGCGGCCAGAAGTTCGGCCACCAGCGTACCCGCTGTTTCCGCCGCAAGGCCCGGAAGCCGCGCGGAAAGCTGATTATGCAGCTGACCATTCCGGTGAACGAAGCGTATATCCTCCCTGTATTCCGGAGCGAAACGTGAAACCGAGGAAACCATGGCGAAGCCGCCGGTTTTGTCGCGTACCACGGCCGCAGCGGCCCCGTCGCCAAAAATGGCGTTAGAGATTATCAGACTCGCGTTGTCGCCCATCTGGAAAGTGCAGCTGCATATCTCGACCGACACACTGAGCACGTTCCCGCCAGGCCGCTCACCGGCGAGCGCGCCGGCAAGCTGCAAGTTGGGCACCGCTCCGCCGCAGCCGCTGCCCACCAGATCATAGGCCTTAACCGACCGGCTAAGCCCCAGCTCTTCTATAAGGTAGGTGGAAATACCTGGGCATATGTATCCTGTGCACGTGTTTACCACCAGCCCGGAAATATCGCGGGCATCTGTCCCGGTTTTCTTAAGCGCATCTCTGGCTGCCTTTGCGGAAAATCGTAGCGCCCAGCGAGCGAACCGCTCAGCCCTGTTGTCCGGGTCTTCTTCGACTACGGAACCGGGCTCCGTAAAAGCGAAACAGCGTTTTTTTACCGACGGGTGGGAGAAGACCCGCTCCATCAGCTTCATGCTGGAAGGCTTGAGTCGGGCGCAATAGCGTTCCCTCAGGAAGGCCGCTACTTCACCCTGGGGTATGGCCAGCGGCGGGAGCGCCGTTGAAATGCCGTCCACAAAACAATCAGCGACTTTCATGCATTTACCCCCAGGCCGCGCAGGCCACGCCTTAAAAAAGCGGTATGTTTCCAAAGCGGCTGCTTAATCCCCGCAAAGTGCGCCAGCTTGTGCAAACCGGAAAGGAAAGGGAGTGCCAGCGAACCGGAGTCTATGAAATTCATATTCTCCCGCGTCATTGCCTTAAGAGTTTTAAGCAGCCAATCCTTATTAATACCGGGCGAAAGATAGAAAACCGGTTCCAGCATTTCCACGGGCGGTTTTGAAAGCGTGCCTTCACGCCTGGCCGCGGTTTCAAGGGACGTGCCGGGGTAAAGGCGCACCCCGGCGTTGAAGAATACTGTGTCCGAAGGCCTGATGCGGCGCCGGGCGAAATCAAGGGTGCGTTCTACCGTTTCCTTTGTTTCTCCCGGGCCTCCCAGCATGAATATCCACATGCACGGGATGTTGTGTTCCTCCACCGCCCTGGCGGCCCGTTCGAGATGCGCGGAATTGTAATTCTTGCCCAGAGCGGCAAGCACCCCGTCGTCCGCGCTCTCAGCCGTTATCCCGATGCCGGCAAATCCGGCGAGTTCCATTATGCGTAGAAGGCGGGCGTCAGTAAATTCGGGGTTCAATTCCATGGTGTGAAAACGCGCGCCAGTTTTGTTCTCCGCCAGGAGGCCGCAGAGTTCCATCGCATGCGCGTAGGGAGAATTAAAAACATTATCCACGAATTCTATGTCGCGCGCTCCACCGGCCACAAGCTTCCGCACCGCACGCAGCACGGCTTCTGGCGCGCAAAGCCTGTAAGCCCTGCCTTCGCCTGCGGGATAAGTGCAGTAAACGCAGTCGAAAGGGCAGCCGAGTTTTGTCTTTAAAGGCACGGCGCTCATATGCCGGGCGTAGGCGCGAAGGTCTATCCAGCGGCTGAATTCCGGGAAGAGGCTCTCCAGTGCTGAGAGTGAAAAGTCCGGAGGGTTAGCGGAAAACCGCCCGTTAATTACAGCGCAAATCCCCCGTATCGAAAGCGGGTCGCCGCCGCTTCCCAGCTCCGATAGGAAACGCGGAAACACCGCAGCCGCGTCTCCGAGTACGCCCCAGTCCTCGCCGGTGCGGCGCAGGAGGGCTTCGGGCATTACCGCGACAGCCGCACCGCCAAGCACTATTTTGGCGGGGCAGACCCTGCGTACCAGGTCCATCAATAAAGCCGCCTCGGCTGGGTACGAAACCGGGTTCTTTATGTCGTTGTTGTCTATATTGCGCAATGAAAATCCGGCCACGTCCGGCTGGAAATCCCGGCAGACTTTTTCCAGGGCTTTGCCGGGATTTTTCTCGAACATCAGGTCAAGGAGGCGCGTTTCATGCCCGGCGGCCAGCGCGGCCTGGGCGGCCACGCAGGCGCCGTAGGGCATTACAGCCATCGGTTGACGGTTGCGGTTTAAGCTTATAATAAGTATTTTCACTATTTATAGCCGGTTTTTCAGTTCCATGATATCGGACGTTTTGCTTAGCTCTTTATATTGCGCGTTTGTCTTTCAAGCGGCGCCATCAGGCTGTATGCGCAGGGCAAGGAAAGTGCCGCTGGTGCTGAAGGGCAGGGCCAGCAGAACCACGGCCGGGTAGACAAAGCTGTTAAACTGCGAGCCCAGCACCATGTATGATACCACTATGTATTTTCCTTAAGCGTGACCACCGTGGAAAGCCGCACCATTTCCCCGGCCTCGCCCGGACAGTAAAATAACGGCAATAAATGTCGCCATTCGCGCGAGTTTTTTGTTTTTCATATAAGCGCCTGTTTTCTAATAACAATTTATTACTTGCCGCCAAAGTCCAGGCAACTCGGCTGTGCTAGGCATTTCATGTTATGTATTTGATATTACTGAGTACAAAGACGTACGGCAATTAGCGGTTTCCGCTTTCTTATGACTATTTTCCACTAATGGGGTGAAAAATAGTGTTTTTTTGTCCCTGCGGCTTAGAATATGGAATTATAATGGCCGTAATTTTCGGGTTGGAGTAAATATGCGCTTGAATAAAGTCTCTTTTACGGAGAGGTTCTTTTGGGGGCTATAAAGAAAGAGCCCCAGGTTACAAAAGCGGAACAAGCAATCCCCAAGAGACTGATCTCAAAGTATCTCGTAGGTGCCGGCAAACAGGAACCACCCGCGCTCCGCGCCCCATAAACATAATACTGCCACTCCAATCATCGCGGCAAGCAGGGTCTCTTTCAGCATAAACTTAAATATACGCGAGCATATTAAATTGAAGATAAAAATACCGAACGCACTGAGAAACAGAAACCAATCCCAAAAACCCAGTCCAATGCGTTCCGCTAATAATTCCACACAGGTAATGCCGAAAACAGATTACAAAATAACCGACAACGCTATCTTACGGATATTCATATTCCCCCTCCTATACATCGTTTCTATAAAATTGAAGACTTACTTGTGATGGGTGGATTTTGTGTCTTTCTCATGTGTGCTAAGAGATTTCAGATTTTCCCGCCAGTCTCGCTCCAATTCCGTCAGCGGGCAACCTTTCTATTCCTTTGCCACCAAAACTATCTCAATCCTGCGGTTTAGCGTCCTGTGCTCGGGGGTGTCGTTTGGCGACACGGGGCGGTATTCTCCGAAGCCGGCCACGATCATGCGCTTGGGGTCTATTTTGGCGTTATCCTGAAGATACCTGGCCACGGCGGTGGCGCGCGCCACTGATAGTTCCCAGTTCGTGGGGTATTTATACTTTAAATCCCCGCCGATGGGAATATTGTCGGTGTGCCCCTCTATTCTTATATCTTTATCCGCTATGCCGGACAGGACTTTCCCGACATTTTCCAGGATCTTTTTCCCGGCGGGGTGCACTTCCGCCATTCCGGACTCAAAGAGTATCTTGTCAACCATGTTGACGGTAAGCTTGCCTTTAAGCTGTGTAATGGTTACCGCCCCCTCGGATATTTCGGCTTTAAGTCCGGCAGTGAGATCTTCGTAATTTTTTTTGACCTGTGCGATTTCCGTTTCTTTGGCTTCTTCAAGGGCTTTCTTTTCCGTCATGGTTTTCGCCAGCTCTTCGTCCTTTGTTTTGCGGATATTGGCGTTTTCGTTGGCGGAATCGGCAAGTTTCTGGGAAAGATCGTCTTTTTCTTTTATAAGGTCCGAGACTTTCCTGGAAAGTTCCCCCTTGTTGGCTTCGAGAGATTCCTGAAGGTCTTTGTTGGATTTCTGAACCGAAACCAGTTGTTCGGCGCAGGCGTTATTCCGTGTCGTGAGATCATCGGCGTTTTTCTTTGCCGCTTGAGTCGAAGCGGAGCAATCCGCTTTTGTTGTTCCCAATTCTTTTTGTAATGAAGTAAGTTTGGCTTCCTGCCCTTTGAACCTTGCAGCGCTGACGCACCCCGAAAAAGTAACTAATGCCGCCAGAATTATCCAGTGCTTGTTCATTTTAAATCTCCTCTTTATTAGCGCTGCATGTAAATTAAATGACTAACTAGTGTAGTGCGTCTCACATATCTTGACTTTTGACTGGCCGGGTTTGGAGCGAAACAAGGAACGAAGAGCGCGGCATAGCTGGGCTATGTAAGCGATTCGTGACGCAGTTGCAGCCCAAAAGCGTAGGGGAAACCGCTTTGCGGTGTCCACATGCGGGTAATCCCCGGAAGGGGTCCCGCCAGCCCCCTAGGGGGGAGGCTCATCTTTGGCCGGCTGCTTTCGTTGCTTCTCGCTCACATACCACGGGGTATGCTCGCTCGTCGCGCCTCGCATCCGGCTCAAATCCGAGCCTTCAAATGTAAAGATATGTGAGACGCACTACACTAGCCGATCCGGATTAATAACACCGATTTGCAGCCGGAATACTATTCCCGTAATTGGTCTGTTACCGTTATAATATAGGTTATGCCGACTTTTTTCGCAAGACCCACGCATCGGCTCATGTAAAATCAAACCCTGGAGAGCCAGGCTATTCCCGTCAAAAACGAGGCACCTGTACCAGGTTGGAACCTGATTGATGGCGATTTATTTCTCTACCCTTTTAAAAACAATATGACCCGAATCCACGATCTCACCGCTGATTACCGGGCTGAACTTGTCTTTGGTTTTAATTACAATCGATGTTTTAGCCTTAGCGTTGCCATGGAGCAAGCTTGTGATGATATTATTCACCGTAGAAGGCTTAGGCGTTGGAGTCGTGGATGATTTTGCGGCTATTAATTTCCTCGTGTTACTCTTAAAGCCGGTATGTTTTTGCGCTTCTCCTTTAGGATAATCGACTTTGTTTGTGATCCATTTTTCTTCCCTGCTGATATCGGTCCATTCGGGTTTGGTCCTGGCGGTCATATTCATGAAATTTGTTAACTGAGGACTATTTTCAACGGTGTGTATCTTAAAACTCTCAGCTTCCAAATTGATACCGCCGCTGATTTCCAGGATGGTCGTATGACTCAGCTTAAACGCGGCAACCCTTTTATTAAAATTATCCCCCCTGGTTTGGAATATTTTTCTCTGGTCACGCATGGCTGCGGCCATTTCGTCGTATCGCTGCAGATCGGTGTTGTCCCCGGCTGCCGTGCTGCTGGATGTTTTGGCCCGGTAATCCTGAAGTCGCTTTTCTTGCGACGTTAATTCCTTTAGCATTCCCATTATGGTATTGTTTTCAGCTTCGATCTGCGCCAATTCCATGTTCAAATTGTCCGGATCCCGCCTTTTTCCGCCTGCAAACATTGCGAAGGCCTGTAAATCTTTTTGGGATGTCAGAAGCGCTCTCACCAGTTGATGGCCCTTAGTTTTTAATATGCGTGAAGCTTCGGTCCGCCAAAAACTGGTATCCTTATTGTGCTCGGACTTGAAAGCCAGAAACTCCGCCAGGTCGTTATTATCCGGGAAATACTCCGCTAGTAATTTATCCAGATCGGGACTCAAAAAGTAAATGGATAGGTTTTCTTTGATATTCTCCATCCGTTTTTCATGGTTTCGCGGGCGCAGCGTAGCCGCCGCAATAAGCTGCGTCCGCTCACGCTCAGTGGTCATTGCCGGTATTTCAACGGACAAGAGCGCGTCAAGGTCCAGCCAACGGGGAGTGACCCTGTACAGCCAGCTGCAGATCGCCATCAGTCGTCCAACGGTTACTAATTCCCGGTATTCGGAAAAGGCGTCCGCATAAGAGTCAAAGCGGTTGTTCAAGTCGTCTATATTTTTTCTGATCGCAGGCAGCAATAGAGCTTTTTTCTTTTTCTCGAACTCCGCGGAAGAAGAAAAGTCGTCCCGGCTGCGCTCGGCATCCGCTAAAAAGTGAGGGTTTATTATTCTGGCAAAATGTTTAGTCGCATCGGTTTGAACTTCAATGGAATCAGGATAAAACCAGAATCTGGTTTTTATCCAGTCCGTTTTAGCGCCGGGCGAAAACAGGTCTCTTTCTGCGACGGTCAGGAAATCGGGAACATGTTTTCTGGTATCAGACCGGATGTCGTTATAAGTATTCGGGTCAAGGCCGCTGGTAATTGTTTTAAAGCGTTTGTCCGCTTCTAAAACTACTTTGCCTACGGCAGTGTCTTCCAGGAATCCGCCAAAGTTCACGGCCGCCCTGGTAACGTCTTTGTGAGGGTCAAGGCTGATGAACGCTTTGTTGTTTCCGGCATGAAAAACCGCTCTGTAGGCAACAGCCAGATCAGAGAGTCGCACCTTCTTTCCCGCGAGTGTGGGGGGTGCGGCTGCCCTGGCATAAAGCTGCAAACCGGCATTTTCGTTTATGCGCGCCCCTTCCAGCTGACCGCCCTGGGCGAAAAAATCACCAAGTCCGGCAAGATCGAGGGGAACTTTGCCTGCGGGTGTTCCAAAAAAGGAACCGCTTAATAATGCCGGTGCCGGGTTAAGTTTCAGTGTAAGCGTGCGGTAATCATTTTCAAAGGTGTAAATTTCCACATTGAGTTTCCCCCATCTGGGCTTAAGTGTATTGAGTAAGTGTCTGATCACGGCATAGTTTTCAGCGTAAGCTGTCTGGGGGTTTGAGCCCTGCAGAAAAAGCCTTACCGTTTTCCGGTTATCTGTAAAGGCAGACATTTGACCGCTGCGAAACAAGGCAACCCAGGCGGGCTGTGGCGCCCCGGCCGGATACTTTGCGGTGACATCAGTAAAAGGCGAGTCCTCATTGTTAACAAGCTCTACAGTATATTCCAGAAGAGTCGAATACCTGTCTAACAAGGGCTGCAAGGCCCCCTTCAAACCGCCGCTGCCCAGCGCAGAGCCCAAAGTCTGTCCGGTTCGAATAATGGCGCCCTTGTCCACCAGGTCGCCATAATCAACATTAAGCCATTTGGTCGAACGAAGCGGTGCCGAGGACACCGCCACGGAAAAGGAGATCAATAAAATGACGGATATCCACAAGGCCTTGGGAATTGATCCGAACCGGGAAGATTTCATAATTTAAGTATTCCACACCATATTAAAACTGTATAACATTTCCTCCGGTTATAAAAACCAAAATAAAAAACGACAGCCGATAAGGATTGTCGTCAAAAAATTAAAAAATTCGGGTTGCCGGCTGTACGAGGTTGGAACCTGGTTGATGAAAATTTAAAGCCGGCTATTCTTTGACTGCCCATGTAGCCATGAAGTGTGGGAAATACTTATCCTCTATTAGGCCATTACCCCATTTATCCTCGTAAAATCCGCGAAGAATAAACCCGGCGGCCATTTGGCCGCCAATTTGGTCTTCCAGTGAATGTCCGAATTCCAAGGGTTCATGGTTTTCAATGAATCGTTTCTTTTCCTCCGGTGTTAGGTGTGCTTTACAGCCCGCAGGCCAAAAACAAGGCTGGAACGAGTTGCCCAGGTATTTAAACTCTATACTTTTTGGGGTCGCCGCTGGATTTAAATTTAAAAACTGAGGATCATTGCTGCAGAAATGAACTCAATTCTTCGGCTTTCTTATTTAGTTCTATATAGCGGTCCGGATAATCGGTTTTAGTGTAGATTTTCATGGCCGCGTTGTAAGCTGATGCAGCCCGTATGAGTCTTCCTTTCTTTTCATTACCTGAGAGAGACTCCGCCTGCCTGGCTAATGCGGCTGCTAAATCGCTTTGGGTATCGGCATACTCGTGGGGCGCTGACTCAAAGGTGAAAACGCGCAGGGCTTCCGTATACGAGGCTACCGCGTAGTCCAACTTCTTTTGTTTTTCCGCTCCGGTCATCAATCCCGCCAGATCTCTTAAAGCATTGCCGAGATTTTGTTTGCTTCTCGCATAATATTCCGGGAATGAGCGGAGATCGAGTACGCGCAAGGCATCCCTGAAGGCGGTAATAGCTTCTGCAAGTTTTTTCACTTTCGCTTCCCCGGTTAAACACATCGCGTGTTGCCACAACATAGTGCCGATATTGTGCTGTATGCTGGCGTAATGGCTGGGGGATGACTCAAGAGTGAAAACCTGTAGAGCTTTAGCGTAGGCTAATATTGCTTCATTAAATATGCGTAATTTATCTTCACCCGTAAAATAAACAGCCTGGTCCTTCATCGCGGTGGCAAGATTGTTATGCCTGATGGCATAATGGGAAGGAGATGTCTCGAAAGTATCCACCCGGAGAGCTTGTTGGTACGCCGCAACCGCCTCATTTAGTTTTTGGCGTTTTTCTTCTCCAGCAAGAGACGCTGTCTGGCTCCAAAGCGCATTTCCGAGATTGTTTTGTGTTCCGGCGTACTCATATGGAAAGGAATCGTATGTGTAGATTCTCAGGGCTTCCTTGTGCGCCGTTATCGCTTCCTCAAGTTTTTGCAGTCTGTCTTTTCCGGAAAGCAGCGCAGCCTGGCTCTTCAAGGCCGATCCAAGACGCGTTTGCGTGGTGGCATAATCTTCGGGGGTTGCGTCAAAGGTCCTGACGCTCAGGGATTCTCTGTACGACATAACGGCTTCATCGAGTTTTTGTCTTTTCTCTTCACCGGCAAGAAGCATGGCCTGGTTTTCCAATACCACGCCAAGATTGCATTGTGCCGAGGCGTAATCGATCGGGGTCCGGGTTAATGTCAAGATCCGCAAGGCCTCTTTAAGCGCTATTAACGCATCTTCGAGCTTTTTCTTTTTATCTTCTCCGGCAAGAATATTAGCCTGAAAACGGAATGTCCTTCCAAGGTTGTTTTGTGTGCGGGCATAGTCATCGGGAGCTGAAGCGGCTGTGTAGATTTTCAGAGCTTCCTTCTGCGCTGTTACCGCTTGCTCGAGTTTTTGATTTCTTTCTTCTCCGGCAAGAGTGGTAGCCTGTCCATGCAACGCATTCCCGAGATTGCTTTGCGCGTGGGCATACTCCTCCGGCGACGAATCAAGGGTGTAAGATCCCAGGGCGTCTTTATAGGCTTTTACCGCTTCTTCCAGCAGCTTTTTGCGGTTTTTGCCCATGGCGGACTCTGATAATTCGTGCAGCATCTTGGCGGATTTGATCGTCTGGGCCGCCAAGATAAGCCTGTCGCCTATATCGGATTTCGCCTGGGCGAGGGCCAGCTTTTCCAGCTCAGCCGCCGATTTTCCCGCGGAACCGGCCTTTTTCCTGGGCCAGACCGCATAAATGAACTGTTTCCTGGCTTCGAGCTCGGGCTTGTCCGCCAGCGCCTGGGGTTGGAAATATCCCTTGAATTGCGCCGGCAGCTGTTCTGAAATGGAAAAGTCGCTCCTTACCTGTATGAGGTTTTCCGCGCTGCTGTCTATAAAAATATAATTAGGCGATGTCAGTTGGCCTATAGTCTCCCGCTGAAAGTACTCTTTTGACGCGGCCTCGCAGCGCTGGGCCTTATTTATGCCGGAACCGGAGTAGTGGATGGTGTCTTTTATCTCCAGAGGACCGAAGTTGCCGAAAGAAATGCCGGTACGCAGGGCCAGGAAGTGACCATCCGGCACGGAAACGCCGCTGGCGGAGTATTTCCCAATATATTTTTCGCGAGTCTTTTCCCAATCCTGTACTATACGGCTGAGGCACAGGATGCTGTTCTCAACGCTGGTAAAAAGCAGCAGAAAGCCGTCCCCCGTAAAATTCCCCACATGGCCGCCGTGCTTGTCGGCCGCGGCCGCTACCGCGCCGTAGAGTTCCCTTATCATTTCGGCTGCGGTGTCGGCATTCTGGTCCCAGGCGTAGGTGGAGTCGTGCAAGTCTATAAAAGCGGCAAAGCCTGGGCCTTTTACCGACTCGCTATGCGGAGCATCTTTGTATGGCATGATTGGGCCTGAACCTTGCATATGTAATTATAATACATATTGGGTTTGAAAAGTTTTGAACGCTAAAAGTTAAAGTGCTTTAATTAGCCAATGATGGTAAAAAAGCTAACCCCCCGACGTGAAATCGGGGATTTTATCAAGGGGTGGGTGGCTGTTCCGACGGCCTTCGAATAATTTTGGACCGATTTAACGCGGTTTTCAGCCTAAAAGACGCGTTTTGCCTGATAGACGAGGCCCCTTTTGAGTTCCTAACCGGTCCAAACGGCAAAAAAATCATGCTTTCCCCGGAAGAGGCTCAGGCAATCCAAAACCGCCGGTCCAGATCCCCCCGTCCGCCTCTAATCCAGCAGGACCTGTTGGAAGCCCGCCAGTTCAAGGGACACCTTGAAAAAACGCCGGGGCTCACCAAAATCACCTTAGCCAGGGAACTGGGGATCCCCCGTGCCCTGCCTCCAACTTCCCACCGATGCCCTGTATCGAAGCGAACGTTACGGAATATCACCGTAATCCCGATTTTGAACGGCAGAAACAAGAGTTTGACCATCTGTTCAGGGCTGGCTATGCATCCTGATTTTCCGCTTAGAAAAACAAATTAAATAATATCCCTGCAGTGAACGCGAAAATCACCCACCACACAATATAAACCAGCAGTCCGCGATGGCCTATGAGTTTCTGCGACATTATCATGGTCGGTATACAGGTGCCAACGGAGCCCAACAGGAAAGCAAAAGCCGGGCCGGGTCCGAGACCCAAGATGTGGCGCCAAGCATATCGAGAAAATGCTGGTCGTCCATCCATTTACGTTTCTTAACGACCTCGTTATGCATTAGAACGACATGCGCGGCCGGACCGCCAAAGCCTATGGTTCCAAGCTTCAGAAATACATAAGCGACTTCTTTTGTTTTTTGCCACGTACCGGAACTTTCGTTCTGGGATGGTTGTGAATCGTTAAGGTTCATAAAGCTTTGTAAATGATCAATGGGGCCAATCCAGCACCTTTACGTCCGTACCGAGCTTTTTGGTTACCGCCTCGATCATTTTTGCGGAATGCGGACAAGGGTAGCCCAGGGCTACGGCGCGAGCATTACAGCGACGGTCAGTTGTCCCGTGCGCATAGGACCTTCTTCATTAAGTCTCTACTTATAAACGCACCGATAACAACCGGAGGACATAAATCACGGCACCCAGCTGATACATTACAAGGGATTAAATCCGATGAATGCGCTGCAGACTAGGACGACTATGGCTAATTTTAAGCAGGTTTCGCACAGCGCCTTCCTCCGCGCCCGCTTCTCAAAAAACTCCTTTTCCGATTGGGAATCCGGCGCTTTTCCGGCACCAAATGTTGCGAACAACTCGCGCAGCCTCGGGTTCAAGCCGAAGAATATCTGCCCCATGATCCACATCATCCAGAAGATCGCCGCGAGTTTGAGCCCAATCGCCGCCCAGGCTACAGGGTGTAACACGCGAAATGACCCGTGAAACAGGTAGTGGTTGAGTGGCATACCGATGCCCGTGGCGAAGAGTACGGTTATGAACGCCATGCAGTAGGGCGCGTTGCCCTGGAGCGTTTCTTCAACTACCTTGTCCAGCTCGTAATGGAGTTTGGGGCCGTACTGAGCGCGGGTAGTGACAAGATTGCGGTTATAGAATGGCGCAGCCGCGCACCCGACCAGCGCGATATTATGCAATGCCAATAGGATTCCCTGAATGAGTTGTTCTAACATATTGCCTCCCGTTATTTCCTGTTCACCGCATACTTAAAAAACTATTACCTTGTCCGCCCAGGTGGTCCATTCGGTGAGGATGGCCATTGTGCCGCGCTTGGCGCCCTCAGCTAACATCTCCTCGGTTATGCCGCGGGCGTCCATGCAGGAGCCGCATACGCTTATCTCGCCGCCCTGCTTGCTCACAAGTTTCAGCATATGCTCTATGTTGTAATAACCTTGGGGAGTTTTCTGGTTTTTAACTCCACAGGAAGCGCCGTCGCCCATAAGGAACACGCGTATCTGTTCAATCTGGCTATTTCCCATGGATACGGCCAGCCGAAGGCCGTTATAGCTCTTTTCCCCGCCGTAAGGCTGCTCGTTGAGTATAAACAGGTTTTTCATATATTAGGATCTCCAATTCCTGCACGATCTGTACTCATGCCGCAGTTTACGCATGTTTTGCACCTATCCTGAACGCTGCATTCCCCTGCTCCCGCAAGCGCTCGATGAGAACCTGCCTTAACAAATCGTAAGCCTTAAGCATGATTGGAAAAGCCAGACGGTAATAGATGTGCTGGTCCTCGCGCCGCGACAGTAAAAGCCCCTTGTTCCGCAAGACGGCCAACTGTTGGGAGACATTGGTTTTGGATATGCCCATAGCTTTAGTCAGGTCACCGGCGGTTCTTTCACCCCCCCGGAGCAAGTCTATAATTTCGAGGCGTTTGGCGTTTGAGAGGACGGAGCAAACCTGCGCGTGCATCTCGTATATAATTTTAGGGTTTTCTTTTTCTGGCATGGTTCTCTCTTATGGTGCGTAGTTGCGATATTGCGCAATAACATGATAACAATCCGCATTCGCTCTGTCAAGTTTTCTGAAAGAAGGAAGCGGCAGTGTGCTTTTCCTGCAATTCAAACGGTTGAAATATGTGATGGTTGCCTGTACGCAGACCGCATACAGTGTGATTTTAAGGGTCGTTAAATCAGGGGGTTTGGTGAAAAGCAAAATCCTCGACGTGAAATCGGGTATTTTAAAAAAGTCTGGGTGGCTGTTCCGACACTAATCGAACAATTTTAGACCGATTTAACGCAGTTTTCAGCCTAAAACCGGGTTTTACCTGATAGACGATGCGCCTTTTGAGTTCGTACCCGGCCCCCAAACGGCAAAAAATATATGTTTTCACCGGAAGAGGCGCAGGCAGTCCGGAACCGCCGGTCCAAGTCCCCCCGCCTACCCAAAATCCAGCAGGATATGCTGGAAGCCCGCCAGCTTAAAGACCGCCTTGAAAAAACTCCGGGTCTTACTAACACTGCCTTGGCGGCGGAGCTAGGGATATCCCGCTTTGAGCTGATCCGCCGGCTAAATCTTCTGCGGCTGGTGCCGGAGATTCAGGAGCAAATATTTGCCATGCCGCCGAGCCTGGCCTGCCGCTGGCCAATCTCCAAGCGGACTCTGCGGGATATCGCTGTGATTGCCGATGCCGAATGTCAAAAACGCAAGTTTGAGGGATTTATAAACGGCGATTACGGTTAAATCCCGGACATTACCTGCGGTGGTCGGGAGAGTCTAGACCAGTTCTAGGCCCTCCCTAAGGTGCACTGCATCAATCTGTCCCTGCCGTCGTCGCCCTTCCAAACCATCCCGGTCTTGTAGGTCTCCCACGGCGTGTTGTATT
>Ga0208953_1000259_pt1 | contig 51964 bp, 32 predicted proteins | sample RifOxyB2_FD_184033 | JGI IMG/M metagenome (GOLD analysis project Ga0208953, IMG submission 184033) | Groundwater microbial communities from Rifle, Colorado - Rifle Oxygen_injection B2 (SPAdes) | ecosystem: Environmental > Aquatic > Deep subsurface > Groundwater | place: USA: Rifle, Colorado...
ACGGCATGGTGGCGGAGCATTTTCCGGCAAGGATCCGTCAAAAGTTGATCGCTCAGCCGCATATATGGCCCGCTATATCGCTAAAAATATTGTGGCCGCCAAATTGGCCGAGCGCGCTGAAGTGCAAATTGCTTATGCCATCGGCGTGGCGCATCCAGTATCGGTGCGGGTCGATTCGTTTGGAACCAGTATTGTGGCCGAAGAGAAGATCGCGAATGCGGTTTACCAGTTATTTGATTTACGGCCAGCGGCAATTATCAGCCATTTGGATTTAAAGCGACCGATATATCGAGCAGTCGCTAGTTATGGTCATTTCGGGCGGCCGGATTTGGACTTGCCTTGGGAGCGGACAGACAAAGCGGCCGAGCTGAAGCAGTTATGCGAAAAACATTAATATCACAGTTTTTTCATGGTGACGAAAAATTTAGAATTGCATCAACGGTTGATTACGCTCTCGGCTATGCGTCCGGACGAATTATTGGATTTTTTTCATTCGGATTTAACCGGCATACCGGCGAAAAAGATTATCGGCAATCTAAAAATGGCGATGATGTTTTTGGACTTGCCGTCGCGCGACGCGCTGAAACAGTCGATCTTGGGCAATTTGGCGCCAACTAATCAAGATCCGGAGCTGGTGGCATATCTTAAGCGGCCGACAGCCGAGGAGTTGGCGAGCGAAATTCCCCTGCATACGGCGCTGACGAAAGAGGAAGAAGACGAAGTTAAAAATCACGATGTTGGCGGTGCAAGCGGGATGCCTGGGCACCACTTCGAAGAAAAACTGCAAGCGGCCTGGCGGATGCTCACTCCGGAAATTAAAACTAGGTTCGAGCGTGAATCATTAGAGGCGGAAAGGTTTAACAGTATTATTTTAACCTATCTTAAAGATATCCGAGACCGGCTGGAAACGACGCAAAGATTGGTTGCTAAGACGGAGTTAGGGGGAATGAATTTCCCCCGTGATCTGGTCGATAAAATTTTGTCTGTTTTAGACGAGTGGCCACCTAAAAAAATTTTATCAAGCGCGCTGGCTGTACCAACATCTGCGGTCAGTGTGAAAAAAGTTGGTAGCGTTAACATTACGCGAATTAATGAGTTAAAAGGGGAAAATGATTATCCACCAAAAGTTAGCGAGCCCAGCGGGCGCAATAATACCAGATCCCGGCCGGCGCCAACAGCTCGGGCCGGCAAGTTTACGGATATCGCTTATCCGGCTAATACCGGTGACCAAAGTACGCATCACCTAACCGGTCCAATAGAAGAGTTTAGCATGCTGACTGTGGAAGATTTCCGCCGGGCACCACAGCACGAAGATTTTGTCCGCAAAGTTTTAGACAAGCTCAATCTGCTTGCCGCCGAAGATTATAACCAAAAAATGGCGGCGATTGACGCTTGGCACCGGTCAGCTCTTTATAAGCTTTACATTGATATCGGGCAAAAAAGTTTGGGGCAGGGCTTAAATGTGGCGGACTATTTGCATAATTCACCTGCCAGCAGTTTAACCGAAGAAGAGTTTTACGCGATTACCGAATTAAATCAAAAAATGCGGTTTTGATTATTTTAGGACTTACGCGTTTGATGAGAAGACATATAATTTTGTCATTCCCGCGCAAGCGGGAATCCAGTATTTAATTGACACCAAACGCGTAAGTTCTATATTTATGCCTCTACAATATTCTGTTCCCCAATTCGTCGACGTGGAAAATAAAGTGATCGGGCCGATTTCGGTGCGCCAGTTTGTAATTATTGCCGCCGAAATTGGAATCATTTTTTGTCTTTACAAATTTACTGATTTTACGATGTTTCTTTTTGGCACAATTATCACCGTAGCCGTCGCCATTTTGTTCGCGTTTATAAAAGTCAATGGCCGACCGTTTCATTATTTTATGTTGAATTTTTTGATGTCGGTCAAGAATCCGCATTTACGCGTCTGGAAAAAAGTAGAGATACCGCCGCCTTTGGAAATCAAAGGTGATCCTATGGGCAAGGGAAAAACCGCTGTCGGCGAAGAGTTAACTTCTTTTACTTACATTAAAATGGCCCGGGAGAAGGAGAAAGTGCATTCACGGCTTTCTGATTTGTCGCTGTTAGTCGATACCGGCGGTTTTTTCGAAAAACATTAATTCACTAAAAAATGCCTAAATCAACGCAAAGCTACTTGGATGTAGCGGAAATCAAACAAGACTCGCTGGTTTTAAAAGACGGCTCATTTCGCGCGGTGGTTTTAGTTTCCTCGATTAATTTCGCCTTAAAGTCGGAAGAAGAACAGAAGGCGCTGGTTGGCGCTTATGTGACGATGCTTAATTCTTTAGACTACCCTTTGCAGATTCTGGTGCAGTCGCGGCCAATTAATGTGGATGATTATCTTAACGAACTGCAGGACCGCGCCCATTCCCAAACCAACGAACTTCTAAAAATCCAGACCCAGGACTATTTGGATTTTGTCCGCGAAATTATCACTTTAGGCCACATTATGACCAAAAAGTTTTACGTGATCGTGCCGTTTGATCCGGGCGGACACTCTCGTCCCGGCTTTTTTAAGCGTCTCCTCAGCGTTTTTAAGCCGACTAAAGTTATTTATATGCGGGAGGAGGTTTTTGAACGGGCGGCGATGCAACTGGAAAAACGAATCAGCAATGTTTTAACCGGACTTTCGGGGTTAAGCTTGTCCGCGGTACGTTTGGACACTCAGGCGCTGATCGAGCTTTTTTACGCCACTTATAATCCGGAAATCGCCCAGGTCCAAAAATTTGGCAAAGTGGAAGATATTCAAGTGGAGAAAATTGGCAGTTAGTTAACGGTTTTTATAATTGATTATGGCTTTTAACCTTCTTAAAAGTTTTCGTAAACCCGAGGTTCAACAGAAAAAGATGGATCAACCCATCAAATCAGCCCGTGAAAAAAAGGTTGAATATGAACGCGGGAAAGAGATGTTAGCGGCGGAAAAACTGTACCGGCGGGGGATAGTCAGTTTAAGGGATTTAATCGCGCCGTCGTCTTTAGACGTTAAACCGGATAATGTTAAGTTGAACACTTTGTTTGTACGGACGCTTTTTGTTTTAACTTACCCGCGCTATTTAACGGTTGGCTGGTTTTCGCCGGTGATTAATTTTAGCGCCCCTTTGGACGTTTCGATGTATTTCTATCCGATTCCGGACGATGTGGTGCTAAAACAATTGCGCAATAAAGTCGGCAATATCGAAGCTGATTTGGTGGCGGCGGCGGAACGCGGCTCGCCGCGCGACCCGATGCGCGAAACCGCCTTGCGCGACATTGAGCAGTTGCGCGACGATATTACTCAGGGTTTGGAAAAGTTTTTTCAGTTCGGCCTATACATTTCCTTTTATGCTCGCACCGCCGAAGCGCTGGATAAAACCACCGAACGCTTGGAATATATTTTTGGGTCAAAATCGATCGTCACCAAACGCGCGATCTGGCAAGCAGAACAGGGTTTTAATTCCACTTTGCCGCAATGCACGGATCAATTGCAGATTGCTTTTAACATGAATTCCTCGCCGATAGCCACTTCTTTCCCGTTTGTCTCTTCGGATTTAACTTCTGATTCCGGGGTCTTGTACGGCATCAATCGGCATAATAACAGTTTGATTCTGTTTGATCGTTTTTCCATGCCTAACGCCAACTCGGTTGTTTTTGCCACCTCTGGCGCGGGCAAGAGTTACACCGTCAAACTGGAAGTCCTGCGCAGTTTGATGCTCGGTACCGACGTAATTATCATTGATCCGGAGCGGGAGTACGCTCATTTAGCCGAAGCGGTCGGCGGTACTTATATTAACATCTCGCTAAATTCCGAATCACGAATCAATCCCTTTGATTTGCCTCGCCAAATGCCGGCCGGGTCAACCGCCAGCGACGTTATCCGGACAGCGGTCATCACCGTCAAAGGCCTTTTAAAAATTATGCTGGGCACTGTCACCACGCGCGAAGACAGCCTGCTGGATCAAGCGATTTTACAGACTTACGCCAAGCGCGATATCACCCCAGAGGCGGACCTGTCTAAGGCCGAGGCGCCTTTGATGAGCGATTTGATTGATGTTTTGGAAGGGATGGTCGGCGGCGAGGATATTGTGATTAAACTTCGCAAATACACGGATGGAACGTTTTCCGGGCTTTTTAATCAGCACACCAACGTCGACGCCCGCAATCAGTTAATTGTTTTTAGCGTGCGTGATTTGGAAGACGAGTTGCGGCCGCTCGCGATTTATAACGTCATCAATTATGTTTGGAATTTGGTTCGTTCGGAATTAAAGAAGCGGATTATGGTGGTGGACGAGGCTTGGTGGCTGATGCAATACGAGGACTCGGCCAAGTTTATGTACGCGCTAGTTAAACGTTGCCGCAAATACTATTTGGGCGTAACCACCATTACGCAGGACGTGACCGACTTTTTGGGCTCGCAATACGGCAAAGCCATCGTTACCAACTCCTCAATGCAACTTTTAATGCGCCAATCGAAAGCCGGCATCGACGTGATTATGGAAACTTTTAAGCTCACTGAGGGCGAGAAATATTTGCTTTTGGAATCCGCGGTCGGGGAGGGCATATTTTTTGCCGGCTCCAAGCATGCCGCGATTAAAGTCGTCGCTTCTTACGTGGAGGATCAAATTATGACTTCTGATCCGGCCCAGCTTTTGGCGATTGAGCAATCAAAAAAGGAGTTCGCGCAAGCGGTTGCCCGCGGGGACGTCAACTACGAGGAAGAGAAGCGCGGCCATGGCGTGCGCGGGAGGTATATGGAGGAATAATTGTAAATTATTCTAATTATACTAATTAACCTAAGCTAAATATAATTAACCTAATTATACTAATTATTCTAATTAACCTAAATAAATCCCAATAACCAAAACCCAATTTTAGAATAATTAGGGCAATTAGAACAATTTATTTTGTGCTTGGTACTTGTTTAGAATAATTAGTATAATTAGAATAATTAGTATAATTTTTTTATGTCTCTAAAAAAAATCATCATTTTAGTCATCGCGCTTTTGTTGATTGTCATCGCCTTAGCCGCGGTTCTTTTGTGGCGTAGCGGAGAGCAACCTTCGCCAATTTCAGGAACCGGACCGGCCGCGACCGGCACGACTGCCGCGCCTGGCGCCCAGCCCGGAATCAATCCGGTAACAGGATCCGGACAACCAGCTCCGGGCGGCGTGACCCAGCCGATTAACGAGTTTTCCAATGATTACTTTAATAATACCGCTAAACCAGCGGTGCCGACTGGCGCGGATAACGAGGAGGCGACGCTCAAACTTTTGGCGCAAAACTTTCTGGCTGATTTCGGCGGTTATTCCACGAGTAGCGGTTACGCGCATATCGAACGTTGGTATTCGCAGATGACGCCTCAGTTTAAAGCACAAACTGCCGCTTGGATCAAAACAGGCCCGGCCGCGAAAGAATCGCCGACTTTTTATTCCATCGAAACTAGCGTGTCCAAAGTGACGATAACTAAACAGTCGCCGGATCAAGTAATTATGACGGTTGATGCCAATCGCACCGCGACGGACGCGCCAGAGTATTACAATAAAAGTTTTCGCCAATCAGCGGAAATAAAGTTGGTTAAGAAAAACGGCGCTTGGAACATTAATCGCGTGGATTGGCAGTAAATTAATTTTTATGGCTACCCCTGATACAATTGATGAACAGACATCTCCAGATACAGTGGCGTCGCTTCTAAAACAGGCGAAGGAAATGTCGCGTTTTATTCAGCAAACTGGGCAAAGCCAGCAAGAAAGACCTGTAGAAAAAGCAGAGCCATCACAACCCCAAGATCCAGCTAAGCAAAAAGCTTGGGCGCAAAAACAAGTTTCTGGGGCGCCGTCGGCCGAAGGGGGGCCGAGCCCGTCTAAGTGGGAGCAAGCCCAGCAGGCAAGCAATTATTCCGAGGATCCCAGAGAGCGAGCAAAGCAGAAGAAAGAGGCGGAAGCTGATATTAAGCGTGATTATGGCACTTCTTCCGCGGCCGCGAGGCACGGCAACGCTGGTAACGGGCTTGGCCGTGGGAAGAATCTTGCTGGCAAGGCCGCGGGACAAGCTTTGGGCGCAGTGGCGCAAGCGGTGCCTTTTGGCGGTCTGTTGATTTACGGGTTAGCCATTTTGAATGATTTTCCTGATTTCGCCACACCTTTTCTCGATTTTTTTACCGGCGGCATGAGCATTATTGTAGATTTTCTTTTTGATGCCGTAGTATTTTTGGGTTTTCGTTATTTTTTACGCTCGTATTTAAATATTCCCGGTCTTAAACTCATTTTATATGGCTGTACGTTAGCCGAATTACTCCCTGGTTTTATTTTTTCGATAGATATCTTTCCTTTTTGGACCCTTTGCGCTTATCTGGCGCTTCAAAAAATAAAAGAACAAGAACAAAATGTTCCGGCCAGCGCTTCCGCGCAAACTCCGTCTTGGGTAGCCACAGCCGAAGCCGAAGCCGCCGCCTGATTACTTTAGAATCTTCCTTAATTTTTAATTTTTAGTTTTTACTTTTTCATTTCTCATATGTCCGAACGCACAATAAAATACATAATTTTTTTCTTGATTGTTTTTGCCCTCCAGGGTGTTTTGCTTTTGGTTTTGATGCTTAATCCTGCCAGAGCCGGTGCCGCCGGAGCGCAGGCTACTGTTGAACAGAATATAACCAACTGCCCATGCGGCTTTAGCTCGGACAAGCCCACCGATAAGTTAGAAACAGTGCGTTTATTTATTCCAATTCCCGGAGTTACTGATAAATGCGGTTACCTCTGCGATGTTAATGGCGATAGTCGGGCTGATGTGGTTGATTACGTGATAATGGTTTATAAATTTTTGGTTGGTTTGGCCGGCGTGGTCGCCGTGATTATGATTATGCTCGGCGGTTACCGCTGGATTTTTGCCATGGGCAACAGCGCCCGGATTGCCGGCGCCAAAGAGACCATTTTTTCGGCGATTATCGGTCTGGTTTTGGCTTTGATTTCGGTCCAGCTTTTGGAAACCATCAATCCGCGTTTGGCTGATGTTAGCCTGCCGAATGTGGCGGAAATCGGCCGGGTAAGCTTATCAGAAGAATTTTGTAGTCAGTACGACATCCTGTCCACTGACGTTGATTTTAATACGGCGCTGGTGGCTAAATCTTTAAATCTTGTGCCTGCCACGGCAACCAAAGGCCCAAGCGCCTTTGTTTTGCGCGACATAAAAGGGCTTAACCTGTTCAGCGGCGATGATGACGATGCCGAAGGTACAAAACACGAAATTTTGCGCTGTGATAATCAGGCCGCTAATTACAAGATTCAAGGTTCTCCGCCGACTGGTCCAGAAGTCAAGATTGCCCGGATCGACTGGCGGGAGCCTAAATTAGCGACTGATGTAGGCAGCAAGGAAATCACTGGGGTGGAGTGTTTCTACGGTTTATGTAGTGATCAGTCCAATTTAGGTTTAAGCAAAACCCAGATTCTCCAGAATAAAGAATTTTTACTGGAGTATGTTAAAAATTTTAAGAAAAATAATATCGCAGGCGAGAAGTACTCTGAGAGCGTCTTAACAATAGACGATGTCCATCCCAATACTTCCACTAGTACTGCCGGCGACGGCGCTTGTTACGGGACTTATTGCGATTTGCAGGAAGGAGAGGATAATTTAACGCTTTGCGTCAGGCGTGAGCAGTTTGGCCTTGGCTGTGTTTCGCCTAAAACGCTTTGCCAAAATCAGCCTGTCGGCTCTTGTTCCGAAGTTAACGACGCGTTTACTAAAAGCCTAAAAACACAAGGCCTGCCATTTGCCTGCGGTAAACGTAGCGATCCGTGGTATTCTTGGTGGTATACTTTGGATATGGGGAGAGACAATTGCGATTTAGGCACTAAATTCAAGTGCCCGACCGGCTGGAGCGTTAGTACCTCCTTTGTGGGTGTGGATCAAGCCAAAGGTAAGTGTTGGGAACAAGATAAAGATATGCCCAAACTAAAAAATTGTGCTATCGGCGAGAATGATGTTTTTCCGATTTTGTCCGGGGATTATGCCGTCGAAAACGTCAATGCCATCTGTTGCGTTGCGCCGAATCATGACCAGTATCAATGCGTTAGTACTTTCGCCGACCTTTTTAAGGTTGCTGCGACAGGGACCAGTGTTGAAAAAAACATTGGCGCCTATACATCTCTGTCTACGGTGGATTATCCTAAGGGGCCATATCACGATTGTAAAACGAAAATTGAAGGGGATGCTTGCATAGTGTATGCTCAGGAGCCAGCAGATGCGGACCCTGTTTTTACCAGCGGCAAGTGTCAATTTATGCCTGTAGTTAACGATCCCGACGCCACCAGTTTTCCTGAAGATCAACGCAAACTGGTTTGCCAGGATGAGAGGACTCAGCCACTGTTTAAAGTTAAACTTTGCTATCGCGGCACCGACGACAATGTCGTCTACCGGAAGTACGAGGACTGCACTCTGCGGAATGATGATTCGTGCAAGGCTTTTATTATGCCGGACGATTATCCTTGCTTTAAACCAGTCGGCAAGTTTAACTGGAAACTAAGCGGTGTTGACGAGGGTCACCCACCGATTGTTTCGGGCGGCGCAATTGCCGGTAATGTTACTGCCGTTCGAAATGCCGTTTTAGTTGGGCATATCAATAATGTTATGATGGCGGCCGTACCTAGCCCAGGATTTACCCTGCGCAATTACTTTACCATTAATACACTCCAGCTTGGTTTTCAGAAGAAGTCGCGCTGGTCGCCAATTAAAATTGCCTCGGCGGCGGTGGGTTTAGACGCTTGCCGAGTAGTCGCGGCAATTATCGCGATTGAATCGGGCGGCAAGGCTGATGCGATCGGTTATAATAAAGGTTCGGTTGATTGCGGTTTGATGCAGAAGAATGTAGACGGCGGGAAATCCGAAGAAAGTTGCAGAAAATCCAGTTTTGGTAATTTGTTTGATGAGGAAACGAGCATTAAAGCAGGTGTTGAGGTATTAAACGGTTCGTTTTTTAAAAATCCTCTTGGTGTGCCAAAGTGTGGTGATTATCATAATGACCCGGGGGATAAGTCAGCATGCGAAATGGCGGCAAATGATCCGGTTCCGAACCAGGTGTTTTGGCCATATTTAATAATGCAATATAATGGCGGTTTAGGTGCGAGCAAGCGATCCTTTTCATGTGTTTCAGGCACGAGGAAGATGACCTGTGCTCAATTAAAAGAAGCGAAAGCACCACGTACGTGTTTTTATGACGGTGGCGCCGGTAACTATTGGCCGACTATGGTTGAGTGCCCTTATGATAATAGCGGGAATATCACCGATGCCTATAACAATACCTATGGCTATGTTCAGGCGTTTAAAACTAGCTATGAAAAAGTTGACGCCCCTGGACCGAATCGGCCGAATTGTCCGTAAAGTTGCCGGCTAAATTTTACTTTATTTTGCAACCGCATTTTTTATCTCGGTGGATAATTTGTTCGCCGAGATTTTGTTTTGACACGCTGAACTTTCTTTATTTTAAGCCCCAAAAAGCACTTGTCCACAGTTTTAACATTGACAAATTTTGCAAAAATGCTACATTGAAAACGTGTTGACAACTTAATAAGACGTACTTAACCTGTCTTTTAGCCTATTTACCTTAAGGAGGTAATTAAAATGGTACGCAAAAGTCATGCAATTCTGTTTGTTCTTGGTGTTTTGATAGTAGTGGGATTAATTATGTTCATACATACCCGTTCCACGGGTGCAATTCCGGTCTATGACTGGAAAATAGGCGAGAATGAAATCGCCATAATTGTGCCTAAGGGTGATGAGGTAGAGACCGCCAAAATGGTCAACGGGGCCGGCCTCGTTCCATTTGCACTCCAGGATAGCTTTTATTTTGCCGATGATGACCCCATGCAAGATAGGCCGATCCTCGCGTGGATTTTGTCATCAAATAGCAAGGATAATCAAGCCCTGTTTGAGGAGGTCGAAAAAAATTCTTTGACTTTCAAGATCACCACGCCAGATGGCGAAGAGGTGATCGTTACTGATCCACTAAATACCAAAGCTACCCAAATATGGCTGAAACTGCCATGGGAATGGCTACTCATAACGTCCACTAACGGTAAAGGTTGGTGGGGAGAGCAGCGAGGAGAGTACGCCTTCCTAATCAACTTCAGGTTTGAGAAGTCCTGGAAAGAGTACGCCTGCGCCAGGCCCCCCCTTCCAGTAAAATTGGAGGGCGAATTCGATGAAAAGGTCACCCCAGTTTCTACACCATATTTTGTGAAAAAACAAGATGTGGTGGATTGCAAAGAGGCGAATGTTCGGATCCTCATTGATGGTCCGGATGGGGTGCGCAGAATTGACCAAACTCTGGATCTCAAGTTCCCGGCAAATCCGACGGCGATTATGTCGATCACAATCGCCAAAGATGCGAGTGGTAAGTACGCCGCCACCGTCACTCCAGGCAAGCCTGGCATTGACCCTGGCATAGACCCCGGCGGAAACGGTGGCAAAGACCCCGGCACCGGCAAAGCTGTCAATCCCAAAGGCAAAACCCCAGTCAAATGGGGCGATATCAAAAAACAGTAACCTCTAATTTTTGGGAGGACACGGCCTTGATGAAGGGGAGCAAAAACAAAACCCCCATAATAATCTATCTTTTTTCAGCTACTATAGATAGATATTATGGGGCTACTTTTTTTATAGTGGGCAAATAGTAACTTGTCATCCCGACCGAGGCCGACGCCATCGGCCGAGTGGAGGGATCCCTGCCTGCCGGCGAGGCTGGCCTCGACTTCGCTCGGGATGACAACCTCGACTTCCCCCTCGATCTGCTCGGGGTTCGCTCGGAATGACAGAAAACAAGTATGTCCAATACCCTACAGTCGATCAAAGGGGTTGATTCGACTGCCGTTCTCGATCACCTCAAAGTGCAAATGCGGACCAGTCGAACGGCCAGTTGAACCTTCTTTCCCGATGACTTGTCCTTTTTTCACGTATTCGCCGACTTCAACCAAAATCCCGCCGGTTTTTAAGTGGCCATATAAGGTTTGGCTCCCATCAGGGTGGCGAATAATAATGCGGTTGCCGTAACCGCCAGCGTTCCAGCCAGCCTTTGTCACCGTGCCTTCTTCGGCGGCGTAAATGTTGGAGCCACTGGCGCAGGCGACATCAATGCCGGTATGTCGCCAGCCTTTAAAGTATTGGGTGATGCGGCGGCAGATTGTCGGCCAGAAGAGATCGCCGGAAGTGGTTATATTTTGCGCCGGCGGCGTGGTGGCCACATAACTGCGTCGCGGCACGACGGGCGGAGTGTAGAGCGGCTGGCCGTCTGGAATAATCAGCACTTGGCCGGCTAAAATCGTATCACTCCCTCCCATTTGATTAATCTCTAAAATGTCTTTTTGCGATATTTTGTATTTGTCGGCAATACTGCCTATAGTATCGCCTTTTGAAACAACGTGCTCAATCCCGGTAACCGGCAGAATTTTAAGCTTATCACCCGGCCGAATAATACTGCGGGACGAAAGTTTGTTCGCCCAGAGGATGGTATTAACGCTCACGTTAAATTGTTCGGCGATGTCAAAAATGGTGTCTTGTGTCGCGACAATATAAATGATGGTGTTCTCGCGAGGCTTGGGAGTATCGATCGTTTCGGTTATTTCCGGTTTCATCATGGCTGAGCCGCCGCTGGCTAATGCCGTTCCCGGCGTATCCTGCGCCGCTTCGCTTAATACAATTTTTTGCCCCAGAGCAGGGGACAGGTCATCAAAAAGATCCATAGTTCCTGAAACAGACCCAGGGCCGTTTAAGCTGGGCAAATCAAGCAATAAAATTTCTTCCTCGTCGCTGTCGGATAAACTTTGGCCTTGGTAGATTTTGGCAAAAAGGGCAGTTCGGCCGAAATCCTCGGCGCGTAATTGTTTAATGCCCACATTTTGGATGATGGTGATAAAAATAATGATCACCATCACGGTATGCGAAATGTAGCGGTTGGTTAAAAAAAAGATTAGTTTATTGGCTTGCGGAGAAATGATGTTTTTGCTTTGGCGTTTAAGGTTAAGAAACAAGCGGTAAAGCGGCAGGGTCACTATCCGCCATAAAGCGCGATAAATTAACATGACGATAAAAGCCAGAATTTTGAAAATCAAAAACAGCAATTTTTTTATCATCAGCAAAACAAAAAACACGGCATCAAAGACAAAGATGCCGATTATTTTAAGCCAAGCAAGTCGATCTGCTCTTGACAAATGTGGCTTTTTAAAGCCAAAATAGGTTTTTTCGTAAGGATTCATTACATCTCATATGATAGCAAACTTTCGGTTAAATGTGTAGCTTGCCCCGTACTAATTCTTAAAATAAATTTTGACTACCCAAGGCATTGAGCCGCAGGCGGTTTCGCGCAACCAACAGCTACCTGTCGCAGACCATTGTTGGAATTTAGTTCGGGGGGTTTAGTTCGGGGGGGGTTTTGACTTTTCGAAATTGGTGGGCTATAGTGAATCAATAAGGCAAAATCGAGATTATGCCGTACGAACATCAAAAAATAGAAGCTAAGTGGCAAAAATTTTGGGAGGAGCATAAATCAAACCAGGTAAAAGAGGATGCGCAGATCCCGCGCGAAAACCGGGTTTACATTCTGGATATGTTCCCGTACCCTTCTGGTGCCGGATTGCATGTGGGGCACCCGGAAGGCTACACAGCGACCGATATTTACGCCCGTTATTTGCGAATGCAGGGCCAGGCCGTTTTGCACCCGATGGGTTTTGACGCCTTTGGGCTCCCGGCCGAGAACTATGCTATCAAAGCCGGCGTGCACCCGCGCGAATCGACGCGGACAAATATTGCCACCTTCCGCCGCCAGATTAAATCCATCGGTTTTTCTTATGATTGGTCGCGGGAAATTTCCACTTGCGAGCCGGAATATTACAAATGGACGCAGTGGTTTTTTTTGTTGATGTATAAAAATGGTTTGGCTTATCGAAAGTTGGCGCCGGTTAATTGGTGCCCTTCTTGCCAGACTGTTTTGGCGCGGGAGCAGGTGGTAAACGGCAATTGCGAACGTTGCGGCACCGGCGTGACGGCCAAAGAGCTGGAGCAGTGGTTTTTCAAAATTACCGCTTATGCTGATCGCTTGCTGGAAGGGCTTAACAGAATAGACTGGCCTCTGCCGATCAAAACCATGCAGGAAAACTGGATCGGGCGCAGCGAGGGGGCACTCATCAAATTTAAAATTAAAAGCGATCAAAATAAGGAAGAATATTTAGAAGTCTTTACCACTCGGCCGGACACAATTTTTGGCGCTACTTATATGGTGATATCTCCGGAACATCCGTTGATTCAAACTGCCGCCCATAGCATCACTAATTTAAAAGACGTCCAGGCATATTTGGCGCAGGCGACGAAAAAAAGCGAGTTGGAGCGGACTGATCTGGCCAAAGTTAAAACCGGCATCGTCTTGGACGGAATAAGCGCGATTAATCCGGCGACCGGCGCGGCCATTCCAATTTGGGTTGCCGATTACGTGCTAATGAGTTACGGCACCGGCGCGATTATGGCGGTACCGGCGCACGACGAGCGGGATTTTGAGTTTGCTAAAAAGTATCAATTGCCGGTAAAGTTTGTTATTTATCCTGAACTAAAAGATGGAGATTTGTTTTTAAAACAGACGCAGGAAGAACCTTATGTTGATGTAGGTATTTTACAAAATTCTGACCGTTTTAATGGATTGGCCTCAAATAAAGCCAAGTCCTTAATTATCGAGAGTTTGAAAAAAGATGGGCTTGCACAATCATCTGTGCAGTACAAACTCCGCGATTGGCTGATTTCCCGCCAGCGATACTGGGGCGCGCCGATTCCGATTATCTACTGCGAAAAGTGCGGCGAGGTGCCGGTGCCAGTGGAAGATTTGCCGGTGCTTTTGCCGGATGATGTTGATTTTCGGCCGACCGGCGAATCACCACTACGGCGTTCCAAATCATTTCACCAGGTTAAATGTCCCACCTGCGGCAGTCCGGCGCGGCGCGAGTCTGATACCATGGACACTTTCGTTTGCTCGTCCTGGTATCATTTCCGCTACACTGATCCGGCCAATAATCAAGCTTTTGCCGCGGGAGACAAAATTAAATATTGGTTGCCGGTTGATATTTACGTGGGCGGGGCCGAGCACGCGGTTCTGCATCTTCTCTATGCCAGGTTTTTTTGTAAAGTGCTTTACGATCAAAAATTAATAGATTTTGACGAGCCTTTTAAAAAATTAATTAATCAAGGTTTGATAATGGCTGAAGACGGCCGCAAAATGTCCAAGTCTTTAGGCAATGTGATTAATCCGGACCAAGTCGTGGCAGAGTTTGGCGCGGATACTCTGCGGATGTACGAGATGTTTATGGGACCACTTGAGGACAGCAAACCCTGGTCCACCCAAGGCATTCGTGGCCTGCGGCGTTTTTTGGAAAAAGTGTGGGCGATTGGTTTGAGGGCTGTTGAGCTTCAACGCACGCCCGCGGTTAAACAATCACCTGAATTTGAGCGTTTGCTCCATCAGACAATCAAAAAAGTAACCGAGGATATCGAAAATTTTAAATTCAACACGGCCGTAAGCCAGCTGATGATTTTGGCAAATAGTTTCAGCGCGTCATCGGCCTGGGGGAAAGGAGATTTCCGGTTATTTCTACAGTTACTCGCGCCGTTCGCGCCGCACTTGGCCGAAGAGTTGTGGGAGATGTTAGGCGAAGGTGAGAGTATTTTTAAGGCTGGCTGGCCACAGTTTGATGTTTCGTTTTTAAAAGCGGATAATGTAGTCTTGGTTGTTCAAATTAACGGAAAAGTACGCGATAAAATAACCCTGCCGGCTGATTCATCAAAAGAAGACATCTTAAAACAGGTGCATGCGAGTCCGAAAATTGCCAAATGGATTGCCGGGCAAACGATCAAACAAGAAATAATTATTGGTAATCGTTTAGTCAGTTTAGTAATTTAAGCATGAAGATTTTGACTACAATTCCCAGCCGTCAAGAATTGTTGCGGTCGGTTTTTGTTTATCCAACGGAAACCTGCTATGGGATTGGTTGTGACGCGACTAATATTTCTTTGGCTTGGCGGATTTTTCAAATTAAACAGCGGCCGGCCAATAAACCTGTTTTATGGCTGGTTAAGGATATCGAGATGGCGCGGCAGTATGCGGTTTTCTCGCCCTTGGCGCTCAAATTAGCGCAGAAATTTTGGCCAGGGCCACTCTCAATCGTGTTACCGCTCAAAGCGGCAACCGAAAGAGGACGGAAAGTTGCCATGCGGGTTTCGCCTCACCAGACGCCGGGAGAGGTAATCAAGATTTTAGATCGGCCATTGATTTCCACCTCTGCCAATTTGTCCGGCGCAGAGGACTGCTACAGCGCAGACGAAGTATTAGACCAATTCACAGGACACGAACTGCAACCTGATTTTATTATTGACGGCGGAACTTTGCCCAAGCGTTTGCCGTCGACAGTGATTCGCATAGTCGGCAATGAGTTGGACATAATGCGAGCCGGCGAGATCACAAAAGACGATTTATTGCGCGCCTAAATAGGGCGGTTTTTTTTATGCGTTTTATTAAAATTAAAGGAGCGTCCTGCCATAATTTAAAAAATATCAATGTTGCCATACCGCGGCAAAAGTTTACGGTGGTTACCGGCCTGTCCGGTTCGGGCAAGTCGTCTTTGATTTTTGACACTCTTTACGCCGAAGCCCAGCGCCGCTATTTGGAATCTTTGGCCAGTTACGGTTGGGAATTTCGTGAAGTTTTGGATAAGCCGGAAGTTACTGACATAGAGGGCTTATCGCCAACCATCGCGATTAGCCAAAAGTTCCGTTCCAGCAATCCGCGTTCAACGGTCGGAACATTAACTGATATTTATGATTTTATTCGTTTGTTATACGCTCAATTTGGCAGTCCCACTTGTTCGTCCTGCGGTCGCGTACTTCGGCAGGGAAAAGTTACGCTGGCGGTCGGTGCGCCTGGTGGTATAACTAAATGCTGTGCTTGCGGCAAAGATTGGGCAAAGTTTCCCGAGATTGATTTGCGTTTATTTTCTTTTAATGCGCCGCAAGGGGCTTGTCCCACTTGCCAAGGTTTGGGCAGTAAGTTGGAAATTGATCCGGATTTAGTTATTCCGAATAGACGTTTAAGTATTTTAGAAGGCGCGATCAGGCCGCTGGTATCATTAGGCGGCGGGCGCAGTAATACTTGGCAATTATTGGAGGCAATGATGAAATCGCAAGAGATTAGTTTAACTAAGCCGGTTAATCAATTATTAGAGAGTGATCAACAGAAGATACTTTACGGTACTGGGGTCAAAAATGGGGCAGAAGAGGTAAAAGGGCAGGCTAAAAGTTGGGAGGGGATCATCCCGATCCTACTTCGGCGTTATCAAGAAACGGATTCGAATTATTTGCGCAGTAAGATAGAATTTTTTATGCGTTCGTCCCTGTGCGTTGATTGCGGGGGCGGTCGGCTTAATGCTTTCGCGCGGGCGGTTTTGATTGATGGTAAGTCGATTGTAGAATTAACTTCTCTAGGCATCAAAGAATTGGCCGTTTTTTTCAAAAGCAGTTTAATAAGGCGGCAGGCGATTGCTCGAAAAATAATCGAAGAAATTTTGACGCGTTTGGAGCGTTTAAGCGACATTAGTTTATCTTATTTAACGCTTAATCGCAGTACGATCAGTTTATCTGGCGGCGAAATTCAGCGGATCCGTCTAATGACGCAACTTGGTTTAGGTTTGACCGGGGTGATTTATATTCTGGACGAACCGACGATGGGGCTCCATAGCCGAGATACCGCTCAGTTAATTGGAATTTTACAGCGTTTGCAGGGATTAGATAATACCATTGTGGTGGTCGAACACGATAAAGAAGTTATCTCAGCGGCGGATTATATAATTGATGTCGGGCCAGGCGCTGGTATTGCCGGCGGTAGAATTGTTGGTCAAGGAACGCCAGAGAGGTTTAAACGGCAAACTAAAACTTCTTTGACTGCTCGCTACTTGAGCGGTGTTTTAGGGATTAAGACACCCTCTCTATATCGGGCGGGGAGTGGTCGCGAGATCGTGATTTTGGGCGCTACTGAGCACAATTTAAAAAATATTGATGTCAAGATTCCGTTGGGAAAATTAGTGGGAGTAACTGGCGTTTCCGGTTCCGGAAAGTCGACTTTAATAAAAGACATCTTGGCGCGGGCGTTGCGTCAGCGGTTTTATCGGGCAAAGCTGGCTCCCGGGCGGCATCAACAAATAATTGGCGTTGAAGCCTTAGACAAGGTAGTAATGATTGATCAATCACCGATTGGCCGCAGTCCGCGTTCTAATCCAGCGACATATACCGGGCTGTTCTCGCCAATTCGTAGTTTTTTTGCGAGTTTGCCTGAGGCGCAGGCGCGTCATTTTACAGAGGGGCAATTTAGTTTTAACGTTACCGGCGGGCGCTGTGCGACTTGTAAAGGTGAGGGGGAAGTAAAGATCGAGATGTATTTTTTGCCTGATGTTTACGTAAAGTGTCCTGATTGTCATGGAATGCGATATAATCGTGAGAGTTTAAGCATTTTGTGGCGCGGGAAAAGTATCGCCGATATTTTAGCGATGTCGGTTGACGAGGCATGCACTTTTTTAGGTTCGTATATCCCAAAGGCTAAGCGTTATTTAGTAACTCTCAAACAGGTCGGTTTAGGATATATTCGTCTGGGACAGCCGGCGACGACTCTTTCCGGCGGCGAAGCTCAGCGGATTAAACTGGGAAGTGAATTATCAAGGCCAGCGACCGGCAAAACCTTGTACATTTTGGACGAACCGACAGTCGGACTGCACTTTGCCGACGTCGAAAAATTACTTGGTATTTTACAGTTGCTGGTCGACAAAGGGAATACGGTGATTGTGGTGGAGCACAATTTAGATCTAATTAAATCCTGTGATTGGCTGATAGATTTAGGCCCAGAAGGCGGAACCGATGGCGGACAGCTCGTAGCTTGCGGCACACCGCGTCAAATAGCCCAAATTCGCGCCAGTTATACAGGCAGGTCTCTGCGCGGCGTATTATCCTAAATTTTATGAATTTTTATCGGATCGCTCAAGCCAAATATCGTCGGGCAATAAAAATCTCTCGTTGTCTGCGCTTTATTCCCGGAGTTAAAATGATTGCTGTTTGCAATAGTTTGTCTTATAATCGAGCGCAACCAGAGAGTGATATTGATTTGTTTATTATTGCCTCGCCCGGTCGGATTTGGGCAGTGCGTTTTTTTAGTTTATTATTGTTAAAATTGTTAAACTTGCGTCCTGGATCCCCGGCGCGAATAAATCAAGAAAAAGTTTTTAATGAGAGTCAAAATCAGGATAAAATTTGTTTGAGCTTTATAATTACGGCAGATAACCTAGATTTATCAAAGTACAAAATTTGTATTCAGGATAACTATTTAGCCTATTGGATACGGCAATTACGCCCTTTGTATAATGAAAATAACGTGTATCAAAAGTTTGTTCAGGCCAATAATTGGATATTTTGCCAGTCGATGGTAAATTCTCAAATTAAAAATTACCAAACTCTCACTGCGATTGCCATTTATAATTTAGCCGGCTTTTATCGGCCAAATTACCGTCGGCGGCTAGCTGAATCTAAATATCTAAAATTTTTGTTTAATGTCTTTGTTACTAACTGGGACGAATTAATTTACAAGCGCATCCAATTAAAAGTAATGCCAATTTACATCAAGCAAACTGCTAGTGATTGGGATTCTCGGGTGATATTATCAGATAAAGTTTTAAAGTTTCATCTTAATGATGCTCGCCTTAAATGGCAGAACCAGTGTTTCGACGATTAGCTTATGGCCAATTTTGCCAATAGATTATTCAATTTCGGTTTGTATTTGCTGTTTTTTTTGTTGCCCCTGCAAACCCGCTATTTGCTTTTTGAGTCGCGAATTCATGGCCAATTTTGGGAATATGGCAGTTTTTCTTTATATATAACGGAAATTTTGCTTTTAACGCTCGTCATTATCAAATTAATCTCAATTTTCCCGTTACGTTTTAATGCCAGCCGCGTTTTTTTTGCGCAGTCAGCTGAAAAAAGCTTTGGCCTCAAATATAACAAGGCTTTTAGGTGTAGCCAGTATATCGGTTTATTTTTTTTAATATACCTGACATGCTCTTACTTATGGTCGCAGAACCAAGAAGTGTCACTATTTTATTTGGTGAGATTTTGGGAACTTTTTTTGTTGATTTGGCTGGTAATGTCCAGTCAGCCTTGTCCTTCCGTAGGAGGGTTAGATTATTACAAAATACTTTTGATGCTTGTAATTAGCGTTTTGGTCCAGGCCGGGGGGGCAATTAGCCAATTTATGTTGCAAGAGGTTGCCGCGAATAAATGGCTTGGAATTGCGGCACAACAGCCGATGGATTTGGGCGTCGCGGTCGTTGCGACAGACTTTCAGCGCTATTTAAGGGCCTATGGCGGCTTACCGCACCCTAATATTCTGGCTGGCTGGCTTTTGATCGGCATCTGGAGCGCGGTTTTTATGTACCAGAAGATGCAAGGGAGGCTGTTTTTAAAGCGGCGGCTAATTTCTTCTGTCGCGCTTTTATTGGGTTACGCGATTCTGCTTTCGGCTTTGATTTTAACTTTTTCGCGTTCAGCCTGGTGGGGCTTTATTTTTGGCTGGTTGGCTTTAATTCTGGTATTTTTTTATAAAAGTATTAATAAGGCAGAAAAGCCGGCGGTTCAATACTTACTTAAGTGGCCGACGGTAATAAAGCTATTGGCAATTTCGAGCCTCGTATTAATTTTTTTAGGCGTTTGGTTGGCCGAGCCGCTACGGAGTCGAGGTCAGGTGTTCCTGGGAGACGCAACGGTTATGAATCGCTTGGAAATTAAATCAATTTCGCAGCGTTGGGCTGGGCTTAAGGTTAGTTGGCAATTAATCAAAAAACATCCTCTTTTTGGCAGTGGAGTCGGAACTTATACTTGGGAATTATCAAAACAATTTCCCCAAGCGTCGGTCTGGCAATTACAGCCGGCACACAACGCATATTTCCTCCTGACAAGCGAGCTCGGCATAGTTGGTTTAAGTTTGATTGTGATTTTTATTGTTTTTTTGATTATGGGTTTGGCGCGGACTGCCCAGTTGTGGGGCATGGCAGTGATGGCTAGTTTTTTGCCGCCATTATTTTTGGACCATTATTTTTGGACTTTAGCATCCGGGTTGTGGTTAGTTGGTGTTTTTTTAGCTGTGGTTTATTTTTATCCAAATTTAAACAAAAAAGCCGACTAAACGCCGGCTGTTTTTAATTTCAGCTTATTTATTTTTTGACGCTCATTACTAACTGCTTAAAAATTTCGCTCTGATGTTCTCCCAAACTTGCTAGCATCTTACGGTTAAGCATGATTTTTTGATCTTTTAAATCGTGAATCAATGTTCCGTAATTTAACCCTACCTCGCGGGCGCTGGCATTAATTTTTATATTCCACAAACCGCGAATTGTCCTCTTTTTTTTGCGGCGGTCAACATACGCATGCTGTCCGGCTTTGGTGGCGGCTGTTTTGGCCAATTTTATTAATTTTTTCCGGCCGAGCTTGAAACCAGCCGTTGCTTTCAAAATATTACGGCGGTGTTTAACGTGCATCAGGCCTCTTTTGACTCGTGGCATTTAATCAAAAACCGACAGTTGTTAAATTAGTAAATCCAACAACTAAGGTGTTAAAATTTTATTTTTTTAAGACTCTCCGGGGCGGCGATTAAGCGGCGCTTGCCCATAACTGTTTTACCGCTTTCTTTGGTGTTAAAGTGGCTTTGACCAGTTTTTTTTCGCAAGAGTTTTTTGTTTTTTGTGATTTTTATTCTTTTTTTAAAGGCTTGCCAAGTTTTGGGCATAAAATTGTGTTACCGAGGTCTCGGTTTGATAATGGCGGACAAGCGCTGTCCTTTTAAAATTACCGGCTGAATTACGTCAGCGACATCGTTTAAGCGATTAAGAAATTCGTTCATTTGGTCAAAGGCTCGTTTACTGTGAATTTTTTCCCGGCCCTTGAGGCTCATTTCCATCTGAGCGCGGCAATTTAGTTCTAAAAATTTACGGGTTTGATTTTCGCGAGTTTCTAGATCATGGCTTGCCATATTCAAGTTGAGCCTAATACTTTTCGTCTCTATTTTCCGCGGGGTGCTTTTTTGCTTCTTTTTTTCTTGTTCGTATTTAAATTTTCCAAAGTCAATAATTTTAGCTATCGGCGGATTGTCTTTTGGCGAAATTTCGATTAAATCTAAACCTTGCTCCTCGGCTTTTCTTAAGGCTAATGCTGTTGACATCACACCAAGAAATTCACCGTCGGCATCGATCAGTTTTACTTCTGGAGCCTTAATTTGTTGGTTAAAGCGGTAATGTTTGCTTGGTGGTTTTTTTTTGTGATAATGTCGTCTACCCATTGGGGGATTGAGGACGCTTAAAGCGTCAGTTGTAGTTTTTGGTGGAGATGAGGGGTAGTGCGCCCCTGTATAAATTAGAATTCAGTAATCTTTTACCAAGTTAGACTACTTTAATGTTTTGTCGTAAGGTAAAAAATAGTCAAAATTACTCACGGCTAGTCGGATAGGTTTCGGCTTGTTCCCACCGACGCAAGATCAAGCCTACTCCTACGGAATAACACCGCGATCCTTCCGGTAGGTGCAAAAGGGGCGATGGCTACTGACCACTAAACGTGGTTAAACAGTAGCGTAAGCAGGTTGCAGTTTTTTAGCAATTCTTGCTAAAACTTGGCCTACTGTGGTTGTTTTACCGTTTATGATGATGCTTGGATTTTTTGTTGACCTAAGACCGCCAAAGCCGGTCTCGGCTTAGTGGACTGGATAAATTCTAACTTAGCGAATTAATAACATCCCCGATTTAAAACGTAGGTACAGTATAAATAAAATTCGGCGTATTGTCAAGGAATAAGAATTAGAGTAAGATAATAAAACGCTAATTGTTAAGCAATGACGATTACTAATTTGCTAGGTAAAATTAAAAAGTATAAACTGCCCGTGGATTTGGATATGGTCCAATTGGCTTATGATTTTGCCGCCGAAGCTCATAAAAATCAAATTCGGTTCAACGGCGAACCGTACATTGAACATCCGCTTAGGACAGCTCAGATTTTAGTGAAATTAAGGATGGACGAGCCAACCATCATTGCCGGACTATTGCACGATGTTCCGGAAGATACCAGCAAAACTCTGCAGGACATTAAAGATAATTTCGGCGAAGAAGTTGCGCTTTTAGTGGAAGGGATAACCAAGCTGGGGAAATTAAAGTACCGCGGCGTTGACCGTTATTTAGACAATTTGCGTAAGATGTTTTTAGCGATGGCTAGCGATATTCGGACGATTATCATTAAATTTGCCGATCGGTTGCATAATTTAGAAACCTTGTCCGCCCTGCCGTCGCGTAAACAGCAACGTATTGCGCAAGAAACGCTGGAAATTTATGGTCCGATTGCGCAACGATTGGGAATTGGAGTGTTGCGAACTGCATTGGAAGACCAGGCTTTTAAATATGCTGTGCCAAAAGATTATGAGCGAATTAAGGCGTTAATGGCTGATCGTAAAAAGCCGCTTTTAAAAACGTTAGCCCAAGTCAAAAAGCGTCTGACTCAGGTATTAGCGGAGAATAATATTGAAGTTATTGATTCTCATGGGCGAACAAAAGGTTTGTACAGTCTTTATCGTAAGTTACAACGCTACGATAATGATATTAACCAGATTTACGATTTGATTGCGCTAAGGATGGTTGTGCCTACCGTTGCCGACTGTTACGCTACTTTAGGCATTATTCATTCAATTTACCGGCCGCTCAAAGGGAAGATTAAAGACTATATTGCTCAACCTAAACCTAACCATTATCGATCTTTGCATACAACTGTGTTTAGTGATCAAGGTGGAATTGTGGAGATCCAGATTCGCGATATCAAGATGCACGAGGAAGCGGAATATGGTATCGCCGCCCATTGGCATTACAAAGAGTTTGGCTCTGAGGAAATACCGGATGAATACTTGGATTGGGTCAAGGAGTTGGCCAAATGGCACCGGACTAAAGAAGACCAAGTTGATTATTTAAAGTCTTTAAAGCTTGATGTGTTCCAGGATCGGATTTTCGTTTTTACGCCGCAGGGTGACATTATTGATTTGCCGGAAAATTCCACGGCTATCGATTTTGCCTATCATATTCATACTGAGGTTGGCAATCAAGCGGTCGGAGCTAAAGTTAACGATCAAATGACCTCGTTGGATGTTAAATTAAAAAGCGGTGATATCCTCGAGATTATCACCGATAAAGGACGAAAAGGGCCCAATTACGATTGGTTAAAGTTCGTCAAGACTCGTTCGGCGCGAGGTAAAATCAGGCAATATGCCAAACCGCACATTTGGCAGCGGCTAAAGCGTTGGTAGCCCCCTTAATTACGCGTCAATTTGATCAATATTTTACGAACACCCCATCGAAGTGCCGCAGTTGAGGCAACGGTAGCAGTTGCCATTTCTAACGGTGATGTGTCCGCATTCACTGCAAGCCGGAGCATCGCCCATCAGATTACTGTTAAAAGCCGAAAGTTGATTAGCCGACGCTTGATCATTCCCATAAGTTGATGGTGGAGGTGTTTCGGCAGTGGGGGTATTGGTAGCAGTTTGTAAAGGCAGGGTTGTTTGACCATTGCTGGATGCGATCTGGCCGTTGATTTCCATGGGATTCATCGCTTTTTCCGGTAAAACATGAACAAAATCAAAACGATTTAAAAATTCCATCCCTAGTATTCTAAAGATAAAGTCGATAATTGACGTTGCAGTTTTGATATTTGGATGATCCGTAACCCCGTTTGGTTCAAAGCGGGTAAACGTAAATTTATCAACATATTTTTTTAAGGGCACGCCGTATTGAAGACCCAGGGAAACGGCGATTGCGAAGCAGTTTAGGAGACTTCGAAAGGCCGCGCCTTCTTTGTGCATATCAATAAATATTTCACCCAGCTTGCCGTCCTCGTATTCACCAGTGCGCAAAAATAATTTGTGACCAGCTACGGTTGCTTCGATGGTTACACCTTTGCGTCTGTTAGGCAAGTCTTTTTTGGTTCCGCGTTCAATAAAAGAAAGTTGCTTGGATTGGGGGGAAAGTGTTGGCACTACCGGAGTAGTTGGGCTGGTTTCAACCAAGGGAATTTTTTCTTCCGTTAGAGTCGCAGTAGTTTCCGTGGCTTGGTCGCTGGTTGCCGAAGACAAGGGTTGCGAGAGTTTACAGCCATCGCGGTACAAGGCGACAGCTTTTAAGCCTAATTGCCAAGTTTGCCAATAAATATCTTGAATTTCTTGCACGGTCGCTGAATGGGGCAGATTTATGGTCTTGGAAATTGAACCGGAAATGAATGGTTGGACAGCCGCCAACATCTTAACGTGTCCTAAAGGTTCAATAAAACGGGAGCCGCTACCGCATTTATTGGCACAATCAAAGACGCTCAAGTGCTCAGCTTTTAAATAAGGCGCTCCTTCGGCCGTCATCTGGCCGCAGATAATTCGGCCAGCAATTTTTTGTTCATCTGAGCTGTAACCTAAGGCAGTTAAAAGGTTAAAATCAGGCCGTTGCGATTGGTCTTTGGGGATCCCCAGTCGTTTAAGCGTTTCTTCACCCAGGATATAATTAGAAAAGGCATTTTTAATTTCAAAAATTCGTGGCAGTTCAGAAAAGATTTTTTGGAGATCTTGTTCAGTTAGTCCTTTGCGGAGCAAATCGGAAGTGTTAACCGGCGAAGAATTATCCAAACTATTGGCACCGACAATATAAGTGATGATGTCTTTGATTTGATCCTGGTTGTAACCAAGATTTCGTAGAGCCGGTTCCAGTGATTGATTTGGAATTTTCCAGTAACCGCCACCGGCTAATTTTTTAAATTTAACTAGTGCGAAATCAGGCTCCACGCCGGTGGTATCACAGTCCATCAGGAGTCCGATGGTGCCGGTTGGCGCGATTACGGTGACTTGGGCGTTACGAAATCCATGCTTAGTGCCGGCGGCAAGCGCTTGGTCCCAGGCCTCGCGGGCGGCAGTTACCAGATATTGCGGGCAATAGGCGGGGTTTAACGGTTGCGGTTTTATGTCAAGATTTTCGTAATCATCAAGATCATCAAGTTCCGGAGAAACCACTTCTTTTAAACCAACTCCCCAAGCGGCCCGGCGGTGATTGCGAATTACTCTGAGCATGGCTTCGCGATTTTTGGAATATTTAGCGAAAGGCCCTAATTGAGCGGCCAGTTCGGCTGAGGTCAGGTAGGACTCTCCAGTCATAATCGCCGCAATCGCGGTTGCCCAGTTTCTTGCCTTGGGGCTGTCATAGGGGAGCCCAGCGACCATCAAAAGTGTTCCTAAATTAGCGTAACCTAGACCTAAAGGGCGAAAATCATAAGAATTCCTGGCGATGGCGCGCGAAGGGAATTGGGCCATGGTAACGGAAATTTCCAAAACAATCGTCCAAATTCTGATGGCGTATTTATAAGCTTCGATATCAAGAGTTTTGGTTTTTTCATCAAAAAATTTTATCAAATTAAGCGAGGCTAAATTGCAGGCCGAATCATCCAAGAACATAAATTCACTGCACGGATTTGAAGCTCTAATTGGGCCGGAATTGGGGCAAGTGTGCCACTGATTGATCGTGGTGTCATATTGCACTCCAGGGTCGGCCGAGATCCAAGCGGAATTGGCGATTTGCGACCAGAGGTCACGGGCCGGAATTTGTCGATCAACGCGGCCGTCAGTGCGCCAGCGTAAACTCCACAAGCCGTCTTGGTCGACGGTGCGCATATAGTCGTTAGTGATGCGAATCGAATTATTGGAATTTTGTCCAGATACGGTTTCGTAAGCTTCGCCTTCGTAATCAGCGGAGTAGCCGCCATTAACCAAAGTCTGAACTTTTTTTTCTTCGTTGGCTTTCCAGGTGATAAATTCCTCAATCTCCGGGTGGTCGATGTCTAGCGAGACCATTTTTGCCGCCCGCCTGGTGGTGCCGCCGGATTTAATCGCCGCCGCGGCTCGATCGCCAATCTTTAAAAAGCTCATCAAACCGCTGGAAGTGCCGCCGCCGGATAAAGTTTCGCCCCGGCCGCGGATAGCCGAAAAATTGGTGCCAGTACCGGAACCGTATTTAAAAATTCTGGCTTCCCGAATCCAAAGATCCATAATGCCGCCGGAATTAATCAAATCATCCCTGACTGATTGGATAAAACAAGCATGGGGTTGCGGGCGGGTATAAGCGTCAACGGATTTGGTTAAAAGCCCAGTGTCTGGGTCAACGTAATAATGCCCCTGCGCGCGGCCTTTGATGTTATAGGCCCAGGCGATACCGGTGTTAAACCATTGGGGAGAGTTGGGGGCGGCCATTTGGTTCGCGAGCATATAGGTAAGCTCATCGGCAAAAATTTTTGCGTCTTGGGTGCTTCGAAAGTAGCCGTAACGCTCGCCCCAGTCGCGCCAACAGCCAACCATGCGTTTTATCACCTGTTTCGCGCTTCGTTCAGGCCCTAGTTTGGGGGAGCCGTTTTCGGTCAAAATTTGCCGTCCGCGCTCATCATACTGCGGAACGCCTGCTTTGCGAAAGTATTTGGAAATCATGATGTCCGAAGCCACTTGCGAAAAATTTTCTGGGACTTCGGCCCCGATTATTTCGTAGATGGTTGACCCGTCAGTGTTGGTAATCCGGCAGTCACGCTTTACCCAGCGGACAGAATTTAACGGTTCTGCCCCGTCTTTGGTAAAAAAGCGTTTGAATTGCAATCCTTGGGTGGAATGGTTGTCGCGTTTATCGATTTTTTCGATTTTGCTAAAACAACCGGACTCTTCTAAAATATTTTTGATTTGCTCCTCAATTTGTTTACGCTGGCCGTTTAGCCGCCAGTTGTTAGGAATAGAAAGTTTGTATTGACCAAGATTTAGGGTTTGCTTGCTTGTGGGCATAAAAAATTACTAATTTAAGTTTTTAATTTTCGAACCTCTGTTGCAAAATCTTGCGGTTCTTTAAAATCGCGATAAACAGAGGCAAAGCGGACATAGGCCACCTTATCAAAATTTTTAAGGTGCTGGATAACTATTTCCCCAATTTGATCAGTAGTAATGGCATCGCTTTGGGATTTAATTTGAATGTCGCGTTCAATATTGCTAATTAGCCGCTTAAAGGCTTCTGGAGTGTAGGTTCTTTTTTGGAGTGCTTTTATTAAGCCGGCGGTTAATTTTTCGTGGGAGTAGTTTTCGCGAGTTTGATCTCGTTTTATTACGTCGAGGTCAAGGATTTCTATTTCTTCCAATGTTGAGAAACGGAAGAAACAATCAACGCATTGGCGTCGGCGACGAATAGAAGTATTGCTGGCTGTAGTTCGCGATTCCAATACTTTGGTATCTTGATGGCAGATAGGGCAGTTCATAAAGTGCTTAACACTATATATTTAGCGTATCACCATCTATTTTACCCCCATAGGTAGAAAAGTCAAATCCGCATAATTAAGCGGATTTTTTCTTGAACAAAATAAAGTTGTGGAAAAATACGAGTCACTGTTAGCAAGTCGCTAACGTTGAGGCAATTATTTAATTATGATTGTGAATCAGTTTGTTTGGCGGCCGGTGTTTTAGTCGGATTGTCCCAACTGGCAAATTTACACTGCGGATAACGATTACAGCCATAAAAAATTTTTCCTTTTTTGGTTTTTTTGATGATAACCTCGCCGGTTTGGCATAAGGGGCAGGCCAGATTGATTTTCATCTCAATGGTTTTGGTATTTTTACATTCCGGATATCTTGGGCAAGCCCAAAATTTTCCAAAACGGCCTTCTTTTAAGATCATTAGCGTTTTGCAGTCTTCGCAGGAGGGAGCAATTAATTCAGGGGCTGTCGCGTCATTTGCCGATCCAGCCGAAGTATTGTTTAGCGGCTCGGTATGTTTACACTCCGGGAATTTCGGACAGGCTAAAAATTTGCCAAATCTGCCGCGTTTAATAACTAAATTTACTTGTTTGCAGGCCGGGCAGAGCTTGTCCGTCTCTTCGTTCACAATTTCTATTTTAGTTACCTCTTGGTATTTAGCGGCAAGTATTTTGGCGAATGGCTCGTAAAATGCCTTGACCGTATCAACCCAGGGTTTATTATTTTCGGCAATTTCATCCAGATCGTTTTCCATTTTAGCGGTAAAATTATAATCAACAATTTGCGAAAAATGTTCCTGCAAAAGCTGAGTTACAAGTTCGCCGATGTCGGTCGGGCGAAATCTTTTATTCTCATCTTTTTCGACGTATTGTCTTTTTTGAATGGTATCGATAATCGGAGCGTAAGTTGATGGCCGGCCGATCCCTTTTTTTTCGAGTTCTTTGACTAAGGAAGCGTCGTTATAACGCGGCGGCGGCTCGGTAAAATGCTGTGCATCATCAACTTTTTCCAAAGACAGCGGATCATTGATTTTAAATCGTGACTGGGTATTTTCTTCGATTTTAAGCGGGTAAATTTTTAAGAATCCGTCAAATTTTACCCGCGTGCTTTGATTGCGGAAAATTGCCTCACTGATATTTTCACTATTATTATCACTTTTTGCCTGCGTTTGGCCGATAATATCAATTATTTGATGGGTTAAAACAGCCTTAGGCATCAAACTTGCCACGGCCCTTTGCCAGATAAGCCGGTAAAGTTTATATTGTTTTGATTCAAGAAAATTTTTTACCGTTTCCGGCTCGAGCTCGACATCGGTTGGCCGGATTGCTTCATGCGCTTCCTGCGCGCCTTTGCTTTTATTTTTAAACGCGCGCGGGGTTGTAAAAGAGTAGTCAGCCCCAAGCTGTTGTTTTAAGTATTGTTGTGTCTGAACAATAAATTTGTTCGAAAGATTAAGGGAGTCGGTACGCATATAAGTTATTAAACCAATACTGCCCCGATCGCCTAATTTAAGCCCTTCATATAATTGTTGTGCTATTAACATCGTTTGTTTGGAAGAGAATCCTAATTTATTATAGGCATCTTGTTGAAGGGTGGAAGTTCGGTACGGCGGGTATGGAGTTTTTTGGCTGTCTTTTTCTTCTGTTTGGAGTACGCGAAAATTTAATTTTTTAAGCTGTTCGCAAATTTTTGCCACTTGATCGGTACTGGCAAGATCAAATTTGTTTATTTTATTTTGATTCAATTTATTGAGATTGGCGGTTAATTTATCAGGCTCATTCTCTTTCGCGAACAAACCATCAATTGTCCAGTATTCTTGCGGTTTAAAACTGGTAATTTCTTTTTCTCTTTCTACAATCAATTTAACGGCGACCGACTGAACGCGACCGGCAGAAAGGCCGCGCCTGATTTTTTGCCATAAAAATGGAGACAACTTATAGCCTACGAGCCGATCAAGAATTCGCCTAGTTTGCTGGGCGTCGACTAAAGAAATATCTATTTCCCGCGGGTTTTTTAAAGCCTGAAGGATCGCGTCTTTGGTAATTTCGTGAAAAGCAATTCTTCCGCTTTTGGCCTTAATTTTATATTTTTTTTGTAGCAATTGATCCAAATGCCAACTGATAGCTTCGCCTTCGCGATCCTCGTCAGTCGCATAGAAGATGGTTTTGGCTTTTTTAGCCAGTTCGACAATTTTTTCAATTTTTTCTTTGGCTTTGGTTAAAACAACGTAGGTCGGTTTAAAGTTATCATCCACGTCGATGCCGAGACTGCTTTTAGGAAGGTCGCGAACATGGCCAAAACTGGAAACTATTTTATAGTTTTTATCAATAAAGTTAGCAATAGTTTTGGCTTTGGTAGGGGACTCAACGATAACTAGATTCATAAAAGTATTTTTAGTATTTTTAAATTATAAAGCGACGTATTGTCCGCCGCCGTTATTTTTGATTAACCCTTTAATTTCCATCAAAGTTATAGTGGAATTGATTTCTGCCGGCGAAAGACCTATTTTTTTTATTAAAACATCAATAAAAACCGGCTCGTTTAGCAGTTCGGAGTAAATTTTTTGCTGGATGGGAGAAGCTGGTGTAACTTTTGTTGTTGTAACACATTGGTTGGAATTATGCAAATTAAGACCATCGAGAATGTCTGAAATATTTGTTATTGGTTTTGCCCCCTGTTTAATTAAATTATTGGTTCCTTGATAATTTGATTGATAAATATTACCGGGAACGGCGAAAACATCCCGATTTTGTTCTAACGCATGAGAGGCGGTAATTAGAGAGCCACTTTTTAAAGTCGCTTCAATCACTAAAGTAGCTTGCGCCAATCCGGATATTAAGCGATTGCGCTGGGGGAAATTTTGTCTCCAAGCGGGTGTTCCTAAAGGGAATTCCGATAAAATCGCGCCGTCATCAGCTAAAATGTCCGCGGCTAAATCATAATTAGTTATTGGATAAATTTGATCCAGGCCGTTAGCCAAAACCGCAATGGTTGGGCAGTGCGCTTTTAAAGCCATTTGGTGCGCTTGAGAATCGGTTCCAATCGCTAAACCGCTAACGATAACAATTTTTTGTAGGGCCAGTTGATAGATTATGTCGGCAATTATTTGTTGGCCGTACGAGCTAATTTTACGAGCGCCGACAACAGCTAAGCGGATCGGTAGTTCTGGATGCAGAGAACCTTTCTGATATAGTATGGGTGGAGGATTTGGAATTTGCGCTAGCAAAGGGGGGTAGAGGTTGGAAAGTAAAGGTTCTGAAGAAATTTTTGGATGGCAAAGGACATTAATGGAAAGTTTTTTTAATTTAAGCCACTCTGATTCTGGATCAATGTGATTGCGTTCGGAGATAAATTTTTCCAAAATATGTTTTGGTAGGCCGCTTTTAATTAATTCCGAATGCGATGCGCGCCAGGTATCCTCGGCGCGATTGTTAAAAGGAAATAAAAGTTTAAATATCCGGCGCGGGCCGAGCGTAGAAATCTGATTTAGGGCATTTATATAAACAGGTTGCATTGTTAAGGATATATTAGCAGATATTAAATTCCGATACAAGACAAAAAAATCTCGCCTAGCTTGTCTTCCCAAGCGATTTGTAAGTGCTGTGACTTTGCACATACCTACAAATGCTTAATGTTACTTGCCAGGGTTAAGGAGGGATCCCCTGAACTTTCACGCTTGGGTAGACAAGGAAGTCGAGAATTTTTATGAATCGTTGCATTTTAGCAAGGGTCAATATAAAAGTCAAGCGGAAATTCAACATACTTTTAAATGTAGCAATAAAAGACTATTTTGCCATGTACTTGTGCCGCAAAAAAATGATCGGCAACCCAAAAAAAGCATTCTAGGCGTAAAATAGATGTATCGGATATTACTTTGTCACCAAGTGGGGAGGTTTAATGCCCCTTCTTTAATTAATGGGGATTAAAACTATTGTTAAAAAGTATCGGATAATATTATAAATTGTCTTTAAATAAGGCATTTTTTGGTGAAATGCCCGCACGCTTACTTTTTGGCGTTTATTAATCTCCAATTGTTGGAGTTACTGGCATATAGGAGGTTGAAGTCGTTACTTTTTTGACTTTTGGTCGCCATGGTGATCTGTTTTCAGTAATTCTATTGATTTAACTGTTACTATCGGTTACTATGTAGATAGCGTTGAAATGTTATATGGAGATCAAAAATAAATACTCATCCCGCGATTACGAGTTGAAAGACGTTTTTAGCGCTGGCATAGTTTTAAGCGGTCCGGAAGTGAAAGCTTGTAAGAAGGGATCGATTAATTTTAAAGGCGCTTATTGCATTTTCGGTGTTGAAGAATTGTTAATGGCCAGGGTTTCAAAAGAGAAGCAGCCTAGCCACCAGCAACTGGCGTCGTTTCAAGAAAGCAGGCGAACATCACCTTTGGTTTTTGTTTTAAAAAATTTTTATATTAGTCCGTATATACCGGCTAGGAGAGAACAGAAAAGTTATGACGCTTATCGGCCGCGGCGCTTGTTGCTTAGTAAGCGCGAGCTTAATTATTTATTTGGTAAGTCTAAAGAAAGGGGCGTAACGATTATTCCTACTAGGATTTATACCAAAAAACGCTTAGTTAAATTGGATATCGCAATTGCCCAAGGATTAAAAAAGTACGATAAGCGTGAAAAAATTAAAAAGGAAGAGTTTAAAAGGCAAAAAAAGCAGATTTTAGGCTAAAATAATAGCGATATCTAGCTTTTTTGGTTAAGGGAAAAGCATATTTTACTGCCATCGAGGTATCGGGTGGCTTTTTTTTGTTTCGTGTCTTGAGCGTTTTTGCCTTGGATGGCGTAAATTCGACACTGTTTCCGTAGAATTTTGTGATACCTAGAGGAGAAATCAATTTGATCGCAGTATTTAAGCGAATGCGTGTCATAGATAAGTGTAGATAGACTGTCCGAGAATATTGGCATTGCGAGCGTAGCGAGGAATCCATGTAGTTAATTTTCAATTCTCAATTTACAATTTACAAATCCACGGCATGTCGCCATGGCATGCAATATCAAATTATTTAATGACTTAATTCCGCCTCTTCGGCGGACTGCCGATGAGGCAGTTTCAAACGGTTTGAAAATTTGTTCATTTAGTATTGAAAATTCATTGAAAATTGAAAATTAGTAAATTGAAAATTCTTAACGAGGGATCCCTCGACAAGCTCGGGATGACAACCTCATATGCGCGCGGGAAAAAACGCCTGTTATCATTTTTTAGCTTGCCCAGCGAAGGCTAGAATAAGCCAAAAAAAGTATCCGATAGTATCGGATAAGCTTTTGACAATGAAACATGGTTAATATATAATATAGTAAAGAAAAAAGAATGTAGTGGATAACTTCAGCGGATAACTTTATGGGTCGAAAAATATCGGATAAAAAAACTGCCCGCGAATCGACAGTCAGTCGACGTAGTTTTATTTCTTTACAGGAAGCAGGCAAGTATTCTCCTTATTCCCAGGAGTATTTAAGTTTACGTGCCCGTCAAGGTAAGCTCAAAGCGGTCAAAAGGGGGCGTAATTGGTTTACTACCAAAGAGTGGGTACGTGAATACGTGGTTAGTAGTTCTTGGGATGAAAAGCGGGTGACTTTTCAGAAAAGGACCATAAACGATGAGCCAGTGACTATTCCGGAGGCCGTCAAAATTGATGTGGCTAAGAAAATGCCTTTTGTCATCCCGACAGCGGACTGGAAAAAAGCGGGAGCCAATTTATGGCAGACAATATCAACTGCTACCCAAAATTTTGCGAAATTATTTGCAGATTTTTTTCAAAAACAGCCATATACCATTCGCCGTTTGGCTTTATCAGTTAAATCTATCCCAGTTTATCAGCAAGCGCTGGCTGGGATTTTTATTTTGGTAATTGTTATTTCCCTTGGTGTAGTCACATTTGGCATGGATTCCACCGGCGTTCAAGTCGCGGCCCGGTATTTAGATCGATTCTCAACTGATTTTACACCGGATCAAATAGTTTCAAAGAGCGGCCAGAAGATCAAGACGCAGGTAAAGCAGTCGCTAGCGCTAATTTGGGCAAAAGTAGAAAAAATTGGCGCCGGACAAGAGGTTAAGTTTGTCCCATTAGCCGAATTATCACTTAAAGAAGGCAAAGTCGCCGGCGAAGCTGTTGGTCTAGCCGAAAATCAAATTCTGGACAAAAAGCTCGCCAAATCAGAAGAATCAAGGGATTTGGTGCTGTCGGGCAATAAATTTAATGCCCTAATGGTTAATTTGCGGAGTTGGGCACTGCTTAGTCTTCAGGACTGGGACTATTTTATTAAAAATAGCAATAAAGTATTGGCTGGCTGGTTTACTCAAGAAGACGTCGAACTGGTCGAAGTGCCGTCCACTGGCTCAAATCAAGTGGCAACATCAGCCACCATAATTTCCAAACCAGAAGAACAGCCTGTTCCGGAAACGCCAACTGCGACCGCAGGCAATCAGGCTCTGATCGTTGTGCCGGCAGAAGAAGGTACAGATACCGAACAATTAAAAAAAGAGATTGCCAAATCATTTTCTGATGAAGTTAATGTTTTGCCGGATGAATCCGGGACCAGCGGCATTATTAAACCGATTTTTAAAGAACCGACTGACCAGCGTTACTTTTACGTTATGGTACCAATGGATGGCACGGTAGCAAACTAAGGTGATATTTATGCCAGACAGAAAGAATTTTTATATCTCAATAGTCGTCGGCACGATCGTTTTAAGCTTTGGATACTTGATGTTCGAGCCCGGTGAATCACGAAGCGCCAGTGATAACGATCAAATTACCGTAACCCAGGTAGTAACCGGAGAAATTTCTATTAGCAGTCCAGTTAATATTACAATGTCAGCTACAATTCCAGGGAGGACGGGTAACGCGTTAAATCCGGCAACTGGGCAAGTTATGTGGACAGTTATCACTTCTAATTCCTCGGGATTTAATCTCACGCTGGCGGCCTTCAATAACCCGGCCATGCAAAATTCTGCCGCTGACAGCTTTGCCAACTACACATCTTCGACAAGTACTCCAGATTTTACCTGGGCAGTGGCTGATGGCGCGGCTGAATTTGGGTATACAGTCGAACCGGAAACAACCGCTGACACTGATCAAACTTTTATGGACAATGGCGCTACTTGCAACACAGGCGCGGCAAACGCGGCCAACAGCTGTTGGTTTGGGTTTAACGCCCTAAATGCCGAAACTATCGTCAATCGTTCAAGCGAAACTAATGCCGGTGGGGAAGATGAGCTGGTTCGGTTTCGAACGGAATTTAATAACATTAGCGCCAGCGCAGTACTGCCGGCCGGGACTTATACCGCGACTATAACCGCGACTGCGACCACAAATTGATTATTTTTTATGAACAGAAGATTAAGTATTATAATTTTTTGTCTAGTTGTTGGGAGCGGCATATTTCTGCCGAGATTTGCTTTAGCTTATACATTGCAAAAATTAGACATCGCGAAAAGCGGGGACTTTGTATTAGGCCCGGGCAAGACAGAATTGTCCTTAGACCCGGGAGACTCGGTGATTCAAGAGTTATACATCACCAATCGCGTCGGAGAGCGGCGGGTATTTAAAGTGGAGGGGGAGGATTTTACCGGTTCTGATGATCCGGCTGAGGCCATCAAACTATTAGGCCAAGAGCGCGGGCCGTATTCGCTGAAAGATTATATCAAACCGGAACAGAGTGAATTTATTTTGGAACACGGGGAGCGAATGATTTTGCCGGTACAAATCTCGATTCCTATAGATGCCCAGCCAGGAGGCTTGTATGGCAGTATTTTAGTTTCAACAGCTCCGCCGAAAGAGGATTTTGAAATCAGCGATAATGTTGCCGCCGGCCAGATGAAGCTGGTTACCAGGGTAGGGAGCCTGTTTTTTGTGCGCGTTAAAGGTGAGGTGGTAGAAGATGGCGTATTGGAGTCCATCACGATGGCCAGTCCGGGTAAAACCGTTTACGAGAGTGGTCCAGTGCGTTTTCGGCTGGCATATCGCAATCGCGGTAGCGTGTATTTAACTCCTTATGGGAAAATTGAAATTACTAATCTTTTAGGAAAGAAAATCGGTGAAGCCATAGTTGACCCGTGGTTTGTTATGCCCGGGTCTCTGCGTTCTCGAGAAGTTGATTGGGATCGGGCGATGTTGTTTGGGCGTTACCGGGCAAAGGCCTCCATCAATCGCGGGTATGGCGATGTCATTGATCAGAAAGTTACTGTATTTTGGGTAATCCCTTGGAAAAGAATAGCATTAATAGCGGCTATATTTACCATCATCAGTTGGTTTTTGCTTTGGTTAAAGAGCAAAATTCATTTTACCATCAATGTTTCAGTAAAACCGGCAAAATTGAGCAAATCGCTCAAAACAAGTTCAAAAGACGATTTTGATTCCCAGCTAACGCCGGATCAAAATCAAGAAAACAAAGATGAACCTACTTCGAAAGATACAATATAGTCAAATAAACTTGATACTTGTTTTAGTGTTAACATCATTGTTTATGTTTTGTACTTATTTTTGGGGTAATGCCAGCGCGGCTGAGATGGAAAGCAATAATTATCGGGTCCAATATAGTTCGGTAAATACTGGCGGCCGGCCGGAATCATCCGCGAATTATAAGTTAGACGAAACGATTGGGGAGCTGGGGACCGGACTGGGACAAAGCGCTAATTATAAAATGAAAGCCGGTTATCAGCAGATGCAGGAATCGTTTATCAGCATTACTGAAGCCGCGGATGTTACCATGGCACCGGCGATTCCCGGCGTTTCCGGCGGTACGGCGACCGGTTCCGCCGCTTGGACTGTTTTAACCGATAATTTTGCTGGTTATAGCCTTACTATTCGCGCTAGCACAGCGCCAGCCTTAATCAGCGGGGTAAACAGTTTTGCGGATTATACTACAATATTAGCCGGTACGCCTGACTTTACTTGGCAAGTAGCGGCCACGGATTCGGAATTCGGATTTACGATTGAGGGTGCAGACACGAACCAAAAATTTTTAGATAACGGTATTGATTGCGGAATCGGTGGAAGCGATACGTCGCTTAGTTGTTGGTCGTCGCTTAGTACTTCGCAAACATCGATTGCCGGTAGCGCCACGGCTAATCAGCCTACAGGCACTTTATCCACGGTGATATTTAAAGCCCAGTCCGGTGCTAGCCATTCGCAGGTGGCTGGCACTTATACGGCAACAATTACGGTAACTGCCACAACACTATAAATTTATGACTACTAAAGAACAAACTTTAAATCCTACTAACAGTCCACGGCCAGCCAAGCCGGCAGGCGCTCTAGCTTTAATTATTAAGATCGGCCTTTACGTGTCAACTTTGACGCCGCTGGTGATCGGGCCTTTTAGTTTTAGTTTTTCCGATTATCCGCAAGTTTTTGTTGTTCGAACAATCGTTGCTTTTTGTTTCGTGCTTTATTTATGGCTCATTTGGCTGGACCGTTCGTACATCCCGCGCTGGCGGAGTCCGATCGTAATCAGTATTTTTATTTTTTGGGTGATAATGGGCATTAGTACCATGGCCGGTTTTAATCCTCATCGCAGTTTTTGGGGCAGTCTGGAACATGTTTTTGGCTTAGTTACCTATTCTTTTTATTTTCTCTATTTTTGGCTTTTGATCAGCGTTTTAACAAAAAGGAGCGATTGGATCTGGCTATTACGGCTAACGGTCGCAGTCGGCGCCCTGAACAGTTTAGCCGGCATTGGCCAAAAACTGGGGTTGGTTACTCTATATAATGTTTCTGTTGGTCGGGTTTCCGGCACGCTTTCCAATCCGGACTATTTTTCCGTTTACCTGGTTTTGGTAATTGGGCTGGGGGTTATTTTGGCGGTTTTGGAAGCGGATAAGTGGCTAAAGTTAAATTGGGCAGTGTTGACGGTATTAAGTTTTTTAGTTTTGCTTTTAACCTGGAGCCGCGCATCTTTTTTCGGGCTGGTCGGTGGCGCAATGGTTTTTGGTTTAGTTGAAGGCTATTTTTTAATTAAGCGTAACGCGCGAATGCGGCGGCGTATCGTTTGGTTAGGACTCTCAGCGACAGTTTTATTATTTCTGGTGAATTTATGGGTCGTCAACAGTCCTAAACTGCAGAGTCACGTTATAATTGCCAGAATTTATAACACTTTTTACCTTTCCAGCGCTTTAGGCGACCGGTTTGGGGCTTGGGAAACCTCGATTAAAGCCTTTACCGAAAGGCCGATCCTGGGTTGGGGGCCGCTTTCTGCCGGTTATACCTTTGACAAGTTTCTCGATCCCCAATTTTTTAATCGCGTGTCCACTAATTTGGTTTTTTATCATCCGCATAATGCGGTTTTGGAGGTGATGGCTGACTTGGGAATAGTAGGTTTAATTGTATATCTTGCGATTTGGATATTATTTGGGCGAATGTGTTGGTTAGGCGCGGCCAAAGGCAAAGATCGTTTGGTTTCGGCTTTGCTTTTGGGTCTATTGGCGGCTGATTTTATTCAAAATTTAGCGCTTTTTGACACCCCAAGCGCCTATTTACTCTTGATTGTTACTTGGGCGTTGATTTATCGATTAAATCTCGGCAGTAAAGAAAAAGGAACACCCAATTCGCAGAGGTGGCAATCAGTTGCCGCTGTTGTTCCGCGGCCAGTGGTTATGGGATTACTAGTCCTGTTGGGTTTAGTAGTTATGTCGGTTTGGTATCAAGCCAATTTAAAAGCAATTATCGCGACCAGTTATTTTGTGCGCGGCATTAAATCGGAAAGTCAAGATTTTAAAAAAGCTTATGCTTTATATAAAGAGGGAACGCTAATGCATACCGTGTACGATAAACATTTGCGTTACGGCTTAATAGCACGTGGCTTAAAAGCTTTGGAAGACAGCAATCAATCGATGGATCGGAAAGCATTGATTGATGATTTCGCTAGCATGAAGCTTGATTTACAGAAAGACCTGTATGTTCCTGATATCAGCCCGATCACGCCGTTTGATTTATTATCCAAGATTAATGAGCAGATTTACTTATACTATAAGAATCCCCAGGCTTTAACAGATATGGAAGAAACGGCTAAGGCGGGTTTGGCGCTTTTTTCACAGCGTCCTCATTTTTACAATACTTTGGGGCGGGCAAGAATTTATGCCGGCGATTGGACGAACGGCGAGAACTATCTAAGGCAAGCGGCGATGATTGGCCCGGAAGGTTATCTTGATCACATAATAACCTACCACAAGAATGCCGGTTTCGCTTATTATTTGGCTGGCAAACAAGAGATGTCGATTAATCATTTTTATCAGGCGATTAATTTGATTTATCAAGGCGCGCAAGGACAGGGCGGTCTTGGATATGCTGTCGCTGCCCACGCGTCAGTTGATATGGTTTTCTTTAAAAATGTGGCTGCTTTGTTTTTTCAACGCGGAGAATACGCTTCTGCTCGGGATGTTATAGAAAAAGCCCAAGAGATTTTTCCGGAACAGAGCAGTTGGTATGCCAAAATGTTGGAAGAGGTTAATAATAAGGAGAAGGAATCTTTAAAGGCCGCGACCGGCGTCAAATCGGTGATTCAACCGTAACGCGTCAGGGTTAAATAATAAAAACATGGTTACTGCCCCTAAGAGAAAACGGTATCTATATTGTTTGATTATAATCACCTGGTTTTGCTTTGGTAATGGAAAAGGGCTATTGGCGGCTAGTGTTAGTGATGATGTGCAGGTTAGCCAGACTGTTTACGAAGAGGAAGTGGTTGTTCCGCCGACTCCACCGCCGTCTGGAACTTCGCCAGGGCAAATAATTATTGATCGGATACCGCCGCAAATCAAAAATATTCAAATTGATGTTACTGCCAACTCGGCAATCATCAGTTACGAAACTGACGAACTGGCGAAGGGAGCATTTACCTGGGGCAAAACTAGTGATTACGAGCTGGGCACCACCATTGAAGCATATTTTTTAATGCGGCATGTGGTGGAAATAAGAGATTTGATACCGCAAACTTTTTATCATTTTCAGATCAGCGTTCATGATAGTTATGGAAATCAAGCAAATACCCCGGATATGCAATTTAAAACCTTGGCACAACCGGATAAGACAGCACCTTTAAACGTTAGTAATTTGGAGGCGATACCGTATTATGATCGCATAGAGTTAAGTTGGTTAAATCCAAAAGATGACTTTGCCGGCGTGGAGATTTGGCGTAGTGATGTGTTCTATCCGCAAGATCGACAAGATGGAGTATTAGTTTACCGAGGTGACGCGGAAAAGTATATAGACAAAGACGTTGTTCAAGGAAAAGAGTATTATTATACCGTGTTTGCCTATGATGAACAAAATAATTATTCATCGGGAGCCATCACCAGCGCGCGTGTACCAATGCCTGGAGAAATGGAAGGTGTCCCTGGAGAAATAGAAATTGAAGTTCCGCCAGTAGTCCCGGGCGAGGTTCCGACAACGCCAGAAATAACATTGTTGATTGAGGACTTTGGGTTAACTCTGGACGACATCATATTTACAGTTAAAGGGGTGCGGGCGCCAGTAATTGATGGACAATTAAAACTCAAACCGAATGAGCCCTTAAACATTGCCATCAACTACGATAAATTACCGGCGATTTTAAAAACAATCGCGTTTACCCTTAAGTCTGGGACAAAAAGTTTTTCTTTTTTACTTCGGGTAAACGAGGCAAAGACCGCCTATGAGGCAACGGTAGCGGTCCCCGAAGCCTCGGGGTTATATCCGTTTATTGTAAATTTATTAGGTTTTAGGGATCAACGGCATCAACAACTGACGGGAATTTTGATAGTCAAAGAAGTGGTCCAAGCTTTATGTTCGTTACCGGAGCCTTCGCCGTTTCTTTTAATGATCAAAAAAATTGGCGTGCGCTGGGATCGGGTATTAATAGCTCTGCTTTTACTTCTTTTTGGATATTTATTTTACCGGTTTTATCGATTTAGGAAGAAGCGTCTGGTTGCGGAGAAAATTTATTACTGAGAATTTAAATGACAAAGCTCAGACTTGTCCGAGAACTGTCATTCCGAGCGAACCCCGAGCAGGGTCGAGGGGGAAGTCGAGGAATCTCTTTTGGCTTAATCAAGGGATCCCTCGACAAGCTCGGGATGACAAATTGGTGTTTTTTCTTATTCTCGGACAGTGTGAATTTTGGCATTTGACATTAAGCATCTGCCATAATTGCCTTAGGCAATGAATCTGCCCACATCTCTTAATAAAAATAATCATATATATATTAATATGATAGTCGCGCTGATTGGTATTACAGTGACGATTTTGGCGTTGGCGGCGGTTTTTACAGACCCGGCTAAGGCGGCGATCAATCCGCAAATCAATTATCAAGGCAAATTGACCAACAACAGCAATGTGGCAGTGGCTGACGGCGCTTATGATATTGTTTTCAAGCTCTACACCCAGTCGGCCAGCGGTACTGCGATCTATACCGAATCATGGACCGATTCCGCTTTGTGGACAGCAACCGGAGCTACGACGATAACAACCAATAGCGCCGATTGCGGCGGCAGTGGCTATACCAAAATTGCCTACACCAACGAAACTCGCGAAGAATCGGTTACCGCCGGCCAATTGCTTTGGAATACGACGGATAAAGAGTCCGCGGTAATTACCTTGGCCGTGCCGGGGAGCAACTATTTGTGCGTCGGCAGTCCTTTTAACGCCTGGGACAACGGCGATGACCTGACTAATCGGATATATGTCATCAATGGGCTTTTTTCGGTGATGATGGGAACGCTGAGCAATCTTTCGACAGTTGATTTTAATCAGACGCTTTATCTTGGAGTTAAAGTGGGGACGGATTCGGAAATGATCCCGCGCAAGATATTGGGCGCGGTTCCGGGCGCTTTTGAGGCAGACAAGTTAGATGGAATTGATTCAACCGCTTTTCTGCGATCTGATACCGCGGACACGGCGCAGGGAGCGATTACTTTTTCCGCTATTTCTACCGGAACCGGAGCAGGCGCCGGCGGGATTTACGTTAATCCATTGTCAGCGACCGCTGATTATACCTTGTTTGGCTTGGCGGTTAACGGCGCCGAGAAGTTAAAGATTGACGAAGATGGAGATTTGACGACCCAAGGCGATTTAATTATTGATGGCGGGCAGATTGGCATCAGTGGGGATACGGATTTGCTGAGTCTGGCGGCAAATTTATTGACCGTTAACGGCAATATCACTTCCAGTGGCGGCACTTTTGGCAATATCCAAGTAGGAATAACCGGCGATAACGAAATCGACACTTCATCCGGAAATCTCATTTTAGATTCTGCCTCTGGCACCGTGCAGATTACGGACAATTTGGATTTTGATGGGTCAATTATCGATTTTTCGACCCAAAATACCGCTTTTACTCTTCAAGCCGCGACCAATGCTTTAAATATAGACTCAAACACTTTCGTGATTGATGCGTTTAATGATCGAGTAGGGATTGGAACGAATACTCCAGCGACTAAATTGGAAGTGGAAATAGGCTCCACTGGCGCGGTTACCGGCCTGTTGGTCGACCAACAAGATTTAGACCAAATCGGTTTGCAAGTTTCCAACGCCGCTAATGCTACTGCCAGTTTGCTTGATCTTGACGTCAATTCCGTTTCCGGTGACATTGTCAATTTAGACTGGGGCGCGGCGCGGACTCAAACCGGTGCTCTCATCGGCACTGATTTAGACTTTACCAACTTAACGACTGACGGCACGAATTATCTTTACGGCCTTCATATCAACGATCCGGTTTCCAACACCGCTTCTACCCAATACGGCGTTTACGTCGAAGGCGCGAACTGGGATTATGGTATTTACAGTGCCAGTGATGTTTATTCCTCAGGACTGCGCGCCGGCAATATTCAAATTGGCATTACTGGCGATAATGAAATCGATACTTCCTCCGGCAATCTGATTCTGGACTCGGCTTCCGGGACTGTTCAGCTCACCGACAATCTAGATTTTGATGGCTCAATCATCGATTTTTCGACCCAAAATACCGCTTTTACTCTTATTGCCGCGACTAATGCTTTAAACATCGACTCAAATACTTTAGTGATTGATGCGTCTAATGATCGGGTAGGGATTGGAACGAATACCCCGACCGAGAAACTAGAAGTGGCTGGCAATATCAATCCGGCGACAACGCTGGCCTACAACTTAGGCACCGTGGCGATGGATACGACGGCGGATGTCACTTTTACAGGTGCTGGCGGAATTACTAATTTTGACAGTCTTGGCATAAGCGTCGCCTCAGCCGGCGATGTTAATGGCGATGGCTACAATGATGTGATTGTGGGCGCTTATGGCTATTTTTCTTTTACGGGCCAAGCGTACATTTACTATGGCGGAGCAAGTATGAACAACACCGCTGATGTCACTTTTACGGGCGCGGCTGTGAGTGATTACTTTGGTGGAAGCGTTGCCTCAGCTGGCGATGTTAATGGCGATGGCTTTGCTGATGTGATTGTGGGCGCTAAAGGCGCCGATGGAGGCGGTGTTAACAGGGGCCAAGCATATATTTACTATGGCGGAGCCAGTATGAACAATACCGCGGATGTTACTTTTACTGGCGCGGCTAATAGTGATTGGCTCGGTTTTAGTGTTGCTCCAGCCGGTGATGTTAATGGCGATGGCTACGCTGATGTAATTGTGGGCGCTTTGTATGCTAGTACTAACAATGGCCAAGCGTATATTTACTATGGCGGAGCAAGTATGAATAACACTGCGGATGTTACTTTTACTGGCGCGGCTGACAATGACAGCTTTGGCTTTAGCGTTGCTCCAGCAGGCGATGTTAATGGCGATGGCTACAATGATGTGATTGTTGGCGCTAAGGATGCTAGTAGCACTAATGGCCAAGCGTATATTTACTATGGCGGAGCCAGTATGAATAATACGGCAGATGTTACTTTTACCGGCGTGGCTGCTGCTGATGATTTTGGCATTGATGTTGCCTCAGCAGGCGATGTTAATGGCGATGGCTACAATGATGTGATTGTTGGCGCGTATCTGGCTGGCGTTGGCGATATTGGGGAAGCGTATATTTACTATGGCGGAGTAAGTATGAACAATACCGCAGATGTTACTTTTACCAATGCGGCTGATACAAATATTGGCAAAAACATTATTGCTTCTGCTGACGATGTTAATGGCGATGGTTACGATGATGTTATGGCTATTTCTGACGGTAGCGCCAAGGTTTTTTATGGCGGAGCAAGTATGGACAATACCGCAGACGTCACTTTTGCGGGCGCGGATAGCGTTGCTTCAGCTGGCGATATTAATAGCGATGGCTATCCTGATCTGATCGTGGGTAATTCAAGTGCTAATGGGGCCAATGGAGAAGCCTACATCTACCAAGGTTCCGGCAACCGCTGGCAAAGCGTGTTCGCCCAAAATTTCAACGCCAGCCGAGGATTGCAAATTGGCGATGTCACTTTAGATCGCTACAATCTTTTAACCAACAATTCTATATTCGGCATTACCACTCCTAACTGGGAGATGGACAAACTGGGCGTGGGGAGTTTGCAAGACCTGTTTGTGGCTAACGTGATAACGGTCTCTGGCAGTGCCGAAGGCACCAGCGCTTTAGTCCTGACCGCCGGCGACGCCCGCGTAACCAACGGCGACCTGATCGTTACCAGCGGCGAAGCATCTGTTACGTCATCAACTACCACCAGCGATGTTTTGGCTTTAACCTCAATGGCTGATTCAACCACTGGTGACATCATCTCCATCACCGCGGACAAAGTATCCGGCACCATCATCGACATCGACATTTCTGGCACGCCGACTTTAACCGGCAACTTAACCGGTATGGATATGGATCTTTCGACCGGCAGTATCGTGCCCGGGGCCTTTGATCTCACCGCCCTCAAACTCACCTTGCCGTCAACTGGCACCGGTGACCACACTTTCGCTAAATTTATCGACGGTACTACGACCTTGTATGATTTCGATACGACCTCCGGCATTTTCAATGTGCCAGTGTCGTTCCAATCAGCTGGCGACGTTTCCTTGGCGTATGATCTCTTGTTTACCAACACCAGCGAGGCTTACATTAAATCAAACGGACCTTTAACCTTGGATATCGGCGACCCGAATCAAAATCACGATTTAACGCTTAAAGGTTCTGGCACCGGCAGTGTGGTGGTTCAGGAAGATACCACGGATAACAATACTGTTGATACTTACAAAGGTTTGTCAGTCGCCGCGACCAGCGCTTCTGACACCGACGCGGTTGATACGATCAGCGGCATCTACATCGACGCCACCCAGAACGACGCTGATGCCAATGTCTATGGTATTCAGGTGGCAAATCTTGCCGGTACTGCCGGCACCGGTGTGGAATATGGCATTTATCAAGCTGGCACTGGTTGGGACTATGGCTTATACGTTGAAGATCAAGCCTATTTTGGATCGAACGTTCGCGTTGGCGCGGCCGCGACTAACACCGACACCTTGAACGTGGGCGGAATTATGAGCATGTACGAGACAAGCGGGGCAACCATGACGACAAACTTTGGTAAACTTTACGCCAAGAGCGCTGATTCCAAGCTCTACTATATGAATGACTCTGGGACAGAGTATGATTTAACTTCAATTGGCGACAGCGATTGGACTATTTCCGGCAGTAATATGTATTCAGCGGTAGCTGGCAACGTCGGCATTGGACAAGCGACGCCGACTGCTAAGCTCGAAGTCGAGATCGCCTCTGATGGCGGCTCAACCGGCTTGCTGGTCGATCAAAAAGACCTTGATCAAATCACGGCGCAACTGGCGAACGCCTCAGACGCGACCGCGTCAATTTTAGATTTGGACGTCAACTCCGTTTCCGGCGACATTGTCAATTTAGACTGGGGCGCGGCGAAGACGCAAACCGGCAATATCATCGGCACCGATTTAGACTTTACTAATTTAACGACTGACGGATCCAGCTATTTGTACGGCCTGCGCGTTAACGATCCGGTTTCCAACACCGCATCTACTCAATACGGCGTTTACGTTGAAGGGACGAATTGGGATTATGGTATTTACAGCGCCAGTGATATTTACGCGACCGGCGGTAAACTCGGTAATATCCAAGTGGGGATTACCGGCGATAACGAAATTGATACTTCATCCGGCAATTTAACTTTGGATTCTGCCAGCGGGACCGTCACGATTGATGATGTTGCAATCGTTACCGGTAGTGCCGAGGGATCAAATGCACTTACAATTACTGCCGGAGACCTGCGTCTCACCGATGGCGATCTCATCGTCGCTGGCGGTGAAGCGTCCATCACCTCATCAACTATCACGAGCGATGTTTTAGCTTTAACTTCAGTGGCTGATTCGACCACTGGCGATATCATCTCCATCACCGCGGACAAAGTGTCTGGCACAATTATTGATATTGATATTTCTGGTACGCCAACCTTAACCGGCAACTTAACCGGCCTGGATATGGATCTTTCAACCGGCAGTATCGTCCCAGGAGCTTACGATCTTACTGCCCTCAAACTCACCCTGCCATCGTCCGGCACCGGGGACCACACTTTTGCCAAATTTATCGACGGCAGTACGACCTTGTACGATTTCGACGAAACTACCGCCATTTTTAACGTCCCAGTGTCTATTCAATCAGCTGGCGACGTTACGTTGGCGTATGACTTAAAATTTACCAATGGTTCGGCCGCCTACATTAAATCCGACGGGCCTTTATACATCGACGCCGGGGATCCGGATCAAAATCACGATTTGACGCTCTCGGCCTCTGGCGAAGGCGCGGTAATTGCCAAAGGACGGTTTGCCGGCGAACGCGGCAGTACTCAAACCATGGCTGATGACGGCGCGGTTAATGCCGATTATTTGGTTCAGCCGGTTGTTGGCGATAATGTTGATGACGCGCTTTTGGACACTGATCCGGCAATCGAGAACGGCATCAGCGGCCAGCTTTTAATTATCGAAGGCACGGCCGCCGCAAATCAGGAAGTAAATTTAGCTGATGCCGCCGGTGTGCAACTGGGCGCGGCTAACCGGGTTCTAGGGACCAACGACACCTTGCTCGTTTATTATAACGGCACTGACTGGATCGAACTGGCTTACGGCAACAATGATGGCGCTGATTTGGCCGAGTATTATTGGACTAAAGACACCGATCTTAAGCCAGGTGATTTAGTGGCTTTGGCCGAGGTCGCACCAGGGGATTTGGCGGCTGATCAAGCAGATTGCCTTGACCGCCGGTTGGAAGGGGTCAAACGCCAAATGTTGAAAGAGCAAAAAGAGTTGGTTGGTGGCGAGGATTTGGATAATGTTAATACCGAAGAAAAATTAGACACGATTGATCAGATTAAAGCTGATGCCGAGAGCGTCAAAGTACCAGACGAGTTGGTTGCTTCGATTACCGCCCAGTGTCAGGCCGAGAATTCCTCCAATATTTTGCAAGTTCGAAAGACCCTGCCTGGTGATCAGGCCATCGTCGGGATCGTCTCATCGTCGCCGGCTTTGTTAATTGGCGGAGAGATGGAGTTGCGCAACAAAAATTTGGTGCCAGTCGGGCTAGCCGGCCGGGTGCCTGTTCAAGTTACCGCGGAAGCTGGCCCGGTTAAACGGGGTGATCTTTTGATTCCGTCGCCGACCGTACCAGGGGCAGTGATGAAGTACGATCAAAAATGGCTGAAAGAGCAGATGGCGTATTGCTGGAAAGCTACGAGTGGAACGGCGTCATTGCGAGGAGAGAGTCTGCCGAACGGGCAGACGAACGACGAAGCAATCTCTGCCGGAAATAATGAGATTGCTTCGCCACCTGACAGCGGTCAGGCGGCTCGCAATGACGTGGCTACCAAATCCGCCCTTATCGCCAGCCAAGCCAAGGAGGGCGAAACATGCCTGGCTACACTTGATGAGATGCCGGAAGAAGCGCGCGCGGCTGTTGTCGAGCGACCGCTGTACGACTCGCAAAATATTCCGGTAATAGCGCTGGCGCTGGAAGATGCGGCCACCGGCACCGCCACTATAATGGCGATGATCAAGGACGGTTTTCTTACCGGTCCAACTCAACGCCAGGTTACCGGTGCTGATAACTCGGTAATTACGCTTTCGATTATCGAACAAAATGGCGCATTAACTTTGGGAACCGGTGACGGTCAAATCAATCAAACTCTGCCGGGCTTGATCCAGCTTGCTCCTGATGGTACATTAATCATCAATAAATTAAAAACTTCGGAGCTGGAAGTGCAAGGTGGTATTACTATTATCGATCGCGAGAATGGACAGCCGTACTGCGTGTTTATGTCAGGCGGATTGATGCAAACCGCGCCTGGCAAGTGCTTGATTTTCCCAGCTGGGTTAGCCGGTAGCGCCCAGGAGAGCGTCGAGCCACCAACCTCGACCCCGGATGATTTAACAAATATTTACAATGATTGGCTAAACCAAAATCCTGATTTAGCGGATGAGCTTAATGGTTTGTCCCCTGGGGCAACCGCTGGAGCGACAACCGAGGAACCGGCGCCAGCGAGCGAGGAAACGGAGAGTATTCCGGCGGCAGTTGATCCACTCAACTTTGATCAAGAATTAGTTTTGCCGATTCCGAGCGAGCCAGTAGTTATTGGTGAGCCGAACGTTGTCCCTCCGGTTGATTTGGTACCAATAGATCCAGCCACCACTCCGTCGCCAGCGTTAAATCCGGAGCAAGCCGCGGCAGTGGGCGATATCGTTAATTTGTTGAATACGCCGGATGCGTTAACAAACGAGTAAGATTTGGTTAATCAGTTAACGAGTTAACGAGTTAACGGGTTAGAAACAACTCAAAAACTCGTTAACCCGTTAACTCGTTAACTGGTTAATTTATTTAAATCTATGTCTACACAACCCAAAAAAAGAAATTTTAAGCGCGATCTGCGCTTGACTGTTTTTATCGCCATGGCCGTGTTTGTCTTTGGCGGCGGCGTTTTGTATCTCCGTGCGGTTTCTAATCGCGGCAGTGAGCCTTACATTCAGATAAAAATGGATGAGGGTTACGGCGCCAAAGCTTACGATAGCATGGGCGCGAATGACGCGACCGTCACTAACGCCTTGTGGAAAAGCGAAGATGAATGCAAAACCGGCAAGTGTTTGTATCTGGACGGCACCGGCGATTACGCTTCAATTCCGGATTTCGCGTTGGATTAGAGCAATTTGGCATATAAAGCGATGAGAATAATTCATTGATTCAACCAGTCAGGATCAATCGAAAGTATAGTGTTACTAACCATATACTTTTAATAAAAGTACGCTATTGCAAAGATATTTTAATGGTTTGGTTGGCGTTGTGGCGTTTTGATTTTCTGATAGAATGGCGTGGACAACTTTTATTGGCAGACAAATTAAAATACGGTATTGTATAAGAGGAAAAGATTTCAAATTATTTCCTTGCTAATATTTATCTCTAATTACAAATTATATGTTAAACAAGAGCGCTATTGCTGAAATTATTTTGGATTTTCAAAAAGAAGAATTACCCCGGTGGTGGCGAAGTTGATTTTTTAATTAAAAAAGGCAGAAATGTTGTTGGGTTGATTCAGGTCTGTTTTGACATTAATGATTTTACTACAAAAGACAGAGAGATAAAGTCGCTTTTGAAGGCCAGCGAAGAGCTAAGGTGTAATGATTTGTTGGTGATTACAGGTGATTATCAAGCAGAAGAAAAAATCAAAGGCAAGAAAATTTTATTTATTCCCCTATGGAAATGGCTTTTGCAAGATAAATAATGCGTTTATTGAAAAAAACCGTTAACCCGTTAACTCGTTAATTGAATAACTGAATTCAATGCGTAACTTTTTTCCCAAAAACCTACTTTTGACACTACCGATAGTCTTTCTAACGTGCTTTGGTTTGGCTGGTTCGGCGCAGCCCGTCTTCGCTAAAGGGCTACGGCTGGGCGAGCGCGGTGCGGGAGTTTAATCGAGGGTGGGGAAAAGGTATCCTTGACTATGTTTTTTATTCAATATAAAATATAGACATAATATTAGAATCTATGACCCAAAATATTTTTAGGAGAAAAATAATAGATAAAATTGACTTGTTTTTGTTAACCAACGAAATCATTGTTTTACACGGAGCAAGGCAAGTAGGCAAGACTTTTATTATGCGTTATCTGAAAAAATTTTTTGATGACAAGAAAGAAATAACGCATTTTATAGATTTGGAGGATTCCCGCTTTGTCCGTATTTTAGATGCTGGTGTTGAAGAGTTTATCAAGTATCTCAAAGAAGAAGGTTTTGACGCGGCTTTGTTTAACGAGCGTCGCAAGCTCTTCGTTTTTATTGATGAAATTCAGTATTTGGCCAGCCCGTCGCCGTTTTTAAAATTATTAGCTGATCACTATCCGCAAGTTAAATTGATAGTTTCGGGCTCTTCCAGTTTCAACATCAAACAAAAATTTAGTGATTCTTTAGTTGGAAGAACTGTTAATTTTGAAATTTTTCCGCTTTGTTTTGAAGAATTTTTAATGTTTAAAGGCGAGTATTTTGATCCAAAGCATATTTACACAACTAAAAAAAGAGATGCGTTACTTTCGTTATGCGAGGAGTATATTTTATCTGGCGGTTATCCAAAAATTGTCTTAACCGCCCAAAAGATAATTAAAGAAAAATATCTCCAGCAAATTATTGATACTTATGTCAAAAAAGATATTCGAGATTTGGCTGAAATCAAAGATATTAATAAATTTAATCGTTTGCTGGAAATTTTAGCTTCACAAAGCGGACAATTACTTAATGTGGCTGAACTGGCCGATACACTTGGCATTATGAAGCCAACAGTTGAAAGATATTTATTTTTGCTTGAACAAACCTACATTATTCGTTTAGTGCGGCCTTATAGCACTAATCTTCGTTCTGAATTATCAAAAACGCCAAAGATATTTTTTTATGACAGCGGTTTGATGCAAATGCTTTGGCTGAAAGAATTGCCTAAAGAGATTTTGGGAACCGTGTTTGAAACCAGTATTTTTTCCGAGTTGGTTAAAAAATATGGTTCAGAAAAAATTTACTATTGGCGGACACAAGATAAAAAAGAAATTGGCTTTGTTTTAAAAGAAGGCCGTTCTTTGTTGCCTATTGAAGCAAAGCTGAATTTTAATCAATTCCAGCCAACAGCGTTTAATTATTTTAAGGATAAATACCATGTCAAAAATGGCAAGGTTGTGGGGCTTAGGGGAGAACCAAAAGATAATTTTTTCGTATACCCTTGGCAGTTGTGAAAAGCTAACCAATCAATCGATTTCAACTTGCTGATTCCGCGACAGCTTGCTGCGCGGTTACCATATCATTCTGATAGTAATTCATTTTATACCTCGTCAGCTTGCTGCGAGGTAGTTGATTATCAAATGACTAAATTTTCAAACAAAAACACCCCTTGCGGGGGTTTCTGCGGACATCGAGGTTCTGCTCGAGTAGTTCCAGGACTTATCAATCTGTGTAAATTATAACATGCTTAAATCAGTTGTCAAGTTTCTGTGATAAATTATGGTGGTGGACCGCCGGGGAATCGAACCCCGCATCCGTGGATTGATAAGTCCTGGATGGAACCACTCGCAGCCCACCACGAATAGTATTTTATCACGCTAGTGACGCTCATGCAATAACGACGGCGGTGAGGATCTTCTAATGGGTTTTGGACCGATGGAAGGACTTCCTTAAACTAATTTTAAATTTTAAGTTCTAAATTTTAAATGAAATCAGAAATTTTAATGTTGAATTTTAAAAAAACACGTAAAAAGGCGTTGCTGAGCGAGTTTTAAAATTATAATTTCGAATTTTAAAATTGATTTAAAATTTAGAATTTAAAATTTAAAATTAGACTCGGATTAAGAATTAAAAATTAAATTAATGCCCAGATATTTTAAAAAACTTCTCTTCTTCACTCTCCTGATCGTCGTAGCCACGACCGGCATTTTAATTGCCCGCGCCGTCAATAACCGCGGCAGTGCGCCAGTCGCTTGGTGGAAATTTGACGAAGGTCAAGGAGCTATTGCCTACGACGCTTCGGGCACCAACGACGCCACTATTACCGGCGCCACCTGGGCCAGCGAAGACGACTGTAGAATAGGCAAATGTTTGTACTTTGACGGCGCAGATGATTACGCGCAAGTTTTAGACGCCGCAAGTTTAGACGTAGGGCTTAATGATTTTTCCATATCTGCCTGGGTTAAAGCCAACCAGGCCGGAGACATCGTTACCAAAGGAACTATCGGAAATTTTAAGCTGAACTTTACCGGCAGTAACAAGTTTTGGGCTACGGCGACGGAAGAAGAAGCGGGCATGGGTGCTGCATTTGGCATTGCCACTGACGGTACCTATATCTATATGACTGACTATGGTAATCATCGCATTGTCAAACGCTTAGCTTCAAATTTAAGTTATGTTGCAAAAATTGGGAGCCTTGGCTCGGGCAACGATCAGTTCAGCAATCCTACTGGCATTGCCGCTGACGGCACCTATATCTATGTTCTTGATACTGGTAATCATCGCATTGTCAAACGCCTGGCCTCGGATTTAAGCTATGTTTCACAAATTGGGAGTCTTGGCACAGGCAACGATCAGTTTGATTATCCTTATGGCATTGCCACTGACGGCACTTACATCTATATTGCTGA